>Ga0315899_10000271_pt1 | contig 64602 bp, 38 predicted proteins | sample LakEriMetagenome_2_FD_203518 | JGI IMG/M metagenome (GOLD analysis project Ga0315899, IMG submission 203518) | Freshwater fungal communities from buoy surface, Lake Erie, Ohio, United States - Buoy 4 MA112 | ecosystem: Environmental > Aquatic > Freshwater > Lake | place: USA: Lake Erie, Ohio... | reverse complement strand
TGGTAGTAGTGGGTGAGGTAGAGATCCGGCAGACCGTCCCGGTCGAAGTCCGCCAGGGCAATTCCCATACTGGCTTCATTCTGCCCATTCCCGGATACCGCGCAGCCCGCCCGTCCCGCGGCATCCACATACAAGGTTGGACCGGTGGCCCCGCTTCGGGTGAACAGGAAATTGGGGGCCATGTCATTGGCCACATACAACTCGGGAAGTCGATCTTCATCGAGATCGGCCCACGCTACGGCCAATCCGTTGCCGCGATCACCGACCAGACCAAACTCGGCCGATCGCTCGTCAAACCGCCCCGTCCCATCGTTGATGAAGAGCCAGTCTGGTTGCGAGTTGTAATCTCCCGGGCCGCAATAGCCAGGTTTGCCGCCAAAGGTGCAGCTTTTGTGCGTTTGCCAGTTGACGTCCATGTAATTGGCGACGAAAAGATCCAGATCCCCATCGACATCGAAGTCGGCAAACACCGCTCCGGTGCTCCACTGGGGGGCACGGTCCCCCAGTGACGACGTGACATCCTCAAAGGTGCCGTCGCCCAGATTCAGGTACAGCCGGTTCGGTCCGTAGCAGGAGACAAAGAGGTCCGGGAAGCCATCCTGGTTGAAATCACCGACGGCTGTTCCCTGTCCATATCCATTGTGCCCCAGACGGGACGCGTTGCCGCGATCTTCGAATCGCCGGCCTGCGATGTTGCGGAAAAAGCGATGACGATGAGTCTGGTCGGTCGGGTCGGGATCTTTGAGCTTGGCCCCATTGGTCAGATACAGGTCGCACCAACCATCGAGATCAAAGTCGAACCAGGCCATTCCGCCGCACATGATCTCGGGCAGGAAATACCGCCCGGGAACAGTATCGGTGTAGAAGCTGTGAATGAGTTGCAGTTCCTCAGCACGATCCACAAATGTCGGACGAGCCATTTCCGAGCCAGGTCGGCCCGCAGGCAGTCTGGTCTCAGACTGCCCGGTCGCAGACTGTCCTGTGGAAGCCGCAGCGGAGCCTGACGAAGGAGTGACCGCCGGGGAGGGGGACGGAACGGGACTTTGGCTGGTTTCAGAACCACAGCCGCAGATCCAACCCGCAAGCAGCAGGATGGCGAGGGATTCGAACTTGGTTCCAGGCATCGACAACCCACTTCAGCGAAACCGCTCGCCCAAGCGACGATCTTGGGCCGACTCCATGTCTGAGTCTTGCGGTCCCATTCATACGAAGAAACAGCGCTGAACGCGAAATGAACCCGAAACTTGGCCACGCTACCAACAAAAAAGTCCTGGCGTTCTTGCGAACGCCAGGACCATGATCACAGCAACCCTCGAGCGAGGGGCCCTTGATTAGAGGGCGTCAGCCGTCTCGGCGTCGGAGCGGGTACCCGCAGCCCACCAAGCCAACTGATTGACGTTGTCGCTGACAAACTTCACCGAGCTGTCAGCCATCAGAACGTGCACACCACCGGTATGGGCGCTGGAAGCGCTCATCGCGTTGCTGCCGCCCCAGTCGTCGGTGTACGAGTGGCAGGGGGGTTCGTTCGGCATCATGGTGTGGTTGTAAGCCACACCGACGCCCATGAACGACCAGCTCCAGGAACGACCACGCATCACAACACGGTCCGCACCCGCAATCTGCGGGCTACCGTCCGAATTCACGAGGTTCAAGCAGCTCTGGCGCACCTGAGCGGTGTTGTTGCCACCGACCCAAGTACGAACGTTCGTCTTCCAGGCATCGGGGGTCGAACCACGCTTGTACAGCAGGAACTCGCTGTAGGCGGCGGTCTGGCTGGTCCCGTCCGAGATCTTGCCGATCTTGATGGGAACGTCACACCGCAGCCAGTGACCACCACCAGGACCACCCACGAACGAAGCAATGCCGTTGTGGTCGCCGTTCCAGGTCATCGGCTGATTGCCGACGGCGTGGGGGGCGTGGTGCGAGGTTCCGTGGTTGATCGCGTAGGTGAAGTTGGCCGCACCGTTACCCAGTTCATTGGGCTGCGAGGGGCAGTTGAACACCGGCAGCCGAATGCTGAACGACTGGGCGTTGTCTTGCCACCACGATCCGTAACCCAGTTCAGGAGCCCCGGCGTCCCAGATCGACCGGTTGAAGTTGATCTGGTTGTACTCCGGATTGCGATCCAGGAAGGGGAGCATGTACACCTTGTCGCTGAACGCGCCGGTCATCTCTTCCCGACGGCTCCAGGACATGTTGATGGGGAACATGCCGTGTGTGTCATGATAATTGTGCATGGCCAACCCGATTTGCTTCAGGTTGTTCTTGCACTGCGTGCGGCGAGCCGCCTCACGCGCCTGTTGCACTGCGGGCAGCAGCAAAGCCACCAAGATCCCGATGATCGCAATGACCACCAGCAACTCGATCAAGGTGAAGCCGGTGCGTCGCAACATCCTCTCGACTCGAACCATTGGCACCTCCGGAGAAACGAAAAAGACACGCCACAAAAAAATCCAACCCGGTGAGGGTTGGAGAAAAACTCCAAAGACAAAACGCAGAACCTGGAAAAGATCCACGCACATCTTGTCGTAAACGCATTATCTTCGACGATCGGTTGCAAAAGTCAAGAACCAAACCATGGAAAATCGGAAACTGTCGTTCAGATCTGACAATCCGGTTTCCAGCTCAAATCGGAGAACTCATCAGTTGTTCTGTTGGTGTTCGCGGGCGAACAGTATACGCCCCATCTGGCGGGTCGGATTCACTCGTTCGGAACCTCCCGGCCAGCGGATGCTCAAGCCCTCGGAGGAAAGACGACTCGCCAGAGATACCGGAATTCGGACGACCCGCTGATGCTCACTGGCATAACTCCCCCCCGAAGGGACCGGGAACAGGCGGGCGGGATTCGGGCCAACCCACAAGGTTGCACCGATCGCGTCCCGATTCCCCACGACGCCCACCAGCCGGACGGTGACCGGTGCCGGTCCAGCCGACAGATTCTTCAGGAGGGCCGGTGGGGCATCCTGATGGACAATCACCAAATCGGGTCGATCATCTCCGTCGAAATCGGCAACCGCCAGTCCCCTTCCCACATGGGGATTTGCGAAGTATTCGCCGATCTGGACCCCCGACACATGCTGAAACCGCCCCGCCACATTTCGCCAGACCGCGGGTTTCTGCTGATAGGGCGAATCCCTCCCCATCTCCTGAAAATTGTTGTCTGTGTGTCCGTTGGTCACCACACAATCGACCCAGCCATCCCCGTCAAAATCCTCCAGCGCTGTTCCCCACCCCACCCACGGAATGCTGTCCGCCGCCAACCCCCGCGAACGACTGACATCCTGATAAATCAGCAACCCGCGACTCTCGTAGTACGCGTTGTGTTCCCCTTCATAATTCGTGACGAACAAATCCAGCAGGCCGTCCTGATTAATGTCGGCTACCGCGATCCCCATCCCGGCCTGCGATGAGCCCCGGTAGTCAACATCTGTTCCTGATTCCTCCGAGGCATCTCGAAAGGTCCCGGTTCCCGTATTGATGAAGAGGGAATTGGGATTCATGTCATTTGCGACATAGAGATCTGTCCATCCATCCAGGTTCAGGTCGGTGGCCACCACCCCTTGGCCTCGGCCCGGTCGCCGGTCCAGTCCCGTCTCGGCTGTGGTGACGCGAAATCGGCCATCCCCTTCGTTGTGGTACAGAACATGGGGAGCCGGGTCGACTGTGGTGGGCCCGCAAAAGGTTCGCACCCCCCGCTGACGGTCCCCACAGTACTTGTTCGTCTCCATGCTCCAGGTCGCGTAATTCGCGACATACAAATCGAGCAGTCCATCGTTGTCGTAATCAAGGAAGGCGGCACTTGTGCCCCACAGGGTGTCGTTCGCGACGCCCGATTGCTGGCTCGCATCAAAAAACGTGCCGTCCCCCTGGTTCAAATACAGACGATCCGCTCCATAACAGTTCACAAACACATCGGGGAACCCGTCCGAATTGACGTCTGCCACCGAGACGCCAGCACTGAAGCCCTGCCACCCCAGTCCTGTGGCGTCGGTCACCTCGCGGAATCTCCAGTCCCCCAGGTTTCGATAGCACCGGTTGCGAGGCCGTGCCTTCCAATCGGCGTCGAAGGTCCCCCGGGATCCGGTCAGAAAATACAGGTCCACCCAGCCGTCCAGATCGAAATCAAAAGCCGCCACTCCACTGCCATTCGCGGCAGGAAACGGTTTCTCCTCGAAATCACCACTCTCATGCACGAAGTCGATGCCGCTCTCGGCCGTCATGTCGGCGAAGCGGATGGAACTCTCGGAGCCTGGCGCAGATTCGTCTTTGGAGCGGGAGGGGACGGCAGCCGACGGGGAGCCTTCCGGCCGCTTGGGGGAGGCCGGTCCGGTTGCGACAGACCCGTCAGATTTTGGCGGGGCTTGTGCAACCTCGCCACAGCCCACCAGACAGAAACCCAGCAAGCCGCACAGCAGCCAGGCACCCGGTTGATTGCCTGAGCGAGACGGGAATTTCAGGGTCAAGACGGTCAACACGTTGGCTTCGGGGGGAAAGGACGGAAGTGGACTGTTGTGTCTACGCCCTCGGGAGTGGTCAACGCGAATGCAAAATCCAATCACCCGATTGTCCCCGTCCCGGATCACCACGGCGGAGTGCGCCAGCAGGTCATTCCCGAACCGTGGTCCGCTTCAGGAGAGTTGGGCCTTGCGAAGCAGTTCACTGATGCGGTCTGGATCATAGACACAACCCCCCCAGGTACCACCGCTGGCCTGCTGCAGGGCGGCCCACAATCGGGTGTCGTCGGGCAGGTCCTTGTCGGCCTGCAACGGAACGGCGGGAGTACGCTGCTTCAACACCGTGGCCCCCTCCTCGGGTGAGAGGGGAGAGTCGGCCGAGCCGATGAAATCGAGCGAGCCCGTCAGGTTGCGGCGATCAATGGTGATCTCGATCAGATCCCCATCCCGGACCTTGCCAATGGGACCCCCAGCCAGCGCCTCGGGCCCGACGTGTCCGATACAGGCTCCGGTCGATACGCCCGAAAACCGTGCGTCGGTAATCACCGCGACGTGCTTGCCAAACGGCAGGTACTTCAGGGCCGACGTGATCTGATAGATTTCCTCCATGCCCGTTCCCAGGGGGCCCCGGCAGATCAACACGATGACATCCCCCGCCTTGATGGGAGTTGTGCCCGCACGCCCCTTGATGGCGGCGACCGCCGCCCGTTCGGATGTGAACACTCGAGCAGGTCCGCGTTTGCGGTACACCCCGTCGGCATCGACCACGCTGGGATCGATCGCCGTGCTTTTGATGACGGAACCTTCCGGGGCCAGGTTGCCAAAAGGAAACGTGACCGTGCTGGTCAACCCGGCGGCGCGGGCCTGCGTGGGACTCATGATGACTGAGTCGGGATCCACTCCGTCTGACTGTTGCAGCAGTTCCCGCAGCCGGCGTCGGCGCTCAGACCGCTCCCACTCCTGCAGATTTTCTCCCAGAGTTCTGCCGGTGGCCGTCAGGGCTTCGAGACGCAGCAGACCGAGTTCGCGGAGGTGCAGCATCACTTCGGGCACACCCCCGGCCAGGAAGAACCGCACCGTGGGATGACCAACCGGACCATTGGGCAGCACATCGACCAGGCGGGGAACGAGCCGGTTCAGGCGATTCCAGTCGTCGGCGCTGGGCCGCCGCAAACCGGCGGCAAACGCGATCGCGGGAATGTGCAGCAGCAGGTTGGTCGAGCCCCCCACTGCGGCATGCACCATCATGGCGTTGTGCAGGCTGTGCTCGGTGAGGATGTCGCGCATGGTCAGGCCGGCCTCATGCAGCCGCGCGACGGCCCGGGCCGCCCGCCGGGCGGAATCGAGCCAGATCGCTTGCCCCGAGGGGGCCAGGGCGGTATGCGGCAGGGCCATTCCCAGCGCTTCGGCCACCACCTGCGAGGTGGCCGCCGTGCCCAGGAACTGGCAGCCGCCACCCGGGCTGCCGCAGGCATGGCAGCCCGCCTCGGCCGCCTCATCGAGGCTGATTTCCCCGTGGGCAAATCGGGCTCCGACCGATTGGACCTTGCCGGCATCTTCCCCCACCGTCGGAGGCAGGGTCACTCCTCCGGGGACCAGCACGGAGGGAAGCTGTGGCATGCCAGCGAGGGCCATCATCATGGCGGGGAGCCCCTTGTCGCAGGTGGCGACCCCCACCACCCCCTTGCGCTGTGGCAATGAGCGGATCAACCGCCGAAACACCATGGCGGCATCATTGCGGTAGGGGAGCGAGTCCATCATGCCGGTGGTTCCCTGGGTGCGGCCGTCACAGGGGTCGCTCACGTACCCGGCGAAGGGAACGCATTCCAGTTGTTTGAACTCCTCGGCGGCGGCCCGCATCAGCAGTCCCACCTCCCAGTGTCCGGTGTGGTATCCCAGGGCAATCGGGCGACCATCTTCCGACCGGATCCCCCCCTGGGTGCTCAGAATGAGAAACTGAGGCCGCAGCAATTCGTGCGGTTCCCAACCCATCCCGGCATTCTGGGTCATGCCAAACAGGTCCCCACTGGGGCTGTCGAGCAGCATCTGCTCGGTGAAGGGAAGTTTGCCGACGGGACCGGGTCCGTGCGTATGGATGCGGTACAATCCAGGATCGGTGGAATCGAGGCGGTCACCGGGCACGGTCGGCATGGAAGGGGGAGGCTCGCAAGGGAGAAGAAAAGTCGTCAACCGGAGATGATCCGGGCTCATCCCGCGAACGGCAAGGGTCCCGGGGCCGGGCCGGTCGAATTCCGGCATCCCATGGGATACGATTTCAGAGACGAAGTCCGTGTCGCGCCGTCGCGGAGCTTGTCCCCAAGACTCCGTTCCTGCACGCAGATCGCCCACCGACATGTTTTCCTCGCCCGTCTCCATGCCCGAAACCCGGCTGCCGACCCCGGACACCGAATTTGACGTCCTTGTGATTGGTTCTGGTCCCGGGGGAGAGGGGGCCGCCATGCAGGCGACCAAGGGGCGGCAACGCGTCGCAATTGTCGAGCAGTATCCCTTGATTGGGGGCGCCTGCACCCACTCGGGGACCATTCCCAGCAAGGCGTTGCGGTTCGCCATTTTCCAGGTGACCGAAGCGTCACGGAACCGGCTGTTCCGGGAGGCGGGAATCCGGCCGAGGTTTTCGTTCGGCGATCTGCGGCGTTCAGCCGAGACCGTCATTTCGCAGCAGGTCGAAGTGCGCAAGACGCATTACGACCGGAATGAGATTCCGATCTTTCAGGGGCGGGCCCGTCTGCGGGATCCGCACACGGTGGAGGTCGAACACGAATCGGGGGCCCGCCGTGTGCTGACGGCCCAGTCTCTGGTTCTGGCGGTGGGGGCCCGTCCCTATCGTCCCAAGGATGTCGATTTCAGCCATCCGCGGATTTTCGACAGCGACACGATTCTGCAGCTCGAAGAAACCCCCCATTCCATCACCATCTATGGGGCCGGGATCATCGGGTGTGAATACGCCTCGATGTTCCGCAATCTGGGCTGCAAAGTGAACCTGGTCAACACCCGTGCGAAATTGCTGGAATTCCTGGACGATGAGATCACCGATGCGTTGGCCTACCACCTGCGGGAGCAGGGGATCCTGATTCGCCACAATGAGGAATACCAGGCGATTCAGGGGCAACCCGACGGGGTCGTGGTCTCGCTCAAGTCCGGCAAGCAGATCAAGAGTGATGTGGTGTTGTGGGCGAATGGCCGCACGGGTAACAGCGACCGTCTTGGGGTGGAGGCGGTTGGACTGACTCCCGACGGACGGGGCTATCTGGCGGTGAATGAGGATTTCCAGACAACGGTGCCGAACATCTACGCGGTTGGTGATGTGATTGGCATTCCCTCGCTCGCCAGTGCCGCCTATGTCCAGGGGCGTTACGCCGCTCTGCATCTGGCCGGTGAACAGCCCCCCCGGATGATGGTTCGCCAGATTCCCACCGGCATTTACACCAGCCCGGAGATCAGTTCGCTGGGCCGGACCGAGCGCGAACTGACCGCGGAGCGGGTGCCGTATGAGGTGGGGCACGCGTTGTTCCGCCATCTGGCCCGGGCCCAGATCACGGGGCGGACCGCCGGAATGCTGAAACTGCTGTTTCATCGGGAAACGCTGGAGATCCTGGGCATTCACTGTTTTGGAGCCAATGCCTCCGAGATCATCCACATTGGTCAGGCGGTGATGATGCAGCCCGCCCCGCACAACACGCTGATGTACTTCATCAATACCACGTTCAATTATCCCACGATGGCCGAAGCCTACCGGGTGGCGGCCCTGAATGGTTACAACCGGGTCTTCTGACGGCCTCCCTCGTGACAGGCCCACCCCGATTCCACCCGGAGTGTTCCGGAATGTGATCGTGGTGTTCGAGATTCGCCTCGGGTGGAATTGATGGGAACTCGTGAACCGCTCGTCCCGCTGCCGGTGGACGATGTGCTGCCGGAACTGTTGCAGCAGCTGCAGCGGAGCGGATGCGTGGTGCTGCAGGCACCGACCGGATCGGGCAAGACGACCCGGGTGGCTTCGGCCATTCTCTCGTCGGGGCTGGCCGATCTGGCCGATCAACCGGGCCGCGGGCAGGTGGTGATGCTCGAACCGCGGCGGGTCGCCGCCCGTGCGGCCGCGCGGCGCGTGGCCTGGGAACGGGGCGTTTCGCTCGGGGCCGAGGTGGGTTACCAGGTGCGGTTCGATGCCCGGGTGGGGCCCGACACACGGCTGCGCATTGTGACCGACGGCGTGTTGCTGCGGCTGCTGCAGGACGACCCGTTTCTCGAGCCGGTTTCGGTCGTGGTGTTCGATGAGTTTCACGAGCGCGGTCTGAATGTCGACCTCGCCCTGGGGATGGTCCGCCGGATCCAGCAGACCGTGCGGCCCGACCTGAAGATCGTGGTCATGTCGGCTACGCTGGCTCCGCAGCCGATCGCCGCGTATCTGGGGAACTGCCCCATCGTTGCCGCCGAGGGAAGCCTGTTTCCAGTCGATGTGGAGTACCTGGGAAAGCCGGGCCAGATGTTGCCCATTTTCTCTGCCGAAGGGGAAGAATTGCTGGTCCGGTCGGTGCAGCGCGCCGCACGGGAGACCAGCGGCGGCATCCTGGTGTTTCTCCCTGGAGTTGGGGAGATCCGCCGGGCGGCACGGGCGCTTGAGTCGTGGGCGGGGATGGCGGATTTGATGGTGCTGCCTCTGTACGGAGATTTGCCCCCCGAGCAGCAGGACCGGGTGCTGGCCCCGCAACCGCAACGGAAGCTCATTCTGGCCACCAACGTGGCCGAGACTTCGCTGACCATTGACGATGTGACGGCCGTTGTCGATACGGGACTGGCCCGTGTGCTCCATTACGACGAACACGTGGGAATGGACCGTCTCGATCTGGGACGCATCTCGCGGGCCTCGGCCGATCAACGGAAGGGGCGGGCGGGCCGGACTGCTCCGGGCCGCTGTTATCGGTTGTGGAGCGAACGCGATCATCGCGCACTGCCGGAATTCGAAACCCCCGAAGTCGCCCGGGTCGACTTGGCTGGCCCGGTGCTGCAATTGCGGGTTTTTGGCGAGCACGATGTGTCCGCCTTTCCGTGGTTTGAAGCCCCCCGTTCGACATCGATCGCGGCCGCCCAGCGCCTGCTGGATCGCCTGGGAGCACTTCATAGCGACCAGGTGACAAACCTCGGGCGGCTGCTGTCCCGGTTGCCGGTCCATCCCCGGGTGGCCCGATTGTTGGTCGAGGGACGACGTCTGGGGTGTGTGCGGTACGCCGCTCTCGCTGCGGCGATGCTGTCGGAGCGGGATCCGCTCCGCTCAGGCCCGCCACACCATGGTTCCCGCAAGGTCCGGCAACGTGCGGGCGTGACTGAGTCGGATCTCGCGGACCGCATTCACGCCTTGCTGCAGTTTGCCGCGACGGGAGCCGAACGGACGGAATACGGAGAATTGCACGCAGGAGGGGCCCGATTCATCCTGCAGTCCGCCAATCAACTGCTGGGTCTGGTCGAGGGGATTGCGGGACTCGAACCCCACTCCGATGCTGAGTCGGGGCAAGACGAAGACCTCCTCTTGCAGAAAGCGGTTTTGTCGGCCTATCCCGATCGGGTTGCCGTCCGGCGTGGAAGCAGCCTTGAGCGGGGAGTGATGGTGGGGGGGCGGGGAGTACGGCTGCATTCCGACTCGAAGGTGATCGAAGCCCGGTTGTTTGTCTGCGTGAATGTGGATGCCGGGACCACCGAGAGCATCGTGCGGATGGCTTCGGCGATCCGCGAGGAATGGCTCGATCCCAACCGTCGGCAGACTCGCGAAGAGGTTCTGTTTGATGACCGTTCCGGTCGGGTGTCGGCCGTCCGGAGAATTTTCTGGGACGATCTCGTGCTCGACGAGGTTGAATTGGGGCATGTGCCGGAGGCCCTGGTGGCCGGGGCCCTCGCTGAGGCGGCGGGACGCAATCTGGCGAAGATTCTTCCCCGTGATGATCCGGCGTTTGAGTACGTCTCCCGGGTCAAATGTCTGGCGGAGTGGATGCCCGAGTTGGAACTCCCTCCGCTCGACGATGACCAGCTTCGGTCGCTGTTGCCGATGCTCTGCCAGGGTTGCCGCACTCTTGAGGATGTGAAGCGGGCTCCCTGGTTGCCCTGGGTCAAGACGCTGCTGACCCCCGCGCAGCAGCAACTGGTCGAGCGGGAGGCTCCCGAGCGGATTGCAGTTCCCAGTGGGAATCGCATCGCGGTCCAGTATTCTCCGGGAAAACGCCCGGTGCTGGCTGTGCGGATTCAGGAGCTGTTTGGGTTGGCGGAGACCCCCCGCATTGCCGGGGGGCGGGTTCCGCTGCTGATGCACCTGTTGGCCCCGAACATGCGTCCGCAGCAGGTGACCGACGATCTGCGCAGCTTCTGGAACAACGCCTATCAACAGGTGCGCAAGGATCTGCGGGCCCGCTACCCGAAGCATGCCTGGCCCGAGGATCCCTGGAACGCACCTCCCCAAAGCAGACCGCAGCGCCGGGGATGAGCAGAATTGGCGGCTTCGCCATCGGGAGTGCGAAACTCTGAGGCCGATCGATGGTGCGTCGCCCCGCGGACCCGCTCTGCCATGGTTGTTCGAGCTGCCGTTCAATCAGCGGTTGTACTGCACCATCACTCGGTGATCCGGGTCAGCCGCTGGGTCTGCGCGGAATACCGGTAGAGGGTGCGGTCTGGCCAGGCGGAGCGAATCTCGCCGATCGAGGCCACTTCGGGGCGATCACGGGCGAACAGAATCGGGCCGGTCAGGGGGGGAGTATTGACCACAAAATCAATGTGCAGATCACTCGGGTCCGCCTGGATCAGCACCAGTGCGGGGCGCTCGGTCACCGTCGAGTCGATCAGGCGTCGGAATTGTCCCTGCTTCTCCCGGGCGAACTGAAACTGGCTGAGCCCATCCTGAAATGGTGCCGACCACAACCCCTGGGTTGTGGTGAAGTTCAGGACACCGGCCAGAACCAAGGCCAGCCAACCCCAGAGAGGGACCAGACGGCGGCCTGCGCGGACCAGCACTTCCCGTCCTGCACAGCCAGCCGTCGCCAGCACCAGCAGCCATTGGGGCAGAGATTCCATGACATAATGAAAATGCAGAATCCCATCGTACCAATAGGGAATGTGCACAAGGTGCAGCGTCACAATGGAGGCGAGGCTGAGGCGGGCGGGGGTCGAGATCCGATTCCAGCAAGTCATCCAGAGCCCCAGACCGAGCACGACCGGCAGCAATCCCCAGGTCCATTGGACGCTGCTGAACAGCCGATAGGCGACATTTTTCATCGCCAGCCGGGGGGTCAGATTCTCGGCCCAGTCATCGTATTTCTCGATGCGCCGCGCGGCGGACGACTGCTCTCCCCGCCGGACGTTGTCGAATCCATAGACATGCCTGGGGGTGTGGAGTGCCGTGTATTCCCCATAGGGCGTCTTCCAGGGATCTCCGGTGATCTTTCCGTCGTACCAGAGTTGTCCGGCTCCGGCTGCCAACAGCGGGGCCGCCAGCCAGGGCCACAGCCGCAACTCGTGCCGATCGCGCCAACCGCGTCCCAACAGCCAAAGTCCCCAGGGAAGGCCAATGCCCACCGCGGTCATGGGCCGGGCCAGCGCGGCGAACCCCAGTCCGCTTCCCGCCAGCAACCCCCACGCACGGTTTTGGCTGCGAACCATCCGGGGGAGGGCGAGCTGCATGATGGCCAGACCCAGCAGGGCGGGGTGATGAGCCAGCAGCAATTGGGAAAACAGGATCAGTCCGGGACACAAGGCGCAGAGTAGTCCCACCAGCCGTCCGCAGGCACTCCCACCCGCCTCGCGGCCAATCCAGAACATCAGGCTGGCCAGCAATCCCTGGGCCAGCCACCAGCCCCGCCAGGGATTCCCCATCGCCAAAAAGGGGGCCATCCAAAGACCTGTCGCCGGGAAGTAACGGCTGGCCATGCGCCCGTCATTCAGCACATGCATCTGGTCGAACAGTTCGGGCAGCGGCGGGCTGGGAAACGAGGTCTGCCCGGCCAGGAAGGTGTGGGCCTGAAAGAGATAGCTGAATTCGTCATGCAGTCCCGGGGGGAGGTCACTCCACCGGCTTCCGGTTTTCGCCGCCACCGCGAAAGCCAGAAACCCCATCGCGCATGACCACAGCAGGTCTTTACCGAGGGACAATTCGCCCGGTCCCTGCCGCGCGGCGTCGGCACCCGGTCGTGGGGACCGCGTCGGCCAGAACCAGGCGACTGGTCCCAAAAGCAGCAGCCCGAACCAGGCCAGCGATTCCAGCCGGGCTTCGACCAACCACTGCCAGGGGGACGGGCACGATTCTCCCAACAGCCAGGCGGGGGCCAATTCGCCCGCTGCAAACGTGATACAGCCCAGCAGCCAGGGAAGCCAGAAGAGCCACCCCGCGTCTGGACCGGGGGGGGCCGGAGCGGGATCGTGCGGGGGGTGGCGGTCGGAGGACATGCGGGACGTGGGAATCCGGGGGTACGGAGATTGAACTGGAGAAACTCACACCTGGGTGCGGGACCAGCCGCCGCGGGCGAAGTAGATTCCCGCGACGATGGCGCGACACAGCACATCGATGCTCATCCCGGACCAGGCCCCGATCAATCCCAGTTGGAGATGCAGCCCCAGCCACCAGGCGATCGGCAGTCGGACCAGAAAAAAACCGAGGAAATTGATCATCAACACCGCCCGGGTGTCACCTGCACCCCGGATGGCCTGCAGGTAGACGATGACCATCGCCAAGGGGATCTGGTACCACGAAAGAAACCTCAGGGCGGGAGCACCAATGACCCGTACCGGTTCTTCGCGGGACATCACCTGATAGATTGTCTCGGCACCAAAGTAGTACACCATCGCGCCGATGAGGGCAATTACGATGGCGTGTCGGGTGGCTTCCTGGGTGACCGCACGGGCCTGTTCGGGCCGGTTCGCACCCAGGTTCTGTCCCACCAGGGAGGCGGCCGCGTAACCCCAGGCGGTGGCTGGCAGGTAGGTGAGGGCCTCGGCATCCATGCCGATCATGTGGGCCGCCTTGTAAGCACTGCCATCCGACTCGCTCCCGAGTTGGGAGATGATTTCCAGGAACAGCCACTGCCCGGTCCAGAGTGTCAGTCCTTCCAGTGCGGCGGGCAGCCCGACGCGCAGGATCCGGCGCAGATCGGCCAGGTCGGGAATCAGCAGGGAGGGAGTCAGCCGAAGTCCATTGATTCCGCGCGCAAGGACGCAGAGCATCGCCGCTCCCCCGGCCAGTCGCGCCGAGAGTGTGCCGGAAACAATCCCCGACACCCCCCACGAATTCCAGTCGCCTACGAGACCCGCCAGCGGTTGGAAAGGCGAGTTTCCGCGGGTTCCGAACACGAGGGCGGTCGCCACCAGCATGTTCAGCAGATTGACCCCCCCGAGGATCCACATGGGGGTCCGCATGTCTCCCATGCCGCGCAGGGCCGCCGCTCCCACGAGGCAATAGCCGAACAGCAATTGCCCCAGCGCATCGGTCCGGAGATAAGTCGTGAGGACCTGCCCCGATTCTCCGACCAATCCAGCCCGTGCGGCCAGCCGGGGGGCGGCGGCGTAGAGCGCTCCGGCAATCAGGAGGGCCAGCGGAGTCACCAGCAGCAGGGAGCGGTTGGCGAACCGGTTGGCCTCGGCGAGATCTCCCCGGCCCCGGGCCCGCGAGACGAGGGCGGTGGTTCCGGTTCCCACAAGGGCGAACAGCAGGCTGGCGAGCCAACCCAGGTAAGAGGCAATGCCCACCGTGGTGGTGTAGAGCCCGGTTTCATGCCCTCCGGTGCTGATGTAACCTGCCAGAAAAGTGTCGTACAGGGCGACTGTGAAATTCAGCAACTGCTCGCCCAGGGCGGGCAGGGCCAGCGCGAGGACCTGATGACGTGGTCGGAAGACCTCCGCGGTCGACATGAAATCGGCTGTGGGGAACGGTGAAGGGGGCTGCGGGCCAGGCCCGGCTGTCGGCAAGGAATGTGCGCGTGCCGACAACGAATGCAGTAGAACGACCAGCGCTGTCGCTTGTCCACACCGAACGGCAGATCGGTGTGTGTAACAGGGGATCGATCGGGAATCGTCGCTTCCTCTTCGGAGGAGTGCGGAGCCGAGGCGGGAGAATTGTGCCGCCGAAAGCCGAATGGAGCATTCAACGCGAATCCCTGCGCCGAGCTTGGTTGGAGGCCATTCTCGAGGCGATCCGGGGATCGGATCCGTTTCGACTCTTCGTCAATCACGGTTCCCTTCCTTGCGGAGCGCTGGGCCGACAGTTCCCGGGACCTCCATCCCGGCCCGTCGCCGACCGGCAGCATGTGAGGTTCCCGCCCCGCACGATTCAGTGAGACAGGAACTCACTGGGCCGGGGCCGCCTCATCGAAAAACTCGACATTGCCTGATTGGACATCGTACATCGCCCCCACGACCTTGATTCGTCCCTGGGTATGGAGATCCCGTATGACTCGGCTGCGTTCGAGCACCAATCCCAGCATTCGCGTGACATGGTGCATTGCCACCTGGTTCACCATGGCGTCCTGCTGGAGTGCATTCATGGTCCTCCACTCCGTCAATTGCCTGGAATCCAAAGACTCGTGGATGGTTTCGAGGGTTGTCCGCAGGTGCTCGGCCCGCACAATTTCTGGCGAGGTGATACCCAGTCGGTGTTCGACGGCGAGGCGAATCAGCGAGTTTGAAGTGTGGCCCATGACAATCACAAGGCCCGTCCCCGCCTCGACGCAGGCGTACTCGATGGTGGCCAGTACGGCCTGCGACGGGAGGTTGCCCGCAACTCGGGTGCAGATCAGGTCGCCGAGACTGACATCAAAAATCAGCTCGACGGGGGTCCGCGAACTCGCACCACTGAGCACAACCGCCAGGGGATGGCGACTGTCGGCGACAGTGCCCCGATGACGGACCAGATCCCGCACGAGTGTCTCCCCCTTCTGGAAACGCCGGTTGCCGGCCGCGAGGATCGACAGAATCTCATCGGGCCTGAGTCGTGACTGAAGTTCCTCGTTGGCCTGATCGGTGTAACGCAGCAGGTTGGAGAGTGTGGGGTCCTGGGGATCAAACCCGGTCAGACTGACGACGATTCCCCGGGCTGGGCCGATTTCATCGCGCATTTCCCACAGCAGATCCCGGGCATCGGGGTCGAGATAGTCGGTTTCGCTCGCATCGATCAGGATGTTGCCACCGGGGGGAACCTCGTCAAAGGTCCGCAGCAGTGCCACGCGATTCAGGAAGCTCACCTGGTTGGCAAGCTTGACGTGCAGCACCTCCCCCCCCACATGGTGCTCCAGAGCGGTGCGCAGCGGGGTCCGCATATTGCTCCGCAAGATGAACAGGATGCTGAAGACCAGGCCGATCATGATTCCAACCAGCAGGTCAGTCGCCAGAATCGCACCCACCGTGACGACAAATGGCAGGAATTGCTCCCAGCCGGACCGATACATCTGCAGGAACAAACCGGGATTGGCCAGCTTCAGGCCGGTCGCGATCAGAACGGCGGCGAGGCACGACAGAGGAATCTGGTTCAGAACCGCCGGGATCAGTACAACGCAGGTCAACAGCAGGAATCCATGCACGATTGCCGAGAGACGCGTCTGTGCGCCGGCATTGATGTTCACTGAACTGCGAACGATGACCGACGTCACTGGCAACCCGCCCAACAATCCGGCCAGCAGGTTTCCCGCTCCCTGCGCCATCAGTTCCCGGTTGGGTGGCGAGGTTCTCCGCCTGGGATCCAGTCGGTCCACCGCCTCCAGGTTCAACAGGGTTTCGAGGGAGGCAACCAACGCCAGAGTCAAAGCGGTCAGGTAGACCCCCGGTTGTCCCAGGGCGCTAAAGTCTGGAAGTGTGAGGAACCCGACAACGCCCATGAGATTCTCGGCAACGGGGACTTGTACAAGCTGCCGGGTTGTCAATTGCTCCCCCGGCATGACTCGGGCCAGCAGCAACTGGAGCAAGACTGCCCCCACCACCACACAAAGTGCGCCGGGAATCAAGGATTGTTTCAGTCTCGGTGTCCGCTCCCAAACCAACAACACCGCCAGCGAAAAAACGCCAATCACACCCGCAGGAAAATGGATATGTTGCCAGAAACCGTCGCGTGGAGGCGCGTTGTCTGGCTGGAGCGACATCTTCCCCAGGAGTTCCGATGAGTAGCCCACGAGGTGGGGTAACTGCTTGATGATCAGGATCAGGCCGATCGCCGCCAACAGACCCCGAATCACGCTCCCGGGGACGAAGGCCGCCAGGGTTCCCGCCTTGAGCCACCCCAGGACGATCTGAATCGCACCGCAGAGCATCACCGCCAGCAGAAACGACTCGTAGCTCCCCAATTTGGCAATCTGGGTGGCGACCACAGCGGCCAGGCCGGCAGCCGGTCCACTGACGCTCGTATGCGATCCACTCAACAGCCCCACCACCAGCCCGCCGACGATGCCTGCCAGCAAACCTCCGAAGAGCGGAGCGTTCGAAGCCAGCGCCACCCCCAGACATAACGGCAACGCCACCAGAAAAACGACGCCCCCGGCGGTCAGGTCGCGGCGGAGGGAATTGGCAGATGCAGATGGCGTCGGGAGAGCGGTGTCAGTGACCATGATCAGACGGTTGCAACTCAGCGGAAGAATGATGGACGCCCCGTGGATCTCTCTGCGTCGTCTCGGGCACTCGAGTCAGAATCCGGTCGTCGGGCCTGGTCACGACTGCCGTCCTGCGAATCGGCTCCGCTGGGGGCCATTCCGCGTCGGAAGTCACGGGTTCCTGAATTCCGGGCGACGAGTGTCGACACACAGGGTTCTGGATCTGTACTCGCTGGCAAATCCTGTGCCTGCTCCGCCGGCCGATTGGCTCCAAAGAACACCCGCTATCTTTCACATTCCTCGAAGTCCTGCCAAGGGTGTCGCGATTGACCTCGAAAACCCGCAGTCGACCGCTGAAGAAGAAAGGGGGAATCCGTGATCGTGACCCAAGGCATTTCGTCCAGCCTGCTCGCCCGCAGCAATGGTTCTTCCAGGATGTGAATGCCGATCGGTTTCCGGAGTGAGTCAAGGAGTTCCAAGAGGGGCAGGTTTTGATCACACGCTGCGGTGTGGCGGCTGCTGTCGGAATGGTGAATTGCAGAGAGTGGCTTGGCGGGGGCCAGCAGGACCTGGACTGTCGCTTGTTCAAATGCCGAGCAATTCATTTGGTCGGATCGAGCGGCGGCGCTGGCAAGGCCTCTTGACGACTGGGAGTGCGGAGAATTGGTTCCCGTTGACCGAGCAGCTTGATCGCCGCGCGGTATCGCGAACTGATGCCAGGTTGTGGAACAATTCCGCCAATCAGGATCAGTGCCGCCAGTGACAACACGGCAACCTGCTCGCGTTTGCGAAGGCTGAGGGAGACCGACGTCTGTTGATGACTACCCGTGAAGATCCTCAGGTAGGAGCGGAGGATCGCGATCCCGTTCAGGGTACAGGCCAGCACGACCGCAATCCCGCTGATTGGTTGCTGTTCCACCACTCCGTCGACCAACAATTCCGTTCCGACGAATCCCACCGTTCCCGGGAAGCCCACGCAGGCCAGTCCCGTCAGCAAATAACCGATGGCCAGTCCTGGAGCATGGTTATAAAGGCCCTGGAAGTGGTCGAGCATAACCCGCCCGCGGCGCGACTCGATGGCCCGCAGTGTCAGTCCGAAACCTGTGAGTGACAATCCCACAGACAACCAGATGCACAGGGCTCCGGTCAGACCAATTTCCGTGAGCGTTTCCAGTCCCACGAACACCAGGGCCGAATGACTCAGAAACAGGCAGCAGAAGAATCGGCGGGCATCGGTCTGTACGGTCGCCAGGCCTGCGGTATACAGGGCTGTGAATGTCGATCCCATTTCGATTCCCCGCAGGACCCAATCAGGCGACACGGGCATGACCAGGCGCACGCAGGCGTATGCTCCCAGCATCGGGGTCACAAAGAGCAGGGCGGTCCCGAAGGACGCCTGCTGAAACAACTCGCTGACCCACAGATGGAACGGAAATGCTCCAAAACGGATCAGTACCGCCAGTAACAGGGGGATGCCGGCCCACCACTCCTGGAACCGATTGACCCCCTCATAATCTTCCAGCAATTGCCCCAGGACAAGCAGTGACACACAGCATGCCATCGACAGTCCGAAAATGCGCGGCGACTGTTGTCGCCGCCTCAATTCCAGCAAGGGGGGGATGACTCCCAGTGACAGTCCCGCGACGATGCCCCAAGGTTCCAGGCACCCCAGCGTACCCAGTGTCAGGGCCTCGCTCACCAGCGAACCGGCGAAACTGAACCGGCGAATTTTCGTGCGGAGTGTCACCAGTGTGGTGGCCAGAAAGACCAGGGCGGCCAGTGGGCCGAGGGGAGCGCTGAACGAATCCAGCGCCAGCCAGTGCCCGGGGAGACCCGCAGAACGCGCGGATTCACCCGTCGATTCATGCACGTACCAGGCGAGGACGGAAGACAGCAGTGCGATGGTATTGGCCGCGAGAGTCCAGATCCGGGCCTTCCCGGAATCGTCGAGTCGGGCCACGAGCGGTGCCATCAACAGGGGAATGCAGATTGAGCACTCCAGCCAGGGCAGATTCATCACGGGGTCTCCTCCAGCACCCGTCTCCAAGGTTCGGTTTCCACTTTCTGCGCGGGGAGGTTGCCCAGTAACAGACGCTGTTCGTGGCGGTCACAGGCGATGAAGAAATCGCGGAGTGGAATCACAAACCAGTTGAACAGTCCCTGGTCGAGTTCTCCCCGTTCCAACGCGAAGCGATACGCCCAGCTCCGCCAGTTTTCAGGAATCCATTCCTCCCACGATCGTCGTCGGCCCGCCAGGCTTCCCCCGACGGCGTTTTCGAGTTGTCGGAAGTCGTGCAACACCGTGGGCGCTCTCAGGAATTGCAGCGTCCGCCAGCAGGCATGGCCGAGAATGTGCACGAGAGGGATGTACCGTAGTCCCAGTCCGATTTCAGCGAAGATCAGCCCCACCTGGGTCAGTGAGGCGAACGAGAGCGCTGATTTGATGTCGGTCTGGACTCGGTTGGCGAGGGCCCCAAACGCGGCCGAGGCCAGGCCGAGGACGACAATGACGGCACAGGTCACCGGAGACGCGTCCAGCAGGGGACTGACCCGCAGCATCAGGAAGGCCCCCAGGTGTACCGACAACGCACCATAGAACACCGCGCTGGACGGAGTGGGACCTTCCATGGCCCGTGGCAGCCAGCCCGAAAAGGGAATCAATGCCGACTTCCCGGCCGCCGCCACCACCAGCAGCAGGCCGGCGAGGGTGGCCTGCGACACCGACAGCGTCGGTGACCCAAACGGCCAACTCCCGTCGCCCCGGATCAGCCGGTCAAAATCCCCCTCGCCCGAAAGGTGATGCATCACCACCGAAGCGATCAGCAGTGCGGCGTCGGACACGCGATAGACCGACCAGACATGCAACCCATTGGTGACCGGTCCACGCCGCTCGTGGTAAAAGGCGACCAGAAATGCGGATGACAGTCCCACCAGTTCCCAGCCGGCGAACAGTGTCTCGATCGTTCCCGCGAGCGAGGCCACGGTCATTCCCAACAGGAAGACCGAGTACAACACGAAAAACCGGTTGAAGCCCGATTCGCGGTGCAGATACCGCGCGGCAAACGCTCCGATGGTGCCGCACAGCAGGAACGTCAGGATCACCAAAGGGACTGACAACCGGTCGAAGACCAGCTTGAAGGCGAAGTGATAGTGGGGAATGTGCACCCAATGCCGCCCCACGACCATCACATGTGTCTGGTCGCTGACCAACATCAGTCCCAGCACGGCCAGCGCTGCAAGCAACCCGGTCCAGATCACCGTCTGAACCACCCGGTGGACCCAGGTTTCGGGCAGGGGACGCCCCAACAGCGAGGGAATTCCCAGCCAGCAGAGGAGCACACTGGGGGCGATGACCACCACGAGACCCAACGACTGGATCAGGATTTCGAGGTCAGGCATGAGGCACCTCCCGCACAGGATCCAGCAGGGCGAAATCGAGATTGTCCCGCCGTCCCCGGAACCAGTCCCACGACGAATCGACCCGGGCGAGTCCACCATGGCGGGGGGACCACGGCCGGAAATCTCCCGCTTCGAACAACAGCAGATCAGCCGAGTCGGGAGACAGCAGCGCCACCTGCACCCAGCCATTCGCGATGATCTGCCGCACCGTGGGGTTGCGGGCCATGATTTTCCTGATCGCCTCGGGCTGGCTTTCAATCACGAACAGCAGTCTCAACGGCTCATGGATTTCAACTCCCTGCCAGGGAAGCCCTCCCCGCAGATCACTCGCAGCCCCGTCCATTACGCCCAGCAGCGCGGTCACATTGTGGGGCAACTTGGTTCCCGCTCCCCAGCCCTGGGGGTCGATGTAGGAGAAGTAGTACAGCAGATTGATTCCTTCGCAGACAGGAACCACCGCCCCCAGGATGCGTCCCAGAATGGTCGCCTCCAAATCGTCCGTGGTGGAGTCATACGAGACCTGAAAGCAGCGGCGATCGAGGTAGAGTCCGCGGATCCGGCTGCGTCGCCCCACATAGCACATCGCGTTCGTGGCGTTGCCGAATTCCGGACGCGTCTGGGCCAGGTCGACTGTCCGGGCTTCGACATGGCGGAGGGCCGCTGCGGGGGTCAGATCGAGCGGTGCCGAATAAAACCGGCGGCAACGTTCGCGGGCGTTGCGTTCACAAGTCTCTTCAAACTGCTGGCGGGCGAATTCGAAATTGCGCTGCTGGGCGATCGACAGGGTCTCGAGTTCGTAGTAGGTGATCGAGTCCTCTCCCGTGTTGTGCAGGGCTCCCAGGAACGTGGTGGAATGGGGGATTTCGATTCCCCGTTCGGCCAGGGCCAGGCGGACCCGCATGTCGTTGAGCATTGACGCCAGGGCCCGGGCATTCGGCCCTCCCGCCCCTCCCGAACAGGCGCCGCAGTCATAGGCCGATTTGTGGGGATTGTTCAGGCAGAACGAGCCATGCCCCACGAAGAACACCAGCGGGGCGAAGTTCCGGATCAGTCCGATGTCCCGCAGGGTCCGCTCCGACATGTTGACCATTTCGGCCAGCGAGAAGCCGATCGCGTCTCCCTCGGGGCCGGGCTTTTCCGTCAGTCTTTCCAGCCGCAGCCGGGTCCCTTTGGGAGGAGCCAGCAGCCGGGCGGCCTGGTGCTGGACCTTGGAGGTCAGCCGCGGGAAGAGCACACTGGCGATCAGCGGAACACTGGCGAGCACTCCCAGTCCTCCCGTCAGCAACGCTCCGGTTGCCAGCCCCCGGGTTCCCTCCTGAACACGATGGGTGGCCTCTCCGAGCGCCTGGCGGGTGCGGGTGCGCCGCCGGTTGCTGGCCTCCTGGGTATAGATGACATCCTCGACAATCCAATGCTGGGGCCGGATGACAATCGGGCAGAGGGTGCTGTAGTGGGCGTCGGCGACCCCCTTGTAGTAGATGGGCACGCCGAAGAAACCGGCCGCTCCAAAAGTCTCGACTTCGGGGCAGACCTCTTCGAGGTGGCGCCGGAACGACTCTTCCCGCGTGTCGATGCAAAACACCGCCTGAAATCGGGGGGTGGCGACCTGGGCGTGGGGCAGGGCCGCCCGGCAGGCCATGGCGTGCAGCGCCTTCTCGCGGAACCGCGTCTCAAACGCGAGGTGCTGGATCCGGCACCGTTCAAGCGGAGGAAAGGTTTCGATTTCCCGAACCAGGTCCTCCCATTGCGGGCCGGTCAATTCCAGCATTTCACCCGCGGTCCAGCCGCACCATTGCGCCGCCTGAAACACCTGCAAGCCCACCAATTCGAGCTGCTGTGAGTGGCTGTCTCTCGGGGCGGTCAGGGGGAGCCGCCAGAGCCCGGCGAGGGGGCCATGGTAATTCAGCCGTTCGGCCGCGACAGAGCGCAGCGCCTGGCAATCCAACAACAGACGCACCGCGAGGAATTCCAGCAGCGTGCCGGCCTGGACGGGCTTCGCGACCCGGTCGCCGCGGGTCTCCATCTGCCACAACAGACCAGCCCAACCTCGCAGGGGGACCAGGCTGTCCCGCAGACAGTCCATCAGATTCCCGCTGGAGACCCCCAATTCCCGCAAGGATTCCCGCAGGGAATCGACCGCCGAGACCTGATCGCTGTGCAGCCGCGCCAGGGTGTCGCGAATCGGGACCAGCCAATTCCGGGTCAGCCATCCCGGTTCGGAGTACAGTGCCAGAAAGGCCTTCCACAGTCCCTCGTCGCGGTGGGGCAGCGGCCAACCCGCCATTCCCTGGTCGGTCAGTGCCGCACAGAGGCGAATCAAAAGTTCATGAACAGTCAGGTCGGTGTCGATTCCCGTGAGTTGCAAGAGACAATCACGCAGCCGCCGTTGACGGGGCGGTTGGGCGGGCTGCAACCGGACCCGTTCCACTCCCTGCAGCACCACCTTCCACAGACAGGCCAGGGCCGCCTGCTCCCAAAGTTGGTCGGACCAGTCGTCGCCGGGAGTTCCGTACTCCGCCTGCGGCCAACCCGACCAGAGCGTACCGGCTTCCAGAATCCACGTGCGTGACCGCCGCACGAAGGCATGGCGGATTTCTTCGGGAACGTCCTGCTGCAGCCGCTTCAGGGCGTCTGTCTCGGCGATCCACCAGGCCATCTCCTCGGGAGGCCCCAAATGCATCCGGTGGGTCAACATGCGCAGGCGGAAATCGAGCCGTGTTCCCCGGGGCCCCACGCGCTCGCGGGCGGCGGGTCCCAATTCACGAACCAGCACGGCCGAGAGTTCTTCGGAGGTAATTCGGCCCTGCTGTTGTTTGTGGAAATACCGCTCCTCCGACAGGTACGGAGCACAGCCAAAAATCTCGGCTCCGAGGCGGACAGCCTCATCGAAGGGGAGGTCTTCGAGTCCCTGCAGGGGGTTGAGAAAGACGAACGAGCTGATCGGTCCCTGGAATGGCAGCAGGGCTCCGAGCTGGGGGATGACCTGTTCGATTTCCAGAGATGTCAGCGGGCGGTCCACGGCGGGAGCGTCGGCCAGGGGAAGCGGGATGGCAGACAAGTGGGCGGGTTCCCAAGGGAAGAACGAGAGACGGCTGACAGATCGGGTTGCACCTGCGAATTCCCGACCCGAAGGGGGATGGCAGAAGCGGGGGGTGGACGTGTCGGGGACCAGATTGGTCCGAAGACGGGCCCACCCGGGGTTTTCAGGGGGAATCCTCCGCGGTCTCCCAGTCGACCGAGCGTCCAATCTGGATCCGCAGCGAACGAATCCGGCTGCGGAGGCTGTTACGGGCGATTCCCAACAGCCGCGCCGATTGCAGCTGGTTTCCCCCGGTGTGCTTCAGGATGCGGGGAATGATCTCGCGTTCCATGAGCTCGACCGCCTCGGAGTAGATGTTTTCCGAGCCTGCGGCAAGACGCTCATTGACAAAATGTTCCCAGGCCGCCGACATGTGGTCGCACTCCGCGGGGAGGGGCAAGGCCTGGGTTTCGAGCAGGATCTCGCCGGGCAATACCGCCGGACCGAAGGTTGAGTCGCGGCTGTTGAGCAACATCTGTTTCACGGTACTCTGCAGCTCGCGAACATTTCCTGGCCAACTGTAGCGTTTCAGCAAATTCAGGGTCTCTGGCTTCAGCGAAGGGACATCTCTCCCCAGCTCGCGGGAGTAACGGGGGAGGTAATGCTGCAGCAGCAATTCAATGTCATCTCCCCGCTCGCGGAGTGGCGGTAGGGAGATCGTGAAGACTTTCAGCCGAAAGTGCAGATCGCCCCGGAACCGGCCCTCCTGCACGGCCCGATCGAGGTCTGCGTTGGTGGCGGCGATCAGTCGCACGTCCGTCCGGATGGTCTCATTGCCCCCCACCCGTTCGAAAGCCTGCTCCTGCAGCAGTCGCAGGATCTTGGTCTGGGTGAGCGGGGCCATGTCGCCCACCTCGTCGAGGAAGATCGTTCCTCCATGGCACTGCTCGAATTTGCCGATCCGCTTCCGGTCGGCTCCGGTGAAGGCCCCCCGTTCATGTCCGAACAATTCGCTCTCGAGCAGATTCTCGGGAATCGAGGCACAATTGATGGCCAGAAACGGGCGCCCGCAGCGGTGGCTGTGCTGATAGATCGCACGCGCCACCAGTTCCTTCCCGGTCCCGCTCTCTCCCAGGATCAGCACCGTCACATCCTGGGCCGCCACCCGACCAATCTGCTTGTACACCGCCTGCATGGCCGGACAGCGCCCAATCAAGCGGTCCCCGCCGCCGTCGTCAGGACCCTGGTCTTCGGGAAGTACGGCGGGAGTCTGCATGCGGCGGCTGGTCTCGCCCGCCTGGCGGATCAGGTCGCGCAGGGTGCCGAGATCCAGCGGCTTGAGCAGGTATTCGTACGCCCCCCGCTTGGTGGCCTCGATCGCCAGATCAGTGGTGCCGTGCCCCGTCACCAGGATGATCGGTGTGCGGGCATTCAGTTTCTGCAGGGCGTCGAAGGTATCCAGCCCGGTGCTGTCTCCCAAATGAACGTCAAGGACCACCACATCCGGCTGCACCTTTCGCATCTGTTCCATCGCCTCCGCCCCATTCGAGGCCAGGCACAACTGCAGATCGGGTGACTCCAGCACCCTGCGATAGGCGTGCAGGATCGACGGTTCATCATCCACCAACAGGATCGACAACATGCTCTGGCTTCTCGGGAGTCGCGGGCAGCCGCAGTCGGAAACAGGCTCCGCCCTGCGGGCGTGGAACTTGCTCGAGGGTTCCCCCGTGCTCCTCCACAATGCGGCGTGAAATCACCAAACCCAGGCCCAAACCAGTCTCCTTGTTGCTCTGAAATGGCTGAAACAACTTGCCCGACATCTCGGGGCTGATCCCGGGACCATTGTCGCACAACTGCAATTCGGCCGTTCCCTGGGGATCGCACCACAGATCAACTTGCAGCCAACCCCCCGTCGGCAACACATCCAGGGAATTCAGTGCCAGGTTCAGCAGAACCTGACGCAGCTGGACGGGATCCACCTCCCGACAGATGGGGGTCTCGGGGGGGGGAAATCGCAGTTCGACACGCTGTTTCGCCGCTCGTCCTCGCAACAGCTCAAAGGTTTGTGTGACCAGCGATCCCAGATCGACCCGTCGACGTTCGAGCCGTGGCGGACGGGCAAAATCCAGAAAGGTCTGGAGCGAGTTTTCCATTCGGAGCACTTCCTGTTCCACGATCGACAAATCCTCGGAAGTGAGTCGGGAAGTGGCTTGCGGACCGTGTGCCCCCTGAACCAACAGCTTGATCGACGTCAGCGGATTCCGGATCTCATGCGCAACCCCAGCCGCGAGTTGTCCCAGGGCGGCCAATTGTTCGGAGCGCAGCACCTCCAGTTCCCTTTGTCTCAACCGTGCGACAACCGCTCCCACTTCGTGGGTCAACAGCCGGATTTGCGTGTCCAGATCCTGTTCCGGCCCCTCACTGGTCACCACGATTTCCGACTGTGTCTCGAGCAGCTTTCCGGCGGTGTCTCTCAATTGCACTTGCAGCCGACGAATGGTCCGACGGACTCCCAGGGCGACCACGTAGCCCAGCATCACGCCCGCCAGACTTCCCACGACACCGACCGCCGCCACACCCCAGGCCAACTCCCGGAGAATCAAGGCATGCGACGCTCCCGCCGCATCGAGCCGATCATCGGTCAAATCTTGAAACGTGCGACAGGCTGGAATCGTGTTTTCGGTCAAAAATTGAACAGTCCTGGAGACCTCCGCCTCATATCCGGGGGTCTGGGGGGAGGGAAGCCGATCGAATCGTTGCTGATATTCCGCAAATGATGTCTGCAAGGTGGCCAGGAGTTGTTTCTGGCTGTCGCTGAGGTTCTCCCGGGGAATCTCCTGCAGATTCTCCTCGATGCGGCTGTGGAGAATTGAAACGTCGGCCACCTGGTCTTTCAGCAGGAAGGAGAGATCAATCATCGACTCCCCCAGGGCATCCGCCGCATGCAGCGCAAGCACCGTCTGCTGCTGCAATTCCAGAATCTCGACCTGCTGCCTGTAAAGCGAGGTCGCCATCACGATGCAGAGCAGTGCCAACAACGCACTGAGTCCCATGATGGCCCGTGTGTAGTGTTTGGCAATCGCATTCTGCACAGCCCAGCCTCACGCGAAATGAGTACTTTGTTCACCTGGTTGCTCTCTTTTGTTCATCATATCCGGAAAAGTCGGCGGCGGGAACCGTGTCCTACAACACTCGGTGTCTGAGGCTCTGGAACTTGGCTGGAACCATGACTGGTGGCACGGGAGAAGAGGCCTCTTCATTTTCAAAGAATCACGCGATAGTCTACACGCCACACAGTAGTCACGGAGCGGTTGTTGGGAGACGGAATCCGGTGTCTCGCATTCCGCCTGTCGGGAATCGTGGTCCCCTCCCGGGAATGAGTCGCATGGCCACCAAGGCATCAGTACTTTCCGAAATCCAGAAACTCCTGCGCGAATCCGGGCTGCGGTCCACTTCGGCCCGCATTGCTGTTTTGCAACAGCTGCGCAAGGTGGGGCGTCCCCAGTCGCACGCGGAGGTTGCCGCGGCTGTCGCAGGTCTCGGCCTCGACAAGGCAACAGTCTTTCGCAATCTCAACGATCTCACCGAAGCGGGGCTGTTGTCGCGTTCCGAACTGGGGGATCATGTCTGGCGGTTTGAGATCCGATCCGAGAAACATTCCCACGGCGCGGCTCATCCGCATTTCCTCTGCCTCGACTGTGGCAGTGTGACCTGTCTGCCAGGGTCATCGGTCACCACGGCCCTCAAGACCAGTGCCGAGTCGATTGGTGAAATCACCGAAATCCTTGTGCGCGGGCATTGCCACAACTGCGCGGGCTGAGTGGATCCTCGGCTCGGTCGTCCCACCCGCAACCCTGATGGAAGGTGCTGCAGGGGCACCCGGTCTAACTAAACGACTGCCCCCCAAAAGGCTTATAATCTATCCACCGGACGATGTGCCGTTGTTCCTGTGTTTGTCTCTGCTGGGGTCGATGTGAACCATGCCGATTTACGAATACGCTCCGCGCAGTGGGGCCTGCACCCAGTGCCCGGGCCGGTTTGAGGTGTTGCAGTCGATGGGGGCCGATCCGCTTACGAATTGCCCCCAGTGTGGCCAGGAATGCGAGCGGGTCTTGTCCTCGGTGTCGCATTCGATGGGGAAGGGGCATCTGTTGAAGCCGGCCAACCTCGAAGCCAAGGGGTTTACCCAATACCGCAAGGCGGGGGATGGCTACTACGAGAAGACTGCCGGGACCGAAGGCCCCGATGTGATTCATCGTGGCTGATGTTCCGGAGGGGTTGCGGTTGACAGCCCCCGCTGTTGCGGATGACCCCGCCCCGGTCACAGACTATTCTGCCATCTGCAGATCCGCTGGAAGCTGCGGACTGCAGGTGTGCCGGCCGGTCTTCTTGCTCCCAGGAAGGTGATGGATGTTGCAGCCGATGCGAACACGGGGGTGGTGGTTTGGGGTGCTGTTGGCGGGGCTGATTTCGAACGGGCTGCCCGGGACCGTCGGGGCGTTCCAGATTCCCCCGGAATCCCCGCCGGAGGAAGGCGCCGAACCCGAGCTGGAGGGAGGGCTCAGCCGACGGGAGCTGACCCGCCGCTTGGGGAGCGCTTCCCGGACCCTCAAAGAGCAACGGTATGCCGAAGGGGTGGCCCTACTGCAGAAAATCCTCGACAACCCCCGGGATGAGTATTGCGTGCTCCCCGAACTGGGGCCGGGAGAAACCAGTGTCAAGCGGGCCGCCGAGCGACTTCTGTCGGAACTTCCTCCGGAAGGTCTCGATGCCTATGAGGCGCAGTACGGCCCCATGGCCCAGAAGTTACTCGACGACCTGACAGCGCGGTTCGAGCCCCTCGACCCAGTGATCGATCGGTTCCTGCTGACTTCGGCCGGTCGCGACGCCTTGTATCGGATGGGGGTGCGGGCCTGGGAGGTCGGGCGTCCGCGGCAGGCGGCGGCGTGTTTCGAACTTCTGAAGGAGCAGCCGGGGGCAATTCGCCCGAAGGATCCCACGTTGTCGCTGCAACTGGCTGCCGCACTGTTCAGTTGCGGCGAAGAGACACGGGCTGCCGCGGTCCTGGATACCTTGCGGGAGCGACATCCTGAAGCGACCTGGAACCTCGCGAGTGTTCCCGCCGGACCCCGGGCGGGGCAGGGGACCGAATGGCTGCGGGGAGTGGTCTCCCGCGCCCGGACGCCCCAGGAAACACATCGGCCCGGGTGGCTGAATGTACGGGGTGACGCACAGCACAATCTGGTTGGTGCGGGTGGCGGCCCCTATCTCAATCATGGCTGGCGGATCGACACCCTGGCCGACTACGAGGCCAATTCGCTGGAAGGTCGGCTACGGGACATTCATGCCGACTTGCAGCAGCAGGTGCGACCCGAGAGCGAAACCGCCCCCCAGGTCTCTCTCGCGTCGCCACTGGTGATCGCTGATCTGGTGGTGGTCCGCACCCTGCTGGACCTGCGGGCGTTTGATCGGGTGACGGGAGCTCTGGTCTGGCGGACGACCGAGCGCGATCGCGAACTGCTGGATCTGCTCCGTCCGGGAGGGCTCCCGCAATCCAACCAGACGCAGGGGACCCCCGCCGAACAACTGGTAGCCCAAAGGCATTGGCTCGACGGAAATTTCCAGGGGATCACCTCCGATGGAGAGCGGGTGTTCGCCGTGGAAGACCTGGGGCTTGCCAACCTGATGCTTCCCAGCCGAACGGGGCCGAATCAGCTTCCCGCCAATCGGCTTCTGGCCCACGATGCGCGTTCGGGACGGCTGTTGTGGGAATCGGGCGGAACGAGGGATACTTCGCGCGATCCCCTGGCCGGGACCTTCTTTCTGGGTGCTCCGCTGGCCTGGCAGGGATTGCTCTATGCCTTGGTGGACCTGGGATCGACCCCCCACCTGGCGATTCTGGAACCGGAAGATGGCCAGCTGCGCTCCTTGCAACCGTTGGGAGGAGATGAGCCCGAACTGGGGGGCCTGGAGCGCTCCCGCCACCACCTGGGGCTGACTCCCTCCGTGGCGGCCGGGATCCTGCTGTGTCCCACCGGGCCCGACTTTGTCACCGCGTTTGATCCCATCCGCTGGCGGCTCTTGTGGCGGTTCCGGTTCCGCCCCCGCACCGAAGCACCCGGTCCCCGGCAGCAGATGATCATTCTGCAGCAGCAGATGGCCCGCCAGGCGAGTCGTGTTCCCGAACAGTCCGGTTGGCTGGACTTCGGCGGGGTCGTACACGGCGACCGGGTCCTCTTTACTCCTCGCGACAACGACGAGGTCTACTGTCTGAATGCGGCCACCGGCCAGTTGCTCTGGAAGTCTCCCCGGGGAGGAGCCTTGTTCCTCGGGGGCGTTTTGGATGACCGGGTGGTGCTGGTGGGCCGGAATTTCCTGCAGACCCTGCACTTGGCGGATGGAACGCCCGCCTGGAACGCTCCCACGTTGCTTGCGCCGGTTTCCGGCAGGGGCTGTCTGGTTGACCGCAGTTACCTGGTGCCGCTGGTGACCGGCGAAGTGGTCTCGGTCGATGTTGCCGATGGCCGGGTTCTGTCGCGGGCCCGTTCTTTCACGGGCCAGGTTCCCGGTTCGCTGGTGCTGGCCGGTGGGACCGTGGTCACACAACGGCTGGAAACGATCGCGGCGTATCGCCAGGTCGAGGCTCTGCAGGCCGAAGTGACCAGCCGCCTGGAACAGGATCCAGACCATGCCGAATCTCTTACTGTGCGCGGCCAGATGCGAATGGAGCGGGGAGATTTCGACGGAGCCCTGGCCGATCTGGAAAGGGCGGTGACTCTGATGCCGAAGAATGCCGAGGCCCGGGGATTGCTGCTGTCTGCATTGCTGGAGGGACTGCGGACCGATTTCGAACGCTACCATGCGTTTGGCCCCCGGGCCGAGACTCTGGTCGAGAGTCCAGCCGAGCGGGCCCGTCTGCACTGGTTGCTGGCGCTCGGTTACGAACGGATGCAGCGGGGGGCCGACGCGCTGGGCCAACTGCTGGCCTATGCCCGTCTGGACCTGGGAGACTTTCCCCTCGAGAGGGTCGGTACTTCGCTGTTGATCCGCCGTGACCGACAGCTCACGCTGGCCGCCGAGCGGCTGGTGACGAACGCCGAACCGCCGCAGAGGGAAGATTTGAAGGAACTGCTGCAGGCCGCCGCGCGGGAGTCGCTGGAAACTCCGGACCGGGCGCGGGGACTTCGCTTCTGGGAATTGTTTGGAGCATTGGTTCCCGACCCCGCACGACTGCTGGCCGAGCGGGCTCAGGTGCTGCGCGGAGATGAGTGGCTCTGGACCGAACTGGTCCTGGCGCGGGTACTGGCCACCAGCCGGGGGACCGGTGTGGGAACGCTCTGGTCGGAATGGGGCGAACTGCTGTTGCGGGCCGAACGGCCGCGGGATGTCGGTCCATTCATCGCCCAGCTGCAGGAGCGACAGCGGCGGGGAGATCCCGATCTGCAGCCAGCCCTCGATCGCTCGGCCGAGTGGCAAGGGCGAGAGGAGGTGCGTCGGGTCGCGGAACGCCGGCATCCCTGGCCTACTGGAGAGGTGACGGTCGAGCGTATGCCCGGCCCCCGTCCCGTGGCGATTGGTCGGACGCAACCTTTGGCGATCGACGGTCCCCGGGGGCCCTACCTCACCGATGTGACGCTCGAGCTGGGGACGGGAGATCAGCAACTGGTCGCCCGGGGCTCCGATGGCCGCCCGCTCTGGAAACTCGCGCTGCAGACTCCGCTATGGGCGGGAAATGCCCAATTCAACCGGGCCTGGGTCCGCGACCATCTGCTGGTGCTGCTGGTGGGGAAGGACCTGTTGGCTGTGGATTTGCTGGGAACTCCCGAGGATCCCGGACCCCGGTGGCTGTGGCACCAGAACCTCATCGAGGCTTCGGCGGCCATCATGGTGCAGCGGGGGTTGGCTCCCGCGCAGGCTCGCTTGAACTTTGCCCCGCTGGGGCCCGACAACACGGCGGTTGTGGGACCAATCAGTCAGCAGCAGATTGTGGTGCTGCGGGGCCGGCGACTCTCGGCCCTCGACTCTTTTACGGGACTTCCCATCTGGACCCGCGAAGGGATCACTCCGGGATCAGGACTGCTGGGGGATGACCAGGAGTTGCTGGTGGTTCCCCCCGAGACGCTCGAGGCCCAGGTGTACGGGGCCCGGGATGGTGCTGCCCGCGGGAGCGTGCGAATGCCTCCCTCCAGCTGGTGGTTGACACCCCGGGGACGAAATCTGGTGGTGTGGGGGCGTCCCCTCGATCGCCAGGTGCTGGCCCTGCGGAATCTGGCTTCCGGTGAGGATGTGTGGAGCCGCGAGTTTCCTGCAGGGAGTCTCGTGGCCCAGGTGGAGGGGCACGAGGCACTCGTGCTGGAGGGGACTGGCCACCTGACCTGTGTGGATCTCGAGCGTGGAGAGGTGCGGTTTGAGACCGACATCGACCCGGGCGAGTCGGTTCACGAAATGCAGGTTGTGCGAACCGGGGAGCACTATCTCGTGATGGCCAATCGCCCGCTCCCCAATGGACCGACCATTGTCCGGCATTCCCAGAATGTCCACCTCACGGTGAATGGGACCGTGCACCTGCTGGACCGGGCCACGGGGAAGTGGCTGTGGAGTGCTGTGATGGAACGTCAGCAGTTCGATCCCCAACAGCCGGCGGGACTCCCCCTCGTGACCTTCGCATCGCACGTCTTCGAGCCACGACGCGGAGGCAATGGGCTGGAGCAGCGTTTTCTGATGACCAGCCTCGACCGGCGGACAGGCAAGCTGCTGTATGAAGAGAGCCGGAGTGATGAGCCGCTGCATTTCATTGACTACCGGATTGACGAAGATGCCCAAGCCATCGAGCTGCAGTTGTTTCAGTCGGTGGTGAAATTCACATTTTCGGAGAAGTAGCTTAGACCCCCCCCGCGCCCGCCGCCGGTCTGGTTCGACGGCGGGCAGCGAGGGGCACCTGCTATTTTGTGTGGCCGACCCGCTGGATTTCACCCGCGGTGCCGCCCGTCGCCAGAATCTCGTTGGCGGAGAGGCGGGTGCGAAGGTGAGAATCCTGGCCAGCCTGTTTCAGAGCGTCGTGCAGCAGGGCGTTCTGCCGCCAGTCGACCAGCTGACAGCTGCGAGCCGCCAGAGAGCGTCCTTCGGGAGTTCCGTCGGCCACTCCCGCCGCCAGGCATTTCAGGGCCTCGGGATCCCGGGGAGCGAATTTCAGAAGTACCGAGCTGGCCAGGGTGCGGGTGCTGGCATGTTCCGACTCGAGATGCTGGCGGGCTGCTTCCAGCAGGGGAGCCGAGGCACGCGGCATCCGTCCCAGGGTCCCCAGGCCAATGATGGTCTCGGAAGCGGAGCGAGATTCCATCAGGCTCGACAGAATGGTTTCGACAGCAACCGAGTCGGCCGTCGAGCTGCTCAATGCCAGCGCGGCACACGCCCGGACCAGCGGGTCTTCATCCCGCAGGTGACTGCGGCACAGATCCCGCATCAGGGGCGCTTCGCCCACCCCTTCCAGCAGGCGCACCGCGGCGGCATGCCGGGTTGCCTTGGTTTCGGATGCCAGCAGCCGTCCAATTTGTGCGATTCGCTCATCATTGACACTGGCTCCCTCGGCGAGGTGCGAGACCCCCTGGGTCCAGACCAGCAAGGTCAACGCCGAGCCCGCCGCCACATCCAGATCGGAATCAGCGAGGCGGGTCGCCACGCGGTAGGCCACGGTGGCCGAGGGGGTGTGCGTGTCGCAACCCAGGGCGTGGACGGCGAACGCACGGGCACTGGGCTCTTCGGACAGCAGCGCATCGGAAAGCACCTTGACTGCTGTGTCATTGCCCGTCTTCAGACGCAGCATCGCTTCCGCGACATGCAGTTGCACCAGGGGGCTGGTGTCGGAGAGGTGGGGCAACAGACGCGATTCGGCGAGGTCCTGCTGGACGGGCGAGTGTCCCAGCAGGAAGGCCGCGAGGCAGCGTTCTTCGGCTTCGTCCGACTCCAGCAGATCGCTGAGGACCAACAGCGCCGCGTCAACGTGAAAATCGTTCTGCAACAGGGTCATCGCCGCCAGAGCCCGCACCTCGACATCGGTGTCGTGCAGCGGCTGGATCAACAACTCGGCGGCCTTCGCGGGCAGGGGGCTATGGGCACCAATTTCCAGAACCGCTGCCCGGCGACCCTCGACGTCCGCCTGGGTCAGCAAGGCCCGCAGAGCCGCCTGCGACTGCTGCGCTTGAGTCGATTCCGCAGCTCCCAGCCGGGCGAGGTGCGGCGTGGCCGACCAACCAGCAAATGTGCCGGCCGTCGCCAAGGCCAGCGCCCACGCCGACTTCGTCATGGGGGTCCGGTTTCGGAACGCTTCCGACCAGCTCCGGAACGTGGCGACCGGCAGGAACCAAGGCTTCTGGGATGGCGTTGAGGTCGACATGTCGCATCCTTCCGGATTGAGAGGGGCTTCACAAACACGTGCCAGATGGTTTCGGCGACGCACAATCGCAAAACCCAGTACATCGGGAACGCGTGGAACAACCGGAATAACTGCCAATCTCTGCCTGTCTTGCCTGAATTGACATGGTTGGCTCCGGTTCGGGCCGCATCGGACAAACGACTCCTTGGCATGATTCTCCGCACAGATTCCGGCTGGTGTTCTGCAAGATTTGCAATTCCTTCCTGGGGGACTCTCCAGAGATGCCCGCTTTGGGAACATGCTGTTTGCGACTCAACTCTCAATCCATCCGGGGGATAGGGCGGTCGATCCACGGACCTGGCGCCGACTGGCACGCCGTCTGCTTCTTTCCTCGGTCGGAGCGGTATCTCGCGGGGACGGGGTGCCGCTCTGCCTGCCGACCCGCCTGAGAAACGGGTCCCCCTTCCCTTCCTGGCGTCCCATTCCATTTCGCCGAACGGAGCGGCCCAGATCCCGCGCTGGGTCGCTCCGCCTTCCCCGTGGTGTCGTCGTCACTTGCGGCAGTGGCCTGCCTTGAGAGTCTTACCGCACAGTTGGAATTTGTGACCGAATGTCACCCCGCCGACCGGGCGGCCTCGATCAACGGGTTACGGTGGATCGCATGCCGTGCAATGGAAACGCAACCGCGCCGGTGTGTTTGCATCGTCAAATCTGCGAGACCATCCTCGCCCATGGGCGGTGTGCGTTTTCGGGAATGTCGGCCCGTGGGCTCTCGGGGACCGGGCACTGCTGTTAATTTCTGGTGTAATAATTCCAGATACTCACACACTTGTCCGCCGGCTGGATCCCGAATCCCCTTACTTTTGTTTCGGATACGATCTGGCTTCTCCGATTCAAAACCCGGGACCGTTCACGCTACACTCCGCACCAAGGTCCCTTTCCCGCCCCGCCTTCGTTGGAGGACTGGTCATGCGGGCCCGTTTCGTCCCGACTTTCCCGGAAGTGTTTGCCATGCGGATCACTGTGGTTCTCTGGAGTGTGCTGAGTCTGGTCCTCCCCGCCTTGGCGCGGGGTGAGGATTGGCCTCAATGGATGGGACCCCAGCGGGATGGAGTCTGGCGCGAAACTGGCACCCTCGAGCGGTTTCCCGAAGGGGGGCCGAAGGTGGTGTGGCGCACGGCAATTGCCGCAGGCTACGCCGGCCCCTCGGTCGCGAATGGTCGGGTCTTTGTGACCGACTTCGTCTGTCCGGAGGGGCGGGGTACGAACAATCCCGGCGCCCGCGACAAGCTGCAGGGGGTGGAACGGCTGCTCTGTCTCGAAGAGTCGACCGGTCGGGAACTGTGGAAGATCGAGAACAGGGTTGAATACAACATCTCTTACGCGGGCGGTCCCCGGGTGACTCCCACGGTCGCCGCAGACCTCGTTTACTCGCTGGGAGCCGAAGGAGATCTGCTCTGTGCCCGCGTGCAGGATGGCTCAATCGTCTGGCGCAAAGATCTCAACGAGGAGTACAAGTGCGAAACTCCCTGGTGGGGTTTTTGCGGACACCCGCTGGTCGATGGCGACAAACTGCTCTGTCTCGCGGGAGGGGAGGGGAGCATTGCTGTCGCGTTCGATCGGCACACGGGCAAAGAGCTCTGGAAGGCTCTGTCGGCGAGTGATCCCGGGTATTGCCCTCCGGCGATCATCGAGCATGCCGGCAAGCGGCAACTGGTGATCTGGACGGCCGACGATCTCAACGCGCTCGATCCGGAAACGGGCAAGATCCTGTGGACCCATCCCCTCGCCCCCAAATACAAAATGTCGATCAACATCCCCCAGAAATCGGGCGACCTGTTGTTCGCGAGCGGAATTGGCAAGGTGGCGGCCGCCCTGCGGTTGAATGAGCAGGGAACCGCCGTCTCAGAGGTCTGGAAGGGGACCACCACGACAGGTGTCTATTGTGCGAATGCCACCCCGTTGATTGCCGACGGAGTGATCTACGGTTGCGATTGCGATTCGGGGCATCTGCGGGCGGTCGACCTGCAGACCGGGAAGCGGCTGTGGGAAACGCTCAAGCCCACGACCAACGACCGTCCCGCTCCGCACGCGACCGCCTTTCTCGTTCGGCATGGCGACAAGTGGGTGCTGTTCAATGAGCGGGGCGAGTTGATTCTCGCCCGGCTCTCACCCCGGGGCTATGAAGAGCTCAGTCGGGCGAAGGTGATCGAGGCCACGGGGGATGCATTTGGCCGTCCGGTTGTCTGGACTCATCCCGCCTTCGCCAACCGCCGGGTGTACGTCCGCAATGATCGCGAGATCGTCTGCGTTTCGCTGGCGGCCGAGTAACGCGCCAGGGGCGTCATCCGGAAGACCCGGTGGAACGGCGTCCCTTGAGGAGACACAACCGGCTGGAGGCCCCCTGGATCACAAACCGGGGAGGCTTCCCGGGGTCGCCTGCAGAGCCAGCCAGCCTCCCACCGCCGCGGCTGCCAGAACCCACCCCAGCCCAAGGTGGAACCGCAAGAGCGCGACCCCTGCGGCAAGTGCCAGTCCGAGAGCGACCAGATCGAGCGATCCCAACGCTCCCAGTCCCCGTTGCGGCCAGTTGGGTGACTGGGCCGGGGTGGAATGCAGCAGAGTCTGCACGCCGAACCAGACCGCCAGGTTCAGGATGACACCCACCACAGCGGCGGTGACACCTGACAGCGCCATGCTCAGCCGGCGGTTGTCGCGCCACCGTTCGATCCACGGTGCCCCGACAAAGATAAACAGAAAGCTGGGGGCGAAGGTGACCCAGGTGGTGATGGCCGAACCCAGCAAGGCGGCGATCCAGGGAGAGAGATCCCCCGGGTGGCGGTAGGCGGCCAGAAAACCGACGAACTGCAGCACGATGATCAGCGGTCCCGGGGTGCTCTCCGCAAGGCCCAGTCCATCCATCATCTCGCCGGTCGACAGCCAGCGGTGGGTTTCGACAGCCTGCTGGGCGACATAGGGCAAAACGGCGTAGGCCCCCCCAAACGTCAGCAGTGCGGCCCGGCTGAAAAACAATCCCTCGGCCACGAGGATGTTTTCAGCGCCCCAGACCAGCCAGCACAGTCCCACGGGCAGCCACCAAATCGCCAGCCAGAGGGCTGTCGTCGCCAGCGATGAGCCGATGCTGGGGGGGCGTCCCGAGGGAGGGCTGTGGGTCGAGATGAGGTATTCCGCTTCCCGCGCGGCATCGGCCGCCGATTGACGGGGGGCGACCACCAGGAACAGTCGTTCGTTGAGCCATCCCCCCACCAGACCTGCAAGGGCGGAAGCCGCGATGATCCAGGGGAATGGTACGGCAAACACCCGAATCGCGACGAAGGCGGCCGCCGCGAGGGCGTACATCGCGGGATTCTTCAGCACACGTCGTCCGATCCGCAGCACCGCCTCCACCACCACCGCCAGGACAGCCGCCTTCAGTCCGTAGAAGAGTCCCTGCAACAGCGCAGTCTGCTGGAATTCGACATACAGAACCGACAGCACGCCCAGAGCGAGCGCCCCCGGGAGGATGAACAGCAGCCCGGCCGTGACGCCCCCCCGTACTCCCTGCAGCAGCCACCCCGTGTAGGTCACCAGCTGGTGTGCCTCAGGGCCCGGCAGCAGCATGCAGTAATTCAGCGCGTGCAGAAACCGACGGTCACTAATCCAGCGGTGCTGGTCGACCATGAGCCGGTGCATCACCGCGATTTGTCCCGTCGGACCGCCAAAGCTGAGGGCCGCGATCTTGGCCCAGACCCGCAGCGCCGCGGCGAATGAGACGGGGGGCCGCGCACCGTCGGGGCCCGTCGGTTCGGTGGGAACGCTCATTCAATCACGTGGGAGGTTGGGGCTGGGGAATTCGTCACCGCCCCCCAAAAGGGGCTCGGTGGAGGGGCCTGAGGGTCTCAGGTCTGCCGGTTGAAACCGCACCGTGGACGCATCGGAAAAGTGGAGTGATGTCGCCGCCAGCGTGGGCCAGACCAGGGACCGGGCCAGTGTCGCTCCACCCGGGAGCAGGGTCCCATCATCCCACCGCGCTGCCTGAGCCAGTTGGCGATAGCCCAGATAGCTGGTGGTGAGGCGGGGATTGATCTCGACCAGCGTGGCGGTGCCGGTCGCTTCATCGAGCAGCAGGTCGACCCCCACAAATCCCCGCAGTCCAGGAATGGTTTGACACGCCGCATCGGCCAATTCCTGCGCCCGCTGAACCAGCGGAGTGCGCAGCGGAAGTTCTCCGCCGAGGTAATGAAATCGACCATCGGTGCTGAGCTGCTGCCGGGCGAGTGGCAGCGGATGGCAGCGTCGCCCGCCTCCCTCGCAGATCACCGCGATGGAGGCGGCTGTCCCGGGAAACCAGGGTTGTACGACGGCGTCGCGCAGGGCGGGTTCTTCTCGATGGCGTGCTTGGAGCTCGCGGAAAGCGACGGTGTCAAACAGCCGAAATGTGGAGGTCGAACCGGCTCCGAAGCGGGGTTTGATCACGCAGGGCCAGTTCCAGGTCGTGCCGTCGGCCGAGGCCAGATCGCAGAGCTCCGTCGGAATTGTGGGAATTCCCGCGGACTGCAGGTGCTGGGCCAGCCGCCATTTGTCGGCACACAACTCGACCGCCTCGGCAGCGGGGCCCAGCAACTGGCCTCCCCGTTGCTCCACCTGCCGGCAGCGCCGCGTAAGCAAACCATCCAGTTCCGGGGCGATCACCAGCACAGCGCTCGCGGCACCCGACCAGAATGCGAAAAGTTCGGCCTCTTGGGCCGGAGAATTCGACTCGTGGACGGTCAGAGGAGAACGAACTGGCCCAGCCAGGTGGTGGCTCCACCCGGCGGGACCCAGGCGGCGATCCCATGTGGAGTGCAGGTCCAGACCTGGTACTCCCGCCAGATCGGCGACCACCCCCTGCAGCATGGCCGCCCCCTCCCGGGCGAGACTGCCTGTGGGAATCCCCTCGGGCCAAGCCCCCCCGGTCACGTATTCCGAGACGAAGATCGTCAGCGGGTGAATGGAACGTTCAGTCATCAAGCAATGCCGTTCGGGACTGGCTTGCCAGAATCGAAGTGGAAGGGAGACCGTCCAATCAGTCGGACAGAACCTTCAGCTGGCGCAGGGCGGCGTCGGGGGTCATGATGTAGCTGAGATAGAACGGACCGAACTCTCCGTAGTTGGCCGAGGCTTCGTCAAACCGCATGGTATAGACGATTTCCTTGATGAAGGCGGGTTCCTTGCCCCACAGGGTGACACCCCATTCCCAATCGTCGAGCCCAGTCGAAGCAGTGATCACCTGCATCACCCGACCCCCGAACTTCATCCCGCTCTTGCCATGCTCGGTCATCATCTCCATTCGCTGGCTGTAGGGGAGCGTGTACCAGTTGGCGTGGGGATGACGGGCCTTGTTCATGGGGTAGAAGCAGAGCACCGGCCAGTCCGGGAAATCGGGGAACAGCCGCTGCTTCCGCATGATGACCTCGCGGTCTTCATACATCTTCAGTTTGGCGGCAAACGCGGGGCTGGCGGGATCGTTCCCTTCGGCTTTGAGGCGGTCGCCGTACTGTTCGAGGGTGGGGACGTACTCTGAGATCTCGGTGATCGAGACATAGGAGTAAACCAATTCGAACAACGATCCGAGTTGGCTGTCTCTGATCGCATGCTTCAGGTTGTCGAGCACCAGCGGATTCTCATCCATCGCCAGCACGGCCAAATCGGCCTTGTGTCCCATGACGACCGAAGTGCACAAACGGGTGGGGGCACCAGGACGTTGCGGATCAAGGATCTGACAGAACTCTTTTCCCGCTTCGGTGGATCGTGATTTGTCGAACAACAATCCCTGAACGGACCGGGTCAGGGCTCCGAGGGTGCTCCGCTGCGTGTTGGAATGGAACCCCTGCACGGCCGATCGGAGTCGGTAGTAGAGGTGCAGGCAATGCCAGCCATCGCGCATCATGACTGTGGGGGGAGTGGCCGCGGCGGCGCCTGGATGGGTCGGACGGGCAGGTGCGTTCATGGAAGTGAATCAATTGGGTACGTTGGCAGCTTGGGGGTTTGCCGGACGAAGGTCACGTGCCAGACCCCAATGGGAGTCTAGACAATCGCCGGGTGCAGAGAAACGTTCCACACTGCCAGCTCCGGTTCCCGAAAGGAGTTTTCTATGGGCAACGAGGAGGGAACTGGCAGGACACCACTGGGCAGGTGTCGTGTGTGCACTGGTGAGGATCGGGAACGGACCGGCCTGTGCCCGATTCAGGCGAATATCCAATCAAAGCGTTGCCCAAGGACCTGGCTGGATCCGGCGGAGGAGAAAGACCTCCGTGGTTCAGTCCGAGACCGATGCCTGAGCCGGAAATGAGGACCGGACAAAAAAAAGCGGACCCGTGGAGGGTCCGCGAAAATCCAGCATTCAAACAGCGATCCGCAAACCGGATCTCAAGGAATCACGCCCAATCAGTCCAGTCTGTGCAAACCGTGGGAGCCATTCCGCGCTCTGGAAATGGTGATCTTGGTGACGCAGTGAGCGAAAACTGAAAACCAGGCTGGAGTTCAACGTCACAAGGCTGACTGGAGGGTCGGCTCGCGAGTATCACTCAGGCCTTCTGGGCCTTGTGGCAAACCTTGCAGCGGACACGACGTTGAACAAGCACGCCACACTTGGGGCAGCGCTTGGCCTTGCGGGCTTTGACGAGCTTGGTACGGGGACGGTAGACCATGACAACAACCTGACGTGAAAGAATGTCGCTTCTTGGACACGCTCTCGGACGGAAGACACGGCAACCGGCGAGAGGAAGCGGGAGAGTATAAGGGGGGCCATCACGGGGGACAAGCCAAGGGGACGCCAAGGGCCCTAAAGCTGCGATTGGGCAATCTCAATGGCCGTCAGCAGCCCTTTGGCTTTGTTCAGAGTCTCCTGATATTCCTCGGAGGGGACGCTGTCCGCCACGATTCCCGCTCCGGCCTGAACGTATGCTGTCTGCCCCACCATCACCAGGGTTCGGAGTGCGATGCAGGTGTCCATGTTGCCGGTGAAGTCGAGGTAGCCCACCGCACCGGCGTAGGGACCCCGGCGATGCGGCTCGATTTCATCGATGATCTGCATCGCCCGCACCTTGGGAGCTCCGGAGACCGTTCCAGCGGGCAATCCCGCCCGGAGGGCATCGAGGGCCGACCGACCGGGGGCCAACTGCCCGGTCACGTTCGAGGTAATGTGCATGACGTGACTGTACCGTTCGACCTTCATCACGTCCGAGAGGGTGACCGACCCGTACTGGGCGACGCGACCCACATCATTGCGTGCCAGGTCGACCAGCATCACGTGTTCGGCCCGTTCCTTGGGGTCGGCCAGCAGTTCCTGCTCCAGCCGCACATCTTCTTCCTCGGTCTTGCCGCGGCGGCGGGTTCCCGCCAGGGGGCGAATGGTCACTTCACCCTCTTCCACCCGCACCATGATTTCGGGCGAGGCCCCCACGAGGTTCACCCGGGGGGTCCGCAAGAGGAACATGAACGGGCTGGGATTGACGATCCGCAGGGCGCGATAAATGTCAATGGGGCGGGCCGACGTCTCCAGTTGCAGTCGCTGGCTGATGACCACCTGAAAGATATCCCCGGCCCGAATGTATTCCTGGCACTTGGAGACCGCCTGTTCGAACTCTTCGCGGGTGAAGTTCGACTTGCAGGGAATCTTGGGCTCGACCTTGACGTTGATGTCGGTCAACTGCAGATTCGCCGTTCCCCGCTGCAACTGGCGGCAGGTTTCGTCGATCCGTTCGCAAGCGCGGTCGTACAAGACGCGCAGGTCGGCGCCGGTGGTGCGGCTGTTGACCACAACGAGAATTGTCTTGCGGATCTGGTCGAAGATGACCATCCGGTCGTAGAACGCGAACGCCAGATCGGGCAATTGACGGTCGTCGGTTGGGGCGTTCGGGAGCCGCTCGGTATATCGGACAACGTCATAGCCAAAGTACCCCACCGCCCCTCCGCAGAAGCGGGGGAGACCGGGCAGATGCGGGGCCTTGTACGAGGAAACGAGTTGTTCGAATTCTCCCAGCGGGTCAGCCGAGGTGTGGCTTTCGCTGACACCTTCCCGGGTAATAACCACCTCGCTGCCGAAGACCTCGAACTGCAGGAACGGGTCGGATCCGAGAAAGCTGAAGCGGCCGACCTGTTCGCCGCCGACGACGCTCTCGAAGAGAAAGCTGGAGTCACCCCACTGCAGTTGGCTGTAAGCCGTCAACGGGGTGAGGGTGTCGGCCACCAGCTGGCGGTAAATGGGAACCATGTTTCCCTGCTTCGCGAGCTGCTGAAAGGCCTCGAAGTCGGGAACGAAGCGCGACATGTCACACCCGGAAACAGTCGGGACGCGGGAGCGCATCCACAAGCTGGAAGAGTAGTTAGGTGATTCGGGCTCAGTCGGGAGCGGCTTGACACACCCCACCCCCCGGCTAGAATCGTTCTCACGTTGTAGCAGACACGGCGGGGGCCTGTCCAAGCTGTGATTCACACAGCGGGAGTCGGTTTTCGACAGACTGTCTGCACGGTTCCGATCACTTGGCAGGGCAGACTGGACTGTCCCCAACCGGCGGATAGTCGCGAGCGTCAGGGCGGAAGACGAATGAAGTGCGACCGGTGCCCCAAAGTGGCCACCTTTCACATCACCGACATCGAAAAGGGGAAGCCGACCGAGCTCCACCTGTGTGAAGAGTGTGCCCAGAAGTTCAAGTACACGTCACTCTCTCCGCAGGCACCCTCGGCACCCGCCCAGGAGGCGGGCCTGTCGGAGGGGGAGATCGAGCAGCTCGAGCGGTTGGTCTGTCCGACCTGCAAGCTGGGTTTCCGGGAGTTCCGCGCTCAGGGCCGGCTGGGTTGTGCCGACTGCTACACGGCGTTTCGGGACGAGCTGCTGCCTCTGCTGGAGAACATCCATGGTGAGGTTCAGCATGTGGGGAAGGCCCCACGGCGGGCGCCTCAAGACAGTCGGCGGCGGCAGGATCTGATCCGCCTGCGTTCAGAGATGAAGTCGGCCATCAGCGAAGAACTCTACGAGCGGGCCGCCGAGATTCGCGACCAGATCCAGCAGCTCGAGCGGGAACTCCAGGGGGAAAGTCAGGGATGACTGGCCATCCCCCCTCCCGCTGCGGTGAACTGGATCCAGAGGGCTGTGTCTCGCCGGTGCATTGCCGTTGCGACACTCCTGGAGTTTTCCACCGGCGGGCCCGGTTGCTCCGCGGAAGGTTGGTCCTGCGGACCGCCTGCGGCGTCTCCCTGTTCACAGGAAATCGATCGTGGAGTTGAATGAACTGGTCCAGCGGCGGGGGGAATGGCTGCGGGGGACCGGCGCCGAGTCGGACATTGTCCTTTCGAGCCGGATTCGGCTGGCCCGCAATCTGGTGCAGTTTCCCTTCATCAACCGCGCGGACGACAGCGTCCGCGCCGAGATTGAGCGGATGGTCCGCAGCCAGTTGACCGATGTTTCACTGGGCGGGCCCCGGACGTACCTGGAAGTCGATCATCTCGAACGGCTCGACCGGCAGTTTCTGGTCGAGCGGCAGTTGATCAGCCGGGAATTGGCCGACAGCCATGGCGCCCGCGCCGTCTGCTTCACCGACGAAGAAAACATCAGTCTGATGGTCAACGAGGAAGATCATCTGCGAATGCAGGTCTTCCACTCCGGGTTCGACCTCGACGCCTGCTGGCAGCAGATCAGCCGGCTGGACGATCAACTGGAAGACCGCCTGCCGTTTTCGTACAGCCAGGAACTTGGCTATCTCACCGCCTGTCCGACCAACGCCGGGACCGGTATCCGGGTGAGTGTACTGCTGCATCTGCCTGGGCTGGTGATGACGGGAGAGGTCAAGAAGGTCTTTACCGCGTTGCAGAAGATCAATCTGGCTGTGCGGGGACTCTACGGTGAAGGGACCCAGGCGATGGGTGACTTCTACCAGATCTCCAACCAGATCACGCTGGGAAAGGCCGAGGAAAAACTGATCCGGTCGATCAAGGACGTTGTTCCCAACATCATCTCCTACGAACGCCGGGTGCGAAAGGCGCTGGTGGAAGAGAACCGTGCCGCCATCCACGACAAAATCGCCCGAGCTTATGGAACGCTCCGTTCGGCTCAGGCGATCAGTTCGCAGGAAACCATGGACCTGCTGTCGAGCGTGCGGATGGGTGTCAATCTGGGGTTCATTGATGATCTGCCCCTGGCGACCGTCAACGAACTCTTCTTGCAGATCCAGCCCGCCCACCTGCAGAAACTGCGGAAAACCGCCCTGGATTCCGGCGACCGCAATGCGGCCCGGGCCGCCTACCTCCGACGCCGTCTGACCGACGGCAACTCGGCGTCTGATTCCTCCCCCGGCTGAATTCGGGCACTGTGACGAACGGCGGCTGGGCTGGCGCGATGAGGTTGCGGCAAGCAAACTGGAATCGTTCCCAGCTCTGGCGGAGGCGCAGTTTGACTGAGCGCCCCGGCCCCGGGGCCGGCTTCCCCGTTGGCGAGTGTAGGCCAACCTTGCCTCCAGTGCGGAATGCCGAATCGCTCGCCCGTCATCAGGGGGACGCGATGCACAGACCGTTGACTCCCTCGACGCTGGATCAGCACATCGAGGAAGGGACTTCAAGCAGGACCGTAGGGCTCAAGGGGGGCTCGCGGTTGAACCGTCGGTTCCGCAGGGACTTCGGATTCGGACCGCCGTCGGCCGAAATCAGGACGACCGGTTTGCCTTCAGAAGTTTCAGGAATTCTTTCATGAACAGCGTGTTGTCGTGCCAGGTGCGGGCACTCACCATGTGGCCATCAACCACCACCGGCTGATTGACGTATTGCCCACCAAACTGGGTGATGTCGAGCGCACACTTGGCGACGGTGGTCATCGTGCGCCCCGGGAGAACCCTTGCGGCGGCGGCGATTTCGACCCCGTGGCAAACCACCGCCACTGGTTTTTTGGTCTCGAAAAAGTGGCGGGTGATCCGCAGCAGGTCCTGATCGTACCGGAGGTACTCGGGAGCCCGTCCCCCGCTCAGGAACAGCCCGGCGTACTCTTCGGGCCGGACGTCGCGAAACGCCACAGTGGCCCGGATGTGATAGGCGGGCTGTTCCCGGGTGATGTCCCAGGGGATGTTCTCGTTCGGGGGGATCTCATGCATCACCCCGTGGTAATGCCTGGCCTCGGGACCAGCCACGACTGCCTCGAAGCCATCCTCCGGCAACCGAAACACCGGATACAGCGTGTCGAGAACTTCCGTCGCATCGCCGATGGGAATCAAGACCTTGGACATCACAACTTCTTTCGGGCAGTGTCTTGAAAACGGGGGACGTGGAGCCGCCCGTCACGCCATTTCGCGTGGCGGGGCGTTCGTTCAGTGGGGCCGTCGGCCCTGCAACAGATGGGCCTGGGCCATCGCCGCCTCCGCTTCGGGAATCTTCCCGCACCGCTGGCAGATCACCGAGAGTTGCGTGAACGAAAAGGCGTCGTTCGGCTCGAGTTCGCACACTTTCTGGGCGTGGGCGATCGCTTCGTCATTGCGGCCAAGTTTTTGCAGCACGACGCCCAGGGCTGAGTGGGTCAGTACGTGGTTCGCGTCGAGTTGCAGGGCCGCGTTCAGCTTGTCCACCGCCTCGGCGAGCTTGCCCGCTCCCTTGAGTTTGGTGGCTTCATCGTAAAGTTCCATCGCCGTCGACATGTCTTGACTGCTCCTTGAGGTCAAAAGGGACGCAGAATCATATCGGGTGACGACGGTGGGACAACGGTCAGCCTGACCAGATCGCCTGCGCGATTCGCAGTCAGGTGCGGAGGCAGACGGAAACATTGGCCTCAGACCGGGGCAGGATCCCAATGGCTGGCATTGAGCACGCGAGGGTGCTGGCACAATCCTCGGGCCGACAAACCGGCCGGGGGCTCAGGTCGCCTTGCCTGGGGAGTGGCTCGCCAGATCCAGCGGGATACAGGCCGCACCCGCCGGAATCGTCATGCCACACAAGGGAACACTGCGGGTCGGTTCCGAGAGTACCTCAGCCAAGGTCGTCTTTCCGAAAGCATTCTCGACCGCCGCCAGCGCGAGATCCAGACGTCGATGCAGTGGGCAGAGGTTGGCGCCATGAGCGGCAATTCCCAAGGGGCAGGTCTGGATCCTCTGGACGGGATCCACGGCATTCACCACTTCGAGAATGGTCAACTCGGCCGAACTGCGGGCCAACAGGAACCCCCCGTGGATCCCCCGCTGCGACCTCACAATGCCCGCTTTCGCCAGATTCTGCATCACCTTCGAGAGATAGGCCTGCGGGACCTTCGTGACCTCGGCAATCTGTTCCGTTGTGCGGGCCAGGGGTGCCTGATTGGCCAGGTACACCGCCGCACGCAGCGCGTATTCCACAGTCTGAGACAGCATGCGGACGACACTCACAAAAGGTGGGAAGATTTCCGAGACGTTCCGTTGACCTGAATCTTAGCAGGGATATACTGTCGATTAAAGGACAAGTTTGTCCTTTTTTGGTGAGGCTGGTGTTCTGCGGAGCGCCGGGTTCACACGATCCCGACATCCCGGGGAGAACAGAGCCATGTCCGAACTGTGTGTTGGCCGGGGCCAGCGGCGTCTGTGGACCAGGTTTTCAGCTCGCCAGATCCACGGGATTGGCTGGCTGGCGCTGTGGCTGGGAGTGCTGTTTCCAGCGCGGTTGCCCGCCTCCGACACCTCGTATGAGCAGGAGCCGATCTCATACAGCGACGATGTTCTGGACGATCTGGTCTCGAAATTGGATGCCGAACTGGCGGCGGGAACCCGGTACCTCGACTACGAACCGGCGCACGGATACTTGCGGGCGGTCCTTCGCGCCCTGCAGATTCCCGAATCATCCCAGACACTGGTTTTTTCCAAGACGAGCTTTCAACGCGACCGGATTTCCCCCGAGACCCCCCGGGCCATTTATTTCAACGACGACGTCTACATCGGCTGGGTGCAGGGGGGGGATGTGCTCGAGGTCTCGGCGGTCGATTCGCAAAAAGGGGCGATCTTTTACTCCCTTTCCCAGTCCCGCGACGAGATCCCCCGGTTCCAGCGCCACACCCACGAGTGCCTGCAGTGTCATGATGGTTCTCTCAGCCAGTCGGTTCCGGGGCACATTATGCGGTCGGTCTACACCGATCCGCGGGGCCAGCCGGTGTTGACCGCCGGCACTTTCGTGACCAACCCGCAATCTCCCCTGCGGGAGCGGTTTGGGGGCTGGTATGTCTCAGGAACCCATGGGGCCCAGGTGACGATGGGGAACCTGATTGTGCGGGAGAAAGAGCACCGCCAGCATCCTGAACGGATCAACCTGGTTCCCCAGGGGAACCAGACCGAGCTCTCGCGGTTTTTCGATCCAGAGCCGTATGTGGTGCCGCACAGTGATCTGGTCGCACTGCAGGTGCTGGCCCACCAGGTGTTCGTGCACAATCTGATCACCAGGGCGAATCACCAGACGCGGTTCGCCGTGCGCGATCAGGTGTCGATCAACAAGGCGCTGGGCCGTCCCGAGACTGAACCGCTCGACAGCACGCGCAGCCGGATCCGGAGTGTGGGCGAGCCGTTGCTGCGGGCGCTGTTGTTCGCTGACGAACCCCGGTTGGAAGCCCCTCTGGCCGGGACCAGTGGCTTCGCGGCCGAGTTCAGTCAACAGGGACCGCGCGATTCCCGGGGGCGTTCGTTGCGGCAGTTCGATCTGCAGGAGAGGCTGTTTCGTTTCCCCTGCAGCTTTCTGATCCACACGGCCGCATTCGATGCCTTGCCCGAGCCGCAGCTCGAGTACATCGCCCAGCGGATGTGGCAGGTGTTGACGGGAGCCGATACCACGGGCCGCTTCACCCACCTCACAGTGGAAGACCGCCAGGCGATCCGAGAGATCCTGCGGGAAACCAAGCCCGGCTTGACCCGCCGCTGGCCACCCGAAGAGAACAGCACTCCCTGACGAGCCTGTGCCCGGGGGATTGTCTCAGCAGACGGGCACACCTTTGTCCTGGCTGCGTGTCACTGCCGCCCGTCGCGCAGCGCCGGGGCTTCGACATGCACGTCCGCCAGCATGGCGTTCACTGCGTCCTGACCGAACTCGATGATCAAATCGTCCCGCAATTGATCGAGGGCCGCCTGGTGAGACACCGTCCCCTTCAAGGCGATGCCAGACGTCTGTCGGAAGGTGACCAGAGGCTGTTGGCCACGTCTCAGGATTTCGACCACTCTCCCTCGTTGCCGCATTAAGTGGCGTGTGTGGGCTGATCGCTCACCCCAAACAAACCCGACGACGAGTCCCAGGGCGGTCGCGAGGCAGAGGGCCGCCAGGATTCCCGCCAGCCACAGAAAAAAGACCGGAAGTCCAGCCGGTGTGCGGTCGCGACGCGTCGGCACATCCTCCCCCGGCGGGCTTGTTGGCCTCGGTCGCTCGGCCCACGCCCGCACTCCGGCCAACACCAGAAACCAGATCACCCCGCCGATAAATCCCTGCATTCCCCCGATGCTGGCCCCGACCGTCACCGGCCCGGGATCGATCCCCTCCCGCAGGGAGAATACCGTCTGGTAATAGACGGGAGCCCCCCAACCCAGGGTCATCCCCAACAGGCTTCCCAGCATGGCGAAGGCCAATCCCCACAGCAGCGTCTGCCGGAAGGCCTGAGCGAGTGGGGGCATGCAGTCAGTCTCACGGGATGCAACCGGGGGCAGGGGCCGGGAGGCAACGTGTGCCATTCCTGTCGTTGGCGAACCGTTCCGCGACCGTTTGCGGGTCAACAGCCGGGTGTGATCGTTTGCAGTAAACCTCGTCTGTCCGCTACAGGATCTCGTCAATCACCCGTCCGCGGCTGATCGGGAAGGGCCGGCCCAAGGTGTCGTGCACCTCGGTCGCAGGATCCAGGCCCAGCAGGTGGAAGATCGTGGCGGTCACGTCGGACGGACGCACCAGTCCCTCGGCCGGTTGGCCTCCGTCGCGGTCGGAGGCTCCGTGGACCCGGCCCCCCTGAATGCCCCCGCCCGCCACGGCGATCGAGAAGACGGGCCCCCAGTGGTCACGCCCGGCCCGGGGATTGAATCGCGGGGTCCGGCCAAACTCCGCCAGGCACAAAACCAGCGTTTCGTCGAGCAGCCCCTGCTCATCAAGATCCGAGACGAGGGCGGCGAACGCCTGGTCGGCCGGAGGACACAGCACATTTTTCAGCCGGTTCGGCTCATCTGTATGACTGTCCCAACAGGGATTCTCACTCGGTTCGTCGGGGCCCCGGTACCAGTTGACCTGCACCAGCCGCACTCCCGCCTGTACAAACCGCCGGGCGAGCAGCACGGTGTTTCCGAATGGGGTGCGCCCGTAGCGGTCGCGGGTGGTGTCGCTCTCGCCGGTCAGGTCGGCCGCCGAGCGGGCCCGGGCATCGGTCAGCAGGTCGAGCGCCTGCTGCTGTCGGGACGAATAGTTCCCCGCCCGTCCCGCCCGTTCCCCGGCCCGCAGTTGTTCTTCGAGTTGTTCGAGCAGGGTCCGACGGGTGTCGAGCCGGGCCAGAGGCACGTCGGCATTCACCGCAAAACTCGCCCCTTTCCAGTCTCGCGCGGTCGGCTCGCAGCGGAAGAGCCAAGGGTCCGAGTGCCGTCCCAAAAAGCCCGCATCCTGACCCGGCCAGGTCGATTGATCGGTGTTGAAGATGTGGTGCGGCAGGCGAATCGACGCCGGCAGCAGTTGCCGACCCTGGTGCAGGTGTTGGACCAGTCCGGCGATGCTGGGCCAGTCGTTGGGGGCACCGGGGTTGGCGTTCTCGGCGTTCAGGGGAACGTGCGGCACTCCGGTCAGCATGGCATAGCCGCTGGAAGAGTGGGCGTTGTCTCCCGTCGAAACGGCCCGCAGCAAGGCAACCCGGTCCATCACCTGGGCCGAGTGGGGCAGCAACTCGCCGATCTGGATGCCCGGGACGACCGTTTGGATGGGGTGAAACGGGCCGCGGATCTCGGCGATTGCTTCGGGTTTGGGATCCCAAGTCGAATGCTGCGGCGGGCCTCCCATGAGGAACAGCACGATGCACGACTTGGCCCGGCCGAAGGCGGCGCTGGTTCCCGCCGCGACGGCGGTCGACAGCCGCTGCTGGCCGAGGGTCAGCCCACAGCAGGCCAACCCCCCCACACGCAGCACTTCACGCCGGACGACGCGGTCGCACAGTCGGGAGCCGGCGGATTCAATGCGGAACATGGTCGAGATTCCTTCAGGTCCCCAGTGTCTGGACCACAGATGTTTGCTAGACCCTCCCCCGCATCATATCCACCAGAAGAACCACATCAAAGCGGTGTGCAGGTGGCCATGCAAAGGGTGACATTTGGGAATCGTCGGCGGGTTTGGCCGACGTTGAATCCCTTGACGGTCGCCAGGGATTTTGCCGATGGGTCAGATTGCGCCTGCGTTGTGAAACCGGCAGTTCCCGGCAGGCTAAGGAGTCGTCTCAAACACCGCCAACTGCTCGGCCGTCACACCAGGCAGTGTCTTTCGCTTCCACAGGTCGATTTCGGCGTCGTTGGCCTGGCGGGGGCCCGGGGTGCTTCGGCCTTCGTTGACGATCTGCCGCAGCCGCGCCACCATCCGCCGAACCCGTTCTGGCTGCTGCGCCTGCAGATTCCGCTGTTCGCCCACGTCCTCCCGCAGGTTGTAGAGCTGCACCAACGGCAAGCCCTGACGGACCGCCTCGTCGTCCTTGGGCGAAGCCCAGCCCCCCGACCCCGGACACAACAGCAGCTTCCAGTCCCCCTCGCGGATCGCGAATTTGCCGTTGATCGAGTGGTGCACCAGGTGGTCCCGCACCGGGCAGGTCGGGTCCGTAAAGAGCGGCCGCAGGCTGACACTGTCTTCCCCGGCATTCCCGGGCAGAGTCGCCCCCACCAGGTCGGCACACGTCGCCATCCAGTCATTCAGCCCCACCACTTGGTCGCAGCGCGTTCCCGGGGTGATCTGGGTGGGCCACCGCACAATCAGCGGCACATGATGCCCTCCGTCCCAGGTATCGGATTTGAAGCCCCGCCGGTCACCGCTCGGCTCGTGCCGGGTGCTCACTTCGACATACGGTGCAAACCCATTGTCGCTGCTCATAACCAGGATCGTGTTCTCGGCCAGGCCGAGTCGGTCGAGGGCCTGCATCAACTCTCCCACCAGGGCATCGGTCTGCAAGACGAGGTCTGCGTAGTCCCCCAGTCCGCTGCGGCCCCGCCATTCGGGCGAAACAACCACCGGGGTATGCGGCGAGGTCAGCGGCAGGTAGAGCAGAAACGGTGAGCGGTCCCGGGCCCGGGCGTCGAGAAACCCGAGACTTCGGCGAACCAACGCGGGAAGCACGTCGACCGCTTCGAAATCGGCGGCGGCGGGTCCTGTGCGGACCCACGTCTTGACCGTGGTGGGGATCTTCGGAAACCGGCTCTGCTCGATGAAGGCGAACGGCGACATGTCGAGCGACGCACTGATGCCGAAGTACTCGTCGAATCCGCGGGCTGTGGGCCCGTCGGCGATTTCCTTCGCCCAGTCCAGCCTGTCGATCGGCAGATCTTCGATGCCGTCTCCCATCCGGACTCCCGGCTGCCCCGGCATGGTCATTCCCAGATGCCACTTTCCCAGGCAGGCGGTGCGGTAGCCGTGCTGCCGCAGCAGGCCCGGCAGAGTCAGCCGATCGGCGGCGATCAACGGTGGACTGAAGCCCCCCAGCACCCCCTGCTGCAGGCGGGTCCGCCAGTTGTATCGTCCCGTCAGCAGGGCATACCGGCTGGGGGTACAGACCGCCGAGGTGGAATGGGCGTCGGTGAAGACCATGCCCTGCGCGGCGAGCCGGTCCATGTGCGGTGTCGGAATCTGCCCACGCACGGGATTCAGGCAGCGCACATCGCCATAGCCGAGATCATCGGCGAGGATGAAGACGATGTTGGGAGGGCGCTCGGCCGCCGTTGCGAGATCCCCAAGGCCGCAGAACAGCGAGAGGAGTCCCAGAATTGCGAACCACGAAAGTCGGTGCACGCCTTCGTCCCCGGAGGCCAGAGGCCGGTTTGTACATGTACATTTCGACCTGCTGAAACGCGGGCCCTTCCAAAACCCGCTCAGCACCCGCCACATGCGAGGTAGGTTGTCAGCCATTCGGCCAATTTGTCGAACGAGGCGGGAGAGATGCGGTGCCCTTCGCCATGGTTCAGCAGACCCAGCCGAGGGGGGCCTTCAAAGAGTTTCCAGACCGGCAGGGCCGCCTCGAGATAGGGCCAGGAGCGGTCGCCATCGGCGGCCCCCGGGCCTGTTTCACCCCCCAGCACCAGGAACGGGCGCGGGGCGATCAGGGCCAGTAACTGGTGATGATTCAGCGGGAAGTTGTCTTCCTGAATGGCGGGCCCGAGGTACCACGGCGCGTTCCAGTTGGTCGACGGAAAGCCGATTCCCCCTTCGCTGAACACCCCCGCCAGGATCCGGTCGTCGAATGCCTGGAGGTACAGGGTTTCCTTGGCCCCCAGCGAGTGTCCCACCGCACCCAGCCGGGCCGGGTCAACCAGGTCGGGCAGCGACTCCAGCACATCCACGCCGCGCTGGGCGTCGTAGAGCATCTTGGCCATTCCCTTGGTTTCGGGCCGCCGGGCGCGAAACTTGCGGACGGCATCGGGAATGTCGACACAGTCGTGCCACAGGAAACAGAGCGGGCAGAAGACGACAAACCCCCGCCGGGCCAGCCGCAGCCCCACGTGGTGCTCCTCAGGGCCGCGTACGCCGGCAATCTCGTGGATGGTGTCGTTGGTCGTGGGGTGCAGGGCCACAAGTCCCGCCCGCCGGCCTTTCTCGTCGGCTCCAGGGAGGTCGCGGTCGGGAATCAGCAGGTAGCCTTCGACCATGATCCCCGGTTCCCCCTCATAACGGACCAGCCGACGGGTGACCCCCACCGGATGATCCTCGCTGACGGTCGCCAACTTCACCGGTGGGCGCTTCGCGGGCATCGGTCCGAGAAACTCGAGCCATTCGCCCCGCAGCCGGCGGCGCTCGCGCCGCCAGTCTTCGAGTGTCGCCACTGCGGGCTGCCCGGTGGGATGCAGCAAATTCGAAAGTTGGGGGGGATCCTTCAGCGGCTGCTGGGGAGGCTGCTGCACATCGGCCAGCCAGGGGACGTCGACCGCACTTTGTGCCTGTGCCAGAGACCGGGCGAGTCCCGCGGGCCCGCCACCCCAGACCCCGGCCAGCACTCCCGAAACCAGCCACTGACGGCGCGACAGGCGAAGCGACATGCGCAGACTCACAGGGAGAGGGATGACTGGCGACCCACAATCGAGAGGCGACGACGCGTCAGGCGAGGATGGCCTCGATCGGCTTGCCGAAGTCGATGTCGAGCCGTTTGCGGCCCGGAATCTCCATCCGCCGGGGATCGAGCCCCAGTTGATGCAGCACGGTCGCATGGATGTCGGTCACGTAGTGCCGGTCTTCGACGGCGTGGAAGCCGATCTCATCGGTCGCTCCATGGGCGATCCCCCCCTTGATGCCCCCACCCGCCAGCACCACCGAGAACCCGTAGGGATGATGGTCGCGTCCATCCGAGCCTTGCGCTCCCGGAGTGCGGCCGAATTCGGTCCCAATCACCACCAGGGTTTCGTCCAACAGGCCGCGGGCTTTCAGGTCGGCGATCAGACCGGCGATGGGCTGATCGATCTGGGCGCACAGTTTGCTGTGCCCCGCCTTCAGGCCCCCGTGGGCATCCCATTCCCCGGCCCCACCATTCGAACCATGGAAAATCTGCACGAACCGCGTTCCCCGCTCCACCAGCCGGCGGGCGGCGAGACACTGTTCGCCAAACGTCTTGGTCGTGGCGTTGTTGAGTCCGTAACGTTCCTGGGTCGCCTGGGTCTCTTGTTGGAAGGCCACCACATCAGGGACGGCGGCCTGCATCCGGAATGCCAGTTCGTACGACTTGATCCGGGCGGCCAGCGACTGGTCGTCGGGATATTCGACGGCCGAAAGCCGGTTCAGCCGGCCCAGCAAGGCAAATTCCTCGGCCTGTTCCTCTCGGTAGACATCGGTCCCCGGGGAGGTGAAGGGGAGGGGATTGGCCGGGTCGACATTCAATTGCACCCCGGCATGTTCCGGACCGAGATAGTTCGCCCCATGGGCGCCGATCCCGCCGCAGCAGTCGGCAATGGGGGTCCCCATCACCACAAACTGCGGCAGATTTTCATTCAGTGTCCCCAACCCGTAGTGGACCCACGAACCAATCGTGGGGAACTGCCCTTCCAGCACGTGCCGACCGGTGTGGAACTGCAGTTGGGCCCCGTGATTGTTGTCGGTGGTCCACATCGAGCGGACGACCGCCAGATCGTCGGCATGCTGGGCGGTCTGGGCCCACCAGTCGGAAATCTCCAGTCCGCTCTGGCCGTATTTCTTGTAGCCCACCTGCAACTCATACAGCTTGGGATGCACCTTGTGCAGTCCCTCAACCAGTTCGCGCAGGTTCTTTTTGAGATAGGGCGACTCGAGCGTGTGCTTGTAGGGGCTCTCTTCAAAGGTCTTCCCGGCCCACTTGTTCAACTCGGGCTTCGGGTCGAACGATTCCATCTGGCTCATCCCACCGACCAGAAAGATCCAGATCACGCTCTTGGCCTTGGGAGTTCGCACCGGGGCTCCCCCCACCTCGGCCGACTCATGCGCGACGGCGGGCCGGGTGATGCCGTCCTGTGCCAGCAGCGAGCCGAGCGCCAGACCCGTGAAGCCCATTCCCACATCAGCCAGAAACGCCCGGCGGGGAGAGCGGAACGACGCATGCGGCGGATTCAAACGGGGCATCTGGCGAACTTCCTGTAGGAACAGGCGGGGAGTGTGTCGGAAGGGACGCGGAACCGGAAGAACCGTTCACCGCAGCGTGACGAAATCGTTGTGGTTGAGCAAGACGTGGATCAGGTTTTCGCGGGCCCGCTGGTGCGGCGACTGCGAGGGGGGAACGTGGGCCGCCCCCCCCGTCGAGAACTTCGTCAGTCCCTCTGGCTGGCTGTAGCGGGCGGTCTGGGCCGCGACAAAACTGGTGCATTCGGCCAATTCCCCGGCGGTTGGCGGCCGTGAGAGAATCTGGGCGAACGCGGTGTTCACGAACGCCTGCACCTGCGGTTCTTCATTCTCGGCACCGATCTGTTCCGACAGCCGTCCCGCCAGCTTGCGGGCCTCGGCCAGGGTCAGCGGGCTGTTGGCCTGGGCGAGCGCCTGCTGCGGGACGATGCTCTCCGACCGCTTGTAGCAGTCGACCACGTTCGGCCGGTCGAACGCGTCGAGGAACGTCATCTTCTTCTCTTTGCTGTTCCGGAAGTACAGGCTGCGGCGGGGGTTGGTCAGCCCTTCTCCCTGGTCGATCTCGGGGCCCCCCTGCTTCGGGTCGAGGCTGCCGGCCACTGCCAGCACGGCATCACGCACCGCCTCGGCTTCCAGCCGGCGGGCATTGTACCGCCAGAGCAGGACATTTTCGGGATCCGATTTCCGGCTGGGGTCGTCGGCGGACCGCAGAGACGAACTTTGCCGGTAGGTCTGGCTGGTGACAATCAGCCGGTGGATCGGCTTCATCCGCCATCCTTGTTCCTGCAGTTCGACCGCCAGCCAGTCGAGCAGCTCGGGGTGCGTCGCCGGTTTGCCGTTCAGTCCGAAGTCAAACACCGTCGGAACCAGCGGCGACCCGATATGTCGAAGCCAGATGTGATTGATGGCCACCCGGGCGGTGAGGGGATTGTTGGGACTGGTGATCCAGCGGGCCAGAGCGAGTCGGCGTCCCGAGCTGGCGGCGGGGTAGACCGGACCAAACTTCGTGTAGCTGTCGCCCGGCTGCCGGACTCCTTCGAGCGCCTGATCGCGGGCCTTCACCGCGGCGGCGAGCGCCTGCTCGGCCACCATGATGGGAGGGCCGTTGCCGGGGGTGCGGCGGGCGTCGGCCAGTTTCCACTCCGCCTCGGCCAACTGCTGTTCGGCCAGCCGCAGGGCGTGGTCCTTTTCAGCCAGTGCGGCGGTCTGGGCCAGCTCTTTGGCGAGGGGAGAAGGGGGGGTTGCCAGTTCGGCCTTGTCGGCCTGCAGCCGGGCCTGCGTCCAGACCCGGTTCGCGATGGCGGTGGCGACCGCTTTCTCGGCAGCCACCGACTGCTTCTCGGCAACGGACACTGCCGCCTGCAGTTGGGCCTCGTTCAGCGTCTGGGGAGCGTCGCCCACCTTGGCCACCAGGGGCATACCGGCCGGCAATCGGGCGAGGCTGACGTGGCTGAACTCGGCCGAGGCGTCGTAGGTCCACAGGCCGATCTTTCCCTGGGTGGGGCGTTCCTTCGGCAACTGGTAGGCGATCAACAGGGCGTCGTCGACCCAAACGTTTACCAGTTGGCCGACGATGGCGACCTGCAATGTGTAGTCGCGTCCCACCTCCACCTTGAGGGCCGCCATCCCCGCTTCGGGATATTTGTCTTGTCCCGCCTCGCGGTGGAACAGCTGCACCTTCCCCGAGACGCTGAGATAGACCCCCACGAAGTTGGCCGCGTCGACATGATCGAAGCAGACTCCGACCGACTTGTACTGCACTCCCCCGGTCGATTTGAACCGGGCCTTGATCTGCAGGTCGGTCGGCTGCGGTGCCGTGTGCAGCAGGCCGGTCCAGGCGTTTTGGACAAGCGATTGCCGCAGTTTCCCCTCGGCCCACGTCCAGTCTCCCGACTCCACCTGCCAGGCGTCCGCCTTCTTGTCGGCGAAGTTGTCTTCGAAGACCACTTCGGGGGCCGTGGTGGGGGGGGCGGCGGGGGCGGTCTGGAAGTCGGCGAGGGCCTTCTTGGCCTGCGTGAGCCGGGTGTCGGCCTCGGCGCGCTTGGCCAGCGCCGCGTCGAACTGCGCTTGGGCACTCGCCAGCGTCTCGGCCTGCTGGAAGTCGCGGAAGCCGGGGTAATGGGCCTGCGGGGGCAGCGTCACCGGCTCGATCTTGAGATCGCTCTGCTGGAAGACGGCGGGAATGGCGGCCGAGAGGGGCGTGTCGCTTTGGGGCTGCTTTTCATTCCCGCGATGGAAGAGGTAGGTGGGGTTGGCGAGGTGAGCGTCGTAGACCCGCACGAGGCCGTCTTTGCTTGAGTCTGGCTGGCCGGGGACGCGGTCAGTGCGCACATCGTGGGCTTCGAAGAACGCCCGGAACTGGTAGTACTCGGGCTGCGTGATCGGGTCGTACATATGGTCGTGGCAGCGGGCGCAGTTGAGGGTGGTCCCCAGAAACGCCTTGGCGGTGTGCTCGATGGTGGCGTCGAGCCAGACATTGCGGTTGAACGAGAACCAGTTCCGCACGAGGAAGCCGGTCGCCCGCAGGGTCGCAGGATCGTCGGGGGCGAGTTCATCCCCCGCCAGCATCTCCTGCAGCAGCCGGTCGTAGGCCCGGTCGGCGTTCAGCGATTCGACAATCCAGTCACGCCACCGCCAGATGTGCGGCTTGCTCTCGCGAACCTCGGCGCCGAAGCCGTCCCAATCGCTGTACCGCCAGACGTCCATCCAGTGCCGGCCCCAGCGTTCGCCGTACTGCGGACTCTGCAAGAGCCGGTCGACGACCTTTTCGTAGGCATCATCCGCAGGGTCGTCCAGAAACGCCTGCAGTTCTTCGCGGGTGGGGGGGACGCCGACGAGGTCGAGGTACAGCCGGCGGAGCAGCACGTTCTTCGCCGCGGGGGGACTGGCGGTCACACCCCGCGCGGCGTGAGTCGCCGCGACGAAGTTGTCGATGGGGTTCCGCGACCAGTCGGCATTCGCGACCTGGGGAAGGGGGGCCTTGCGGGGAAGTTGATAGGCCCAGTGCTTCGACGGATCTTGAGGCACCGCTTCGACCGGGGCCTTGGCACCCCCGGCGATCCACTTCTTCAGCAACTCGATCTGCTCAGCCGAGAGCGGTTCTCCTTCGGGAGGCATCCGTCGGACGCCGTTGGTCCCCTGCACGGCATCGAGCAGCAGGCTTCCCTCCAGATCGCCGGGCGCCACTGCCGGCCCGGCATCGCCCCCCTTCTTGGCCAGTTCCGCCGTGTCGAGCCGCAGTCCGTTGTTCTGTTTGACCGCCCCGTGGCAGGTGGCACAGCGACGGGAGAGGAGCGGCTTGATGTCCTGGGTGTAATCGACCTCTTCATCGGCCCGCACAGTCCCAATCGCCACGAGGACGATGAGGGCTGTGTTCCAGCCGGTTTGCCGAAGTCCGTCACCCAACCACGAGTTCCGCATGACGCCGATCCTTTCGAAGCCGCGGCCAAGCGCCTCCCGCCCGCCGCATCAACAAGATTTTATGCCAGAAGGAGTGGGGATGCCATGCTGGGACGGAGGGGGGCGGGAAGGGCTGTGACGGCTGTACGATCGGTTTTCAACCTGTCGGTCAAAACGGCGGCCCATGGGGCATGGCCTCCGCACCAACTTCCGACACGGGACAGAATGCCCCCCTTCGTATCTCCTGAGTCACGGGTGACTTTGGTTGTCACTGGAAAAGCTCGACGGACGAGTTCGAAAGATGCCGTTCGTAGGACTCAGTTACTCTCTGGAGCGGGGGGCGGTGGCTGGATCAATCGGTGTTGATTTGTCTGGTGATCGCTTTGGGTTCGAGAGCGTTTTCCCACAGAACTCGGGGAACTTTCAGCCCGACTGAGGATTTTCAAGAAAACTCTCATTTTTTCCTCGATTGATCTTCCCCTTGGCAATTCATTGTCTATTCTGAGCTTTGATTCGTTCGAATCCAGTCCCGGAATCAATTTCGGGATAAGCAGGATCTCCCGTGATTGAACTCGCTTTCCGTGTGCGCAATTTGCTCGGTCTTGCTGCGATGGGTGATTGGTTTTGGGAATTGGACTGTTCAGGGCCCTGGCTGAGATTTGGTCAGGGCTTTTGATGGTGTGTGTCGCAGTGGAATGGACTGCGGCGGAGAGGAATTGTTCACAGTGAAACCTCTGATGAATGCGTTGAGGCACGATTCTGACACCATCAAGACAGCAAGTCTGCGACTTATGATGGCGGAGCCTTTGGGCTCTGCCCGACGTTGCACTGCTTTCTGCGGCGCCCAGGTGTGAATTCCGGTGGTTGAGGGGCACTCCCGAAACCAGTTCCGAGTTTTATACGCTTCCACGATCGAGCCCCTCCATGGCATCGCTATCGCCCCGAGACTGGTGGAATCAATTGGCTTCACGCGCCGGGAACCGTCGCCGCCGAAGTCGAGCGGTCGAACTCTGTGCCGCCCAGTCCCTCGAACATCGCCAATTTCTTTCAGGTCTGATCACCACCCTCACGCCCACCACGACCACCTCGACGTCCGGAACCTCGGCACTCGTCAGTGGCGGATTGTCGACCATTACAGGAGTAGCAACTTCTTCCGGTGCAACGACCGGGACCGGCACTACTTCTGCAGCAGCTTCGTCTTCATCGTCTTCGGGGACCAGTTCCAAACCCGCCCCCAGTTGGCTGGCCCCACTGCTTGACTGGCAGGCCACGCTGAAGACGGCGGCTGACAGGTACCAGCAGAACACCGCCGACAATCGCTCCCTGCTGTCCAGTCGGCTTGCCGAGGTGCTGGCCACCTATGAGGCCGGGGAGGATCTGCGGGCCAAACAGTCGGAAACTCTGCTCAACGAAGTTCGGGAGCGTCTGGATGCGTCCGAGGAGGAGCTCTCGGACAATCTGCGCGATCTCGACGACCGTTCGAACCGGACCCTCACCTCGCTGCTGCTGGTCCGCGATCGGACTGTCTCAGCACTGCAGCGCCACACCACCGAGACCGCCCAGTCCGACGCCGACTATCAGGCCGCCGTGCTGAAGATTCAGGAGACCCACTCCCTGTTGCTGAAGCGGGCCGATGACGATTTTCAATCGGCCGTTGATCAAGCGACCGCCGATCGAGAAGCGGCACTCACGGCTGCCGGTGACCGCCATGAAAATGCACTTGCCGCCGCAGCCGCCCGCTTCGATTCGGCCATGGACGCGGCGGACGCCGCCTTCGATACGGCAGTTGACAGCGCAGTCGGGCAGTTGTCGGCGACCGTGGAGGCCGAACTGACCGCGTTCGACACGGCGGTCTCCACCGCCCAGGCAACCCGCGACGCCCTGACCGCACCCCTGTCTTCGGCGTTCGACCCGCACGCTCCTGAGTCCAACGCCGACTACCTCACAGCGGTCACCGCGGCCCAGGCCCGTCTGGAAAACCGCGTCACTGACATCATCGCCCACTTTGAGCAGGCGATGCAGTCGCACCTCGACCAGCACGCCGCCTCTCTCGCCGCGGCGGATGCCGCATTCCAGGACAGTCTCGAAACGGCTGACGAAGCCTATGCGGCGCAGATGCAGGCCGCCTACCAGGTGCATCAGGACTCGGTGACCGAGGCGATTGACACCTTCGACGAATCGGTCCAGCAGGTTCAGGACCGCTTCGAGGCCGCCACCACCCAAGCCTTCGAGACCTACGACCGCGAATGGAAAGAGGCGGACGACACTTACACCGCCGCCATCACCCGGGCGGACACGACCTACGAGTCGAAAACAGCCTCTCTGCAAACGGCCTACGACGAGTACAAAGCGGCGGCTCCCGCCGAGTACACCGCCCAGGTCAAGGCGGCCGCCGATGCCTGGGTGGCCGACATCATAAGCGCCCGTGACTCGGCCCGGCCGCTGGTCCCCACCGCCGCCAAGCACCACTGGCAGACGGTGGTCGACTCCCTCGGCACCCTGGCTGTGGTCTCGGACACCAAGGTTCAAGACGCCATTCAGGCGTTTGTCGCGCAGCTCAATACCGCCGCGAAAGCCGCCAGCTCCCAATACGCCGACGACATGAATCGGTCGATCGGCACCTTCGCGTCCTACGACGAGTTCCTGATTGCCAGCAACCGGCGGCTGCGCGAGGCGGTGTTGGGTTATCTCGACTCGGTCGTCCATGCCGCCAACGACAACTTTGAATCGCTGCGGACCAAGTCACTCTCGGCACTGGACCAACTGTTCGACACAGTGACTGGGGAGATCCGCGAGGTGGCCGAGGCCGACTCGCAGCTGCTGGTTGCCCAGGCCGAGACGCGTGCGGCACTGGACCAGGCCTTGCAGGCGGGCGAGGCGGTCTTCCACCAGAAACTGGCCGATTTGCAGAGTGCGGCCCTGCAGAAGTATCAGACCGAGACAGCCACCTATCAGAAGGGCCGGAACGCCGCCGTCGCCAAACGTGAAACCGCGAAGGCTCAGGCAGTCGCCGACCGCACGCTCGCCCGCACCACCGCCGGCGAGACCCTGGTCAAATCCATCACCACGGCTGCCGAGACTGCCGTCAGTGAGTACACCGCTGACTGGAAGACCCTGCGCGAATCGCTGGGCTCGGCTCGTGACACCCTGGTCGACAGTGCGGCCGACGCGGAAGAAAACTGGAACAAGGCTCTCAATGAGGCCGACGAGGCCTGGGTCACGGCGGCCCGCGAGGCGGCGCGGGAATACACGGTCGCCGGGAAGCAGTCGCGCTCCACCGCCAGCAGCGAACTCCGGCAGGCGACCCAGAACTTCAGCACCGAAGTCTACGGGCTGTGGATCGCCGCAATGCAGTCGATCTATCCCGCCAGCCAGGACCGCGACACCTTTGTGGATGCCTGGCAGACCTATGGAGCGACTGTGACCGCGGCTTGGACGGCCGCCAGTGCGCGCCTGACCGACTCGGTCAACCAGTTTTCCGACACGATCGACGTGGCCGAGGAGTCGCGACTGCGGGCGGCCGCCGTGGCCACGCACGAGCACAATCTGGCGATCACCGAGGCCGAGATCGACCGCCTGGTGGCCGAGGCCGATGCCCAACGCGAATTCGATACCCGGTTTACCACGCAGGCCATCACCCGGGCCAAGGCGAAAGTCGCGGCCGACGCCCGGCACGACCGCGAACAGGCGGCCGCTGCCAGAGAAGACATCGACACGCAGGCGAAATCGGCCCGTGCGCTGATCGAGCAGGCGGCGACGGACGAGCAAGAGGCCGAAGACCAGCGGGCCTCCGCTCGCGAGGAACTGGCCAATCGTTTCTACGAACAGGCATTTGGCGAGGCGAAGGGGATTCTGGAAGAGAGTGAGCAGGCGGTTCGACAGTGGGTCGAGCAGATGGTGGAGGAAGCGCGGCAGGCGGGGGACATGAACCGCGACGCCCTGCTGGCGGGGTTGCAGTTCCTGCGGGGTCAGCGTCGCAACGACTTGGACAAGGGCCTGACCGAGGGGCTCGCGGCAGTCCAGAAACGATTGAAGTCGCTGCACGACGGCCCACTCGCGGATCTGACGATTTATCAGACCGACGCCGGCCATGGCACGGTTCCCAGTTGGGTGCTGGGGCTGCTCGACAATCTGCAGGGCCTGAAGACGCAGTTCAGCCTGGTGTCCGATCAGGACCGGCAGCTCAAGGGGCTGCAAGTGGCCGTTTTTCCTGAGAAACCCAGTCAGCCGCAGGCGCTCTCGGCCGCCGGTCCCGACGCCTACACCGTGCTGAATCGGGTGATGGGGTTGACGGGACGCATTGCCTACCGGGACCAGGTGGGTGACGACTTCGTCGGCTGGTACGACGTGGCGCTGGGGATGGTGATTCGCAGCACCCGGCGGACCGCCGATGGTCCGATCCGCGAGATTGCGAAACCATATGCCGAGGTGCGTGAGACCGACCTGAATTCACCGAAATGGACCGAAGCCGATTGGAATGTCTTTTTTGGTGGGTTGAGCACGAACGATCCGGGAGATCCCGAGACCGAGACGTTGTCGTACCGGGCGATTGAGTTTCTGGTGGGGCAGGAGAAGCTGGCCCAAAACGATGGCTTGCTGGGAGACATCCTGCTGACCACGCAACTGGTCACGGAGGCGGTTGGTCTGGTTGATCCATTTGGGGTTGCCGACGGGGTGAATGCCGTCGTGTGTCTGGCGCAGGGGGACAATGTCGGGGCGGCCATGGCGGTCGCCAGCATCGCCGTACCGTTTGGGGCCGACAAACTGATCAAGCATGCCCAGAAGGTTCCGACGGGGCTGGTCGCGAAGGCCAAAAATCACGTCGTGGATTTCGCCGAGTCGGCAGCTTACTCGTTCCGCAAAACCGCCGACCGGGCCGATGACGTCGTCGCCCAGGCCAGGCACGCGAAGAAGGTGGGAGAAGAGACCGCCACCTCGATGGCCGCCCGTTGTGGGAACCCGGGGAACTGTTTTGTGGCGGGGACCTGGGTGCTGGTCGCGCATGCTCCGCCGGAGCTGCCGAGGCTCGCCGATACGGTGGGAGCCACAACATCTGGCGGGGAATGGACCTCGACCTCCGACACCGTGCTCCTCGCCCCGCTGCTGGCCGCGGGAGCGATGGGGCTGTGGCTGACCGACCGCCCAGCCCGACGCCGGCCACGGCGTTTTGTTCGCAACCAAAAGTCAATCCGCCAGCGGCTCCCCGGACGCGAGGCGTTTCTGGAGCCTGGGGATGACCAGATCGCCCCGCGGTCTCCCGGGCAGCGAAATCGTCGCGTCCTTCGGAATGTCTCGGCATCCCGACGGATGGAGACCGCCCTGGCCACCGTTGCCGCGTTGCCGGGGGCGGCGGTACCCTGCGAGCGATTCGTCACTGCCCGCAACGTTGTGTCGCGGGGGTGGAATCTGATCTGGAACATAAGGGAATTGTCGCGAGTGAGTGCGTCGGTGGCAGTATCCGCTTGGCCGCAGAGTCCCGCGATGCGGGACACGGCTCGCGGTGCGCGGCAACCCGGGATTGGTGCCGGACTTCGCCGTGGCGTGGCGGTGGTGTTGGCAGTGGCGGCTCTGGCGTGCTGGTTGGGGAAGTCGGGGGCCAGTCCGATTGCCCCGTCGACGGCTGCCCAGCCCACAGCTTCCAGTGTTGCCGTTGGTGCTGCGCTGATCGAGCAGTCGCCGAATGCCCAGCCGGTTCGCAGCGAGGCGGTGACCGGCCCCTCGGGTGCGGCCTACTACGCCCGGGCGATTGAGACGATTCAAACCGGCCAGCGGGTCTTGGCCCGCAATCCGGAGTTGGCCGGGGGGGAACTGCCGGATGCAGCGGTCGATCCCGCCACGTGGGTCAACATCCGGCTGCGGATGCCGAAGCCGACGGGGGATTTTCTGGAGATCACCCTGCTGCGGCCGGTTGAGTGGCTGGCCGAGCATCTGGCTCAAACGACGGCCCTCGATGGGGAGTATCCGCGGGCGCTCGCTGAGGCTCGGGGGACCGACTGCACATCGGGCATCACCACAGTGTGCTCGGTGATGCCCACAGTCGATCCCCCCGAACTTTCCCCGGAGATGGTCGAGCCGATCACGGCCGATAGCTTCACGGCCTCCCCCTGGATCTTCCTGACGCTGCCTGAGCTGGAAGCGGTGGGGCCGGCGGAGATCGTCGAGGTAGGCCGCTGTCCGGAGCTGGAACCGGGTGAAGGCCGGTTGGTGACGGGGACGTTCGCGCACCAGTCGGGCGAAGTCTTCGACATCGCGGTCGACGGACTCGCTGAGCCGATCGGCTGCACGGGAGCGCACCCGTTCTGGTGCGAAGACCGCCACGCCTTCATCCCCGCCCGCGACCTGCGCCTGGGCGAAACCCTCCGGACCGAATCCGGCACCCTCCGCCAGATCACCCGCATCACCCCCCGCCGGGGCCCACCGGTGGCGGTGTTCAACCTCGAGGTTGACGCCGAGCACGTGTATTACGTGTCGGTGGATGGGGTGTTGGTGCATAATGCGTGCGGGGATTTTCGAGGGCCAGTGGAATCCCGACACTTCTCGTCATCGGTGCAGGGAAGAGAGTTGCATGAGATTGCACAGTCTTACCGAGAAGCCGCTCAACTTGGGCCGTATAGAAACGTGGCCACGGCCGACGTTACTGTCGATGGT
>Ga0315899_10000270_pt1 | contig 64604 bp, 63 predicted proteins | sample LakEriMetagenome_2_FD_203518 | JGI IMG/M metagenome (GOLD analysis project Ga0315899, IMG submission 203518) | Freshwater fungal communities from buoy surface, Lake Erie, Ohio, United States - Buoy 4 MA112 | ecosystem: Environmental > Aquatic > Freshwater > Lake | place: USA: Lake Erie, Ohio... | reverse complement strand
TATCGCCCAAGCCGCAAGGACATCCGCCGTCCACGTCTCTCTTTCTTCCGATTCAAATGTCAAACAGCGTGGATCTCTCTCCACCGCCTCCCGCCGGGTCGGCCGACAGACGAAGCGGACACAGCGCCAACCTTCGCGGTTTGGCGTGGGCCCGATGGATGCGATATCCGGAAGTCTCTTTCCTAACGCGAAGCGCCCCGAACGTCCAGAAGAATCTGATCGCTCATCTGGCCGCTTCCCGAAGGAAGCGCCGCAAAACCCGTGAGGGCGCCGCAGACCTCAGGGTATTTAGATGGGCCCCTTCCCTTTGGCAACCCCAAATCTCTTCATCCGCGCGAAGTTTTCGCCTCTTCGGCGTCTCCTGTGGAAAGACTTGGCCCTTCGGTCCAGATTAACCATAGAGCGCCGCCTCCACGGCCCGGAGAACCCGCGTCCATGCCCGTCTCGCGCGCCTATGCCGCTGATCCCAGCTGTCTGGCTCTTGGGCCAGCCTTCTACGATCCCGTGACGCCGGCCGACTTTCCCGCCCGCACCTTGCGCCTGCGCAATCAGCGGTGGGCGGCGCGGGTCGGCCTCGACGCCCTCACGGATGGGGAATGGCTGGAGCATTTCGCAGGCTTCTCTCCCCTGCCCGGCAATCATCCAGAACCGCTGGCGCTGCGCTACCACGGCCATCAATTCCGCTCCTACAACCCGGATCTGGGCGACGGGCGCGGCTTCCTCTTCGCGCAAATGCGCGACGATCGAGGCCGCCTCCTTGATCTGGGCACGAAGGGCAGCGGCCAGACGCCCTGGTCGCGGCAGGGCGACGGGCGCCTCACCCTGAAGGGCGGCGTGCGCGAGGCGCTCGCCACGGAAATGCTGGAGGCGCTGGGCGTCGACACATCGAAGACCTTCAGCCTCGTGGAGACCGGCGAGCGCCTCTGGCGCGGCGACGAGCCTTCGCCGACGCGGTCGAGCGTTCTGGTGCGGCTCAGCCATTCGCATCTGCGCATCGGCTCTTTCCAGCGGCTGCTCTTTCTCGACGAACGCGAGAACCTGCAGAAGCTGCTCGATTACGCCGTGACGACCTACATGCCGGAGGTCTGGCGCGACGATCTCGCACAGCGCGCCTGCGCCTTCGTGACCGCGGTCGCGCAGCGCGTGGCGCGCACGGGCGCGCAATGGATGGCGGCGGGCTTCGTCCATGGCGTGCTCAACACTGACAACATCAATGTCACGGGGGAGAGTTTCGACTATGGCCCATGGCGTTTTCTGCCTGTGCTCGACCCGCGCTTCACGGCCGCTTATTTCGACGAGACCGGCCTCTACGCCTACGGCCGCCAACCTGAAGCGCTGATGTGGAATCTCGCGCGGCTCGCGGAATGTTTCACGCGTTTCGCTTCAGTGGAAGCGCTGCAGGAGGCGATCGGGGCCTTTGATGACGCCTTCATGCGCGCTTTTTCGGACGCCGTCCACGCCCGTCTTGGACTAACCGAAAGCCCTGCGACGCAAGAGCTTCCGCAAACGCTTTGGCGCTACCTCGAGGCGAGCCGCGCGCCGTTCGAACGCGTTTTCTTTGACTGGTTCGGCGGAGCGGCGAGCGCGCAGCGCGCGCAGACAAGTCCCAGCGCGCCTTTCTATGCGCGCGACGATTTCGCACCGGTGCGGGCGTTGCTTGAGGCTGCGCGCCCGCGCGACGCGCGAGCGCTCGAGCATGCTTTTTTCGCCGGCGCTCCCTGCACGCTCCTCATCGAGGAGGTGGAGGCGATCTGGGCGCCCATCGCCGAAAGCGACGACTGGTCCGCCTTCGAGGCGAAGATCGTCGCCATTCGTCAGGCCGGCGCGGCGATGGGCCTCGCGGGGGCGCGCGTCTCTCCTTAAGGCTTAGGGCTGCGCGGGGAACTCCCGCCGGAACGGTGCGTTACACCCCCGTCACGCGGCGTGCGCGCCGCGCCCTTTCGTGCGCCTCACACCCTTCGAGTCTCCTGAATGACGCTTCACACCTCCGCTCGCGCGCTCGTCTGCGAGGACGACGCCTTGCTCGCTCTCGATCTCGAACGCCAGCTTGAAGACCTCGGTTTTGAAATCCTCGGCCCCTTCGCCCGCCAGTCCGACGCGCTTCGCGCGCTCGCCGCCCAGACGCCAGACGTCGCTGTGATCGACGTGGAGCTCGCCGACGGCGCCTGCACGCGCCTCGCCGGACTCTTGCGCGAGCGCGGCGTGCCCACACTCGTGGTCAGCGGATTCCACCTCTCCAATCCGCCGCCGGAATATGCGCGCGCCCTCTGGCTCCCCAAGCCGCTGGAGCCTGTGGCGCTCAGACGGGCGCTTCAGCGCCGGTCCCTCCCGGTCAGCGAAGAAAGCCGAACAGAAACAACAGCAGGATGATGGGCAGGGGAATGCCGATCAGCCACAAAAGTCCGCCCTTGAACATGATGCGCCTCCACGACGTCCGGCGCGGCCGCAAGCGGCCCACGCGCTCGCAAGGGCAATCGACAGGCTCGCGCCTTGTTCCCGGCCGCGAAGGGGCGCATAGCAGGGCGGACAGGAGATTCCCATGGCCAAGAAACCATCCGCCAAGGCGGAGTTCGTTCTCTTCGACGTAATCTATGAGGACGGGAGCCAGCGCTCGAACCGGCGCGTGCCGTCCACCGCGCTTGGCGGACTGGACGGCGACAAGCCCGCGCGCGCGATCATTGAGGAACAGGACCGCGAGATCGCGGAGAAGTCGGGTCAGCCGCCGCTGCGCATCAAGACGATCCAGCGCGCGGGCGGGGCGAAGAAGTAAGAACGCGCCTCAGGCGCGCTCGAAGCGATAGAGACCGACGTCGATCGCGCCGCTGCGGAAGCCCGCCTCGCAATAGGACAGATAATAGTCCCATAATTTGCGGAAGCGCTGGTCAAACCCCAGCGCCGCCACCGACGGCCAGGCGCGGTGGAAACGCCGACGCCACTCAAGGAGCGTCACGGCGTAGGATTCCGCAAAGGTCTCCTGTGACACGAGGCGAAGCCCAGCCGCGCGCGCCTGCGCTTCAAGAATCTCCTTCGTCGGCAACATGCCGCCGGGGAAAACATAGTGCTGGATGAAGTCCGTCGCGCGTCGATATTCGGCGAAGCGATCCTGCGCGATGGTGATGACTTGCAGCACAGCCTCGCCGCCCGGTTTCAGCCGGTCGCGCAAGGCGCTGAAATAGACTGGCCAGTATTTCTCGCCCACGGCCTCGATCATTTCAATGGACACGATGCGGTCGTAGGCGCCGCGCGCGTCGCGATAATCCTCAAGACGCAGATCAACCTGCGGCGCAAGGCCTTCGCGCTCGACGCGGGCGCGGGCGAAAGCAAGCTGGGACGGCGAGAGCGTGAGCCCTGTGACCTTCGCGCCCCGGCGGGCGAGCGCACAGGCGAGCGCGCCCCAGCCGCAACCGATCTCAAGGACGGACTGCCCGTCGCGCGCGTCGAGCAGATCTGAAATGCGCGCGATCTTGAGCGCCTGCGCCTGCTCCAGACTCTCACGCCCTGTGGCGTAGAGCGCGGAGGAATAGGTCATCGTCTCATCGAGCCAGAGCGCGTAGAACTCATTGCCCAGATCGTAATGGGCTTCGATGTTGCGGCGGCTGCCGCTGCGCGTGTTGGCGCGCGCGCCATGGCGCAGCCGCTTGATCCAGCGCAGCGCGGCCGCGCCGCCGATGGAGGTTTCAAGCTCGGAATTGCGCGCGACGAGTTCGATCAACGCGGTGAGGTCAGGCGAGGACCACTCGCCGTCCATATAGCTTTCGGCAAAGCCGATATGCCCGCCCAGCAGAAGGCGACGCGCGGCGCGCCATCCATGCAGTTCGAACTCGGCCTGCGGCCCAGGCGCCTCGCCCTCGAACACAAGACGCGCGCCGCCCGGCGTGCGCACGACAAGGCGCCCATAGCGGACGCGGCGCAGCACGCGCGACAGCAGACCCGCAATGAGGGCTTCCAGGCCGGAAGGCGCGGACTCGTCGTCATTGCGCGCGCCCTGATCGGTGTTCATCGACATGCGTCAGCCTCGGCGTTCGGCGCGCGGGACGTGAGTGAGCGGCGGCTGGTGCGGCGCCGGGCGATCGCGCAGCTTCAGCCCCTTGAGCCAAAGCTTTAGCGCCTCCCAGTGAATGCCCCCGATCACCTTGAGTCCCAGTAAGGGATACCTGACACATGCGCGCAAGATTGCGGAATCGTCAAGCTCAATGCGTCCAGCCGTCTGGACAGCGCTCATCAGCGGACCGTCTCCGTCGGCCACGGCTATGCCCACGACAACCTCTTCGCCCGGCGGACGGACACGGAAATCATAGGTTAAGTCCATGTCGTTGAACGGCGACACGTAAAACCGCTTTCCGCAACAGGCGCGCACGAGTTCGTCGCTGAGCGTGCCGGACATCACGTAAGCATGACGCTCGCCAAACGTGTTGTTCACCTCCGCCACAACCGCCGACAGGACTCCGTCCGGCCCGTGGATGAAGTACACGTTCAGCGGATTGAAGGCGTAGCCGAGAAAGCGCGGCATGGTGAGCAGGCGCACTGGTCCACCGGTCGCAAAACCCGCCTCCCGCGCGATGTGCTCCACCTGCGCCTTCAGCGGCTCGTCGCCGAAGCCGTAGTCGCGCGCGCGAAAGGAGAGGAGATTGAAACGCTCGCAGGAGAACCAGCGCAGGCGGGAATGCAGCTGCGGCAGCTCATCGAGATCGAGCAGAAGGGAGAACACGCCGTAGCGCAAGCGATGCCGATGAGGCTTCAGCCGCCGGTGCATGACCGAGCCGACATAGAGCGCGGAGGCGAAGGCCATCAGGCGAACTCCGCAGCCGGCGCGACCTCCGGCGGCGGACCGACGAAAATTCGGCCCGACTCTCCCGCCACGGTCCACGGGCGGCGCACGCCGCCAAGCGCCTCAGCCACGGCGAGCCCCGCCTGCAATCCGTCCTCATGGAAGCCTGCGCCCATCCAGGCGCCGCAAAACCATGTGCGGCGCACGCCCTGCAACGACCAGACCTGCGGCTGGGCGGCGACGGCGGCCTCGTCGAACAGCGGATGCTCGTACATTTCTTCCCGATGGATCAGCTCGTCGCGCGGCGCGCGCGCGGGATTGAGCGTGACGAATAAATCAGGCGCGCCGGGCAAGGATTGCAGCCGGTTCATCCAATAAGTGACGGAGGGCGGCTCGTTCGACAAGGCGCCGCCGTGGGCGAGATAGTTCCAGCTCGACCAGACCGCGCGGCGGCGCGGCATCAGGCTCGCGTCGCGATGCAGGAAAGTGCGGTTGCGCGTGTATTGGAACGCGCCGAGAACGCGGCGCTCCTCGGGGTCCGCATCGGCCAGAAGCCGCAGCGACTGATCCGCATGGCTCGCCAGCACCACATGATCGAACCGGCTCTCGCCGCCCTGCGCATCTCGGATCGTCACCCCGTCTTGGGCGCGGCGGATCTCTTGCGCCGCGCAGGCGAGCCGCACGTCGCCGCCTAGCTGACTGGCGAGTTTGTCCACATACATGCGGCTGCCGCCGTTGATCGTGCGCCATTTCGGGCGCTCGCCCAGTTCGAGCAGTCCGTGATTGTCGCAAAAGCGGATGAACGCCGCCGCAGGATAATCAGCGACGCGGCCGGCGGGCGTCGACCAGATCGCCGCCGCCATGGGATAGAGATGATCTTCGCGGAACGCGCGACCATAGCCGCCCGCGTCGAGATAATCGCCGAGCGAGCGCGCGCCCAGCGTCTCAAGCCCGCGCGCGCTGTCGGCGGCCGCGGCGCGATAGAAGCGCACGAGATCGCGCAGCATCGACCAGAAGCGCGGACGCAATGCGTTCGACGGCTGGCCGAACAGGCCGCGCAGGCCCGAGCCTGAATATTCAAGCCCGCCCTCGCGCGCGCTGACCGCGAAAGACATGTCCGTCTCATGCGTGCCGACGTCGAGATGATGCAGCAGCGCGATCAGATTGGGATAGGTGCGCTCGTTGTAGACGATGAAGCCCGTATCCACGGCGACGGGCTGGCCCTCATGCTCCAGAAGCACGGTGTTGCTATGTCCGCCCAGTCGCGGCGCAGCCTCGTAGAGCGTGACGGTATGGCGCTTCGCGAGGAGCCAGGCCGCAGACAAGCCCGTGACGCCGGAGCCGACGACGGCGATCCGGAGCGGGCGGGACGAAACGTTCAAGGGAACCTCGGAGCCAGAAAGGGAACCCTAACTCGACACGAAACCTGTGACTGCGCGGCTTACGAAACGGCGCAGGCCCCAGATCACCCTCGGCCACGGTCGCGCCTGCGGGGCTGATCCGGAGACGGGCGCCGCGCGTAGAGGAACAGTCGACGCGATCAGCGCGCCGCCACCCGCGCGCGCGGCACGAGGAAAGCACATGCTTCTGTCGCTCATGTTCGCCGCGGCCTTTCTCGTCGCCGCAATGTCCACGGCCTGGGCCGTGCAAAGACGCACGGGCAATTCCGGCTGGATCGACGCCATCTGGTCATTCGCCGTCGGAACGGCCGGCGTCGCCGTCGCGCTTTCCGCGGTCGATGAGCCCGGCCCGCGCCAGTGGCTTGTCGCAGCGCTCGCCGGCCTTTGGGGCGTCAGGCTCGGCGGATACATCGCGTTTCGCAGCAAAGGCGCCGGCGAAGATCCGCGCTATGCTCATCTCATGCAGGAATGGGGCGCTGCCGGGCCGCGTCGCCTCTTCCAGTTTCTGCAAGTGCAGGCGCTCGCCGGCCTCATTCTCGTCGCCTCCATCGCCATCGCCGCGCGCGACGCTGCGCCGGGCTTGCGCGCGCTCGACATTGCTGGCGCCATCGTCTTCGTCGTCGCGCTGGCGGGCGCTGCGCTCGCCGACGAACAATTGCGTCGCTATCGCGCAAATCCCGCCCATCGCGGGGGCGTGTGCGAAGACGGCCTGTGGGCGTGGTCGCGCCATCCCAATTACTTCTTCGAATGGCTTGGCTGGTGCGCCTTTCCGCTCATCGCATTGAGCGGCGGCGGCCTCGTGGGTCTCCTCGCGCTCGCCGCCCCTGCCCTCATGTATCTTTTGCTCGCCCATGTGTCGGGCGTGCCGCCGCTCGAAGCCCATATGGAGCGTTCGCGCGGCGCCGCCTTCGCGGATTATCGCGCGCGCGTGAACGCATTCTTCCCCGGCCCGCGCAAGAACCGCGCACGAGCCGAGACCGGAGCCTCCTCATGAACATCATCGCCGCCGCAGCCCGCATCGCGGAGCGCGCGCCGCTGCCGGATTCCCTTTCGCTTCTGGGCGTGAACTATCTCGTCGGGCGCACGCGCCGTCGCCTTGCGCGCGAGCCCGAGGACAGCGAGGCGCGTTTCGTGCGCGACATGCGCGCGCGCGCCATTGCGGAGCATACGGATGCGGCCAATGCGCAGCATTACGAATTGCCGGCCGCCTTCTTCGGTCTCGTGCTAGGCCCGCAGCGCAAATATTCGAGCTGCTTTTATCCAAAAGGGTCGGAGACGCTGGCGCAGGCGGAGGAGCATGCGCTCGCCAAGACCATCGCCCACGCCGATCTCGCCGACGGGCAGCGCATCCTGGAGCTGGGCTGCGGCTGGGGCTCGCTGACGCTTTCCATGGCGGAGCGTTTTCCGGCCGCGCACATCGTCGCCGTGTCGAACTCCCGGTCCCAGCGCGCGCATATTATGGGCGAAGCGGAGCGCCGGGGGCTTGAGAACGTCCAGGTCGTGACCGCCGACATGAACGCCTACGAGGCGAACGCCACGTTCGACCGCATCGTGTCCGTCGAGATGTTCGAGCATATGTCGAACTGGGACAGCCTGCTTGCGCGCGCGCGGCGCTGGCTTGCGCCGGAGGGTCGGCTGTTTCTCCATGTGTTCACCCATCGCAATCGCCCCTATCGTTTTGAGACGAGCGACCGCGAAGACTGGATCGCGCAATATTTCTTCACCGGCGGCATCATGCCGAGCCATGGGCTCATCGCCCATTTCGCAGATCATTTCTCAGTGGAGCGCGAATGGCGCTGGAGCGGCCTGCATTATGAGCGCACGGCGCTGCAGTGGCTTGAGAATTTCGACGCCCACCGTGAGGAGATCATCCCCCTCATGCGCGCGACCTATGGCGAGGATCACGCAATCTGGATGCGTCGCTGGCGGCTGTTCTTTCTCGCCACCGCCGGCCTGTTCGGCCACCGCGGCGGCGAGGAATGGGGCGTCAGCCATTACCTGCTGAAGCCCGCGCCGTAAGCGCCCGTCAGGCGGGCGAGTCGGCGAAGGCGCGCGCGATGAGGTAGCCGCCTGCGGAAGCGGCCGCCGTCAGCACCGTGCCCCAGGCCATGTCGATGAGCGTGAGCGTCGTCGTCCACGCCTTCAAGGTGGCGTGGTTCGTGAGGTCGTAGGTCGCGTAGCAGATGAAGCCGAGCAGCGCGCCATAGATCAGCGCGGTCGTCACCGAACCGGATTTCACGGCGGGGGAGACGGCGAACACCTGTATGGCGCCGACGTAAAGCACATAGAAGATGATGGCGGGCGCGACGCGGAAACCATCCAGCAGAATGTCCCCCAACACGGGGCGATAAAGCGCCTTGCCCATCACGGTCAGCCACACGGCGTCGAGCGCGAGCATGACGAGCGCGGCGCCGCCGTAAGCCAGAATCCAGAATTTCATGCAACGCTCCTGTTTAACGGCTTACGCGCGCGGCCCGTGCGCAGATCAGCGCGCCCCGCACAGCTCAAGCGCCTGCCTGAGCAGATCGCCGCCGAGGAAACCGTCAAGCAGGCTGAAATGATTGGCGCCGGCCGCGATCAAAGGCGCGGGCGCGCCCCAGACTTGCGCGATCTCCACCGCCTGACGCCTGAACTCATCACTCTCGGCCCCGCCCACGGCGACGGCGATGCGCGTTCCCGCGCGCGGGCGCATGCGCACGGGCGAGAGCGCGCGCGCCTGATCAAGGTCGCGCAGGCCCAGCACACGCCCCATGGGAATATGGAAGACGCTCTCCACATCGCAGACGCCCGAGAGGATGTGCGCGCTCGACAGAGGCGGCGCCAGCGGATCCGCCGCCATGAAGGCCGCCAGATGCCCGCCGGCGGAATGACCCGCCACATGCAGCGCCGCTGGATCAAGCCCCAGCGCATTGGCCTCCCGCACGAGGAAGGCGAGCGCGCCGCGCACATGGGCGACGATCTCGCGCAGCGGCGTCTCGGGCGCGAGCGGATAATCGATGTTGGCGACCGCGAACCCCGCCTCAACGAGCGGCATGCAGAATTGCGCGTATTGATCCTTGGTCGTCGCCTGCCAATAGCCGCCGTGGATGAAGACCCACACAGGCGCGCGCCGCGCGCCGACGGGGCGATAAAGATCGAGGACTTCGTCGCGATGCGCGCCGTAAGCGATGTCGAGCCCTCCGAAACGGGCGCGCGCTGCGCCGCCGTCGCGACTCCATTGGTCGAACATGGCGCCGATGTCGGGCACCTGCGCGCGCGGGCTCATCTGGCGCGCCAGCTCGCCCATGGAAAAGCCCCGAAACACCGGCGCATCGGAGGGGGCGGCGAGCGGAATGCGGGCGCGGGCGCGCACGATGGTGTCATCCCCCGGCGAGGCCTCCAGCCTCAGCGGCGGGCGAAAGCCTGCGAAGACTTCGCGCCATGCATAATCGACGACGCGGCGGCTGGGATGAATCGCGGACGGATCGGGCGCGGCCCATGTCATGGCGGTCAGATGCGCGGGCGCGCCGCCCGCCTGCATGAGCGCGCCGAGGGCCTGCGTCAGCGCGTCAGACAAAGCGGCGACGCTCTGCCCCTTCGCACGCCCCTCGACGTCGATCTCGCGCGCGTCAGAGCCCGACCCAGCCATTCACCTTCTCCCGGTCGCGATCGAGCGCGGCGCCGTCGCCGCTCCACACCGTGCGCCCCTTCTCGATCACGAAATGCCGATCCGCAAGGCGGCGCAGCACGCCCACGTTCTTGTCAACGACAAGAATGGAAAGCCCCCCCGCCTTGAGCGTCTCAAGGCATGACCAGATCTCCGCGCGTATGACGGGCGCGAGCCCTTCCGTCGCCTCGTCGAGGATGAGCAGGCGCGGATTGGTCATCAGCGCGCGGCCGATGGCGAGCATTTGCTGTTCGCCCCCCGACAAGGTGCTTGCGGACTGGTTGCGCCGCTCGCCGAGCCGGGGAAAGAGCGCGATGACGCGCTCAAACGTCCACGGATTGGGGCGGCGGAAACGATCCGCCGCCGTGGCGACGAGATTTTCGCGCACGCTGAGCGTGGGAAACACCTGCCGACCTTCGGGCACAAGGCCGACGCCAAGGCGCGCAACCATTTCAGGCGCGGCGCGCGTGACGTCGCGGCCTGCGAGCGTCACGGCGCCTGCTCGCGCAGGCAAGAGGCCCATGATTGTGCGAATGGTCGTCGTCTTGCCCATGCCGTTGCGGCCCATGAGCGTGACGAATTCGCCCTCGCCCACCTCAAGCGAGATGTCGAACAGGGCCTGACTGGCGCCATAGGCCGCCTGCAATCGCTCCACGCGCAGCATCAGGCGTCGCCCTCCCCGAGATAGGCGGCGCGCACCTGCGGATCAGCCTGAATCTCCGAGGGCGTTCCCGACGCGATGATGCGGCCATAGACCAGCACGGACACCCGGTCGGCGAGCGCGAAGACCGCATCCATGTCGTGCTCCACGAGCAAAATCGACACGCCGCCCTTCATGCGCTTGAGCACGTCGACCATGGCGCGGCTCTCGGCGGCGCCGAGCCCCGCCATGGGCTCATCCAGCAGAAGCGCGCGTGGACGGCTCGCGAGCGCGATGGCGAGTTCAAGCTGCTTATGTTCGCCGTGCGACATCTCGTTCACGCGCACGTCGGCGCGCGCGCCAAGCCCTGCGGCCGCGAGATGTTCGCGCGCCGGCGCGCGCAGGCTCTCATCGCGCACGGCCGGCCCCCAGAAGCGGAAGGAATGACCCTGCGTCGCCTGAACCGCGAGAGCGACATTGGCGAGCGCCGTCTCCTCCGCCAGCAATTGCGTGATCTGGAACGTGCGCGCGAGGCCGGCGCGCACGCGCGCGGGCGTGGACAGCGCGCCGATGTCGCGCCCCTCGAACAGAATGCGCCCTGAGTCAGGCGCGATCTCGCCCATGAGCTGACCGATGAAGGTCGTCTTGCCGGCGCCATTGGGGCCGATGAGCGCGTGAATCTCGCCGCGCCGCAGATCAAGCGACAGATCGTCGGTGGCGCTCACGCCGCCGAAGCGTTTGAACAGGCGTTCGACGCGCAGCACGGGATCAGCCATCCCGCCCTCCACGTACAAGCCATGCAAGGCCGGACAGGCCGCCGCGGGTGAACAGGATCATCAACACGAGCAGCGGCCCGAGGATGACCTGCCAGTGTTCGGTCAGCGCCGCGAGCTGCGTCTCCAGCAGGATGAGGGCGGCGGCGCCCGCTGCGGGACCGAGCAATGTGCCGGCGCCGCCGAGAATGACCATGATCATCAGCTCGCCCGATTGCGTCCAGTGCAGCATGTCGGGGCTGACGAAGCGCGCATGGTTCGCCATGAGCGCGCCGGCGACGCCCGCCCCCATGCCGGAGATGACGAAAGCCGCGAGCTTATAGGGATAGGTGCGCACGCCGATGGCCGCCATGCGCCGCTCGCTCTGGCGCACGCCCGCCAGAACCGCGCCGAAGCGCGAGCGCACAATGCGGCCCATGAGCGCGAACCACCCCACGGCCACCACAAGGCAGACCCAGTAGAAGGTCGCCGCGTCGCGCGTGTCGATGAAGGGCAGCGCATTGCGCCGGCGCACGATGAGTCCGTCGTCGCCGCCATAGGCCTTCAGTGCGACAAAGAAGAAAAAGATCATCTGCGCGAAGGCGAGCGTGATCATGATGAATTGCACGCCGCTCGTGCGCAGGGCGAGCGCGCCGAAGACAGCGGCGAAAAGCCCGCTGACCAGAGCCGCCAGCGGCAGGGTGACAAGCAATTGATCCGTGCCGATGGGCAGCCCAAGGAAGGGATCGCCGCTCACGTAATGACGATAGAGAATCCCCACCACATAGCCGCCGATCCCGTACCAGGCGGCGTGACCGAAGCTCACAAGGCCGCCATAGCCGAGCGCCAGATTAAGGCTGGCGGCGGCGATAGCGAGGATGACGATGCGCGTGGCGAGCGAGGTCATCGCCGGCTGGCCCGCAGCCTCGGCGACGAACGGCAAAGCGGCCAGCGCGGCGACGAGCGCGAACATCCAGAGGCCGCGGCGCGTCAGCGCTGCAGACGAAGCGGGCGCGTTCAAGGTCTTGTGCTCATCCATGCGCAGGCGCCAGACCTTTGGGCTTCACGAGCAGGACGAGCGCCATGAGCAGATAAACGCCCATGGCGGAGAGGCCGGCGGCGAGCGCATCGGCGTCAGGCCCGGCCATGAGCTGGCGCAATACGCCCGGCAGAAACGCGCGCAGCATGGTGTCGACCACGCCCACCACGAGCGCGCCGAGAAAGGCGCCGCGGATCGAGCCCACGCCGCCGATCACCACCACGACGAAGGTGAGGATGAGCACCTGTTCTCCCATGCCCACCTGCACGGAGAGAATGGGGCCCGCCATCACGCCGGCGAGGCCGGCGAGCATAGCGCCGACGCCGAACAGGATCGTGTAGAGCATGCGAATGTCGACGCCCAAAGCGCGCACCATGTCGCGGTTCGTGGCGCCGGCGCGGATCAGCATGCCAAGGCGCGTGCGGGCGATGAGCAGATAGAGCCCCACGGCCGTCACAAGGCCCACGCCGATGATGACAAGGCGATAGAAAGGATAGCGCACGCCCTCAAAGATCGCGACTGAGCCATCGAGGAAAGGCGGGATCTGCACGAACAAAGGCTGGCGGCCGAAGAAGATCGTGATGAGCTGGTTGAAGAACAGGATGAGGCCGAAGGTCGCCAGCACCTGATCGAGATGATCGCGCGCGTAAAGCCGTCGGACGACCAGATATTCCATCGCCACGCCGGCGATGGCCGCCGCTGCGAGCCCCGCGGGGGCCGCCAGCAGGAAGGAGCCGGTCTTGGCCGCCGTCGCCGCCATGGCGTAGGCGCCGATCATATAGAGCGCGCCATGGGCGAGATTGATCACGCCCATAATGCCGAAGATCAGCGTAAGGCCCGCCGCCAGCAAAAACAGCGTCACGCCCAATTGGACGCCATTCAACGCCTGTTCGACAAAAAGCGACATATACCCGCGCGACCTGTGGAGACGAGAAAGAGCGAGGCGGCCATAAGCCCGCAGGCCGCAAGGCCGCCCGCCGAAAGAAGCCGGGCGCGACGAGGCCGCCGCGCCCGCACCTTATCAGAGCTTGCAGTCCTTGGCGTAGAAATCGCCGTGGGCCTGCAGCACCTTGCCCTTGGTGACGATGGCGAGCTGGCCGTCGGCGCCCTTCTCGACCTTCAGCGAATACCAGTCATGGACCGGGTGCTGATTGGGGCCGAACTTGAAATCGCCGCGCACGGACTGGAAGTCCGCCTTGCGCATGGCGGCGGAGAAGGCGTTCACATCATCGACCTTGCCGCCGGTCGCCTTGAGGGCGGCGGCGATGGCGAGCGCAGTGTCATAGCCCTGGCTCGCGTAATAGGTCGGCATGCGGCCATACTTCTTCTGGAATTCGGCGACGAATTTCTTGTTCGCCTCGTTCGGCAGATCCGAGTTCCAATGGCTGGAGATGTTGACGCCCATGGCGGCGTCGCCGATCGCCTTCAGGATCACCGCGTCAAGGGAGGGCGCGGCCACGACCATCGGCACTTCGGTAAGAAGGCCCGCCTGCGCATATTGGCGCGCGAAGGCGATGCCGAGCCCGCCGGGATGGAACTGGAACACGACGTCGGGCTTGGCGGCGCGGATCTGCGCCATTTCGGCCGCGAAGTCGGTCTGGTCAAGGCGCGTGTAGATTTCGCCGGCGACCTCGCCCTTGAAATAGCGCTTGAAGCCGGCGATGGCGTCCTTGCCGGCCTGATAGTTCGGCGCGAGCACCACGGCCTTCTTGTAACCAAGGTTCGTCGCGTTCTGGCCGGCGCTCTCATGGAGCGTGTCGTTCTGCCAGGAGACGACGAAGTAATTCTTGTGGCATTCCTTGCCGGCGAAATTCGACGGGCCGGCGTTAGGGCTCACATAAACCCCGCCGTTGTCGAGAATGTCCGGCACCACGGCGCCGGCGACGTTAGAGAAGATGATGCCCGTGAGCAGTTTCACGCGCTCGGTCTTCATGAAGCGCTCGGCGATCTCCTTCGCCTGACCAGGCTTGAGCGCGTCGTCCTCGACGAGCAATTGCACCGGCGCGCCGCCGAGCTTGCCGCCTTCGAGCTCAATGGCGAGGTTGAACGCGTCGCGCACGTCCTGGCCGAGATAGCCGCCGGGACCAGACAAGGTCGTCACCATGCCGATCTTCACCGGCGCCTGCGCGTAAGCGGGCGCGGCGAGGATCATCGCCAATGCGGCCGCGGAAATGCTTTTCTTGAAGTTCATGCCACCCTCCGATCGTCAGATCACAATTTAACCCAGCCCTCCGGGGGCTTCTTGCCCGGATGCAGCGCGCCGCACTTCGGGCATGTGCGTTTCTTTTCGTCGGCGAAAAACGCCTCATAGAGCGGCGGCAGATCGCGCACGATGTTCTCCACCGAAATCTCGATGCGGTGCAGAAGCGTCCCGCACTCGAAGCAGAACCACTCGAAGCCGTCCTTGGCGCCGGGCGGACGCGGCGGCTCAACGACAAGGCCGATGGAGCCTTCCTGCGGGCGCTGCGGCGAATGGCGCACATGGGCCGGCAGGAGGAACACTTCGCCCTCGCGGATCGGCACGTCATAAAACTTGCCGTCGTCCATCACCTTGAGGACCATGTCGCCCTTGAGCTGATAGAAGAACTCCTCGCAGGGGTCGTCGTGGTAATCGGCGCGGGCGTTGGGCCCGCCCACCACCTGCACCACGGTGTCGGCGTTCTCGAAGACGAGTTTGTTGCCGACGGGCGGCTTCAGAAGATGTTTGTGCTCGTCGATCCATTTCTGGAAGTTGAACGCTTTCAGCCGTCCGGTCTGCATGGGAGATCCTCGGTCCTGCCGATCAGGCCGCGCTCGAGCGCGCAGCGGAAAGTTTCAACCCGCAGCTTTCAAAGGCGGCGCGGGTCGCCTCCTTCTCGGCTTCGGTCAATTGTAGCATGGGCCGCCGCACGGCCCCCCCGACCTGTCCGAGCAGATCCTGCCAATATTTGGAATGCGCCTGCGGTTTTTCCTTCGGCGTGGTGGATTTGATGGCGTGGCGCACGGGATTGAGGCTGTCGCGCACGCGCCGCGCCTCCTCGATCTTTCCCGCGAAGGCGAGATCGGTGTACTCGCGCATGCGCCGATCATGCCTGGTCTGAAGCAGATAGGGCGGCGAGGAGCACAGATAGAGCCGCCAGCCGAGTTCGACGATATTGTCGAACCATTCCTCCTCGGAGGCGGTGGAGACGATCAGCCGATCACCGGCCATTTGCGTGAGGCGCACGTACATGTCACGCGGCACGCTGTATTTGATCGCCACGACATTGGGGATGTCGGCGAGGCGCGCGCACAATTCGGGGCTGAGCAGATAGCCGGAGTCCGGATGGCTCCACAAAGCGACGCCGAGGTTCACGCGCTCGCAGATGTATTTGTAATATTCGAGGATGGTCTCGTCCTGCGCTTTTAGGAAATGCAGGACGGGGGCGTGAACGACGATGCTCTCCGCGCCGATCTTCTCGGCGTATTTCGCAAGCTCCAGCACAATGTCCATGTTCTGGTCGGAACAGGACATGATGGCGCCGGCCTTGCCCTGCGTCTCTTCCAGCGCGATGTCGAACAGGCGTTTGCGCTCTTCAAGCGTGAGGGCGAAAAACTCACCCTGCTTGCCGGCGATGAACACGCCGTCCACGCCCAGATCGTCGATCCAATGGCGCAGATTGGCGCGCAGGCCCGCCTCGTCGATGGACATGTCGGGGCGGAACGGCGTGAGCGCGGCCGCCCAGATGCCGCGCATGTGCTCGCGCGCCCAGTCCTTCGCGTCCAGCCTGTTTACGCCCATCGCCTCGCCTCTCCCGCCTCCGGATGCGACCGGCGCCACGTCCCAGACATTGCGCCCGCGCCATAGCGCCCTGTTTTGCCCGCCTCCGTCAATGCGGAAAAGCGAACGAGGCGGCGGCGGCGCTCCGGCTCAGCTTTATAGCCCAGCCGGTCGGGCGACGGAATTGGGCGGGGTCAAAGCCCACGGGCCTGCCGCGCCTTCTCAAGAAGGTCCGGCGGGGTGGTCATGATGTCCTCAAGAATGGCCTCGAGGCGCTCGGCCGGCAGGGGGCGCACGTCGATGGAGGCCCGCTTCGCCTCGTCCAGGAACGCGGGGTCGCGCATGGTGTCCATGAAGGACTTGCGCAGGGCCGAGAGGCGGTCGCCCGGAACGTCCGGCGTGGTCAGATAGGAGCGGCCCATGGCGATTTCGCCGGAGAAGAGGCGCAGGATGCGCGCCGCGTCTGGTTCCGAGGCGAGTTCATGGAGCAGCGGCACATTGGGGAATTCAGGATCCCGGTCGGCGCCGATCTGGGCGATCAGGTCGATCTTGCGGTCGCGCAGCCAGTCGGGGTTGCCCGACTTGAGGCTGGAGAAGAAATTGCCCGCCCTGCCCTGCACCTCGCCGCGCTCCATGGCGATGTGAATTTCATTGGTGCTCTTGTAGCCCGGAATCATCTTGAACTTGGCGCCGAGCAGATTGTTCATGAGCGTGGGGAACAGGATCGTGTAGGAGCCCGCGCCCGTGCCGCCCATTAGCACTTCCTTCGTCTTCACGTCAGCGAAGGAGCGCACGCCCGCCGTGTGCCAGACGTAGACGTTCATGTTGTCCACGTCGCTGGCGCCGATCCAGCGGAAGCGGCGGGACTCATATTGCGCGCCCTTGCCGTCGATGAGCTGATAGAGCGCGAAAGAAGGCAGGATCGCGCCGATGTGCGACCCGTCGCGCGGCGCCTGCATGTACATGAAATTGGTCGCCTGCAAATGGCCGGCGCCCGTCATGTTGCGCGGCGTGATCGTCGGCTTGCCGGGGATGTGATTGCCCCAGTGGCGCGCGACGAGACGCGCATTGGCGTCGAGCCCTCCGCCGACGCCCGTGCTGATGATCATGTTCAGCTGCCGGCCGGCGTAGAAATCGGCGACCGGATCGGCGATTGCGCCGCCAAGCGCCGGCGCGCTCAGCGCGACGCCGAGCGCCGCGCGGCGCAGGCCGGAGAGAAAGCGCGCCATGGTCGCCACCTTTAGTGTTCCGTGACGTCGATATAGACGCCTTCGAGATCGGTGAGGTGGAACTCGCCCACGGGGCATTGCTTGAAAACGGACAGACGCGCCTCGCCTTCGGCTCCGATGCCCAAAGGTTTCGTCACCATCTGCGGATTGTAGCCGATCAGCTCCACCATCTCGCGCTTGATCGCCTCAACGCTCTCGACCTTGAAGCCGAAATGGTCGAGCGCCGGGGGCGCAGGATCATGGCCGACGAAATCATCCATGCTCCATTGCATGACGACCATGGTCACGCGCCCGTCGAAAAGACGGTAATGGCCGCCGCTGCGGTCGTTCGACAAGGCGAGCTCGAAGACGCTCGAATAGAATTCCGCCGTGCGCTCAGGATTTCGCACGCGCAGGGCGATGTGGTTGATGTAGCGCTGCGGCAGGGCGCCGTCGTTCTCGGCGAAAATGTCCTGCGCCTTGCCTGAATTGCGTTCGGCGAGATCGAAGATGATCATATCGGGATCATGCGCGCTGTAGGCGGCGTTGGGGCGCACCGCGGGACGCTGCACATAGGAGAGCGAGGAATCGAAGCGCGACATGCGCTCGAGCGCCAGCTTCATGCTCTCCACCTCGAAGCCGAAATGGTCGAGCCCGCTGCGCCGTCCGTCGCGCCGGGGAATGTTATTGAGGCCGATCTGACCGTCGCCAACGGGGCAGGCGCGCGCGGGGCGCTGGTTGTTGGAGGCCTTCATGCCGAACAGCGCCTGATAAAAGCGCGCATTGGTGGCGTAATTGTCGGTCGCGATGGCGAGATGGTTGATTTTGGCGAACACATTGCCTCCCGGGATCAGGCTTGGTTTATTGGCGCAGGAGCCTAACGGACGCCGCCGCTTTGGCAAGGCCCGCGGGGCGTAACGGACACTCAATGAGCTTCGCCGTCGCCACGTTCAACGTCGAGAATCTGGGAGGCGGCGGCGCCGGCGCGGCGACGCTGGAGGCGCGCATCGCCGCGCTTGCGCCGATATTGGCGCGGCTGAAGGCCGACGTCCTGTGCCTTCAGGAGGTGAACGCCCCTCGCGACGCCAGCGGCGCGCGCGGCTTTTCACCGCTGAACCGGCTGCTCGCGGGCGCGGACTATGCGGGGTTTCACCGCGTGGCGAGCCTTCGGCCGGGTTCGGACGAGCCGGCGGACGTGCATAATCTCGTCATCCTGTCGCGCTTTCCCGTGGAATCGTCGGGCCAGATCCATCACGATTTCGTACCCGCCTGGGACTGGACGCCGCCGGGCGAGGCCTCGCCCGTGCGCGCGACCTTCGACCGGCCGATTCTCCACGCGCGCCTGCGCACGCCCGAAGGTCCGCTCCACGTACTCAACCTGCATCTGCGCGCGCCGCGCGCCGCCCATCTGCCAGCCGACAAGACGCAGGGCCGCTGGCTGACGAGCGCGGGCTGGGCGAAGGGCTTTTTCCTCGCCGCGCAATTACGGCAGGCGCAGGCGCTGGAGGCGCGACTCCATGTGGAGAGCCTGTTCGACGCCGACCCGCAGGCGCGCATCCTCGTCTGCGGCGATTTCAACGCGGAATCGTTCGAGACGCCCACGCGGCTCATCTGCGGCGCGCCGGAAGACGCAGCGCCCAGCGCCGACGACGCCTTCGCTGAGCGCTGGCTGGAGCGGCTGGAGGCGCGGGTCGAGCCCGCGCGCCGCCACAGCGTGATCCACGACGGGCGGCGCATCCTGCTTGATCATCTGCTCGCCTCGCCGGCGCTGGCGCGCGCCTGCTCCGGCGTCGAGATCTTCAACGAGGGACTTGCCGACGAAGCCCATGCGCAAGGCGAGATCGCAGGCTCGCTTCACGCGCCGGTCGTGGCGCGTTTCACATGAAACATGGGATCAGGCGCAGGCGCGCAAAGCGGCGCGGCGCTTGTCGAGAAGCTGCATGAACAGGCGCATCCATGGCGTCGGATCCGACCCCTCGGATTCAAAAAGGCCCGCGCCGTAATCCCGGATCAGCTCCTTCATGAGCGTTTCGAACTCAGCCTCCACGGCGTCGAGCTCGACGCCCGTGCGCGCCGCCTCCAGCCGCTCGACGAGGGCGGCCAGGCGCCGGCCGGCCATGCGCTCGACCGGCTCTTCCCTGAGCCCGGCCCAGGCGAGGAAGCCCGTGATCGAAGAGCCCAGAATGCTCAGGCCGAACAAAGCGAGCCAGATATGGTCGCTGTAGGCCTCAAGCCAGGTCTGCGCCTCGTCCTTCACGACCGCCACGACGCCCGGATGGGGCATGTAGCGGCGCTGTTTGTCGACGGGCGGCAGTTCCACGAAAAAGGCGTTGTCGTCGACGCGGCGCAGGCGCGTGCGCGCCTCAAGCAAGGCGCGGGCGAAATCCCCCGCCACGCCCTCGGCGAGCCGCTCGCCGGCGGCGATCTCATAGGTGACGGCGACCGTCTCCAAAGGCTGAGCGGGGCGCGGCGGGGCGCCGCCCAGAACGCCGGCCGGCAATTCCGTGGCCTCAAGGTCGCCATAACGGAAGGCGAGCGCCTCGGGCGCGGGCACGCCCGAGAAGACGAGCGCCACGCCCTCGCGCTCCACAAGGTCGGCCACGATGCGCCGCAGGCGCTGGCCCGGCCATGCGACGAAGACCGCCGCGTCGACCGCGCCGGAGGCCAGCGCGCTCCCCACCTCGCTGAGCGGCAAATCGACAAGGGCGATGTCGGCCTCGCCCTGCGCGCCGGCGGCCGCGGGGCGATAATGCTCCAGAATGCGGCGCACGAGCGTGCGGTTGTCATCCGACTCGCCGCGCACCACGCCCACTTTGCGGGCGGCGAGTCCGGCGACGTCGAGCGGACTGTCCTGCCGAGCGACAAAAATCACATGCCGCTTCTGGATCATCACGATGGAACGGGCCTGACCGGAGGTCGTGTCGTCGCTGCGTACGAGGGCGAGATCGACCTCGCCGTCGTCGAGCGCGCGGGCGGCGGAGAGCGAATCCGCGCGCGGGACGATCTCCAACCGGAAGGGCTGGCGCGCCTCCACGAGCGCCCGGGCGAGGGAGCGCAGGAAGACCATCTGCTGCGAACCATCAGGCCCCACAGCGATTTTCAGCGTGCGCGGCTGGTTCAGCGCGAACCAGAACAGCGCCGCAGCCGCGCTGGCGCCCAGAAAAGCGGCCGTCCAACGCAGCAAAAATCGAGCCCGCATTCCCGCCTCCTCTCACGGGAGCATGTTTGATCCGCTGACGAATGCAAGCGCGGGAAAGGCGAGCGCGCATGAAGCATCGCCGTGCGATGTTGCGCCGCTTCCAACCATTTCGTCGAATAAGGACGGAATCTGCTCGACGCCGGGCGATTACAGGCGCATGATTACGGTGTCCCCAGTCGCTCAACGTTGAACGCGACGCGGACGAAGCCGGCGCTCAGCGCCGGACCAAGGGAGGGCGCCATGCTGAACAAGCAAGCGTATCCGCGACGCTCGCCGCATTGCCGCTGGCGATCCGCTCGACCCCATCCATCCTTGCGCGCCGGAACGAACCCACGGGCGTCACGTTGGCGACGCGGATGCGCCCATCCATTCGCCCGCGACGGCCGCTAAGCCGCGTTTCCGCACAACCGCGCCCCGGCCGGGCCGATAACCACCGTTTCCAGATCCCATACGTCCGCCGCCCGGCGGGCAGCCCTTCCCGAGACTGGAGCCGGCGCGCGCCGCTCCCCACGTTCCTCCCGCGCCAATGGCGCCAACTGACCGGAGCGAAAGCTCCGGTCTTTTTCGTATCCCCCGCCCCACGCCGGGACGCGGCCGCGCCTGCGCCCTTGAAAAAAGCCCGATCATTCGTAACTGGACGCCAATGGGCAGGCTGTTTATGCCTGTGCGCCGGCCAGCCATGGCGGCCCACGGCCCTGCGGGGCCGGAGCGACCATAGAGGGGGAGATCACATGGTGCTCGTCGAGACGCGCGCCCTCGTCAAGAAGTTCGGGGCGTTCACCGCCGTCGACGGCATAAGCTTCAGCGTGGGGCGTGGCGAAGTGGTTGGCTTTCTCGGCCCCAACGGCGCCGGCAAATCCACCACGATGAAGATCGTCGCGGGCTTTCTGGAGCCGACGTCGGGGGAATCCTTCGTCGCCGGCCATGACAGTCAGGAAGATCCCATCGCCGCGCGCCAGCGCCTTGGCTATTTGCCAGAAGGCGCGCCCGCCTATCCCGACATGACGGTAGGCGCCTTCCTTGATTTCGTCGCCGCCATGCGCGGGCTCTCGCGCCCGCAGGCGCGCGAGCGCCTCGCCGAACTCGTCGAGCGCATCGACCTCGCCGAAGTCTGGAACCGGCGCATCGAGGCGCTCTCGAAGGGCTTCAAGCGGCGCGTGGGCATTGCGCAGGCGCTGGTGCACGATCCGGACGTGCTGATCCTCGACGAGCCGACCGACGGCCTCGACCCTAACCAGAAGCACGAGATGCGCGAACTGATCCGCACGCTCGCGCCCACGAAGGCCATCGTCGTCTCCACCCACATCCTTGAGGAAGTGGAGGCGATCTGCACGCGCGCCATCATTATCGCGCGCGGACGCATGCTCGCCGATTGCACGCCCGCGGAGCTTCTCCAGCGCGCCCCGGCACGCGATCCTGCGCAAGCCTCGCTCGTGCGCACGACGCCGCTGGAGGACGCGTTCCGCCATATCACGCTCGAACAGGCAGGATCGTGACCGCCATGGACAAGGTGCTTCTTGTTTTTCGCCGCGAATTCGCGGGCTATTTCGCAACGCCGCTCGGCGCCGTCTTCCTCACCGTCTTTCTCGCCATCGCCTCGGGCATGACCTTCTTCGTGGCGAGCTTCTTCGACCGCGCGCAGGCGGACCTCTCCGCCTTCTTCCTGTGGCATCCCTGGCTCTATCTCGTGCTCATGCCCGCCATCGGCATGCGCCTTTGGGCGGAGGAGCGCCGCTCGGGCACGATCGAACTGCTCATGACCCTGCCCGCGCGGCCCTGGCAGCTCGTGTTCGGCAAATGGCTCGCCGCATGGGCCTTCGCCGGCCTTGCGCTTGCTCTCACCTTCCCGCTGTGGATCACGGTCAACGTGCTCGGCTCGCCGGACAACGGCGTGGTGCTCGCCTCTTACGTCGGCTCATGGCTGATGGCGGGCGCCTTCCTCGCCATGGCGGCCTGCGTCTCAGCGCTCACAAAGAACCAGGTGCTCGCCTTCATCGGCGCCGTGGTGGTGGGCTTCATCTTCGTGATGGCCGGCTTCGATCTCGTGCTCTCGGCGGTGCGTCCATGGGCGCCCGACATCGTGGTTCAGGCGGTGGCCTCCATGTCCTTCATCGGCCATTTCCAGCGCATCACCGACGGCGTTCTCGAGGCGCCGGCTTTGGTGTTCTTCGTCTCGCTGATCGTCTTCGCCCTGTGGCTCAACGTGCAGGCGCTCGACGCGCGCAAGGCTGCGTGAGGCAAACATGAAACAGACAACCTCCCTCACCACGGGCCGCCTCGTCGTCGCCGCCGCCGTTCTCGGCGCGGTCGTGTTCGGCTCGGTCAACATCATGAGCGCGAGCCTCTTTCGCAGCGCGCGCATCGACCTGACCCAGCAGAAGCTCTATTCGCTCTCGCAGGGCACCAAGACGCTGATCGGCCAGATACAGGAGCCGATCCGCTTCCGCTTCTTCTTCTCCGCCGGGCTCACCAAGGAGGCGCCGCAGCTCGCCGCCTTCGCGGGCCGTCTGCGCTCGACGCTCGACGCCTATGTGGCGGGCTCGAACGGCAAGATCATTCTGGAAGTGATCGAGCCCAAACCCTATTCGGAGGAAGAAGACCGGGCCGTGGCCTTCGGCATCAGCCCGATCCGCGCCGCCAATGGCGACCGCATGTTCTTCGGCCTCGCCGCGACGAATTCGACGGACGGCAAGGCGACCATCGCCTCCTTCTCGCCGGATCGCGAGGCTTTCCTTGAATATGACCTCACCCGCCTCGTCTCCGAACTCGGCCGGCGCGGCAAGCCGGTGGTGGCGCTCATCGACGGGATGAACCTCGCCGGCAATCCGCAGATGGGCATGCGCGAACAGCAGACGCTCGTGCAGATGAAGCAATTCTTCGACGTGAAGCCTGTTGAGGCGGACGCGGAGACCCTCCCGGAGAACACGCGTGTGCTGATGGTCGCCCATCCGCAGAGGCTCTCCGACAAGCAGCTCTACGCCATCGACCAGTGGGCGGTCACGGGCGGGGCGACGCTGATCTTCGTTGATCCTCATGCGGAGAACCAGATCGGCCCGCGCGGCCAGCCGCCGGAGGATTCCTCCTCCTCGCTGCCGAAACTCTTCGAAGCGTGGGGCGTGGGCTTCAACACCGCGCGCACGGTCGCCGACCCCAATCTTGCGCTCCAGACCGAGCGCGTGATCGACGGGCGTCCGACGCCCATGATCAATTTGCCGTGGATCGCGCTGCGCAACGAGGCTTTGAAGAAGGACGAGGCGATACTCGCCCAGCTCTCCGCCATCGTGATGACGACCGCCGGCGCGCTGGAGACGACAAAGGATGGCGTGAGCCTGCGTCCGCTCGTCACCGGCTCGCCCGGCGCCGGCACGCTGCCGGTGAGCGACACGAAGGAGCGCACCGCCGACCTGCGCAAGCTCCTCGCCTCCATCGAGCGCAAGGACGCGCCGCCCGTCATGGCCGCCCGCCTCAACGGAGCGATCTCGAGCGCCTTCGCCGACAAGCCGGAAGGCTCAACGCGCACGCAGGCCCATACGGCCAAAGCGACGACGCCGCTCAACGTGATCCTCGTCGGCGACGCCGACATGCTGATGGACCGCAACTGGGTGCAGCGGCGCAATGTGATGGGCGCGGAAATGGCGCAGGCCTTCGCCAACAACGGCGACTTCGTCATCAACGCAATCGAGCAGATGATCGGCGGCGCGGCGCTCGCCGACCTGCGCGGGCGCGGCGTCTCCTGGCGCCCCTTCGAGCTCATCCAGAAGATGGAGGCCGAAGCCGACCAGAAGTTCCGCGCCAAGGAGCAGGCCCTGCAGCAGCGTCTGAAGGACACGGAGCAGAAGCTGACTGAAATGGCGCGCACCGGAGGGCCGGGTTCGGCGCCCGGCAATGAAGTGCTCTCGCCCCAGCAGCTGGAGACGATCGAGAAGTTCAAGACAGAGCTTCTCGCCACGCGCGAAGAATTGCGCGAGACGCAATTCGCGCTGCGCAGCGACGTGGACCGGCTGAAGAACGCGATCACCGCCATCAACGTCGCGATCGTGCCGGTTCTGGCCGGGCTCGTGGCGATCTTCTTCGCCCTGCGCCGCTCGCGCCGCGAGCTTCCCCTCAAGTCCGACAAGACCGCGTGAGGCTGACGATGAACACGAAACACGTCCTCATCCTCGCCGCCCTTGCGGCGGCCAGCGCGGCGGCCACCGCCGTGACCCTGCGCAATGCGCCGCAGTCCATCGCGTCGGACCGGCGCGGCGAGCGCATGTTCCCCGCACTGCTCCAGCGCGCCAATGACGTCGCGACCATCTCCATCAAGGACAATGATCGCGAATTCACGGTGGAGCGCCGCGACAACGGCTTCTTCGACAAGGACTCGCGCTATGTCGCGCGGCCGGAATCCTTCCGCGACATGGTGGCGGGCGCCGCCACCATGACCTTCGAGGAGGCCAAGACCGCCGATCCCGCGCGCTATGGCGACCTCGGCCTCGCCGAGATCGGACAAGGCGACAAGTCAGGCCGGCTCGTGACGATGCGCGACGCCAAAGGCGAGACGCTCGCGCAGGTGATCGTCGGCAATCCCGACGCGACGGTCGGCGGCGCGCGCGGGGGCATGTACGTTCGCTTCCCCAATTCGCCGCAGACATGGCTCGCGCGCGGGCAATTGCGCGCGCCCGCGCCCCATGCGGCGTGGTTCGATATCAATCTCATCAACCTCAATCGCGACGCGCTCGCCCGGCTTGAATTGTCGGGCGGCGGGCTCGACGAGGTGAAGATGGCGGCCGAGAAAAAGGGCGAGGACCTGAAGCTCGAAACGCCGGCGCCCGAGGGCCGTTCCCCAGAGAACGGCAAGATCCTGCGCCTGTCCTTCATGGTCGATCCGCTCTCGTTTCAGGACGTGCGCGCGCCCAAGGGCGATGTGAAGCCGGACGCGCGCAAGCTCGTCGCCTTCGGCCACAACGGATTGAAAATCAACGTCACCAGCGTTGGCCCGGTCGAAGACGGTTGGGTGCGCATGGCGGTCGAGGCGACGACGGAGGAGTCCAAGGCGCAGGCCGCGGAGCTCGCCCCCAAGATCGACGGCTTCGAGTTCAAACTGTCTAAGAACGACAGCGACATGATGGGCTGGAGCCTGAAGGATTTCACCGCCGAAGCGAAGAGCTGACGCGGCGCGCGCGAGGGCGGCGACGGCGCCGCCCTTCCCTCACAGATCGAGCGGCCAGATCTCCTCAGGCCGCACTACGCGCGGCGAAAAATGCTGCTCATGGACGTAACGGCCGAGCGCCTCGAGCGCGGGCCTGTTCGCCTTCATCCCATAAGCCCAGGAATCCTTGCCGAAGACGCGCCACGCCTCCTCCACATGGTCGATCAGCCATGGCAGGGCGAGGCGCAGCGCATCCGTGTCCCACAGACCTTCGAGCGCGATGTCGCGCGCCTCGCAAAAGGCGGCGTAGAGACTGGCCGGAACCCAGGGATGATCGCGCACCACGTCGGCGCGCAGCGCGATCGTGTGCATGATGGGAAAGATCCCCGTGCGCGCGTAATAATCCTTCTCCGCCGCCTTGAAGTCGGGGAAGAGACGCTCGATCCCCTCCCAGCCCTCTTCAAAGAGCTTCGGGATGTAGATCGAGAGCAAAGCGTCGAGCCGGCCTTCGACCATCATGCGCTCAAGCGTGTCGCCTTCAGGCACGAAATCGAGTTTGATCTCCGGCGGCAGGTCGAGCGGGATCAACGGCGTCTCGGTGGGCTTGGTGAGCCCGCCCATGAACCAGCGCATGTCGCGCGCCTCGACGCCATATTCGTCCTTCAGCATGCCGCGCATATAGGTGACGGCGGTTGAGGAATATTGCGTCGTGCCGACGCGCTTGCCCTTCAGGTCGGCGGGTGTGCGGATCCCCGCGCCCTTGCGCACATAGATGCAGCCGTGACGGAAGAATTTCGACACGGCGACGGGAATGGCGACGAAGGGACATTCGCCGCGCCCGATGAGCGCCGCATAAGAGGCGAGCGACAGCTCCGAGGCGTGGAACTCCTGCTTCTCCAGCATGCGCGGAAACATCTGGCGCGGGCGCAGAACTTCGACCTTGAGGTCGATGCCCTTGGGCTTCACGCGCCCTTCGATGAGCGGGCGCGTGCGGTCGTAATCCCAGCAGGCGAGGGTCAGCGGCAGATCGGCCATCAATACGGCTTCACGGAGCCCGTGACGGTCGTGCGCAGCATGAGGCGGCGCTCGGTTGCGGGGAAATCCTCACGCGCATGGCTCGAGCAGCGATTGTCCCACAAGAGGAGATCGCCGACGCGCCACTGATGGGCGTAGACGAATTCCTTCTTCTCCGCATGGTCGAAGACCGCGTTGAGAATGGGCTCGGCCTCCTCGTCGGTCATGCCGTCGAGGCCGACGGTCATGAGGCGATTGACGTAGACCGCCTTGCGGCCCGTCTCCTCATGGGTGCGGATGGCGGGATGCTTCGCGCGCGCGAAGGCCTCCGTGCCCTTGCCGTCGCCCTTCTGCGTCGAGCCGTAATTGTAATGATGCTGGGCGATGCGCCCGTCGATCTTGGCGCGCAGCGCCGGGTCCATCGTCTCGTAGGCCGCATAACCGCTGGCGAACAGGGTGGCGCCGCCGGTGGAGGGAATCTCGATGGAGTACAGCAGCGTGCCCTTGTCGGGAATCTCGGCGTGAATCATGTCGTGGTGGAACATCATCTCGCCGTCCGGCAAGGCGCCGATGGGCTCGCCGTTCTCGCGAATGTTCGAAATGAACATGATGCCCGGCGCGACGCGATCGAACCCCGGCGGACGATACTTCGGCGGGCGACGAATATGGCCCTGCTCGCCGAAATAGCTCGTCACCCGCAGATGATCCTCCTGCGTGAGTTTCTGGCCGCGGAAGATGATGACGATATGATCGAGCCAGGTCTGGTAGATCGCCTTGATCGTGGGCGCATCAAGCGGCTTCGACAGGTCGAGCCCGCGAATCTCGGCGCCGACGTGCTTGCTCAGTGGAACGACCTCGAACAGGCTGTGCGCCGGAGCGTTCATGCGTTTCTCCCGATGATGGGGCGCGCGCAGGCGCCGTTTGCGCCAGTCTAGCCAGCGTCGCGGGCCTTCGCAAGCACGAGAGCGCGCCGGACGCGAGCGCGGCCATGCGCAGGATGGACGCGAGCGCGGCGCTATTGTAGGTCTTGGCCCAAGTCGACGCCCGCAGAGGCCGACACGCAAACGGGACGGAGCCGGACGGGAATGGGCGCTTCCAACACATATGATTATGTCATCGTCGGCGCGGGCTCGGCGGGGTGCGTGCTCGCCAACAGGCTCACGGAAGACCCCAGTGTGCGCGTTTTACTGCTGGAGGCCGGCCCGCGCGACTGGCATCCGCTCATCCACATTCCGCTCGGCATGGGCAAGATGCACGACTGGATGTTGTTCGACTGGGGCTATCACACCGAGCCGGAGCCGCGCCTCAACGATCGGCGCATCGAGGCCATGCGCGGCAAAGTGCTCGGCGGCTCCTCCTCCGTCAACGTGATGGCCTATACGCGCGGTCACCGCGGCGATTACGACCGCTGGGCGAAGAATGGCGCGGACGGTTGGTCCTATTCCGAATGTCTTCCCTATTTCCGCCGCTGCGAAACATGGGAAGGCGGCGGGAATGATTTCCGTGGCGGCGAGGGTCAGCTCGGCACGGAATTCGCCAAGACGGACGATCCCCTGTTCAGCGCCTGGGTCGAGGCGGCGCGGCAGGCGGGCCTGCCCGTCACGCAGGATTACAACGGCGCGCAGGGCGAGGGCTTCGGCCGCAGCCAGTACACGATCCGCAACGGGCGTCGCTCCTCCACGGCCAACGCCTTCCTGCGCCCGGCCGAGAAGCGCAAGAATCTGCGCGTGGAGACGCGCGCTTTCACGCGCCGCGTCATCATGGACGGCGTGCGCGCGCGCGGCGTAGAGTATATGCACCACGGCATGAAGGTGCAGGCCCTCGCCGAGCGCGAGGTCATCCTCAGCGCGGGCACGTTCAACTCGCCGCATCTTCTGATGCATTCGGGCATCGGCCCGGCCGATCATCTGCGCAGCGTCGGCATCGAACCCCTCGTCGACCTGCCGGTCGGCAAGAATCTGCAGGACCATCTCGCCGCGATGATCATGTTCACGCGGCCCAACAATCCCTCGCCGTTCCGCGACACCTTGCGCGCGGACCGAATCGCGCTCGCCATGATCCGCGCCTATCTGTTCGGCACGGGCCCCGCGACCGTGGTGCCCGGCGGACTCCACGCCTTCATCCGCACGAGCCCCAACGAGCCTGTGCCCGACATTGAATTCATGTTCCGTGGCTTGCCCGCCCATGCGGGCATGTGGTTCCCCGGGATCAAGGCCGCCTATACGGATGGCTACGGCATCCGCCCCTGCCTGCTGCATCCTGAAAGCCGCGGCGAAGTGCTGCTGAAGTCGGCCGACCCCACGGAGGCGCCGCGCATCGTCTATAATTTCTTCTCCTCGCCCAACGATCTGCCGAAGTTCCGCGAAGGCTTCAAAATCGCGCGCGAGGTCGCGCGCCAGAAAGCGCTTGATCCCTATCGCGGAGAAGAAACCGCCGCGACGGCGAACGCGCGCACGGATCAAGAGATCGAAGCCTATCTCAAGCGCGCGGCCATCACCGCGCACCATCCCGCGGGCACGTGCAAAATGGGATCGGACGCGCAGGCGGTGCTTGATACGGAATTGCGCGTGCGCGGCACAGAAGGCCTGCGCGTGGTGGACGCCTCCGCCATGCCGGACATGGTGGGCGCGCATATCAACGCCTGCGTCATCATGATGGCCGACAAGGCCTCCGACATGATCCGCGGCCGCTCGCCTCTGCCCGCCGCGATGGTGTGACGTCAGGCGGCGCTCAAAGCGCGCCGCGTCGCCTCACTTGGACGACGCGTAATGGGCGAGCGCCTCGATCTGCGCGTCGGTGAGGCCATAGACCACGGCGGCCATTTGCGTGTCGGCGCCTGAACGCGTGTTGTCGCGATAGGCCTTCATCGCCGCGATCATGTAATCGACGCGCTGGCCGGCGAGCCGCGGGATCTGCTCCTGCCCGCCATAGTTCGGCAGATGGCAGGAGGCGCAGCGCAATGTCTCCGCCAGAGGCGCGCCGGCCGCTGCGCGCGCCGCGTCGACGGGCTCGGGCGTGCGCGCCGGCGGGGCTTTCGCGAAATGCGCGGCGAGCGCGAGGATGTCCTCGTCTTTTAAGTCTTTCACCACGTCCGTCATGGGCTCGACGCGGCGCACGCCTTCGCGCATGAGGATGAGCTGGTTCATGACGAAGAATTCAGGCTGGCCGGCCAGCGAAGGAATATTCTCCATCGTCGACGCGCCGCCCGCACCGTGACAGGCCGCGCAGGCCTCAATGCGTTCAGCGAGCGAGGCCGCCTCAGCAGCGCCGAGGCTCGCGATGAGCGCGGCTGCGAGCGCGAGCGCCCGCAGCCCACTCTCAGACCAAGTCAAACCCATCAACGGCTCGCCGTGCGCTGCGGCGCATAGCTGATGCGATAGGTCGCGCCGTTCTGCTCATCCGACACGAGCAGAGAGCCGTCCTTCATCTGGAAGACATAGGCGGGGCGGCCGTAGAACTCATTGGTCTTGGCGTTGAGCAAGCCCGTGAGGAAAGGCTCGATCGTCGCCATGCCTCCCTTCACGCGGGCGAGAACGACGTCATAGCCGAATTTCTCCTCGCGGTTCCATGAGCCGCGGCGCGCGATGAACGCGACGTTCTGATAGCTCTTGGGGAACATGGAGCCCGTGTAGAATTTAATGCCCAGCCCCGCTGAATGGGGACCGGTGAGCGCGGCCGGCATCACGACGCCCGCGCACGGATTGGGCTTGCGGATGTCGGGATCGGGCACGCCGTTCGCGTGGCAATAGGGAAAGCCGTAAAACGCGCCCTCCTGCCCCCTCGCCACCCGGTTGAGCTCGTCCTGCGGCCCGTCATTGCCCGCCCAGTCGCGGCCGTTGTCGGTGAACCACAATTCCTTCGTGGCGGGATGCCAGTCGAAGCCGACCGTATTACGCACGCCGCGCGCGATGATCTCCATGCCCGTTCCGTCAGCGTTGTAGCGGCGGATCTGGCCATGGATTCCGGGATTGATCTCGCAGACGTTGCAGTTCGCGCCGACCTGCACGTACATTTTGCCGTCGGGTCCGAAATCCACATATTTCCAGTTGTGGTGGATTTCCGGCGGCAGGTTATAGGCCTTCGTGAGGTCGACCGGCTCGCCGGGGTTGTCGAGTTTCGACTCGATGTCGTCGTAGCGCAGCACTTTGTTGATGGCGAAGACGTAGAGCGCGCCATTGCGATAGGCGAGCCCATTGGGCTGAGTGAGGCCCTGCAAGAGCGTTTTCACCTCGCGCTTGCCGTCTTTCTCAACGATCGCGTACACGCGCCCGATGCCGCGCGTGCCCATGAACATCACGCCCTTGTCGCCCATGACCATGGTGCGCCCGCCCGCATGGCCGTGGGACCAGACCTCCGCCTTGAATCCCGCAGGCAGTTTGATCTTGTCGATGGGGAGTTTTTCGAGTGGCGCAGCGATGGGAGGCGTGGGCAGCGAGCGCAGATTGGGGCTCTGCTTGCTCTTCGACGGATCAGACTTGTCGAGCAAGCTGCGCCCGGAGGGATCCTGCGCGAAGGCGGGAAGCGCCGTCCCCGCCAGAAGCGCGGACGCGAAGGCGAAGGCAAGCGAAACGCGCGGACGTGAAGCGATGGGCATAGCGGTCTCCCTGATGTCGTCTTGCGACGATTGAGCGGACTAAAGTCTAGCGCCGCACGCCGCCGGGCGCAATTCAAAGCCGCGGCGAAGCCGGCGCTGACTGCGGTCGCGCTCTTGCCCGCGCAGGCGCAGCGCCCCAATATCGCGCATCTGATTCACGAAAGGCGTAGCCCTTATGATCGACCTGCATTTCTGGCCTACTCCTAACGGCCACAAGATCACGATCTTCCTTGAGGAAGCGAAGCTCGACTACCGCTTCTTTCCTGTGAACATCGGCAAGGGCGAGCAGTTCCGGCCCGATTTCCTCAAGATCGCGCCCAACAACCGCATGCCGGCCATCGTCGACCATGCGCCCAAGGACGGCGGCGCGCCCATCAGCGTGTTCGAGAGCGGCGCCATTCTCGTCTATCTCGCCGAGAAGACGGGCAAGTTTCTCTCGTCGGACCTGCGCGCGCGCATGAAGACGCTGGAATGGCTGTTCTGGCAGATGGGCGGCCTCGGCCCCATGGCGGGTCAGAACCACCATTTCTCACAATATGCGCCGGAGAAAATTCCCTACGCCATCGACCGGTATGTGAAGGAGACGAACCGGCTCTATGGCGTGCTTGATCGACAGCTCGCGGGCAAGGACTGGATCGCCGGCGATTATTCCATCGCCGACATGGCCTGCTATCCGTGGATCGTGCCCCATGAGCGCCAGAGCCAGAAGCTCGAAGACTTCCCCAATGTGAAGCGCTGGTTCACCGCCATGGCGGCGCGGCCCGCCGTCGTCGCCGCCTACGCCAAGGGCGAGCCGATCCGCGAAAATCCAAACATGACGGAAGAGGACAAGAAGGTCCTGTCCGGTCAGACGGCGGCGAGCGTGAAGCGCGATTGATCCGCTCACGCGACAGCGCGCCGCTCACAAAGCGAGATAACCGGTGAGATAGGCGATCTCGAAGGCGGCGGCGCCACCGCCCAGCAGAATGAAGGGATGGAGCTTGCGCCGCCACACCAGAGCGGCGGCGGAGCAGATGATCACTGCGCCGGTGAGCGCGTCGCCGCCGCTCAATTGAAACAAAGCGAGCACGCCAGCCATGATAAGGCCTGCGGCGATAGGCGTAAGCCCTCGCTCGACCGCTGTGTGCCAAGGCTTGCCTTTATGCGCGGACCAGACCCGCCCAACGCCATAGCATAGCGCCGAGGATGGCAGATAAAGCGCGAGCATCGCCACCAGCGCGCCCGCAAGGCCCGCGATCTTGAACGCGATCATGGCGCCGAGAATCGAGCTGGGCCCGGGCGTGAAACGACAGATGGCGAAGAGATCAAGAAACTCGCGCCCCGTGATCCATTGGCGCACGTCCACCACTTCGTGCTGGAGCGGGGCATAAATCGCCGTGGCGCCGCCGATGGAGGCGATCGAGAGCGGGGCGAGAATGATCGCGATGGAGACCAGCAGGCCGAGCGAAAACTCCTCACGCATCGCCGCCCTCCCCTTTGGCGCCCGCCTTCGCGCCGCGCGGCCAGGCGATGAGCACGCTCAGCGGCGTCGCGACGGCGACGACCCAGACAAGCGGCCAGTTCATCACGCCGATAGCGATGAAGACGCCGATCATGACAAGCAGCGAGAGAAGGCCGAACCGCGCGGAGGTGCGCACCGCCGACACGCCCATGCGCAGCAACATGCCGATGGCGCCCGCCGCAACGCCCGCCATGGCCGCATGAAGCGCCGGCACGCCGAGAATGGCCTTGTAGCTGGCGGCTGCGGCGAGCATGACGAGAAAGGGCCCCGTCAACATGCCTGTGAGCGCCACCACTGCGCCCGAGACGCCCAGGAGATGACGGCCGACATAGACCGCCATGTTCGTTGAATTCACGCCCGGGAGCACCTGCGCCAAAGCCACGCCGGGAAGGAAATCCCCATCCTTCATCCAGCGCCGTTTGACGACGACCTCGCGCTGAATCCACGCAAGCAGGCCGCCGCCGAAACTGAACAGGCCGATCCAGAAGAAGACGTTATAGAGCGCAAAGTAATTCAGCGCCGCTGGTTCTTCGCGCTCCACGCGCCCCCCTTCTGCGCTCACTCGGCGGCCGCCGGCGCCCGCGCATCTTCCTCCGCGCGCAGGGGCGCGATGACTTCATTGGCGTAAAGCTCGATGTTTTTGCGCGTCAGCTCGGCGGGCAGCGTGGCGAACTGCAACATGGAAAGCACGTAGCCGAAGCCAACCTCTTTCTGGAAATGTTTGAGCTTGTCGCGGATCGTCTTTGGACTGCCGCACAGGAACATGCCGCTTTCCATCACCGCGTCGATATCTCGCGCGCCGCCGCTCACCTGCGCCTTGGCGGCCATGACGCCCTGCATCGACTTGAGCGAGAGATAGCCCGGCGGCAGAAGCATTTCGAGCGGCATCTTGAGGAACTTCTGATAGAAGTTTTCAATGTGCGGCTTGGCCTCGCGATAGGCGATCTCATCCGTCTCGCCGACATAGATCGGCGTCGCCCAGCCGAGGTTTTCCGGTCCCGCGCGCCAGCCCTGCCGCTCGGCGCTGTCCTTATACTGCTTCATGTATTTTTGCAGGGCCGCGATGGGCGAGAAGGTCTGCAAATAGGTGTAGCGACGATCAGGATGGCTCGCCCATTCGATCGTCTCGGTGGAGCCCTGCGAGGGAATCCAGATCGGCGGATGGGGCGCCTGATAGGGCCGCGGCCAGAGGTTCACATAATCGAAATTATAATGCTTGCCCTCGAAGGCGAAGGGGCCTGTGCGCGTCCATGCCTGCAGGATGAGGTCGTGCGCCTCGTGGAAACGCTCATGCGAAAAGGCGGGATTGGCGTTCCAGGAATAATATTCCGCGCCGATGCCGCGCACGAAGCCGGCGATGAACCGCCCGCCCGTGATGTTGTCGAGGATCGCGAATTCCTCCGCGACCGTGATGGGATTGTTGACCAGCGGCAAGGCGCGGCCCAGCACGGCGATCTTCACATGCTTCGTGCGTCGCGCCAGCGTGCCGGCGAGAACGCCGGGCTGGGGCATCAGCCCATAGGCGTTGGAATGATGCTCATTGACGCATACGCCGTCGAAGCCCAGCGCGTCGCCCATCTCAAGTTCGTCGAGATAGCGATTATAGAGCAGATGACCCTTCTTCGGATCATAATAGGAATTGGGCAGCGTCACCCAGGATGAATTATATTTATCGGGCGCCTCGAGATCGAGGTCGGCGTAGGGCATGAGGTGGAAGAGATAGAATTTCATGCGCGCGCTCCCTGAGCGAAGGCGATGATCTGCGCAACGTAATCGTCCGCCTTCTCCACATGGGGAAGGTGGCCGCATCCATCGAAAACATGGACCCGCGCGCCCTTGATGCGCTCGGCGAAAGCCTGCGCATAGGCGACCGGGATGATCTTGTCCTCGCGTCCCCACAGGACGAGCGTCGGCGTCTCGATCCGGTGGATCCATTTCTGCAATTGTGGATCGTGAAGGCGCGGGCTCCACGCGAGCTTCGCCGTAGCGAAGCGATTCTTGAGCGCAAGGTCGCGCTCAGCATCGCTGAGGGGGCTGGCGAGCATCTTCTCGGCCAGCGCCTGATCGTGGACGAGATTACGCGTCAGCTCCTGCGCGCTCCACAGAAAGATATTCGCCTTGGGCGTTCCCTCAATACGCAGGCCCGCCGCGCAGGCGAGCACAAGGGCGCGCAGGCGCGCAGGGGCGCGCAGCGCCGTCTCGGCTGCGATCCAGCCGCCCAGCGACGTGCCCACAAGCGTCGCGTCGGAAAGGCCCAGACGCTCAAGAAAGGCCGCGTAGAAATGTCCAAGGTCCTGCACATTGTCGAGCCAGGCGGGCGTGTCGGAACCGCCGAAGCCGGGATGTTCAGGCGCGATCACCTCGAAATGGGCGGAGAGCTTCTCCATGAAAGGCAGGAAGCGCCCGCCGCCATTGGCGCCGTGCAGGAACACAAGCGGCGCACCGGAGCCGCCGCGCACCACGTTCACCCGCGCGCCCTCGACGGTTTCAAAAGACGTCCTTGGCTCGGCCATGCGCTCCTCTCCGCGTCCCCCATGTTACGCGGATAGCGGCGGCGCGCCAGCGCGTTTTTCGCCCTCGGCGCAGTCGGCGCGAGGCGTTGACGCTTGATTAGGCGAGGCGGATAATGTGCGCAAGAGGCGGCCAATGCGCACGCCTTTGAGGGGGATGGGGCCCATCGGCCCACAGGAGGGGACATGTTCGGCACATTCGCGCACAGGCGCGCCGCGGTCATTCTGGGCGCGCGGCTTCTCGGGGCGCTTGGGCTTTGCGCCGCAGGCCTCGCCGGCCCGGCGCTGGCGCAGACGGCGGGCGCGCCCGAAAAGGTGAAGGTGGGCCTGACCAATGTGGCCACAGACATTGGCCTGTTCGTCGCCCAGAAGCGCGGTTACTTCAAACAGGAAGGGCTTGAGGTCGAGTTCACCACGTTTGATAGCGCCGCGCGGATGATGGCGCCCTTCGCCAACGGCGACCTCGACGTCTCCGCGGGCGCGCCGTCCGCAGGCTTCTTCAACGCGGTCGGCCGCGGGATCGACATGCGCATCGTCGCCGACAAGGTGTCCACCCCGCCGGGGCGGCCAAGCCAGACGCTCATCGTCCGCAAAGATCTGGTCGAGTCCGGCCGGTTCAAGACGCTCGCCGACCTCAAGGGACTGAAGCTCGCCAATTCAGCGCCGGGCACGGCCGCATGGGGTACAATCCACCGCATCATTCAGAAGGCGGGCCTGAAGGACAGCGACGTTGAGCTTGTCGCGCTTGGCTTTCCCCAGCAGGTGATCGCGCTCGCCAATCGCGCCATCGACGCCGCCTTCCCGGCCGAGCCGATGACGACGGAGGCGGTGAGCAAGGGATATGGCGTGAAGATCGTCACCGATGCGGAGATTTATCCCTATCACCAGATCGCGACGATTTTCTATTCCGGCAAGTTCGCCAAGGAACGGCCAGACGCCGGCCGGCGCTTCATGAAGGCGTTCCTGCGCGGCGTGCGCGACCATAACGACGCACTCGACGACAAGGGCATGTTCACTGGCGAGAAGGGCGAGGGAATCATCGCCATCCTCAACGAATACACGTCCATCAAGTCGCCAGAATTCTACCGTGGCTTCCCGCTCGCCTTCTGCAACCCGGACGGCACGCTGAACGTGGAGAGCATCAAGGCGGATTATGAGGCTTTCAACGGCGCCGGCATGATCCAGCAGCCGGTCGATCCGATGAAGGCCGTTGACACGTCGTTTCTCGAAGCGGCGTTGAAGGAGCTCGGCCCCTACAAGAAGCAATGAGGCGAGTCGGCCTGCGCGCATGAGCGCGCAAGCCGAACCGTTTTTCAGTTGGCGAGCTTGACGTCCGCTTTCTTGATGACGTCCGCCCAGGCCTGAATTTCAGAGGCGATGAACTTCGCAGCCTCCTGCGGCGAATTGCCGATGGGCGTCGCCGCCTGGTCGAGGAATTTCTTGCGCACGTCGTCGGTCTTCAGCACCGCGACCACGTCCTTGTTGATCTTGGCGACCACGGAATCCGGCGTGCCCTCCGGCGCCATGATGGCGAACCACGCCGTGGCGGAGAAGCCCTTGAGGCCCGCCTCCGACACCGTGGGCACGTCCGGCAATTGCGGCACGCGCTCCGACGAACAGACCGCAAGAATGCGAATGTTGCCGGCCTGATGCTGGGCGAGCGAGGAGGCGATGTTGTCGAAAAACAGGTCCACATGGCCCGCGACGAGATCATTGAGCGCAGGCGCCGTGCCGCGATAGGGCACGTGGTTGAACTTCACGCCCGCCTGCACCTCGAACATGGAGGCGGTAAGATGGGAGGTGGAGCCGTTGCCCTGATTGGCGGTGTTGATTTTGCCCGGCTCCTTCTTCGCGCGCGCGATCAATTCCTGCACAGTCTTCACGCCGAGCTTGTTCGACACGGCCACCACGTTCGGCGCCGATCCCATGATGGTCACAGGCCGGAACTTCGTGGGATCGTAATTCAGCTTCGGGTAGAGATTGTGATTGATGGCGATAGGCGGCGGCGGCGCCGCCATCAGCGTATAACCGTCGGGCTTGGCGACCGCCACGGCTTCAGCGCCGATGTTGCCGCCCGCGCCAGCCTTGTTCTCAATCACGATGGGCTGCTTCCAGATCGGGCCCAAAGCCTCGGCGACGATGCGCGGCAGCACGTCCGCCGAGCCGCCAGCGGGAAACGGCACAATGATGCGCACCGGCTGAACGGGCCAGCCCTCCTGCGCGAACGCGCCCTGCGCACCTGTAGCGGCCGCGGCGGCGAGCGCGCCGGCGCCTTTCACGAACGAACGTCTATCCATGTTCCCCTCCCCTGCCGCGCGGAGATCCGCGCGTTCAAACCAATTGCACCACGTCGCCGCCGCGCGTGCGGCCCTGCGCGCGATATTGCCCGATGCGCTCGATGAGCGGCGCGTCCGTCATTGTGTAGAGAATGGCGTCGCCGCCTTCAGCGACGTGACGGCGCCACAGGAAATTCGGCACGACGAAGATATCGTTCTCCTCCCAGTCGAAGGTCTGGCCCGCGAGCTCCGTGCGTCCCCTGCCCTGCATGACGACATAGACGACGCTCGCCGTCTCGCGCTTGAAGTGGGTCTCTTCGCCGGCGCGGATCATTTGCGCGCCATAGCCAATGGTGGGAAAGAGCGGCGCGCCATTGGTGGGGTTGACGAGCGACAACGGCACGCCTTCGTAAGGGTCGCCTTCCTGCCCCCGCAGATCGGCGAGGGCGGCGCGAATGTCGGCGCCGCGGAAGTGGATGTAGGGCGAGGTGTCGTGACTTGCGCCACGAACATGGCGCACAAAGGTGGGCACGATGCCGCCGCGTCCATAAAGCGCCTGCGAATAGCCGCGGGCCACGCTCTCGCCCTGCATGCGCACATTGCCCGTGGCGCCGGGCATGTCTTCATCGAGCCAGATAAGATCGAGGAATTCGAGCACCGGCCAGTCGAGCGTGTCGATCCACGTCACCGGCTCGGCGCCGTCGTTGCCGTGGTCATGCCATGTGCCGTTGGGCGTGAGAATCACGTCGCCGCGCGCGGCGGGGCAGCGTTCCCCCTCCACATTCGTATAGCCGCCGTTCGCCGACATGATAGTGCGGCTGGCGTTGGGGCTGTGCAAATGCGCGGGCGCGACGTCGCCGGGATTGTAGATCGACACCGCGCAGCGCAAGGCCGCGGCGATCTGAAGCCTGCCTCCAAGACCGGGGTTGGTGAGCAGGAATTGCTGCCGGTCGGCGAATTCGATGGGCGGCACGTCAGCGCTTTGCGCAATGCCTGCGATCTTGTCGAGATAGGGCGAGATTTCGCGCCAGCGCCACAGATGCGGCTTCGCCTTGAGCTGGGCCGCCGCGACGCGCCCCTGCGCCAGCGCGCCTGAGGCCTCAAGCCCCGTCTCCTTGAACCACGGACGCTGAGCCGGCGCGTTGGCCTGCGTGCGCAGCCAGATGTTAAGCGCCGCCGCCTCGACGTTGAGCGCCTCCATCGCCTCGCGCGCGCGGGCGGCCAGCGGCGGCTTTCCATGATGTGCGTTCGCCTGCGTCATGCTCGCGCCCTCCCCGGCGCCGCCCCCGCGGCCTTACCCCTTCAGATCATCTCGTCGGCGACTTCGTTGCGCAAGATCCCAACGCCTTCGACCTCCACCTCCAGCACGTCGCCGGCCTTCAGCCAGATCGGCGGATCGAAGCGCACGCCCGCGCCGGTCGGCGTGCCGGTGACGATCACGTCGCCCGGCTCAAGCGTCACGAAGGTTGAAATATAGGCGATCAGCTCTTCAAAATTGAAGATCATGTTCGCCGTCGTGTCGTTCTGTCGCACCTCCCCGTTCACGCGCGTGACGATGCGCATGTCATGGGGATCGCGGATTTCATCGGGGGTCGCCACCCATGGCCCAAACGAGCCGGAAGCCTCGAAGTTCTTGCCCGCCGTCACGTTATAGACGCCGTGCTTCATCCAGTCGCGCACGGACCCTTCATTGAAGCAGGAATAGCCGACGATAAAGTCGCGCGCCTCCTTCTGAGAGATGCGACGGCCGCGCCGACCGATGACGATCGCGATCTCGCCCTCGTAATCGAACTCGACCGACTCCGGGGGGCGCAGCAGTTTTTCGCCATGGCCCACCTGCGCGAGCGGCGTGCGCATGAACAGGCTGGGATATTTCGGCCGGTCGGTCGCATGCTCGCCGGGACGCGATGCGTAATTGATTCCCACACAGACGATCTTGCCCGGATGGACGATGGGCTGGAGAAATCTCACATTGTTGAACGCGATCTCAGCTTTCGCGCCTGCGGCGAGGCGGCGCGCCTCCTCCAGCGCGGGACCGCACAAAAGCTCGGCGAGCGAGGCTGCGCCCGAAAGGCGGCGCTTCAGATCGAACAGGCCATCGGGCAGAACCAGGCCGAAAGAATCGGCGCCTTCGTGTCTGTAACTCGCCAGTCTCATGCGCGTCGCCTCCGGGCGCTCAAACGGCGCCTTTGTCCCTTGGTTACAGAACGCCGGCGCGCCCTTGTCAACCGTCGCGCCTGCGCCCGCGCGCCTCATTGACTTGGCGGCGCGCGGGTCGTTTAGATGACCGCAATAGCGCCTCGCAGGGCGCGAACAGGAATGAAACGCTAGGAACGAAACGCCATGCAAGAGGTCTCATCGCGCGCCGCTGCGGCTCCTGCGCCGCTGGACTGGCCTGAAAGCCTCGCCCGCGTGCCCTATTGGGCCTTTCAGCGCGACGACGTTTACGCGCTCGAACAGGAGAAGATTTTCCGAGGCCCCGCCTGGCATTTCCTCTGTCTGGAAGCCGACGTGGCGCAGCCCGGCGATTATCGCGCGACTTTCGTAGGCGACGCGCCGGTCATCGTCACGCGCGACGCGGAAGACGCGATCCACGCATTCGAGAACCGCTGCGCCCATCGCGGCGCGCTCATTTGCCTCGATGAGAAGGGCAAGGGCAAAAAGGATTTCGCCTGCGTCTATCACGCATGGACTTATAATCTGAAAGGCGACCTCACCGGCGTCGCTTTCCAGAAAGGCGTGAAGGGAAAGGGCGGCATGCCGCCTGACTTCAAACTCTCTGATCACGGACCGCGCAAGCTGCGCGTGGCGCGCCTCCATGGCCTCGTGTTCGGCACGTTCGCAGCCGACGCGCCGGATTTCCTCGCCTATCTCGGGCCCGAAATCGAACACCGCATCGCACGCGTGCTGAAAGGGCGCTCGCCGAAAGTGATCGGGCGCTATACGCAGGCGCTTCCGAACAACTGGAAGCTTTATGTGGAGAATGTGAAAGATTCATACCACGCGAGCATATTGCATCTGTTCTTCACGACTTTCGAGATCAACCGCCTCTCGCAAAAAGGCGCGATCATCGTGGACGAAAGCGGCGGACATCACGTCAGCTATTCGGCCATCGACCGCAAGGCGACGGGCAATGAGGAATATTCGCAGCAGAAGATCAGGTCTGACAGCCAATATCGTCTCGCCGATCCCACTATGCTGCAGGGGTTCTCGGAATTCAGCGACGACGTGACGCTGCAAATCCTCACCGTGTTCCCCACCTTCGTCCTGCAACAGATTCAGAACGCCATCGCGATCCGTCAGGTCGTTCCGCGCGGTCCTCATGCGGCGGACCTGAACTGGATTCTTCTGGGTTTCGACAGCGACACGCCCGAGCAACGCCTTGTGCGCCACAAGCAAGCCAATCTCGTCGGCCCTGCGGGCTTCATCTCCATGGAGGACGGCTGCGTCGGCGGTTTCGTGCAGCGCGGCGTCGCCGGCGCGCCGGATCAGCGCGCGGTCCTCGAGATGGGCGGATATGACGCGCAAAGCAGCGAGAGCCGCGTGACGGAAGCCTCAATCCGCGGGTTCTGGAAGAAATATCGCTCGCTGATGGGCGTAAGGACTGCGCCATGAGCCAGACGCCGCAGGACCTGCAATCTCTCACCTTTCTCATCGCTCGCGCACAGGCCGACTACGCGCGCTGCCTTGATGACGACCGACTCGAGCACTGGCCTGACTTCTTCGTGGAGGATTGCCTCTACAAAGTCACCAGTGCGGAGAACCTGCGCGACGGACTTGAGGCCGGCATGATCTTCGCCAACACGCGCGCCATGCTGAAGGACCGCGTGTCGGCCCTGCGGGAAGCCAATATCTACGAACGACAAGCTTATCGCCACGTGTTCGGCATGCCCTGCATTCTCGACGCAGGCGCGCAGGGCGTGCGCAGCGAGACGTCGTTCATGGTGGCGCGCATCATGCGCGACGGACGCACGGACCTGTTCGCGACCGGCCGCTATCTCGATCTCTATCGCATCGCAGACGGGCGCGCCCTGCTCGCCGAGCGCGTCGTCGCCTGCGATTCCTCCCGCATCGACACATTGCTGGCGATCCCCCTATGAGCGCACAAGACATCGTCGCCATCGCCATTGGCGACCCCAATGGCATTGGCCCTGAAATCGCGGTGAAGGCCGCGGCCGAATTCGCGCGCGGCGCGGGTCCCAATGTGGTTCTCGTCGGCGATTCTTTCGTCATCGAGCATTACGCGGCCATGTGCGCGCCGCAGCTTCCGCTCGCCCATGGACGGGCGCCGGCGGCGGAGCGCATCACGGTGCTTGAAGCGTCGAGCCTGCCGCGCGAGGCTTTCGCGCCGGGGCGCGTCTGCGCGGAGGCTGGCCGCGCGATGACGGACTATCTCGCAGTCGCCATGGATTTCGTGAAAGCGGGCGGCGCCAAGGCCATCGTCGGCTGTCCGCACAACGAGACCGCCGTGCACAAGGCGGGCATTCCCTTCTCGGGCTATCCGAGCCTTATCGCGCGCCTGTCGAACGTGGATGAGGACAGCGTGTTCATGATGTTCGTGGGCGGCGGCCTCAAGATCGTGCACACGACCCTCCATGAGCGCCTTGCGACCGCGCTCGCGCGCCTCACCCCGGAGCTTGTGATCGCCGCCGCGCAGGCCGCCGACCGCGCTTTGCGCAATATGGGCGTCGCGCGCCCGAAACTCGGCGTGTTCGGGATCAATCCCCATGCGGGCGAGAACGGCCTGTTCGGCGACGACGATGACCGCATCACGGTTCCCGCCGTCGCGCGCCTGCGCGACATGGGCGTCGACGCGGAAGGCCCCGTCGGCGCCGATCTCATCATCAGCCGCAAGGACATCGACGCTTTCGTGGCGATCTATCACGATCAGGGCCACATTCCGGTGAAACTGCTCGCGGGGCGCACAGCCTGCGCCTTGTCGATTGGCGGGGGCGTCATTTTTTCGTCGACCGGTCACGGCAGCGCGTTCGACATCGCAGGTCAGGGCGTGGCGGACCCGGAGGCGGTTCTGCGCGCCGTGCGCCTTGTGGCGGGCGCGTGAAGACAAAGGGGAGAGAGATGCTCGTCGATTTTCATCACCACTTCACGCCGCGCGAGCTCATCAAACAGGACCCCAGCGACAAGCTGATCCTGCATTACGATGAAAACGGCGCGCCGAGCTACACCGTGCATCGCATGCTGTTTGAGCTGGATACGCACATCCAGATGATGGACGCCTGCGGCATCGACGTCGCCATGCTGTCCAGCGCGGCGGGCATGTCGGCCTCGCTTGATCTGTCGCGGCTCGTGAACGACAAGGCCAAACAGGCGGAGAAGGATTATCCCGGCCGCTTCCTTGGCTTCGCTCACGCCAATCCGCTGGGCGGGCCGGAGGCGCTGAAGGAGCTTGCGCGCTGCGCCGACGATCTCGGCTTCCCCGGCGTGACGATCACGTCCGAACAGGACGGGCTCTATCTCGACGCGCCGGAGTTCGACCCCTTCTGGGCCGAGTGCGAAAAGCGCGGCCTGTTCGTCTTCGTTCACCCGGCGCTGAAGCTGAATGAGTCGAAGACGTTTGACGGCTATGACCTCGCGCGTTCGGTGGGCCGCGAATTCTCGCTCATCATGGTCATCATCCGCCTCATCAATTCAGGCGTGTTCGACCGCCATCCGAAGCTCATCGTGCATATGTCGCATCTGGGCGGCGGCATCTCGTCCATGCTCGGGCGCATCCGCTCCTATCAGGACAAGGTGTTCTGGGGCACGAAGGGCAATCCGCGCCACGGCGCGACGCCGGAGAAGGACTTCGACTATTACATCAACAATAATCTGATGTTCGATTCCGGCGGGTTCTGCGGCGTGATCGGCTCGGTCAAAACGGCGCTTGTGGAGATCCCGGCCGAACGGATCGTCTTCGGCACGGATTATCCGCAGGAGATCCGCACCATCGAGGTCACGAAAAACTTCGTGCAGGAGATCCGCGCGTTGGGCGCCCAGGGCGAGAAAATCCTCACCGGCAATGTGAAGACGCTCATCGGCAGAAGGCTGTAGACGCGCGCCGGATCAGCGACGGAACTGCGGCTTTCGCTTTTCGACGAAGGCCGCCATGCCTTCTTTCTGATCGTGGGTGGCGAAGAGCGCGTGGAAGCTGCGGCGCTCGAAGCGCACGCCCTCGGCCAGCGGCAGCTCCTGCGCGCGGTTGACCGCCTCTTTCGCCATGGCGACGGCGGCGCGCGGCATGGCGGCGATCACGCGGGCCATGGCCATGGCCTCCTCCACGAGTTTGTCGGCGGGGACGACGCGCGCCACAAGCCCGCTGCGCTCGGCCTCTTCAGCGCCCATGCGCCGGCCCGTGAGGCAGAGGTCCATCGCCTTCGCCTTGCCCACCGCGCGCGCGAGGCGCTGCGTGCCGCCGATGCCGGGGATGATGCCGAGCGTGATCTCCGGCTGGCCGAATTGCGCGTCTTCGGCGGCGATAATGAGATCGCACATCATGGCGAGCTCGCAGCCCCCGCCCAGCGCATAGCCGGCCACGGCGGCGATGATGGGCTTGCGGATGCGCGTCACCGCCTCCCAGCCGGCGAAACCGTCAGCGGCGTTGATCTCTTCGAAGGTGAGCGCCTGCATCTCCTTGATGTCGGCGCCGGCGGCGAAGGCCTTCGCGGACCCTGTGACGACGATGGCCCCCACGTTCGCGTCGGCGTCGAGCGCCTGCAAGGCGTCGCACATGTCGCGCATCATCTGCGCGTTGAGCGCATTGAGCGCCTGCGGCCGGTTGAGCGTGATGAGCGCGCCCCCCTCAGTAACGTCGACGAGAATGGTGTCATAGGCGCGCGGGGTCTGGGTCATCGTCGATCCTTCAAGTGCGGGCCTTCACGACCGTACGCTTCACGACCCGCGCGACCGGGGCATAATCGCCGCCGCCCCGCAGGGCAAGACATGTCCCCCACCCTTCTACGTCGCGATAGACGGCCCGCATGTCCCGTCGCCATGCCGCGCACGCGGCGGCGGAGGGAAAACAGGCGTAATCGTCCCGCCATTCCACGGCGAGCCCCTGCGGGCCCGGCGCATAACGCCCGCCCGTGAAATGGCCGAGCCAGAGCCCGTAAGGACCCGGCAGGCCCGCAAGCGGCTTGCAGGCCTGCGCCGGACGCGAGCCGGCTTGCGCTCCCCCCGAGGCGAGCAAAACCGCTGTTGCAAAAGCGAGCGCGGCGGCGACGGCGCAAGGAAGAGACGGAAACGTCAGAGTCTGGCGGGGCGAGGGATGGCGCGGCATGGGCGAAGCTCCGTTCGGCCCCCCCGGACGGACGCCAGCGCGACCGCCGGCGATACGCGAGCCTAGCCTCTCCCCGCTCTGGCGAAAAGGGGCTGGCGGGGGGCGCCCGACCACGGCTGCGGCGTCCGCATCAGGCGCTTGTGATTTTCCCCCGGTCTTTCCTTGCGCGCCGGCGCGGACGCGTACAAGAAGGGGCGTAGTTTCCCGGGGCCTGTCGGCCTTGGCCGTTCGCGCAACGCGCCGTGCAGAATGGTGATCCCATGCGATGGTTCCGCGCCCTCCTCCCCCGCGAGGAGCAATTCTTCGACATGTTCAACCGCCAGTCGCAGACGCTGGAGCAGGGCGCGCGCGCCCTTCGCGCCATGCTCGACGGCGGCGCGGAGCTGACGGCCAACGCCGAAGCCGTGATGCGCCACGAGGACGCGGCCGACGCCATCACACGCGAAGTGCTGACCGCCGTGGGCCGCACGTTCATCACGCCCTTTGACCGCGGCGACATCAAAGAGCTCATCACGCTCATGGACGACGCCATCGACCAGATGCGCAAGACGGCCAAGAGCGTGCGTCTGTTTGAAGTGCAGACGTTCGAGCCGAACATGAAAGCCATGGGCGACCAGATCGTGAAAGTGGCGGAGCTGACCGCCGCCGCCATGCCGCTTCTCGCCGCGCTCGGCGACAACCAGAACAAGATCACCGCCTATGCGCAGGAAGTGGTGCAGATCGAAGAGCGTTCGGACGAATTATATGACGAAGGCCGGCGCGCGCTGTTCCTGAGCCATCGCGATCAGGATCCGCTCGCCTTCGTCGTGGGCTGCGACGTGTATGAACATCTCGAAAAAGTGCTCGACCGCTTTGAAGACATAGCCAACAAGGTGAGCAGCATCCTCATCGAGCACATCTAGGGCGCAGGCATGGAAATCCTCATCGCCCTCATCATCGTCGCGTTGCTGTTCGACTTCCTGAACGGCCTGCACGACGCGGCGAACTCCATCGCCACCATCGTGTCGACGCGGGTGCTCTCGCCCCAATACGCCGTGCTCTGGGCGGCCTTCTTCAATTTCATCGCCTTCCTGTTCTTCGGCCTGCATGTGGCCGAAACCGTAGGCCGCGGCATCGTCACGCCCGACATCGTGAACGACAACGTGATCTTCGGCGCGCTTATGGGCGCGATCTCGTGGAACCTCATCACCTGGTACTGGGGCATTCCCTCCAGCTCCTCGCACGCGCTCATCGGCGGACTTGTGGGCGCAGGGATCGCGCGCGGCGGCCTGGAGGCGGTGGTGGCGAGCGGCGTCATCAAAACGGGCGCCGCGATTTTTCTTTCGCCCACCATCGGCTTCCTGCTCGCGCTGCTCCTTGTGTTCCTCGTGTCATGGATTTTCGTGCGCGCCATGCCCGCGAAAGTGGACAGCGTGTTCCGTTCCGCCCAGTTCGTCTCCGCCTCGCTCTATTCGCTGGGCCACGGCGGCAACGACGCACAAAAGACCATGGGCATCATCGCCGTTCTTCTGTTCTCCCACGGGCAGCTTGGGGACACGTTCCACGTGCCGTTCTGGGTCGTCATCACCTGTCAGGCGGCGATGGGGCTTGGGACCCTGTTCGGCGGATGGCGCATCGTGCACACGATGGGCAGCAAAATCACGCGGCTCACGCCCATGCAGGGCTTTTGCGCAGAGACAGGCGGCGCGATCACTTTGTTCGCCGCAACCAGCCTCGGCGTGCCCGTCTCCACCACGCATACGATCACGGGCTCCATCGTCGGCGTGGGCGCGTCACGGCGCGCCTCCGCCGTACGCTGGAACGTGGCGAAGGGCATTCTCGTGGCGTGGATCGTCACCATGCCCATGGCCGGCCTGATGGGCGCTGGCTTCTTCTTCCTGTCGCGCGCGCTGTTCTGACCCGCGCATGAAAAAGGCGCGCCCGCGGGCGCGCCTCAGAACGTCATTACAGGCGCCGCAGCCTCGCCGCGGCGCCTTTTTCAATGGGTCAGGCGAGGCCCGCGCGCAAACGGTCGGGCGTGAAGGGGCCCTGCCGCAGGCGCACGCCCGTCGCGTCGAAAATCGCATTCGCCATGGCGGCGACGATGGGGCGCATGGAGCCCTCGCCGGCGCCATTGGGCGGAATGTTCGGGCGATTGATGAGCACGACCTCGATCTCAAGGGGGCGCTCGGTGAAATCAAGGATGGGATAGGTCTCCCAATCCACGCTCGTCACCGTTTTGGTGTCGAACTTCACCTCTTCGTGGACCGCGCGGCTGAGCGCCTGAACCACATTGCCCTCGATGGTCTGGATGAGCAATTGCGGGTTGATGACGATGCCGCAATCGTGCGCCACAGTGAACTTCGTTCCGCGCACCTTGCCGGTCTTGGTGTTCACCTCGACCTCCGCAACGACGGCCACGCGGGTGCCGTTGCGCGTCGAATAAGCGACGCCCTGCCCATAGGCTACGTCGCCCTTGCGCTGTTTGCGCGCGTTCGTGCGCGGCTGCCAGCCCACCTTGTCGGCCGCCGCCTTGATCACGTCGCGGTCGCGCTGGTCGCTCACATGGGCGAGGCGGAACTCGACAGGATCGCGCCCGGTCGCAAAGGCCACTTCGTCCACGAAGCTCTCGTGGGCGAAATGAATCTCGGGGCCCAGCGGATCGCGCAGATGCGAGGAGCGCAGCGGCGAGGCCCGCTCCAGCATCGGCGGAATCACTTCCCACGAATTCGCGCGCAGCGGGAATTTGTAGGAATTGGACGGCGATCCATAGGTCAGCTGCGGCTTGGGCGCCGCGCCGATCATCTGCCCGTGCAGCGTGTCGCCGGGCTCGCTCTCGTTGGAATTGACGTTGAGGCGGTCGAAGCTCTTCGAGTGGAAGTGCCAGGCGACCACCTTGCCGTCCTTGTCAAGGCCCGCGCGCACCGTGTGCACGGAGGCGGGCGACTTGGGATCCCACGCCGTGCCCTCGTCGCGCATGGCCTGATAGCGCACAGGCTTGCCGACGGCTTTCGAGAAGATCGCGGCGGCGGTCGCCGCGTCGCCAGCGTCGTTGCGGCCATAGGAGCCGGGACCCGGCACCCAGATGCCGCGCACCTGCTCGCGTTTCAGACCGAGCACCGCGGCCACGCCATAAGCGGCGTGGTGGGGCTTCTGCGAACCGGTCCACAAGGTCGTCTGCCCGTTGGGCTGATAATCCACGACCGCGCAGGCGGGGCCCATGGAGGCGTGCGACTGGAAAGGCCATTCATAGGTCGCCTCGATGATCTTGTCGGCGGCCTTGAAGGCGGCGTCGATCTTCTCCGGCTCCTTCCAGGTCGGCCCCTCGCCGCCGGCCTTCGCGGGCTTGGCGGCGCGGATGTGGTTGTAAAGCTCCTTCTGTTCGACGAAGGGCGGCTTCACGTCGGACCATGTGACCTTCAGGGCGCGCGCGGCCTTCACCGCGTCCCATTCCTTCGGAGCGACAACGCCAAGGAAGCCCTTCTCGCGCACAATGCGCACGCCGGGAATGTCCTTCACCGACGATTCATCCACGGCGACGGGCTCGGCGCCCGCGACCGGGGGCATGATCATGCGCGCATGAACCATTCCGGGGACTTTAATGTCGCTGACGAAATCGCCTGTGCCGAGAATCTTCGGCGCCACGTCGCGCCGCGGCGGCGACTTGCCATAAACCTTGTAGTCTTTCGGATCTTTCGGCTTCGCGATGGTCTTCACGGCGAGGTTGTTGCCCATCTGGCCGTTCCATTCGACCTCCGTGTCGAACCAGCGCCCGCCGATGAGCTCGCCATAGGTCACTTTTTTGGCCGGCGTGGATTTCGAGGAGATCACACCGTCGTTCACGACGAGATCGTCAGCGGGAACGCCAAGGTGTTTGGCCGCCATCTCCACCATGAGGCGGCGCGCTTCAGCGGCCGCGTTGCGCAGCGTCACGCCGCCGTGGGAGACGCCGGTGGAGCCCGAAGCGCCGCCCTGATCGACGCTCGTGCCGGAATCGCCCATGTCGATCAGCACGCGCTCGACGGGGAGGTCGAGCTCCTCCGCAACCATTTGCGCCACGCCCACGTCCGTGCCCTGACCCATGTCCATCTTGCCGAAATAGGCGATGGCCGTGCCGTCCTGACGGATCGAGATATAGGATGCGAGCTTGCGTGGATCGAGCGGCGGGCGCTTCTCGAGGCCGAAGCTCGCCGCGCGCGCGGTGACGCCCGGCATGACGACGCTGACGGTGAGCGCGCCAGCGCCCGCGAGGAAGTGACGACGATTGAGCTGATGGTTCATCTTCGCCCCCTTACGCCTGAGCCGCGCGCTTGACGGCGCGCATGATGGAAACGTGGGTCGCGCAACGGCACTTGAGCCCGGTGAGCGCCTCTTCGATCTGCGCGTCGGAGGGCTTAGGCGTCTTCTCAAGCAGCGAGACGGTCGTCATCACCCAGCCGTTCATGCAATAGCCGCATTGCGGCACTTGCTCGGCGATGAAGGCTTCCTGCACCTTGTGCGGCTTGCCGTTCTGCGAGAGGCCCGCGAGCGTGGTGATCTTGCTCTTGCCGAGCGAATCGACCGGCGTGACGCAGGAGCGCACGGGCTGGCCGTCGACGAGCACGGTGCAGGCGCCGCACTGGGCGAGACCGCAGCCGAATTTCGGATTCTTGAGCCCAAGGTCGTCGCGCAACGCGTAGAGCAAGGGCATGTCTGAATCAGCGTCGATGACGTGAGACTTACCGTCCACGTTCAGTTCAAACTTGGCCATGGGCCTTTCCTCCGGAGCATATCTTCGGGGGCCCTGTCTAGCCGGGCCCTCTGTGTTTCACTTTGAGGTTTTTTGGGGCCGTCGTAAAGCGCCCCTTGGGGGAAACACGCTAGCTCAGCCGAACACGTCGTCCGCCGCGCCAAATCCCGTCCCAAGCACAAGCCGCTTCAACGGCCGGCGCGACCGCGCCTCGCGCTCGCGCTCGGGCAATTCCTCCGGCAATGCGTCGGGATCGCCCTGCCGGCCGATCGCCAGACCGCACACGACGTCGTAGCCGGCGGGCGTCGCGAAGGTTTCGCGCACTTTCTCGGGCTCAATGCCGCCGGCGACATGGGCGACAAGGCCAAGCGCATTGGCCTGAAGCATCATCTGCGCCAGCGCCTGACCGCAATCATGCCAGGCGTAAGGGTTTGGCTTGCCATTAGCCTCAAACGTCGTGCGGGCGACGCTGAACAAAAGCGCCGGTGCGGTGGCCGCCCAGCGCTGATTCTTCGGCGCGAAACAGGCGAGGGCCTTCGCATAGGCGACGGGATCATCCTTCGTGGCGAGGATCCAGCGCCATGGCTGGCTATTGTTGGTGGAGGCCGCCCAGCGCCCCGCCTCCAGAATGACGCGCAGATCCTCCCGCGAAACCAGATCAGCGGCGAACGAGCGAGGACTCCAGCGCTCGCGCACCAGTTCATGCAGGGGAGCGTCGGTGACGGCGGGTTTCCTCAGAATATACACGCGTGGTTCTCCATTCATTTCTCGGCTCCCACGGCTTTCTTCACGCGGGCGATGAACTCAGGTGACGCATTGACCATTTTTTCCGTCAGCGCCTGTATCTCAGCGGCGTTGCGAGGCGTTATGGAGAGACTGCGTTTCTCCGCTTCCTCAAGGAAAGACTTATCCTGCATCATCGCATCGAAAGCAGCGCGATAGGCGCCGACGCGATCCGCCGGCACGTTGGGCCCCGCCGCGAGACCGCGCGCATGGGGCGTGCCGGCTGCGAGAAACTCCGCGATCTCGCGGCTCTCTCCCTGCGACAATTCGATGAGCGTGGGCACGTCCGGCAATTCCTTCATGCGCGTCAGCGTGAATTGCACAGGGATGACGACCTTTCGCTCGCGCAGCCAATGGGCGTTGCCGCCTGTGAGGTTCTCCCACGCGATGGTCCAGCCCGCGATCTCGCCGCGCTCCATCGCAAGATTGAGCTCACCGCCAGTCGGGTAACCCGCGATCACGCGGAACTGGGCCCCCAGCGCGTCTTTCAGCAAAGCCGCCCATTGATAGCTCAGATGGGAGCGGCCCATGGAGCCAAGAACGAGTTCACGCGACTTCAGCTCCTCCACCGAGCGGCCCGGCGCAGTATGCCAGATGGCGAGGACCTGACTGATCTGGTCATAGGCGCCGATCCAGCGAAACTTGTTCGACTCAAAGCGCACGCCCTCGCCCTGCAGCTTCTCGATGAGCGGCAAGGCGTGGGTGAGCAAAATCTTGGAGCCGTCCTGCGGTCCGGCGCCATAGAGGAAATTGGCGGCGGTCGCCCCGCCCGCGCCGGGCATGTGCTCCACGATGAAAGAGGGATTGCCCGGCAGAAATCGCCCATAGTGATTGGCGAGAAGACGACCATAAAGATCGTAGCTGCCGCCGGGCCCCGTGCCCATCACAATGGAAATCGTGCGCCCTTTGAAAAACGCCTCAGGCGTTTGTGCGCGAGTCTCGGGCGCAAATCCCAGCGCACACGCAGCAACCCCAATGGCGACGGCGAACGCCGCGCGGATTTTGCGAACCATGATCCCCTCCCCCAAGAGGCAGGAGGAGATCATAGGCGCGCGCGGGGGGCAAGCGCAGTCCCCGTGCGCGCTATTTCAAAGCGTTGCGCGCAGCCGCCACCACATGTTCCGGCGCATGCACCACGTCATGCACGATCTTTGCGATCGCCTCGCCGCTGATGGGATCGAGATCGACCTGCGCCTTCTCCGCCTCGCTCACAAAATCCGAATCGCGCAACGACTTCGCGAAAGCCTCGCGCAACTGCCGGACGCGCGCCTCCGGCACGCCGGGGGGCGCGAGATAGGGCTGGCCCAGTTCAGCGGGCGAGGAAATGAGCGCAAGCACCCGCCGTTCCTCCTCGTTGCGCGCAAGCTCGGTGAGCAGCGGCACGTCAGGAATTTCCTTGTCCCGGCGCGAGCCGACCTGCGCGAAGAACACGAGCCGTTTCTCATCAAGCCATTTCTGGAAGCCGGCGGAGATGGAGGCGAGGCTGCCGGAGCGGGCGTTCACCTCGCCACGCTCCATAGCGAGAAAGACTTCCGTCGAGCTCTTGTAGCCGTTCACGATGCGAAACTTCGCGCCAAGCATATTGTTCATCACCGTCGGATAGATGGCGATGGAGGAACCCGGCCCCGTGCTGCCGACGACAAGCTCCGTCTTGCGCAATTCCTCCAGCGTGAGCACGCCCGCCGACCTGAACGCGAAGACCGCTTCGTTACGTCCGCCCGTGGAGCCAAGCCAATTGAACTTACTCGCATCAAAGCGCACGCCGCGCCCGTCCAGCACCTGATTGAGCGGCACGGCGTTGTTGAAGACGGCGATGGTCGTTCCGTCCTTGGGCGCGACCTCATACATGTAATTTGCAGCGAGCATGTTGCCGGCGCCCGGCATGTTGTTAACCACCATATTCGGCGCGCCGGCGAGATATTTGCCCATGTGGCGCGCGGTGAGCCGCGCCACGAGATCATAAACGCCGCCGGGCCCGGTGCTCGTGATGACCGTGATCGTCTTGCCTTTGAAGAAATCCTCCTGCGCGGCCGCCGGCGTCGCGAAGAACGCGGGCAGGACGACGAAGAGCGCGGCGGTCAGCGGCGCGATGCGTGTGCCTTGACGTGCGAACATGGGGCTTCTCCCTGCGCAAACGAAAGACTCAGACGCGGACGAGCTCCGCGATGCGTTCGGCGACGTTCACGTCGCGGCCCAGCTCGCAGCGCACGGAGCGCACGCGGTAGGATTTTGGATTGAGCCCCATAATGGGCTTGCCTTCGGACTGGTCGCGCAGGGTCTGCAACAGGAGGCGTCGCAGTTTCACAATGGCCGCATCGCCAGCGAGCAAATATTCGCGGGAACGGTCAACGATGGGACCCATGGATTCCTGGATGGCGCAATCCTGCGTGCCGAAGCCCTTGATGCCGGTGAAGGACTTGCCCGACGCCTGAAGTGCGCGATCAATCAGATAATCATTGTCCTTGTTGCGGATGGCGTGGTCGGAGCCCGTATGATTCTCGGTGTGGATCCATGAGCCCTCGACGCAGCGGTCAATCTCGGCCTGCGTCAGCGGCGCATTGGGATTGAAGTCGACGCTGTAGAGCATCGTGTTCTCATCGTCGATGGGCACCCACATATGCGCCGCGTGCGGCCGCGTGGAAATGATCTTGTGGAACGGCATCAGCATAATGTTCAGGTTCCACGCGATGTTCGGCCCGCCCAGATCACGGCCCGTCGCCACGACGAAGCCGAAATCCGTCGCCGACACTTCGTAATGGGTGGGCACCACGTTACGGCTGGGATCAGGATTGTCGCCCTTGTGCAGGAAGCTCAGATGGGGCGCGTCGAAACCGCCTTCGAGCGCCTGCAGCCAGTTGCACTCCTGCACATGGCGCGAGACGTAGCGGTGGGAGTCCGGCGTCATCGTCCATTCAAGCTCGGGGAATTCGGGTTTTTGCTCCGGCGGGCCCATATAGGTCCACACGAGGCCGGCTCGCTCGAGGCAGGGATAGGATTTGATTTTCAAATCGCGCTTGATGCCGGCCAGCTGTTCGGCTGTCGTCGTCGGCGGCACACAGGGCGCGTCCACGCATGCGCCGTTTACGTCGAACTTCAGCCCGTGATAAACGCAGCGCAGGCCGCTCTCCTCATTGCGCCCGAAAAACATGGAGGCGAGACGATGGGGGCAGAACTCATCAACAAGGCCGAGACGTCCCTGCGTGTCGCGAAAGAGCACGAGCTGCTCGCCCAGAAGCTTCACGCGCACCGGCGCGCCATCGGGTTTCTCCACCTGCGAAGCGAAGGCGGCGGGAATCCAATAGCGGCGCATGAGCGCGCCCATCTGCGTGCCGGGCCCCACGCGCGTGACGAGATCATTGTTCTCGCGGGTCAGCATGGTTCACTTCCTTTGTCTCTTTATTCTTTCAAAGCAGCGGCGCATCGGAGCAGATCACGTGAAGTCGTAGCCTTCCTTCACCACGAATTCGAGCAGGAAGGGCTTGCCCTTCTGCGTCACCGCCAACGCATCCTTAATGGCGCCGGCGATGTGCGCCGGCTTGTCGACGCGCGCGGAGGAGACGTTGAGCGCCTCTGCGAGCTTGGCGTAATTGCCGCCCACGTCGATGGCGTTGAACTTCTCCGTGGAGGTCTGCATCACGTCGCGCTCGGCCGCCATGACCGCATTGTTGAAGACGATGGTGAGCGTGGCGATGCCATTGCGCGCCGCCGTCTCAAGGTCCATGCCCGTCATGCCGATGGCCGCGTCGCCCATGACGTTGATGCAGAGTTTCTCCGGCGCGGCGATCTTGGCGCCCATGGCGAGGCCGAGGCCGTGGCCGAGCTGAGTCGATTTACCCCAGCCGAGATAGGTTCCCGCCCGCGTCGTCTCCCAGAAGGGCAGAAGCTGTTTACGCGGGCTGCCGGAGTCATGGGTGATGATCGTCTCGTCGCGATCGACGGTCTTCATCAATTCACGAATCACGCGATATTGATTGATCGGAACCTCCTCCGATCCAAGCTGATGCTCCCAGTCCTTCAGCCATTCCGCCTTGATGGCGGCGATCTGCGTCTTGAGGTCGGAGAGGCGCGCGCCGTCGCTGCGCCCCTTCTGGCGGCCAATCTCTTCAATCAGCGCGTCAAGCACGAGCCGCGCATCGCCGACGAGGCCGAGGTCGCATCGAATGTCCTTGTTCACGTCATTGGGATCATTCGTGGAGTGGATGATCGCCTTGCCATAGGGCAGAGCGGGGCCGAACGACGTGCGCGAGAGGCTCGAGCCAATGGCGAAAACGAGATCGGCCTTCTCAAGAAAAGCCGTGTACATGCGCGGCTGATTGCGCGTGGAGGCGCCGAGCGCAAGCGGATGATTTTCTGCAACCGCGCTCTTGCCGGGATTGGTGCAGGCCACAGGCGCCGGCAGCATTTCGGCGAAGGCCGTCAGCTGCGCGCTGGCGTCGGCGTAATGCACGCCCTGCCCCGCCCAGATGACGGGATTGCGCGCAGCGAGCAGCATGGCGGCGGCGCGCTTCACAGCGTCCGGATCAGGCGCCATGCGGATGGGCTCGACGGGGCGGTAATCAAGCGGGCCTTTGAACTCCGCCTCGAAGACTTCCGTGGGCACTTCGACGAGAACCGGTCCGCCCTTGCCGCTGCGCATGATCTGATAGGCGCGGCGGAAGAGATCCGGCAATTCCTGCACGTCATGGGCGAGCGCGGCCCATTTCGTCACGGGGCGGAACACGTCCGCCGAGCGGAAGACGGGATGATTGTAATGCTGCTTGAGCGCATAGCCCGCCGGAATGACGAGCATGGGCACGTTTTCGGCGAAGGCCTGCGCGACGCCGGGAAAGGCGTTCTCGACGCCCGGCCCCTGCTGGGCGACGAATACGCCGTTCTTGCGCCCGCGCATCACCCGCGTGAAGCCGTCGGCGATGCCGACGCCCACGCGCTCCTGCCGGCAAAGAATGGGGCGCACGTCGATCTTCGCCGCCGCGTCGATCAGGGGATTGCGCGGATAGCAGGAGAGCATCTCCGTGCCTTCGCGCTTGAGAATTTCTGCGACGACGTCAGCCCCGTTCATGCTTCTCTCCAAAACGCCGTGGCGCGGCGCTGGCGTGCGCGCCACAAGGCGCATCCTCTCGCATGACGCATGACAGAACCGAGCGCCGGATAATCTGCGGCGCGCGCCGCAGGTCGGCTTCGTTCCTCCCAATGCGTCTCTTGATCCGCGAAGGACGCTTACCAGCGAAAAGCTAGTCGAGCCACAGGCGCCTGTCCAGCCGCAACCACGTTCCCTTAAGCGAGGGGTTTATTCACAAATCACGCTCCGGCTCTGGCTCCTGCGCGCGCAGCGTCTTATCATAGCGACGCGGCCTCCTCGTGCCGCGATGGAATCATTCGCTTGCTGAACCGACTGCGCGCGCTCGCGCCCAAAGCTCCTCCGCCTGCGCTGCGCGTGCTTCTCCTGCTCGTCTTCCTGAAGCAGATCGGCAACGGCATGGTCTGGTCGGTCATCGCGCTCTACGGGCAGGAGCTGGGCGCGAGCGCGGCCGTGATCGGGCTTATGATCTCCGCTTATGGCGGCGCGCGGCTTCTGGTGAACATGCCGGCGGGCTACGCCTCCGAGCGGCTGGGACGCAAGACGATGATGAGTCTTGGCTGCGGGATCATCGCCGCCTCTTCGCTCGCCGCCGCCTTTGCGGCCAATGTGCCGTTTTTCTTTCTCTGCCTGTTGCTGATGGGCGCGGCGTCCGCCGTGTTCATGACGTCCGCGCTCGCAGCCATCGCCGATCTCGGCGCGCCGGAGCAGCGGATGCAGGACGCCTCCTATTATCAGGCGGCGAACATGATCGGCGCGAGCATGGGGCCGGCGCTGGGCGGCCTTGCGGCGGGCCTGTGGGGGATGGGCGCGCCCTATTTCATCAATGGCCTCGTCGCCATCGCCGGCGTGTTCGCCTTCGCCGCCATTCCATGGCGGCCTGCGAGCAAGCCCGCCAAGGAACAGAACGCGCCCAAGGAGAGCCTGCGCGTGATCGCCAAGCGCAACATCGGCGTGGGGCTGATGTATTTCGCGATCTTCTATGTGCGCGTCGCCTCTAATTGGGTCTTGCTGCCGCTGGTCGCGCAGAACTCTTTTGGGCTTGAGATGACGAAGATCGGCGTGATCCTCACCTGCGGCGCCATCGCGAACCTGTGCGTTCTCGCGGTCACGGCGCCGCTCGTGCGCCTTCTGGGGCGCGTGCGCATGATCGTGATCGCAAGTCTTGCGACCCTCGTCGGCTGCCTGCTGCTCGCCTTCGGCGAGCATGAAGCGTTCCTCTGGCTCAGTTCGATCCTGTTCGGCGCGGGCGCCGGCATCGCCTCTCCCACGCTCATCGCCTATGTGGCGGAGATCGCGCCCTCCGATCAGCGCGGGCCGGCCATGGGCCTGTTGCGCACGATGCAGGATCTCTCGCTCATTCTGGGGCCGGCCGTCACGGGGCTCATCTCAGACAATCTTGGTCTTGGCCATCAGGGCGGACTGCTCGGCTGCGCCGCCCTGCTCGCCGCCACGACGATCTATTTCCGCGCCACCGCGCGCGCGCTTTAAGCGCGGTGCGCCTTTACGCGCGCCGCCGCGCAGGCTTATCTGGCGCCCATGGTGCGCATGCGAGGATTGAGTGACATGAAACTCTGCGCGAGTGTTGAAGGAAAGACGGGCGCGCGGCTTGCGTATGCGTTCGCCGGCGCGCTCGCGTTAGGCGTCTTTCTTACCCCTGCGTCCGCGCAGGCGCGCAAGCTGTTGCTCACTTGTCAGGACAGCAAGCAGAAATATCAGATCACCTATGACACGCTCGCGCGCACGCTGACGACGACCCACAAGGAGTTCTACCAGAAACTCGAAGTGGAACGCGTGCAGGAGGAAGCCGACGGCGTGCTCATCTGGGGCTCGATGCGCCTGGGGACGGCCACGCGCAATATTCTCATCCATTTCGGCAAGCAGAGATGGGTGCGCCATTTCCGCGGCTATGACGAGACCTGGACGGATTCCTGCATCTGAGCGACCCGCTCAGATGAGGCCGTTCTCCTTGTACCAGCGCACGGCGCCGGGATGCAGCGGCACGTCCATCGGCGTGGCGTCGGTCTCGCGGCCGATGTCGTCGACGCCCTCCGCCGTGCCCTCCTCCCACGGCATGTATTCATGCCGCGCGCGGAAGGCTGCGCAAATCTTGTAGGCCACATCATCGGGCAAATCAGCGCGCGCATAGAGCGGCCAGCCGCTGAAGTCGATGGCGTCATAAGCCGGCAGATGCGAGAAACGTCCGGTCTTCAGGGGAACCTTGCGCCAGCCGATGCGCTGCATCGCGTCAAACGCATCCGCCTCGATGGGGATCAGCTCCATGCCATTGGCGAGGGCGTCGTCGATCCACAGGCTGATCCCCTCGTCGAACACGGCGTCGAGCGCGCCATCGAACACGCCGGCCATGCGGCGTTTGTCGTTGGGCGGGCCCGCGGGCACGACGCAGCCGCCCCATGATTCAATGTCTGCGACGCTCATGCCGTAATGGGCGAGCAACTGGCTCACGAGAACGAGGGTGGAATGAGTGGGGTCCTCGCGCAAGGACACGCGCAGGGGATAGCGTGCGGCCTTCACGTCATGCAGCGATTTGAAGCCGAGGCTCTTGCGCATGGCGATGACGAAACGATCAACGCTGGGATAGCTTGCGATGATGCGCAGCGGCAAGGCGCGGGTGAACAGGCCCGTGCCGCGATAGGCCTGCGTGAGCAGAGCGGAAGGATTGACGAAGGCCATGTCGACGTCGCCCTTCGCCACGTCATAGGCCATGATGGCCGAGCCGGTGGCCAGATTGATCCATGGCTTGAAGGAATCGCCGCCGCCGCTGCCGACCGTGATGCGCATGTCGCGATTCCCGCCATAGCGCGTGTTCGGATCGCCCGCGATGTGGAGGCCGAGCTCCCAGAGGATTTTCGTGCGCTTGAAATTGGCGCCGAAGGGCAGCTTCTCCATAAATCCTCCCGCAGGCGCGCCGCTTTCGCGCCTGACGGCGGCGGGCGCTTCGTCTTATGTGGAATGGTGAGCGCGCTGGGACTCGAACCCAGGACCTACTGATTAAAAGTCAGTTGCTCTACCAACTGAGCTACGCGCTCCCGACCGAGACGGCCGGCGCCCGCACGCGGCGGACGGGCCTGACTAGCCCCGCCGGCGGGCGCGGGTCAAGCAAAAGGCGCCCTGCTCAGCCGTAATTCACGTAAAGCCAGAAAAGGGCGAAGACGATCGCCGCGACAAACGTCGTCAAAAGGGCCTTGCGGCCGAGTTGCGGATTGACCGGCGCGCCCGGATCCGTGCCGGCGGGCCCGCCGCCCTCCTCATGCTGCGAACGCACGCCAAGGGGCAGGATCGCGAAGAGCACGGTCCACCAGATAGTGAAGAAAATGGCCATATAAAGCGGCGTGGACATGCGGGCCCCTGATGTGCGGATCCGCCAGAGATAGAGCGTTGAGGCGGGTGGGGAAAGCGCCAAGTCGAGGCCAAAGCAGGCGCCGCCCCCTCGCACCCTGCGGCCAAACGCCCCTCCTCCTTGTGGATAGTTACATTCGGCGACAAATCGTGTTCAGTGCGGGGGTGGGGGCGCACTTTCGGCACGAGGCTGCAATGAACGGCATTCTCTTCCCCTTCGGCGACCCTCAGGGGGCGCCCCAGCTCGAACCCATGCGCAACGCCATGGAGCGCAACGCCGCCGTCTATTGGCGCGCTCAGGCGGGGCTGATCGAGGCGATGCAGGACTATGCGAACGGCTGGTTCGCCCGCCGCCATGAGGGCGCGCAGGCCGCGCTCGAGTCTGCGAGGCGTATGTGCCTCGCCCACGACCCCACGGAAGCCGCCCGCGAAATGCAGGCTTTCTGGCGCGGCGCCATGGACCGGCTGGCCGCAGACGCCCTCGCCCTCCAGCGCCAGGCCGCAGAGGCGGCGGCGGAGGCTGGCATCGCGGCGAAGGCCGAGGCGGCGCAGGCTGCAAACGGGCGCGAACGCCCCGGCGCGCAGGCGGAGGCCGCCCGCCCGCAGGCCTGAGCAGAAGACATCCGGCCGCGCGGGCGCAAGCCGCGCGCGGCCGTCACGCCTGCTCAAGCTCGACGAGGGTCCCGCAGAAATCCTTCGGGTGGAGAAACAGCACGGGCTTTCCGTGGGCGCCGATCTTCGGCGCGCCGTCCCCCAGCACGCGCGCGCCCTGCGCTTTCAGCCGGTCGCGCGCGGCGAGGATGTCGTCCACCTCGTAGCAGACATGATGGACGCCGCCGTCCGGATTCTTCTCAAGAAATTTGGCGATGGGCGAATGTGCGCCCAGCGGCTCAAGCAGCTCCATCTTGGTGTTCGGCAGCTCGATGAAGACCACCGTGACGCCATGCTCCGGCTGGGGGAGCGGCGCGGAGACCTTCGCGCCCAGAACGTCGCGATAGACGGCCGACGCGGCGGCGAGATCGCGCACCGCGATCGCGACGTGATTGAGACGACCGATCATGCCTCACCCCCTTTCGCGTCAAGGCTGCGCGCGCGGCCCCCTCACACCTGCATCACCAGCACATGCACCAGAGGCTTTTTGCCCCAGGCCGCCCGCAGCTCGTTGCGCACGGCGCGCTCCAGCACGGTCGACACCTCGTCCGCATCGCGCCGACGCCCGCGCGACATATTGTCGAGCGCGGCGAACAGCGCCTTGTCGATCAGCTCGTCCGTCGCGCGCCCGTCTTTCATGCGCGCCGGAATTCCCGCTATCACCACGTCGGGATCGCCCGCAAGATCGCCCTTCGACGTAAGGGCGACGCCAACCGAGACGATCCCTGCGAATGCGAGCTTCTGGCGCATGCGCAGCGCCTCATCCTCCGGGCGCACGAGCACATTGCCGTCGAGCAGAAGCCGGCCGTGGGCGACCTGATCGACAATGGCGGGCGCGCCGGGGGCGAGAACAACGGCCTCGCCGTTAAGCGCCACAAGCGCCTTGCGCACGCCGCGATCGCGCGCGAATTGCGCATGTTCGTAAAGGTGCATGCATTCGCCATGGGCGGGAATGGCGTATTGCGGCCGCAGCCATTCATACATGCGCGCGACCTCCGCGCGGCGCGGATGGCCAGACACATGCACAAGCCCGTGACGGTCGGTGAAGACCTCGACGCCCTGACGCACCAGATTATTGATGATGGAGTTGATCGGCCGCTCATTGCCGGGAATGGGGCGCGAGGAGAAGATCACGCGGTCGCCGCGCGCAAGGCGCACCGCCGGATGATCGTCCTCCGCGATGCGGGCCATGGCCGCGCGCGCCTCGCCCTGACTGCCGGTGGCGAGCAGCACGATCTGGTCGCGCGGCAGATTGCCGAAGGAATCGACGGAGTAGAATTCCGGCACGCCTTCGAGATAGCCGTTCTGCCGCGCCACCGTGACGACGCGCTCCATGGCGCGGCCGGCGATGACGACCGTGCGGCCCGCGCGCTTGGCCGCGAGGCCCACGGAGCGCAGACGCGCGACGTTCGAGGCGAAGGTCGTGACGACCACGCGCGCGGGCGCCTCTGAAATGAGCTTGGCGAGATGCTCGCCGACGTCCGCCTCAGAGGGGGATTCGCCGTCGCGCAGAATGTTGGTGGAATCACAGATGAGCGCGAGCACGCCCTCCTCGCCGATCTGGCGCAGGCGCTCTTCGTCCGTCGTCCAGCCGGCGACGGGCTCGGCGTCGAGCTTCCAGTCACCGGTGTGAACGACGACACCCGCCGGCGTGCGCAAGGCGAGGCCGACGCTCTCAGGGATCGAATGAGCCATGCGCACAGGCTCAATCGCGAAGGGTCCAAGCCGCAATTCCTCGCCCGGCGCGAAGACGCGCAGATCGACCTTCGGCGCGCCCTCCTCCGACAGCCGGCGCGTCTCCAGAAGATCGGCGGCGAATTGCGTCGCATAAACGGGGCAACGCAGCCGCGGCCACAATTGCGCGACCGCGCCGATATGATCCTCATGCGCATGGGTGATGATGAGGCCGAGCAGGTCCTTCTTCATCTTCTCGATGAAAGACAGGTCCGGCATGATGAGGTCGACGCCGGGCAGATCAGGCCCGGCGAAAGACAGGCCGCAATCAACGAGAATCCATTTTCGCCGCCCCGGTGCGCCGAAGCCGTAGAGCGCGGCGTTCATGCCGATCTCGCCGAGGCCGCCAAGCGGCACAAACGTCAATTCTTCGCCATCCATCATGTGATCATCCGTTCCCAGGCGTCGCGTCGGGCAGGAACACGTCGCCCGCCTCAAGCGCGACGCGTCCATTGGGGCCGGAAAGGATCAACCGGCCCTCTGCGTCGAGAGTTTCAAAGGTTCCGCGCAGCAGGCGTTCGCCCTGCCGCACGTCAATGGTCGCGCCAAGCCCAGCCGCGCAGGCAAGCCAATCGGCCCGCAAATCGGCGAAGCCCGCGCCCTGCGCCCATTGGGCGCGACGGCGCGCAAACGAATGTGTGAGCCGCACAAGCGCATCTTCCGGCGCGCAGGGCCTGCCAAGGGCCGCAAGATCAGTCGCGCGATAGGCGAGCCCTTCAGGATGATGAGCGCAATTGGCGCCAAAGCCGATCACGAGCGCAAAACGACCATCGGCGAGCGTCGTGCCTTCCACGAGCACGCCGGCGAGTTTAGCGCCCGACGCGAGCACGTCGTTGGGCCATTTGAGCGCGAAAACCACCTGCGGCGCAAGCGCGCGCAGAGCGTCGATCAGCGCAAGGCCCGCGACGAAGCCCATTTGCGGGGCGATGCGGCTGGGCGTTTCGTCGACGATGAGACAGGAGGCGTGGAGGTTGCCCCGCGGCGAGGACCAGACGCGGCCGAGCCTGCCGCGCCCTGCGGTCTGCTCGTGCGCCATGATCCAGAGCGGGCCTTGTTCGCCCGCGCGCGCGCGCGCCATGCACAGGTCGCTGGTGGAGGAGAGGACGTCGAACGTCTCCACCCGATCCGCATATGAAGAGATCTGCGCGCCCTGCGTCACCGAGGATCAGAACGGGGACTTAGAACAGGGACTTGGCGGCGGCCTGCGCCGAGGCCGCGACAAAGGGCCCCGGAAAGGCCGCGAAAAGCACGACGACGAGTCCCGCAAGCCCCATGACCGCCTTCACCTCCCAGTTCACGCGGTCGAACGGGCGCGCAGGCTCGTCGAAATACATGATCTTCACGACCCGCAGATAATAGAAGGCCGCGACCGTGCTCGCGAGCATGCCGACGACCGCGAGGCCATAAAGGCCCCCATTGATCGCCGCGAGGAACACGAACCACTTGGCGAAGAAGCCCGCGAGCGGGGGAATCCCGGCCAGAGAGAACATCATCATCGCGATGACGAAGGCCATGAAGCCGTTGGTGCGCGCAAGGCCCGCGAGATCGCCGATGTTCTCCACATAGCGGTCGCCCACGCGCATGGAGAGAATGGCCGCGAAGGCGCCCACGCTCATCAGCACATAGATCGCCATATAAATCATGACGCCCGCCACGCCCTGCTCGTCGCCAGTCGCCAGCCCCACGAGCGCAAAGCCCATATGGCCGATGGACGAATAGGCCATCAGGCGCTTGATGTTCGTCTGGCCGATGGCGGCGAAGGAGCCGAGCGCCATGGACAGGATCGCGCCGAAGACGATGATTTGCTGCCATTGCGGCTTGAGGCCGGGGAAAGCCGTGATGACGATGCGCACCGTGATCGCAACGGCCGCCACTTTCGCCGCCGTGGCGAAGAAGGTCGTGACCGGCGTGGGCGAGCCCTCATAAACGTCGGGCGTCCACATGTGGAAGGGCGCAATCGACATTTTGAACGCGAGGCCCGCCATGACGAAGACGAGGCCAAAGATGACGCCAATGGAGGGGCCGCCCTGCAAGGCCGCCGCGATCCCCGCGAAGCTCACCGTGCCGGCGAAGCCGTAAAGCAGCGAGGCGCCGTAAAGCAGCATGCCGGAGGACAGCGCGCCGAGGACGAAATATTTCAGGCCTGCTTCCGAGGCGCGCACGTCGTCGCGATTGAAAGCGGCGATGACGTACAGCGCAAGGCTCATCAGCTCAAGGCCGAGATAAAGCGCGATCAGGCTCTGCGCGGACACGAGCATGCACATGCCAAGCGTGGCGAGCAGCACGAGCACGGGGAATTCGAAAAAGTCGATCTGCTTGCGCGCCATATATTCGCGCGAGACGATGAGGCTCGCCATGGCGCCTATCAGCACGAGCGCCTTCATGAAGCGCGCGAACGCGTCGTCCACGAAAGCCTGATCCCAGATCACCGCCTTGCCTTCGAGGGGATAGAACATCGACAGGAAGGCGAAGCCCATCACGATGATGGCGCATTCCGTGATGATCCAGTCCCGCTTGTCCGCCCAGAAGGCGCCGAGCATGAGCAAAGTGAGCGCGCCAAGCGCCAGAACGATCTCCGGCAGAGAATGGGCGAGGTCGAACGCGAGCGACGTCATGGGATGCGCCTTCAGTGGAGCGCGAGCGCGGCGGTCTTCGTGACCGCAAGCGCCGCCTCGTAATTCTTAATGAGCAGATCGACGGAGGCCGCGCAGGCGCCGAGAATCGCGCCCGGCTGCACGCCGTACCAGATGGTGAGGACCGCCAGCGGGGCGAGCAGCGCGATTTCGCGCCCGTCAAGATCCTTCATGCCGGCGAGCGCGGGCTTCTCCAGCGGGCCGAAGATGACCCGGCGATAGAGATAAAGCGCGTAAGCCGCCGACAGAATCACGCCGCTCGTGGCGAACAAAGCCACCCAGCTGTTCGCGCCGAACGCGCCAAGAAGCGTGAGGAATTCGCCCACGAAACCCGACGTGCCCGGAAGGCCGACGTTCGCCATGGTGAAGACCATGAACGCCACCGCGTAAAGCGGCATGGTGCGCACGAGCCCGCCGTAAGCCGAGATCTCACGCGTGTGCAGACGGTCATAAACCACGCCAACGCACAGGAAGAGCGCGCCGGAGACGAGGCCGTGGCTCACCATCTGGAAGACGGCTCCCTGCACGCCCTGCGCGTTCATGGTGAACAGGCCCATGGTGACGAAGCCCATATGCGCCACGGACGAATAGGCGATGAGCTTCTTCATGTCCTCCTGCACCATCGCCACAAGCGAGGTGTAGACGATGGCGATCACAGAAAGCGTCCACACGAGCGGCGCGAAATATTGCGACGCCTCAGGGAACATGGGCAGAGAGAAGCGCAGGAAGCCGTAGCCGCCCATCTTCAGGAGAATGCCGGCCAGAATGACGGAGCCCGCCGTGGGCGCCTCCACGTGGGCGTCCGGCAACCATGTGTGCACAGGCCACATGGGCATTTTCACCGCGAAAGAAGCGAAGAAGGCGAGCCACAGCCATTTTTGCATGGAGGACGGGAAGGCCGTCGTCAGCAGTTTCGTGATGTCGGTCGTGCCGGCCACGCCCCACATCGCCATCATGGCGAGGAG
>Ga0315899_10000268_pt1 | contig 64780 bp, 53 predicted proteins | sample LakEriMetagenome_2_FD_203518 | JGI IMG/M metagenome (GOLD analysis project Ga0315899, IMG submission 203518) | Freshwater fungal communities from buoy surface, Lake Erie, Ohio, United States - Buoy 4 MA112 | ecosystem: Environmental > Aquatic > Freshwater > Lake | place: USA: Lake Erie, Ohio... | reverse complement strand
GACTGTGCAATGCCAGTCTCGACCTCGTGCAGCTGCCTCCGGCTTCTGGTTGCCTCCAACAGGCCCCATAAAGGACTCTCACCTTCTGTCATTCATCCATGTCCAACGCACGCCTGCGCTCCGGCATCCCGGCTCCGCTGGGCCGCTCAAGCCGGCTCCCGGGGCATGGGCAGCCCCGCCCGTCAATCGATGCCGGACGCTCGTTTGATGCGCAGGTCTGCGCGCAGGCTGAAAATCACCCCTTGATCCCCGTGTCGCGGAGCGCCTGCGGACACAACCACCGTCGCATTGGCCGCCCCACGACCGGTCAACAGCCACCCGTCACGAGCGAATAGCTTGCGGAAGTGCCGTTGACCGTCCTAGCCTTGCTGGTTGGGGCAGGAGCATCAGCCACCCTGAAAACCTCACACCTCCCGCCGATGTTGCCGGGGGCGGGCTTCTCGCCCAGAGCCTTCAGTGTGCCATCCCGGGACGCTCCCGCGGCGGCGGAGCCGGGCAGGTGCGGACATAGTCGAGCACGTCGGTCAGCCGCGCCGTGGCCAGGGCCAGGCAGGAGTCGGCGCCGCCGTAATACATCCGGATCATGCCGCTGGCCTCATCGAGGATCCAGCCGCAGGGGAAGACCACGCCGTTGACGTCTCCCTGCCGCTCGTAGGGCATCTCCGGCGCGAAGATCCAGTCGTCGCTGCGCCGCAGCACCCGCCAGGGCTGCTCGAGGTCGAGGAGCGCCAGGCCCAGCCGGTAGAGACAGCCGCCGGGAGTGTGCCGCACGCCGTGGTAGAGCAGCAGCCAGCCCTCCGGCGTCTCCAGAGGCGTGGGGCTGAGGCCGATCTTGTTGGCGTCCCACCACGAGCCGCGGCGGGCATGCAAGAGCACGTGGTGGTCCCCCCAATGCTGCAGGTCGGGCGAAAAGGAAAGCCAGATATGGGCCCCGGAACTGCCCGCCGACACGGGGCGATGAATCATCGCATAGCGATCGCCGAACCGCCGGGGGAAAATCGCGGCGTCCTTGTCCTCCGGGGGCATCACGGGCCCGAGGCGGGTGAACGACTTGAAGTCGGCTGTGGAGGCCAACGAGACGAGCGGCCCGATCGCCGAGAAGGCGGTGTAGGCGATGATCCACTCCTGCCGATCCTCGACCCAGGTGACGCGGGCGTCCTCCACCCCCCAGGCCTCTTCGGCGTAGTTCACCGGATCGGCCGGGAACGAGGGTTGCTTGTCGATGCGCCAGCCGGACACCCCATCCGCACTGCGGGCCACGCTGAGATGGGAATGGCCGCGGCGATCCTCCGCCCTCACCAGGAGCAGCGTGGTGCCGTCGATCTGGCAGGCGCCGGCGTTGAAGACGGTGTGGACCGGATACGGCCAGTCATTGGCCGTGAGGATCGGATTCCGCTCATGGCGTTCAAAGAGTTCGGGATAGTGCTGCGGCTTCTCGCGGGGCGTCATGGGCCGGTTGTTCCTGGGGCGGAGGGGACGGGGGACGGGGGACGGGGGACGGGGGACGGGGGACGGGGGACGGGGGACGGGGGACGGGGGACGGGGGACGGGGGCCGAGGGCGATCTCATCGTCGGTGCAGTACAGCTTCCGTGTCGCGATGCCCAGCCAGCGGGTCCAGAGCGCCGCGAGCGTCGACTCGGCGCCCTGATTGAGGTTCAGGCCGTCGGGCTGCAGGCCGTCGCAGCAGCCGCCGGTGAGCGGATCGAAGAGCGCCAGCCCCAGGCTGTTGCGACCCTCGAACCAGGCATGCGCCCTGAGGAACGTGGCGCGATGGCCCGCCTCCGCGCGAACCGTGCAGGCGGCGAGCGCCGCCTCGGCCATCGTCGAGGCCTCCACCGGCTGCTGATCGTAGGGCGATTTGGGCTCGCCCCGCGCGTACCAGTCGCGGTTGCCCACCGGCCAGAACAGGCCACTCGTCGTCGTCTCGCGGACCAGAAAGCCGAACGTCTGCTCGGCGACGTTCATGAACGGGCCGTCTGGCCAGCGTTCAGCCGCCGCAAACAGGCTGTGCGGCAGCACGGCGTTGGCATACGTCATCCGCGACTCGAACCACGGCCATTCCGGCCGGTGCGACCGCTCGTAGGCGTCGGTGAGCCGCAGCGCAGCTTGCTCGGCGACGGCCTCGAGCCCGTGGGCCAGCAGGACGTCGGTCTTCCAGAGATGCGACCAGGCCATGATCAGGTAGGCCTGCGCCCGCAGGCTGCGGAGTTCGGCCAGCGTCGGCAGGGCCGTCTTGATCAGTTCCCCGGCCACCGCGCGGAAGCCCTCGGGCAGCCGGCTGCCGAGCACCTCGGCCAGCGCGAGCACCGCCTGCCCCTGGCAATCGCAGGTGCCGGTCGTGTCGAGCCAGTCCCGCTGGTAGCCGAGAAAGTTGTGGAACCCCTTCACCGGGCAGCGGGCGTGTTCCAGGAAACTCAGATAGCAGGCGATTCGACCCAGCATGCGGTCGTCGGGATGCCGGCCCCACAGCCGGGTGCAGAGCCGCAGGGCACGGGCGTTGTCGTCAGTCGTGTAGCCGCTCTCGCGGCGCGGAATGCCGTAGATCGCGTGCTGGATGAGCCCGGTCGAATCGGTCATGCGATCGAGGTGGGCAAGCGGCATGTCGGCGGCGTGGTTCATCGGGTGCCTTCCTGGAGGGCGGGGGGACGGGGCCCGCCGGCTGCGGCCCGCGCGGGTTGTGGACTCTTCCGGCGCTCCGCCGCGGCGACCTGCCGGAAGAGGGTGTGGTAGCTGCGGCCCACGTTGGGCCAGAACATCGGCCGCACATGGCGGTAGGCGCGCCGGCGGGTCTGTTCCCGGAGACGGTCGTCGGTGAGCAGCAGGGCGGCGGCCCGGGCCAGGCTCTCACTGTCGGAGAACGGCACCAACACACCCCGGCCTTCGGCCAGCATCTCGCGGGCATAGAGATAGGGCGTGCTGATCACGGCGCCGACCACGGCCATGGCGTAGGCCATCGTGCCGCTGGCGATCTGGTCCTTGCCCGGATACGGGGTCACGAACACGTCGCAGGCCTGGAGGTGTGCGAGCAGGTCGGGCAGGCTCAGGTACTCGTTGACGAATCGCACGTGCTCCCCGACGCCCAGGGATCGTGCCAACTCCGCCAGCCCCTCGCGATAGACCTCGCCTTCGCGGAGCTTCACCTGCGGATGGGTGGCGCCCACGATCAGGTACACGGCCGCCGGGCAGGCTGCGACCACCGCCGGCATGCCGCGAATCATGTGTTCGAGACCCTTGCCGCGGTTGATCAGGCCGAACGTGCAGAGCAGGCGGTGGCCGGCCAGCCCGAGCGCCGCCTTGCGCGACTCGTCGCGGCCGAACGGCACCGGCGGCACGCCGTGGGGGATGATCCGTACCCGGCTCGGCGGCACGCCGTAGTCGTCGCGGAGCAGCCGGGCCGCGATGCGCGTCATCACCACCATGCGTCGGCTGTGCGCGGCCAACTGCCTGACGATCATCCGCGGCAGCGGATCGGGCCGGGGCATGAGCGTGTGGAGCGTGGTCACGATCGGCTTCGAGCAACGGGCGACGAAGTCGAGGATCCGGCTGCCCCACTCCCCCGGATAGAGACCAAACTCATGCTGGAGGCTGACCACGTCGCAGGGCCCCTCGTTCGCCACCTCGGCGGCGATGCGGTAGGCGTCGGGCCGACGATTGTCGATGACGTGAACCACCCGGGGGTCGCTCGGCGGAATCGCGGCGATTTTCTCGATTGCGGCCACCGCGGAGACCGGCCGCCCGGCGGCCAGGTCGACCGCGTCGGCGGTGTCCTTGGTGAAGGTCGCCAGGCCGCACGCCTCCGGCGGATAGGTCGAGACGAACAGCGGCCGTACGAATGTCGGCATCAATCACCTCCCCGGTGGGATGGCTGCAGGGCAGGCCCGGGGCCCGCATCAGCCATGCGGTTCGAAGACACACCGACCAGAGAGGCCGGCAGCACTTCATCGCGACCGAAGGGTCGCGACGCACCATGGATCAGCGTTCGATCCAGCGGATCACAGACCGGACGTGTTTCGGGCTTTCTTCCGGAACACGGCCCGCTGCATTCCCTCCACGAAGAGCTTGCATGCACCCTATCCGATCCCGTGACCGGATGCAAGGAACAAACCTCGCGGCATCCCGTGAATCTCGGAAGCGCCGGGCGAACGCCCCGCGCGCAAACTGACCCCCTCCCCAAATCTTGAGCCAGAGGTCAGAAAAGGGGACGCAGCTCTTTTCGCCCGCCTGGCCGGCTGTTGATTTCGGGGCGCGGCCCTAGGCGAGCTCGAACACGGCCTCGATCTCCACCGCCACGCCCATCGGCAGGGAGCTCATGCCCACGGCGCTGCGGGCGCCGACGCCGTGGTCCGGCCCCCAGATCTCGGCGAAGATCTCGCTCGCCCCGTTGATCACGTGCGGGTGCTTCTCGAACTCGGGCGTGCAGTTCACCGTGCCGAGCAGCTTCACGAGCCGCTGCACCCGGTCGAGGCTGCCGAGCGCGGCCACGAGCGTGGCAAGCATCGCAAGCGCCACGAGCCGCGCGGCCTGCTTGCCGCCATCGGCATCGAGATCGCGGCCCACGCAGCCCCGCATCAGCGAGCCGTCGGCCTGGAGCGGCAAGTGGCCCGAGAGATAGACGAGGCGATCGACCACGACGGCCGGCTTGTAGAGGCCCGCGGCCTTCGGGGCCGGCGGCAGGGCGAGGTTCAGGGATTCAAGACGCTGCTGGGGAGTCATCGAGGGGAGGCCTTGGAGAAGGATGATGCGGATGGGCCTGCATTCTGCCGCAGCCCAACCGCCTTTGGCTACACTCCATCCATGTCGCCCATGCCGTTCATCGCCCGCCTTGCGGCCCTCTGCTCGCTCTTTGCCGCCGCCGTCAGCTCCGCCGCCCCGCCGCTCCGCGTCGGCATGGAGCTCTCCTATCCCCCCTTCGAGATGACCGACCCGCAGGGCAAGCCGGCGGGCGTGAGCGTCCGCCTCGCCGAGTCGCTGGGGAAGCACCTGGGCCGCGAGGTCGTGATCGAAAACATCGCCTTCGACGGTCTGATCCCGGCGCTCAAGACGCGCCGCATCGACTGCATCATCTCGTCGCTCACGGCCACGCCCGAGCGGGCTCGGGCGATCGCCTTTTCAGACCCCTACATGACGATCGGCCTGGCGATCCTCGTGGGCACTCGCTCGCCGGTGCAGTCGGCTACCGACCTCGACGCCCCAGGCCGCGTCGTGGCCGTGAAGAAGGGCACGACAGGGCACACGTTCGCCACGGCGACGCTTCGCAAGGCGAAACTCCTCGTGCTGGACAAGGAGAGCACGGCCGTGATGGAGGTGGCCCAGGGCAAGGCCGACGCCTTCATCTACGATTCACTCTCGGTGTTTCGCAATCAGCGGCGTCATCCGGAGACCACGCGGGCAATAAGAGTAAACACGTATACCTGGGCGGCTCGCTGACATTCGCCGGCCAAGCCGTCCAACCGCACGACCGGCAGACCTGCATCCTTACCCCATGGGGCTGGTTGCGCTGGACGAACACCAGCAAGAGCGAAGTTGGCTGCCTGTGGATGCCGCTGCCGGCAGGCGAAGTTCCCGCCGCCGACCTGCGGCTGCCGGATCCGACCAAAGAACCCAAAGCTTTCGCCCGCTCCCAGCAGCCGCCGGCGCCGCTCGCCCCCGCCGACGTCAACGAGAGGCTCCAGGACGCGAACACCGCCAAGCAGCAAGCCATCGAAGAAGAACTCCGACGCCGCCAGGCCAGGTGACCATGGCCCAGATTTGGTGGCTGGCACATGGCTGGCACCATGGCCTTCAACGGGCGTGTCGGAGTTGCTCGAGTTCTCGCTTGGGCGGCGCCCAATAGTGCCGGTCGGCCTCTCGTTCGTCGTCCTCTTCGGCCCGCACCCTGTTCCTCGACGACGTAGGCTCGCGGGGGGCGACTCCGCCGGGCCCGTGTTCGATGTTCAGGGCCGCCTGATAGGCCGCCGTTGTCGCCGATCCCGACCATGGCCCGGCCGCCCGAGCCGATCTTCGGGTCGAGGCAGAGCCCCTCGAGATTGATGCCGAGCTGCCCGTTCCAGACGAGCCGCTCAGGCCTTGCGCTCGACTGGTGGCGAACCGCTCCGTCCCGCGGATAGTGTACGGCCGTTTACTCATGCCGTCCACCTGCCGGTCCGCCCATGGTCGCCGCGGTCACAGGGTTTCCCGCGCGAACCCGCCTCCGCCCGCACGGAGGCCCCGCGGCGTCACGGCGTTACGAGCGGCGTCGGCCCGAGAAGACGCCGCTCCACAGGGTCGTCTCCGAGAACCTCGAGCGCTGGCTCGCCTGGCGGGAAGCCGCCGAGCGGCCCGTGCCGGGCTATGTCGAGGACGAACTCCGCGGCTATCTCGAGTGCGGACTGCTCTGCTTCGGATTCGCCCGCGCGGTCTGCATGACGTGCCGCACGGGATTCGTCGTGGCCTTCTCCTGCAAGGGCCGCGGTGTGTGTCCGTCCTGCAACGGCCGCCACATGGCACAGACCGCCGCACACCTCGCCGATCACGTCATCCCGCCGGTGCCCGTGCGACAGTGGGTGATCTCCGTGCCGAAGCGACTGCGGGGCATGCTGGCCGACCGACCCCGAGCCGTCGCTGCCCTCACGAAGATCTTTCTTGACGAGATCGAGCGGTCGCTGATCACGGCCTCACGTGTCACCGCTGCTGGCGACACACCGAGAGCCGCCTGCCCGAGGCTCGGCGGCATCTCCTTCCTGCACCGCTTCGGTTCGGCGCTCAACCATCATGTCCACCTCCACGCCTGCGTGACAGACGGCGTCTTCGTACCACCTGCTGCCGAGGCAGGGTCCGACGCCCCGCCGACGTTCCTGCCCGCCCGCCCGATCACCCAGGCCGATCTGGCCGCGCTCACCGTGCGGGTGCGTCGCCGCGTGATCCGCTGGTTCAGGCGCACTCGCCTGCTCGACGCCGCTGCCGCCGCCGACATGCTCACGTGGGAGAACACCGGGTTTTCAATCGACGCGAGTGTCCGGATCACGCTCGTCGACCGCGACGTGCCGAGCTTTTTTCAGAGCCTCGAACACTTGCTGAGATACTGTGCCCGCCCTCCTTTCGCGCTCGAACGATTGTCCGTGATCCGCGGCCCAGACGGCCGGATCGCCCGCATCCGCTACGTGCTGCCCAGACACAAAGCGGCCAACTGGGTCGGGCCGGGCCGCGGCCGGAAGTCAACGCGGCCGGGAGCCAACGGCGTCGTCGAACTCACGCCGTTTGAGTTTTTGGACCGGCTCGCCGATCTCGTCCCGCCGCCGCGGAAGCACCGGCACCGGTATCACGGAGTGTTCGCGCCGAATCACCGGCTGCGGAAAGGCGTCACCGCGCTCGCCATCGGGAACATCGGCAAGCAACGCGACGCCGGTGCCGGCGGGCATGCGGGCGCCGGTCACGCCACGGGGGGCTGCTGCGACACTCAGGCGAAGCCCCGGTCGCACGACACCTCCCGAATTGCCTGGGCGAAACTCATGGCCCGAGTGGGGGAGGAGTTTCCGCTCGAGTGCCCGAACTGTGGCGGCGACATCCGGCTGATTGCATTCATCACGGAGCCGGGGCCGATCCGGAAAATCCTCACGCATCTTGGCGAACCACTCGAGCCACCACCGGTGTCACCCGCTCGCGGCCCGCCAACCGACTGGGCCGAGCTCGTGCAAATACACGATGACCGGGACATCTTCCAGGGACGGATAGACGAGCTGCCCGGGATCGACATTCACAGCCTCTGACCGGTGCCGGACGCGACCCACGCATGTCGGGAAACTGCGAATTGGGACGCGGTCTGCGCAGACGGCAGAAAAACGCCACCGAAGCGGGCGCGGGGCGTTTCGAGAAACCCGCCCCGGACGCCCGGGCCGCTCCTCCCGAGGCTCACGAGTCGCTCATCAGCCGGAAGTCCGTTGCGGTAGTGCCATTGACCGGGCTATCCTTGGGCAAACGCGAATCGTGAATGTGGCATCGGGGGCTGCTCTCCTTGGTCCGGCGCGGGCGGGGCCGGCAACCGCCACCAGAACGTCTGTCACCGAAGCCTTGGATGCGTTCCCGCCCAAAAGAGTTCCCGGCGGCCGCAGTCAGTCAGAAAACGGGTTGATGATGCGGACTGCGCCGTACTTTCGTCCATGCTGAAAGTCCTCGCTGAGAATCTCGGCGATGCCCCGTGAGTCGGCATAGGCCCAGAGGTGGGCGTCGAACCATGGCAGTCCATAGGTGGCCATGCCGCGGATGGCAGTGCGGATGACCTGATCGTCAGGATAGACAATCGGAAACTGCTCCAGCAGTGACTCCGTCTCCTGGATCGCGTCGGCCCGACTGAGAAGGGAATCGGGCCCAAGGATTGGCCGCGCGACGGCGGCAAAAACTCGATCACGGCCTGATGTGGGACAAGGATCGTTCCAGCTGCAAGTTCGTGCCGGAGCACCTCGGTGGCTCGAGACTGCTTCTCCGGAAATCGCGGATCGACGCGATACACCAGTTCGTTGGTGTCAACCAGCGCGGCCACGCTCGTAGAGATCCTCCCGCGTCCAGCAGCGATCAGCTGACGGCGTCGGCGCCAGACCGGATGTTGCCGGGCAGCCTGCCGCGCCGTCGCCTCATCGAAAGCCTCGAGGCGGCGGCGAGTGGCCTCCGATCCGCCTCCGGCCGGGCGGCAGTCACCCGGATCGAATCCCCGGCGGCACCCAGTCGAGACTCGCCCCGGGTCGGATTCCATACGCATCCGCAATTGCCTTGGGGATCGTGACCTGCAGTTTACTGGTGACCTTTGCCATGTCCTTACGTTAGCAAGGACGCGTTCCTTGTCGAGGATTTTGGCCTGTTTCCCGGGCCGCCTACAGTCGGCAGTTGCTGATCTGCGTCTCGATGATCGCCGAGGCGCCGATCGCCTCCAGCCGCTCCATGATCGCGTGGGCCTCGCCCCGGCGCACCATCGCCCGCACGGCGGCCCACTCGGGGTCCTCGAGCTGCATCACGGTCGGCGAATTGAAGCCCGGCGTGATCTTTTCAGCTTCTGCGAGCCGCGACCGGGGGACGTTGTATTCGAGCAGCGACCAGCTGCGCGCGATGACGATCCCTTCCAGCCGGCGGACGATCCGGTCGGCGAGGGCCGGGTCGGCGAGCCGCGGGTTCTGCACGAGGACGGTCTCGTAGCGGCCGATCTCGGCGAGGACCCGGAGCCGGTTGGCGGCCAGCGTGCTTCCCGTTTCGACCAAGTCCACGATCCCGTCGGCGACGCCGAGGGCGATCATCACCTCCACGCTTCCCGAGAGTTCCACGAAATGCACGTTCGCGCCGCGGTCGGCGAGCCAGCCCCGGGTGATCCGGGGAAAACTGGTGGCGATCCGCCGGCCGTCGAGCTGCCGCGGATCGGTGACGGGGGAGTCATCGGCCACGCACAGCGCCAGCCGGCACGAGCCGACGCCGAGGTCGAGCCGATGGATGACCTCCGCACCACTTTCGGCGACGAGGTCGGCACCGGTGATGCCGAGGTCGATCGCCCCCTCCGCGACGAGCACGGGGATGTCGTCGGTGCGCAGGAACGTGACCTCGACCGGCATTTCCTTGCAGCGGGCGAACAGGCTCCGTTCACTGCGCCGGAATGAGAGCCCGGCATCGGCGAGCAGTTGGCAGGCGAGGTCGGCGAGGCGGCCCTTGCTGGGGACGCCGATCCGCAGGAGCGGTCTGATCTGGCTGTCGCTCATGGATTGCCTCCGGCGGTCGCGGGAGCGGCCTGCGGCGGTGCCGACGTCCGAGCGGCCTTCTCGGCGAGGCCGGAGACACCGAACCGGCGGGCCAGTTCGGCTCCGACGCTTGCCAGCGGCACATCGCGACAGGCGAGGAGGACGAGGGCGTGATAGATCAGGTCGGCGGCTTCGGCGACGACGCGGTCGGTCGGCTCTGCGGCGGCCGCCCGAACGAGTTCCTCCGCCTCTTCGGTGACCTTCGCACCGGCCTGCGGCACCCCTCCGGCGAGCAGCCGGCTGGTGTAGGATCGGTCCGGGGAATCACCCCGACGGGAGGCAATCACCTCTTCCAGGGCCTCCAGAACCTCGCCCACGCGGCGCGACGATGAATCGGGATCCGACACGACCTGCACCTGCCGACACGAGTTTCCCGCCGGTGGCCGCGGATCCGCTGCGCGACTCTCCCGCCGGGCCTCCAACCATAGCACGGGCGGAGGGCGCATCGTCGGCACCCGGCCCCCGCCTTGCCGAAGACTGCTGGTTTTTGGCCGGCCCGACGGCCTCCGGCAAGTCGGCCCTGGGGGTCAAGCTGGCCCTGGATCTGCGGGCCGAGATCGTGAGTGTCGACTCCATGGCGGTCTACCGCGGGCTCGATGTCGGCACGGCAAAACCGACTCCCGAGCAACGGGAGGCGGTTCCCCATCACCTCGTGGACGTCGTCGAACCAGGGGAGTCCTACAGCGTGGCCCGCTGGCTGGCGGGCGCCGCGGAGGCGGTCGAGGCGGCTCGCGGCCGTGACCGGCGCATTCTGTTCGTCGGTGGCACCCCGCTTTACCTCCGGGCGTTGCGCGACGGCCTGGCGGTGGTGCCGGGCGAGGATCCCGAGTTTCGCAAGGTGGCAGCGGAGGAAGCGGCCGCGCACGGCTCCGTTCGGCTGCATGCCCGACTGGCGGCCGTTGATCCCGAGGCCGCGGCCCGGATTCACCCCCACGACGCCAAGCGGATCATCCGGGCACTGGAGGTCGAGCGGGTCACGGGCATTCCCCTGTCGCGGACATTTGCCCCCGCGCCGCACCCGGTGTTCGACCGGCAGTTGCTCGTGCTCGACGTGCCGCGGAGCGTGCTTCACGACCGGATCGACCGGCGGGTGGAGCGGATGTTTGCCGCGGGGATCGTCGAGGAAACCTCGGCCGCCCTGGCCGCCCCCGGCGGCATCGGCCCGACGGCGATCCAGGCGGCGGGCTATGCGGAGGCGGTCGATTACCTGGCGGGTCGGATCGACCGTGCGGCCGCGATCCTGCGGACGCAGCAGCGGACCCGGCAGTTGGCGAAGCGGCAGTCCACGTGGCTCCGCAGTTTCCGGACCGCCATCTGGATTGCCGCCTGAGCCGCCGCACAAGGGCGGGCCAGGCCTCATCCCGTCCAGCCCGCGAGTGCCTGTTCTTTTCGCCCCTTCTGTCTTTTCCCCCCTTCTCTCCTCGCTTCGGCCACCGACAGTGGCGGTTTTCCCTCGGTTTCGTGGACTTTTCGCCGGCCGGTCGGGGGCACGCGCAGGAGTCCGGGGTGCTTTGCCTGCACCGCAAGACGCACCATCACGCACGAGCCCGCACCGGCAAAGTCCCCCGGCGACGAGCATGCCTCCGTCCGTCCGGCGGTTGGGCGAGAGAACCACCGACCATGCCTGTCCTTTCACCGACTATGCCTGTCCTTTCGCAGAACGCGTTTCCCCGAGCGGGATGGGGCAGACGACAGCATCGGGCGTGCTAGCACCGGATGTTGTGGTTCGTCGCCCAACCCCACCACAAAATCGAAAAAATGCTTGGAACGGCCTTGACCCTCGCTACGTTCTGCCCGCGTCGCGACGCAGCGACCCGGCATCTCATGGATGGGACGCCGGTCATGGATCTCGGAAACGCCCCGTCAGGAGGACTCATGGCAGCCAAACCCCTCATCGGAATCAACACCGACTACCGCGCCACCCGCAAGGAACACGCCGCCCTCTCGTTCGTCGCCGCAGGCTACTACGACGGCATCACGGCCGCCGGCGGGATTCCGGTCATCCTCCCCCCCCTGGCAGATGAGGACGACGTCGTCCGCCTCCTCGACCTGCTCGACGGCGTAGTGCTCGTCGGCGGTGCCGACCTCGACCCGCGCCGCGACGGCTACATGCCCCACCCGTCCGTCCGGCCGATGGACGCCCGACGCGAGGACTTCGACCGCCTCCTCGCAAAGCACATCTGCGCCCGCCACATGCCGGTCCTCGGCATAGGCGCCGGTATGCAGCTCATCAACATTACCGAGGGGGGGACCCTGTTCCTGCACATCCCCGAGGACCTCCCCAAGGCAATCCCGCACAAGGACCCGACCGACCTCGCCCACCGCCACGCGCTCGTGGTCGAGCCGGGCTCGGCCATGGAGCGGGTCTACGGCGACGGTGAAATCCGCGTCAACAGCATGCACCACATGGCGATCGATGACGTCGCCCCGTCGTTTCGCGTGACCGCCCGGGCGCCCGACGGGGTCATCGAGGCGATCGAGAGCAGGGTCGAGAACTGGACGGCGCTCGGCGTGCAGTTTCACCCAGAGGCCGAAACCGCCTCGGCCCTCGACGTGAAGATATTCGAGGAATTCGTGATCGGCATCACCGGCGAACAGCCGGCGGTCAAGCTGGTCGCGTGACGACGTACAGATCGATCTCCGGCCCGTCGGTCGCCCCGTGCGGCCGGCGGGCCGGACGCCGCGCGACGCCCAGGCCGGCGGCGCGGGCCGCCGGCTCGAACCCGGCAGCCTTCGCCCGGCCCGGGTCCGTCACCCAGGCGACCCCATGCGGGGCGAGCGTCCGGGCGATCATGGCGGCCAGGGCCACGGCGTGATGGTTCTCGTAGAGGACGTCGGCCGCCACCACGTGATCGAAGCGGCCCAGGTCGTCGGGCGGGTTCCGCCAGTCCACGAGCCGTGACACGAGCGCCGCGGCCCCGTTTCGATCGGCGTTGAACCGCACGGCCTGGAGGGCGTCCTCCTCGTAGTCGGTAGCCGTCGCCGCGAAGCCGCGGCCTGCGGCCACGATCGCCGGCAGGCCGATGCCGCAGCCGAGTTCGAGAAACGACCTGCCCTGGCCGTCGAGGCCCGCGACCTCCTCGGCGAGCACGATCGCCGACTCCCAGACGTTGGCCCAGTAGGGGATCCGCTCGTCGCGTTCGAAAGCCTCGACATCGATCAACGCATCGAGGTCGGGAGGCTGCCAGACCCGGTAGACCGTTTTCCCGATCGGGATGTCGCGCGGCAGCGGCGAAAACCGGTCGTATCCCCCGCGTGCCCGATTCATGCGCAGCCCTCCCGCCGGGCGCCGCCCGCACATCCGGCAGCGGGCCGCCCGCGTCCCGGCACCACATGTCGCCGGCTCCGGCGCGCGAAACCTTTCCGTGTGCCACGATTGAAGCGGCTCTGCCCGCCCCGAATGCCCCTGGACGCCCCGCGATGCTCACCGACTACGACTTTCACCTCTTCGGCGAAGGGCGGCTCTGGAAGAGCTACGAGAAACTCGGCGCCCAGGTGCATGCAAGCGACGGCGTGCCCGGCGTGCATTTCGCCGTGTGGGCGCCGAATGCCGACGCGGTCTCCGTGGTGGGCGACTTCAACGGCTGGGACGGCACGCGGCATGCGATGCACAAGCGCATTCCTTCGGGGATCTGGGAACTGTTCGTCCCCGGAGTCGGACCGGGAACCGTCTACAAGTATCGCATCGATGCGGCGGGCCGGCGCGATGACCGGAGCGATCCCTACGGATTCGCCGCCGAACTGCCGCCGCGAACCGGATCGATCGTCGCCGACCTTTCCACCTACCGCTGGCACGACGACGACTGGATGGCGAACCGGGCAGCCCGCAACGCCCTCTCCGCACCCCTTTCGGTCTACGAAGTTCACCTCGGCAGCTGGCGGCGCCCGGGAGACGACCCCCACCGCTGGCTGACCTACGCCGACCTGGAGCGGGAACTCGTCCCGTACGTGGTCGAGATGGGGTTCACGCACGTCGAGTTCCTCCCGCCGACCGAGCACCCCCTCTCCGCCAGCTGGGGCTACCAGACGATCGGGATGTTCGCCGCCACGAGCCGGTTCGGGCCGCCGCAGGCGCTGATGTCGCTGATCGACGCCCTCCATCGGGCCGGCATCGGCGTCATCATCGACTGGGTGCCGGCCCATTTCCCGCGCGATGGCCACGGCCTGCGCCAGTTCGACGGCACCGCGCTCTACGAGCACGAGGATCCGCGCCGTGGCGAGCATCCCGACTGGGGCACGCTGATCTTCAATTACGGCCGCAACGAGGTCGCAAACTACCTCGTCTCCAGCGGCCTGTTCTGGCTCGACCGGTACCACGTCGACGGGCTGCGGGTCGACGCCGTCGCCTCGATGCTGTACCTCGACTACAGCCGCAAGGAGGGGGAATGGCTGCCGAACCGGTTCGGCGGGCGGGAAAACCTCGAGGCGATCGACCTCCTCAAGACGTTCAACATCCAGGTCCACCAGGACTTCCCCGGCACGCTGACGATCGCCGAGGAGTCGACCGCCTGGCCGGGCGTGTCGCGGCCCACCTACGCGGGCGGCCTCGGCTTCAGCCTGAAGTGGAACATGGGCTGGATGAACGACACGCTCCGCTACATGCGGCACGAGCCGATCCATCGCAAGTATCACCATGACGAACTGACCTTCAGCCTGATCTATGCCTTCCACGAGAACTTCCTGCTCCCCTTCTCGCATGACGAAGTGGTGCATGGCAAGGGCTCGCTGCTCGACCAGATGCCGGGCGACACGTGGCAGAAGTTCGCCAACCTGCGGCTCCTCTATGCATCGATGTGGTGCCATCCGGGCAAGAAACTGCTCTTCATGGGGAACGAGTTCGGCCAGTGGAACGAGTGGAACTTCGACGAGAGCCTGCAGTGGCACCTCTGCGACTTTCCCGAGCACCGCGGGCTGGCCCGCGCGGTCGCCGACCTCAACGCCCTGCTGCGTCGCGAACCGGCGCTCCATGAGCTCGACTTCGATCCGCGCGGCTTCGAGTGGATCGATTGCCACGACTGGCAGAACAGCATCCTGGCCTTCGTCCGCCGGGCCGCCGATCCCGAAGACTTCGTCGTCGTCGGCTGCAATTTCACCCCCGTTCCCCGCCACGACTACCGACTGGGCGTGCCGTGCGGCGGCCGCTATGTCGAGATATTCAACAGCGATTCGGCGTGGTACGGCGGCAGCGACGTCGGCAACGGCGGCGCGGTCCGGGCCACGGACGTGCCCCACCACGGCCGCGAGCACTCGATCACAGTGGTGCTGCCGCCGCTGGCGACCGTGGTGTTCAAGCCGCAACGCGACTGAGACTCTTCAGCGCGGCGGCTGACGCCATTCGATCTTTTGCTGTTCTTCAAAAGCCGCAAACCATTTGCCGAACTCGGTCGACATCTGCTGCCTGCCGACCAACGCCAGACGGCGCTGGTCGCGGCGCCCCGCCGCGAACCGCTCCCGCAGTTTCTCCGCCTCGGGCTCGAACCTTTCCAGCCGCACCGCATAGCAGACGGTCTGCGGCCGATTGAAGGCCGTCGCCGTCTTCCCCGGTTCGAGGGCGAACACGGCCCGCATGAACTCATCTCCCGGCCCGTCGATTCCCTCTGGTTCGGAGAGCCGGGGCGGAGCGCCGAACGGCACGGTGCCCTGCGTCAGCCAGGTAAAGGGCCCGACCACCCGCGATTCGAAGCCCGCTCCCTTGACGACGTCGGCGAGTGGCTGCCGCTCGGCCTCCGCTTGCTTGGCGACTTCCTCCGCCTTGGCACGCGCCTTCGAACGGGCCTCGACCTCCCGCCAGCGACGCTCCACTTTCTCACGGGCCTGGTCGAACGTGGGGACGAATTCGGGCTGATCCTCGGTGATCCAGGAGATGTAGCGGTCGCCGGCGGCGTCCCGCGACATCGAGGGGCGGAGCACCTGTGCCCGCTGGCCGAACATCGTGTCGAGCCAGCGCTGCTGGCGGAAGCCGAATCGGCTCGTGGGATCGACGACCATGTCGCCGCTCTTTCCGATCGGGCCCGACCGCTCCGCTTCCCGCGCGGTCACCAGCCCGGATCGGCCGGCCTCCAGACCCTGCTTCTTGGCGACGACGTCGATGTCCGGTGGGTTGGGCGCGGGGGCCCCGTTCGCCTTCCCGCGAGCCCGCCACAACGCGAGCGACGTGGCATAACGATCGATGTCGCTCGTCACCGCAGAGAAGATCGCGTCGATCTTTTCGTCGGCCGCCTGCCGGGCGAGCGTGAGCCGGATCTCGTCGCGGACCTTCTCGAGCGGCTCCACGTCGACCGGGGCGATCTCGGCGTCCGGCTTCGCTGCGTCCGGCTTCGCTGCGTCCGGCTTCGCTGCGTCCGGCTTCGCTGCGTCCGGCTTCGCTGCGTCCGGCTTCGCTGCGTCCGGCTTCGCCGGGGCATCGCCGGTCACAGGCGCATCCGGTGCGACGGCTTCGGCAGCCGGCGGCTGGGGCTTCGTGTCCGGTTGAGGCTCGGCTGCCGCCGGCGTCGCAGCGGCCGGCGTGGCACCGGTGGCAGCCGACTCGTCGGCGGCCCGGCGGTTGAACGAGGCGAACTGCATGGGCGTCGATCTCGTTGCTCCGCTCTGCGGCGGCACGGCCGGCGTCGCAGGAGCCGCCGGTGCCGGCTCGGTCTTCGTCGCCGCAGGCGCGGCGGCCTCCGGCTTCCGCCCGGCGGGCGTTTCGGCGGGCACGCTCTCGACCCGCGGCGGCTCCACTGCGGAGGCGCCGGCCTTCTTGTCCGCTTCCTGCTTCTGCCCATCCTGCCTCTCGCCCGCTCCGTCCGGCTTCGTCTCGGGCGTCGCGGTTTCGATCGCCGGTTCCTCCTTCTCATCCGCACGCTTGCGAAACCGGGTCGTCTTGTTCTTCTCGTAGTACTGGACGATCTGCTCGTCGGTCACGCCCTTGGCGGCTTCGGCCTCGAACGTCTCCTGTTTGGCGACGAGGTACTCGAACTTCACCCGGTGAGGTTCCTTGAAGCCGGTCTCGGGGCCGTCCTCTTCCGGCAACCGGTCCTTGTGCCGCTCGAAGAATTCCCGGAGCGTCGAAGCCGCCGGCGGCGACACGTCGGCCGCGAACGCGGCCACCGGGAGCGGCACTGCCTCGATCGTCGCCGTCTGCTCCAGCCGGCGGAAGAAGTCCCAGCGCCAGCCCGGCGGATCGCCGTCGAACCCGGATTCCAGCAGCGAGAGCATCGTCTGGGCGGCGAGCCCGTCGCGCAGCGTGTCGAATAAACCCCGCTGGGTCAGGCCCATCGGCCTCAAACGCTCGATGATCGCGGCGAACTGCTCGCCGCGCACCCGTTTTCCGGTGTAGCGATCGAGAAAATCGTTGATCGCCTCGTCGCTGATGACGATCCCGTTGGCGGCCGCCTCACGAGCAAGCAGTTCCATGCGCACGACGGACCGTTCGTCCTCGGGAAAAACGCCGGCATTGGTCGGCTGACGATTGAACGCTTCCGCCTCCGCCATCGTCAGGAAGCGGTTCACGGCCGCCCGCTGCGAGAGCAACGAGTCGAGCTCGCTCCGCCGCAGCTGCCCCCCCTGCCAGGAGACGACGACTGGGTCGCCGGTCGGCAGGCCGCTGCCCATCTGCAGAAACGGCGGCAGCACGAAGAACGCCACCATCGCGAGGATCGCCAGGGCCGTCAGCCCCTGTCGCCGATATTTGCGAAAAACGTCGAATGAGCCGGCCATGGCACCGCCTGTGGGCTGTTTCCCGGTCGGATTTCCCGCCGAGACTTGACAACTGCGAAGAGGGCAGGGTAACGCTTCAGAACCTGCGACAAGTCGCCGATTGTAGCGCCGTCCCTTCCGGCGCCAATCCCAAGTCGCTGTCCCGTGGCACCTTCCGCATCATGGCCAAGAAAACCTCCCCGGCCCGACGCCGCACTCCCGCCAGACGGTCAGAGCCGACAAAAACGCCCCGCGGCGACTACCAGCTCGTGATCGTCGAGAGCCCCGCCAAGGCGAAGACGATCGAGAAATACCTCGGTCCAGGCTACGTGGTGAAGGCCTCGATCGGCCACATCCGCGACCTGCCGAGCAAGAGTCCGAAGGGGGAAAAACAGCTGGTGCCGGGCGTCGATCTGGACCACGATTTCGCCCCGACGTACGTCATCGACGATGACAAGATGCGGACGGTGTCGGAGCTCCGCCGGCTGGCCAAGGGAGCCAGCGACGTCTGGTTCGCAACCGACCTCGACCGGGAGGGGGAGGCGATCGCCTGGCACCTCACGCAGGTCCTCGACGTCGATCCCGCCCGGGCCAAGCGGGTCACGTTTGACGCCATCACCAAGACGGAGATTCAGCGGGCATTCCGCGAGCCGCGGGTCATCAACATGCCGCGAGTCGAGGCCCAGCAGGCGCGGCGCATCGTCGATCGGATCGTCGGCTACCGGGTCTCGCCGATCCTCTGGAAGAAGGTGGCGGGCAACCTGAGCGCCGGCCGCGTGCAAAGCGTGGCCACGCGGATCGTGGTCGATCGCGAGCAGGAGATCCGCGGCTTCACGCCGGCCGAGTCGTGGGAGATCATGTCGCGGATGACGTTCGACGTCGCCCGGGCAGCGGCGCTCCATGCCGAGTGGACGGCATTCGAGGGACGGCGGGACGACCGCGACCGCGGCCCGCTCGTCCGCGAGCGGACGGCCTGGCTGGCCGACCGCAAGGCCCTGGCCTGCGATCTCGTGGAACTCGGCGGCAAACCGTTCTCGATCGAGGCCGCCAAGGATGCCGTCGCCGACCTGTCTGCCGATGCGGCGACTGCCGCCACGGCCGTCGGCCTCGTCGACGTGAATGTCGTCCGCGCGACCGACCCCGAGGGGAAGGGGCGCGGCCGCAGCCTCGTGCGGATCACGGGCCGCCCCGACCCCGCCGCCCGCTACACCGTCGAGTCGATCGATGTCACCCGCACCCGCTCGCGTCCCTATCCCCCCTTCATCACGAGCACGCTCCAGCAGGCGGCCAGCAGCCGGCTCGGCATGTCAACCGACCGGACGATGCGGATCGCCCAGCAGCTCTATGAAGGCATCGACCTGCCCGACGAAGGGCGGGTCGGCCTCATCACCTACATGCGGACCGACTCGACGAACCTCTCCAAGGAGGCGATCGACATGGCCCGCCGCTATCTCCAGGAGCGGCACGGCGGGAAATACGTCCCGGAAAAGCCGCGGTTGTACGCGAGTTCCAACGAGTCGGCCCAGGAGGCCCACGAGGCGATCCGGCCGACCGACGCCTTCCGCGCGCCCGACCGGATCGCCTCCGCGCTCTCCGAGGAGCAGCTCCGGCTCTACCGGCTGATCTGGCAGTCGTTCGTTTCCTGCCAGGCCACCGACGCCGAGTGGGACTCGACGAGCGTCCGCCTCCGCCGCAGCGACCGCGACACCGGCGCCGTCTTCAAGGCCCACGGTCGCGTCCTCCGCTTCGACGGCTTTTATTCAATCAGTGGCCAGCCCCGCGACGACGGCGACCAGGTCCTCCCCGACTTCGAGAAGGGGGCGGTGCTGGCGCCGTTTTCCATCGATCCGCGGCAGAAGTTCCAGGCCCCGCCGCCGCGGTACACCGAGGCCACGCTCGTCAAGAAGATGGAGGAGGAAGGGATCGGCCGTCCATCGACCTACGCCAGCATCATCAACGTCATCGAGAACCGCGGCTACGTGATCCAGCAGGACCGGCGGTTCCACGCCACGGCCCTCGGCGAGGCGGTGACCGGCTTCCTCAAGCGCGGCTTCCGCGACCAGTTCATCGAGATTGGCTACACGCGTGAGATCGAGCAGGAACTCGACCAGGTCGCGCAGGGCACGAAGCGCTGGACCGACATGCTCCACGAGTTTCATGACGAACTGAAGCCGAAGCTCGCCGAGGCCGAAAACGAGCCCCACGAGAAGGCGAAGTCCGAGCCATCGGCCTACAAGTGCCCCCAGTGTGGCCGCCGGCTCGAATACCGGCTTGGCGGCAAGGGGGAGTTTCTCTCCTGCAGCGGCTACAACGAGAAGATCATCGACGAGCCACCCGCTCCGGCCAAGCCCGCCAAGGGCAAGGCCAAGAGGGCCAAACCCAAGAAGCCGAAGGAGCGGCCCGCCTGCACGTTCGCGATGCCGGTCGATCGCCAGCGCCGGCCCCTGCTCCCGGAGCAGCTCGACCTGCTCTCGCCGGCCGGCGTGCCGATGGTCAAGCGGACGGGCCGGTTCGGTGACTTCCTCGTCGAGGACAAGCCGCGGCCGCCGAAGCCCAAGGGCAAGAAGGCGGCCGAGGCACCGACCGAGCCGGCGCCGCTGATCCTCAACCTCGACAAGAAGGGGAACCTCAAGCTTCCCGCCCCGCCGCCGCTGGTCACCGACATCGCCTGCCCGAAGTGCGGCGAGATGATGAACCTGCGTGACGGCAAGCGCGGCCCGTGGCTCGGCTGCCGGGCGTTTCCCAAGTGTCGGGGCCGGGAGGCCTTCGGCAAGCTGCCCGAGCCGCGGCAGAAGGAATTGCAGCAGGAACTGGCGACCCACCTCGCCGGCCACACGAAGATCGTCCTCACGCGACGCGACGGCACGACGCCCGTCCCGGAGGGCACGCCCGTGTCGGCGTTGACGATGGAGGGGGGCGTGGCGACGCTCGAGCCCTTCAGCAGCTAAAAGGTGCCAGCCACCAAATTTGGGTAATCTGCGTTCTGGAGCCACCCAGCTTCTCCAGTTTTGGTGGCTGGCACCTTTATCCCCTGCCGAACAGCCCGCGGGGAACGATCAAGGCCGGTCTCGACCGCGGATTCGTCGCGGAAGACGACTATCAGGCCGCGCTCGACCTCGTGGCCGACCGCAACACCTGCAGCCACGTGTATCGACAGTCGTTGATTCCGACGATCCTCGCGCGGCTTTCCGAACACTGCCGGACGATGCAGGCGGTCGTCGCCCGGTTGCCGCGGGAAGGAGCACCGGAAAGACCGGATTCCTGACGCAGCGACTGATTTTCGGCCCGTTTTCCAGCCGGGAACTTTTTCCAGCCCGGTGGCGTCTTACCTTCGTGTTCCCTTCATCCAGACGTCCCCCAGCCTTCTTCCCGACCGGAGATGTCCATGGCAACGAATTTCTTTGTTGCCCGCCGCCAGCGCGGCATCCTGATCGCGGCACTCCTGCTGTCCTCGGCCTCGACAGGCGATGGCCTCTGCCTCGCTGACGAACTGCCCGCAGCCATACCCCCGCAGCGGTCCGCCCCGCTTCCCCTCACGGTCGAGGCAGACCCTGCCACGCCGGTCCATCGGATCGTGATCCCCAAGGCGGTGCTTGCGAAACTCGCAGGCGATTTCCCGGGCGCAGGCGCGATCGCCTCCGCTTCCCCGGCCCGCAGCATCGTCGCCGCCCTCGCCCTCTCCGCCGCGGTCGCCTGCGGGCTCGTCGCCTCGCGGCAGGGCCGCCCCGGGCGGCTGGCGGCGACCGTGCTCGTCGGCCTCATCGCTGCGGCAACCACAGGAGCAGTCGTGTACGCGGACAAAGGCCCACCCCCCAGCCTCGCCCGCAGACCCGACCGCGTCGAGCCACCCGGTGGCGAACGGTCCGCAGGCGAGCGGCCCGAGTCGGTCGTCCTCGCCCAGGGGGGCAAGGTGATCCTCGAGATCGCTGCAGGAGGCGAGGAAGCCGTCGTGATCGTCGTCGGCAAGAAGCCGGAGGCGAAAGAACCAAATGTCAGGCCGCCGCGCATGCTCGCACCCGCGGACCGCTGATACCCCGGACCTCGAGCCATGGCGACCCTCCTCCAGCCCGCCGCAGAGCGACGACCCGCGACGCTCGCCGCCGACCCGGCGGCGGCGTTCGCGGCCGTCGTGATCGCAGTCGTCGCCACGGCGGCCCTGCTCGCCGGCTGGTTCCCGATCGGCTTCTCGATCGCGATCGTGTTCCTGTTCGCCGGGCCGCACAACTGGCTCGAGGCCCGGTACTTCATGACGCGGATGCCGGCCCGCTGGGGCAGGCTCCGCGGCTTCTTCACGCTCGGCATCGGCGGCGTCGTCACGCTCGCCGCGACGAGCATTGCGACCCCGACCATTGCGGCGGCGCTCGGCGACGGCCGGGAGACGTGGCTCGTGCTGCTCGCGGCCTGGAACTCGGTCCTCGTCCTCTGGGCCGCGACGCTGGCCGCGATCCGGCGCCGGCAGAACCCGCGCCGCGCATGGCCGTGGCTCTGGCCGACGGCTTTTGTCCTCATGGCGGCGGCATGGCTGTGGCCGGTGGGCTGGAGCCTGGGGCTCGTCTACCTCCATCCGCTCGCGGCGCTTGTGTTTCTCGACCGGGAGATCGGCCGACGCCGGCCCGATCTGCGGCCCGCCTACCGGGCCTGCCTGCTCGCCGTGCCTGCGGCCCTCGGCGTGCTCGCCTGGCGGCTCGGCGGCGCGGCTGATCTGCCGGGCAGCGACGTGCTCACGGCGCAGATCACCCACCACGCCGGGGCCGGTATCGTGCCCCGCGTCTCCACGCACTTCCTCGTCGCCGCGCACACGTTTTTGGAGATGCTTCACTACGCGGCGTGGTGTGTCGGCCTGCCGCTGCTCGCCGTCGGCACCCGGCCGTGGCACTTGGATGGCGTGCCGCTGGCGCGACGCTCAGCCGCCTGGCGGCGGGCCCTCGCGGCCGTGCTCGTCACGGGGGGAATGGTCATGGCCGCCTTCTGGGTCGGGTTTCTCGTCGATTACCCGGTGACCCGGAGCCTGTATTTCACCGTCGCCCTCGTCCACGTGCTCGCCGAAATTCCGTTCCTTGTCCGTGAGGCCTGACGGCCAACGGCGACGGAATGCCACCCACCCGGGTACGATCCCTGCCAGGAACTTTTTTCGCCCCGGCCGCGTCTGAATTTCATGATCCAGGTCCGATGAACCGGTTCCGCCCCACCCTGCCTCGGGAGAACATCATGCCTGTCACCTCAGCGCCCGCCCGCTCCTGCCTGCGGGCTGTCCTCACGGCAGTCGTGCTCTGCTCCGCCTCCGCGGCAATCGCCGACCTGATCGTCCCCGACGAGCAGCCGCCCGCGGCCCCAGCACAGCGGTCAGCGCCGCTCCCCCTCACGGTCGAGGAGGATGCCGCCACGCCGGTCCATCGGATCGTGATCCCCAAGGCGGTGCTCGCGAAACTCGCCGGCGACGTGCCGGACGCGAGCACCATCGCGTCCGCTTCACACGGCCGCAGCATCGTGGCCGCCCTCGCGCTCTCGGCAGCGGTGGCCTGCGGGCTCGTCGCCTCGCGCTGCGGCCGGCCCGGCCGGCTGGCAGCGGGCGTGATCGTCGGTCTCGTCGCGGCCGGCGCCGCGGGCCTGCTCCCCGGCATTCCGGCACGGGCTGACAGGGCCGCGGCAAACGTGCCCCCGCCCCGTGTCGGCCGCCCGGTCGCCCCGGTGCCCGATGCCGCGCGGCCCGACTCGGTCGTCGTCGCGCAGGGGGCCAAGGTGGTCCTGGAGATCGCCCCGGAGGGCGCCGAAGCCATCGTGCTGGTGGTCGGCAAGGCGGCGGGGAAGTGAACTGCCCGCTCGGCGGTCCACGCTACGTCTCACGCACCGTGCTCCGCCTCCATTCGCGCGGCCCACGTCGGTGGATCGTCCCCGAGGCCTGACCACGTGCCCCCCGATGCCGACACCCTCTGGTCCTTCCTGCCGTGGGGCTACGTGTTCACCGTCGCGGTGGAACTGCCGGTGCTGCTCGTCGGGCTCTCCGCCCGGCACACGATCCGTGACCGGGTCGCGGCCGGGCTCGCACTCACGGCGTTCACCTATCCGATCGTGGTCTGCGTGATGCCGCCGCTGGTCTGGGGGCCGTGGGGCCGAGGCTGGTATCTCGTCGTCGCCGAAACGTTCGCGCCGCTCGCCGAATGCCTGCTTTTTCGGCTCGTCTCGGGCCCCGCTCCAGACCGTCGCTCGGCGGTCCGCGACTGCGGCGCGATCGTGCTCGCCAACCTGCTCTCGTTCGGCCTCGGCGAACTTACCGGCTGACGTTGCCAGACACCTGCACCCGGATCATTCGGGATCGTGGGTCACGGCGCCGGTTCCACCGACACGACGTCCATTTGGACGAATTGGCCGTTGCCCGCCTCCGGTGCCGGCGGCACGTCCGGGACAACCAGTTTTTTGAGGTTGGTCTTCAGGACGCCATTCTGGCCGTTGCCATGGAACGTGACCTTGGCACCGCCGTCGATCTCGATCGTCTTTGTGTAGTCGATGATGAACGGCTCGACAAGTTTGTCCTGGCGGTTCAGGAAGTAGTGAGACTCGGGGCTCGAGATCGAAAGTTGGTAGATGTTGTATTTGGGGTTGTCCGGCTCGCCCCCGATGTAGAAATAGTCGCCGTCCTGCTTGCCGTTCTTGTACCTCATCGACTCGACCACGCCGCGAAACCTCACCGTGACCCGGTACCGTTTGCCGGGTTCGCCGTCGAACACCCGGTCGAACGTGAACTGGTCGGTCGTTTTCGGATCGGCCTTCTCCTTCACGAGCCCCGACGGGCAGGCACCGTTGCCATATTCACGGCGCGGGTCGCGGCAGGGAAACTCCCAGCGGGCGCCATGAAGCGCTGCACCGATCCGCGGCGCAGGCGCCGCTGCGGCGGGAGCCCCGCCCCCCTCCTCGGGCTGGCCGATCGCCGCGGCGGAGATGCAGCAGAATCCCAGCGTCACGCCGAACAGAAGACCATTCCGCATGGTTCAAGCCCTTTCTTCATTGCCCGGAACGACGATGCACGTGGATCCCCATCGCGACATCGCGGACCACACCTCCCGTCAAAGTACCCCCCGCTCGCCGAGCAGGCAACTCGGCGGACGGGTCAGCCCGCCGGCCAGGCCAGATCGCCGCCGGCCGTGTCGGGGATTTCATCGAGGGCCACGGCGTAGGCGGTGGCGTGCGACCGGCAGTGGGAGATGCTCACGAGCATGCAACGGATCCCGAGTTTGTCGGCGACATCGCGGGCACCGCCGCGGAGCACGGTCTGAGGCCGACCGCCCGGAGCGTTCATCACCTCGACGTCCCGCCAACTGATCCCGCGGCGCCAGCCCGTGCCCAGTGCCTTGAGCACCGCCTCTTTCGCCGCCCAGCGGCCGGCGAAATGCTGTGTCGCCATCCGCCGGCTGCGGCAATAGTCGATCTCCGCCGACGTGTAGACCCGGTCCACGAACAGCTCGCCGTGCCGCTCGATCATCTGCGCGATCCGCAGGCACTCGGTGATGTCGGTGCCGATCCCCAGAACCTTCATCGGCCGCCTCGCCCGGGACCAGGGCCCACGCTCCGGTCCAGTCCGCAGGCCCGCCGCGCCCGATCGAGCACCTCACGGGCCTTGATTCGCGCCTTCGCCGCCCCGGCGGCGAGGATCGTCTCGATCCGCCCGGCATCGGCCTCGAGCGCCCCGCGCCGCGTTCGGGCGTCGGCAAAGAACGCGGCCGCCGCCTCGACGAGGGCCTTCTTCACCTCGCCGTAGCCGAAGCCGCCGCGCCGGTAGAGGTCCGCCATCCGTTGCCGGTCGGCCTCAGGAGCGACGAGCGCATAGAGCGCGAACAGGTGGTCGTCGTCCGGATCCTTCGGCGCTTCCATGGGCCGCGAATCGGTCGTGATCCGCATGATCTTCTTCTTCTGCTGCGGCAGGTCCTCGAACACGTCGATCGTGTTCTCGTAGCTCTTGCTCATCTTTTGGCCGTCGAGGCCCGGCACCTTTGCTCCCCCCTCCACGAGCCGCGGCCGCGGCAGCGTGAACACCGGACCGTAGAGGTGGTTGAACGTGCCGGCGAGGTCGCGGCAGACCTCGATGTGCTGAACCTGGTCCTCTCCAACCGGCACGACCGTGGCGTCGTAGGCGAGGATGTCGGCCGCCATCAGGACAGGATAGGTGAACAGACCCGCATCGGCCGGCAGGCCGCGGGTCTTCTTGTCCTTGTAGGCATGGCAGCGCTCGAGCAGGCCCATCGGGCAGACGGTCATGAGCAGCCACGTGAGCTCGGTCACCTCGGGCACGTCCGACTGCACGAAGAGCACCGCCCGGTCGGGATCGAGGCCCAGGGCGACGAGATCGATGGCTGCCGCGCGGACGAGCGCCCGCAGGCGTGCAGGCTCGCGGACGGTGGTCAGGGCGTGCAGGTCGGCGATGAAGTAGTAGGCCTCGTCGGCGGCCTGGTGGGCCCCCGGCTGCAGGTCGATGTACTGGCGGATGGCGCCGAAGTAGTTGCCCCAGTGGAACCGGCCGGTCGGCTGAATGCCGGACAGAGCCCGTGTCCGGCGTGGGACGGGCGGGGGCGTCGACGAGGATCCGGCAGTCGGTAGGGCGGAGGTCATGCGGGGCTCCCGACGGTCGGGACGGCCGGCGGACAGGCTGCCGGCGGCTGCGGCAACTGCAGCGATCCCACGATATCGACCAGCCGCTCCGCGCCCAGTTCCCCGACCGCGGCCGGCAGTTCTTCGAGGAGCCGCATCGACGCCACCGGCTCGGCGAAGTTGGCGGTGCCCACCTGCACCGCCGAGGCGCCGGTGACGAAAAACTCCATGCAGTCGTCGATCGTCATGATGCCGCCAACGCCGATGATCGGGATCTCGACCGCCCGGCGGACCTGATGAACGCACCGCAGCGCGATCGGCTTGATCGCCGGCCCGCTCAGGCCTCCCACCACGTTGCCGAGCAACGGCCGGCGCCGCCGCCAATCGACCGCCATCCCCTGGCAGGTGTTGACGAGCGTCACCGCGTCGGCCCCGCCGTCACGGGCCCCGCGGGCGATGGCCGCGATGTCGGTGACGTTGGGCGTCAGCTTGGCGATCACCGGCAGCCGCGTCGCCGCCCGCACGCCGGCCACGACCTGGCGGCACATCTCGGGATCCGTGCCCATGTCGACGCCGTGGCTGACGTTGGGGCAGGAGATGTTGAGCTCCAACGCCGCGATGCCAGGCACGCCGTCGAGCCTGGCGGCCAGGGCCACGAACTCGTCGCGGACGGCCCCGGCGATGCTGACGATCACCGGCGCACCGCAGGAGACGAGAAACGGAAACTGCTTGGCAAGGAAGGCATCGACGCCATCGTTGTCGAGGCCGATCGAGTTGAGCAGGCCGGCGGCGGTCTCCACCGTCCGCCACGGTGCATTGCCCTGGCGCGGCAGCGGCGTGATCGTCTTGGGGACGATGCCGCCGAGCCGACGCAGGTCGGTGAAGCCCGCCATCTCACGGCCGTAGCCGAAGGTTCCCGAGGCGACGAGGATCGGGTTGGGCAGGCGGAGCCTGCCCAGATTGACAGCCACGTCGGGGCCCGTTCCGCAAACGGGGGAAGCTGCGGGGAACGCGGGCGACTCGGGCATGATCACTGGCTCCAAAGGCGAACGGTTGTATCAAGTTTGCCGAATGGGCCGCCGATACCATCCGACGGATCGATAGCCGCGGCCTGCCGGCCGCAGCCTTCCGTTTGCCATTAGTCGTTGCGGCCGTTAGACTTCCACCGCGGGTTCAAACCAGCCATGCCCCGTCTGACTGTCGATCGCTCGTGGCGGCTCCCGAAGCGGGTCTCTCATGGCGGAAGCGCCTTTCCACACCGCGACCAAGAAGGACCTCGTGAAGACGATCGCCGAGCGCTCCGGGCTCTCCCGGGCGCAGGTGCAAAAGATCGTCCAACTCACGTTCGAAACTCTCAGCGACACGTTGATCAGCGAGCGACGGATCGAACTCCGCGGCTTCGGGGTCTTCGAGGTCCGGCGGCGAGCGGCTCGCGTCGGCCGCAACCCGCGAACGGGCAAGACCGTGCCGGTGCGGGCCCGCTATGCCGTGGCATTCAAGCCGGGCAAGTTGATCGAGTCCCGGGTCGCCAACCTGTCCGTGGACGGCGAATCGTCAGGCCGATGACGAACGGCTCGGGGCTTTGGGAAGGCGGGGCAATCCGCCGCCTGAGAGGCCCTGAGGGCCGGCCCGAGCGATCTCGCTCCGGCTGCGGAAAAGCGGTACATCCCGCGTTGCTGCGGAAGGTGCGGCCCGACACGTGGCCGGCGACGTTGGAGGCGGAAGCGGCGCTGCTCGCGGACGAGGTGAGGAGGACCGTGCGATGAAGAAGTGTGTCTTGCTGTTCACCGTGGCCATGACGCTGGTGTCGGGCTCCGGCTGCCTGATTCCGATGTATTCCGGCGACCCGGTCCGGCGGGCCCAGCAATTGATCCACACCTCCGAGGATCTGCGGGCGATTACCGACGAGTGGGAACGAATCTGGTTCCTCGACCAGCCCTCGCACATGACGCCGTGGCGGACGCACGGCGGGATACTGTAGATCGCGCCTGTCGGGCCATCCATGGCCCCGACAGGCTTACGCTCGGCGGGGCGAAGCCGAGGTTCGCCGCGCCCGAGCCGCCCGGCCTCCAGCCGGGCGTGGCCGCCGCTTTCGCGGCGGCGGGCCAGGCACGCGGCGCGGCCGGAGGCCGCTGCGTGCCGAAGGCAGAAAACACCGCACGCGGCGCGGCCGGGCTCGACTGCCGACTACACTGGAGCCTCGCGAGGTGCCCCCCCATGCAGCACGCCACCGCTGCCCTCCTCTTGTTCATCGTCGCCACCACGTTCGGCGGCGACGTTCAGGGTGATGAACTGACCGTCATCGAGGGCTGCACGCTCGTCGATGCACCATGGGCCGACGGCGACAGCTTTCCCGTGCGCACGCCCGACGGCCAAGTGCACACCGTCAGACTTTACGGTGCCGACTGCCTCGAACAGCACGTCGCCGGCGAGACCGACGCCCGCCGACTGCGCGCCCAGCGCCGGTACTTCGGCATCACCTCCGCCCGCCCCGATCCGAAGGATTCAATCGCCCTCGCAAAGGATCTCGCCAAGCAGGCGTCCGCCGAGACGCGCCGCTTCCTGCGCGAGCCGTTCACCATCCACACGAGCTTCGCCGACGCACGAGGCGACGGAAAGCACAAGCGGATCTACGCCTTCGTGTTCCACGCCACGGGAGAGGATCTGGCCGCCCACCTCGTCTCCACCGGCCTTGCCCGGGCCTACGGCGTGAGCCGCTCGACGCAGGGGGGCGAGTCGGCCGACGACTACCGCGAATTCCTCGCCGACCGCGAACTGCAGGCCGCCAAGCACGGCGCCGGTGCCTGGGCCCACACCGTCTGGGAAGCCCTGCCCGCCGAACGCCGCCTCGAACGCGACGAGGAACGCGAACTCCGCCGCGCCGTGGACGGCGGCGGGCCGCTGCCGGCCGGCTTCGTGCTCGATCCCAACACCGCCTCGCGCGAGGATCTGATGCGGCTGCCCCGCGTCGGCGAGACGCTGGCCAATCGGATCATCGAGCGGCGGCCCTACAAGCGGCTCACCGACCTGCTCGAGGTCGACGGCATCGGCCCGGCGACGTACCGTGAACTGAAGCCGTTCTTCCGGCTCGGCGCCGCCGACTGACGGGCGGCCGCGAAAGCGACTCCGGAGCAGGGCCGGGCATCGGTCGTCTGCCCGGCCGATCAGATGCGGATCTTGGCCGCCTGAGCGACGATCGTCTCCAAGGGCACGACCTGCCCCTTGTTGCAGCCCGGACAGGCCTCGGCCGCCTCGGCCCAGGCCTCGGGGGACCGCAGGTTCGAGTCCCAAAACGGCCAGGTTCGGCACTGGCGCGGCCGCTCGTCATACACCGTGCACTTTCGGGTCTGCTCGTCGAGGAGCACACAATCGCCCCCCGGCCGCTCCGCCAGCGACCGGCGGACGCCCACCTGCTTGACATAGGCCTTTTCGAAAGCCGCCGGCGACATGCCCCGGCGGGCCGCCATGGCGTCGATCTCGGCCTGGTTCACCCAGACGTAGCCCTCGGCGCCGGAACAGCAGTCGCCACACTGCGTGCACTGGAACCTGAGCCCGTCGGCATACCAGACATCACGGGGAATTCCTGCCATCGAAAGCCTCCGAAAACGAGAAGCACCGCGGCCGCAGCCCCGCGTGACGGCGGATCATAGCCCATGCCGGTCCGCACCCACCACCCCCGGTCAGTCGGCCGCCAGCGACTCCAGCAGATCGATCCGGGCGGCCCGACGCGCGGGAATGTACGCCGCCAGCGCCGTCACGGCGACCGCACCCGCGAGGTTGGCGGCGATCACCGTGGGCCGCAGGCTCGGAGAGAGAGGATGCCCGAGGAGCGGCTGGCTGGCGATCTGGATGAAGGCCGCGGTCACGAGGCCGCCGACGACGCCCGCCGCGCAGCCGGCGACGCCGAGGATCAGGCTCTCCACGACCACCAGCCGCGTCACCTGCCGGCGGGTCATGCCCAGGCTGCGGAGCAGGCCGAGCGTCCGCTGCTGCTCCGCCACGTTCATCGCCACCGTGTTGGCGACGCCGAGGCTGCCGATGACGAACCCGAGTCCGAGAATCGCCCACAGCGCGCCGACCACGCCTCCCACGATCCGGTCGACAGTGCCGCGCATCTCGGCGAACGACCGGGGCACGAGCCGCAACTCCCGCCCCGCTTCGGCGAGCGGCCCGGCGATCGCGACGGCCTGCCCCGGCGTCGCCGTGACGAGGAGAAAGTCCGCGTTCTCGATGCCGAACAGCCGCCGGGCGGCATCGCGTCGCAGGTGCAGCGCGGCGCCACCGGCCGTGTAGTCGACCACGACTCCGCCGATCGTCACGGGCATGCTCCGGCCGCGAACCTCCACGGTCAGCGTCGCGCCATCGGTCACGCCCCGATGGCTCGCAAGCGCGCTGCCGGCGGCCGCCGCGCCCCGCTCGAGAGCCGCCCGCAGCGTCGCTTCATCGGCCCCGACCGGTCGGAAGGGAAGCGGCCGGTCGGCGGGCAGATCGCGGCCGACGACGACGCAGGGCACGCCGGCGACCTGCCCTGCGGCGAAGGCGATCGCCTCGACCCGGGCCACGCCGGGAATCGCCCGCAGCCGTGCCAGGGCGTCTTCCGTGGCGACGACCGCGTCCCCGGAACGCACCAGCACCCAGTCGGCCTGCATCGACCGGGCGTACCAGGCGAGCATGTCGTCCACGTTGTCGCGAATCGCGTGGCCGAGCCCGACACCGTTGCTCACCGCCACCACGAGCACGCCCGTCGTCAGCGCCGTGCGGATCGGCTGCCGCAGGATCTGCTCGCGGGCCAGCCGCCCCTCGACCCGCCAGGCCGCCGGCACCAGCCGGGACACGCAGCGGACCAGCGTCGGCAGGAGCAGCGGCGTGGTGGCCACGTAGGCGAGGAGCATGATCATGCCCGCCGGCACGGCGGCCCGCGGCGGCAGCACGCGGACGACCACGGCGCCGAGCAACGCCGCCGCCACCGTCCACAGCGCCACCGCGATGGCGATGAACCGCCACGGCACACGCGGTTCGGGCGGGGGCGGGGCATGGGCCAGGCTCTCGAGCAGATCGACGCCCGCTGCCTGTCGCGCCGGCCACCAGGCCGCAGCCACGGCGACGAGCGGTCCGAGAGCCGTGGCCACGAGCACGACGCCGGGCTGGATGGCGAACGGCTCATCGCCAGCCTGCAGGGCGGCGGCGATCCGACGGGCGATCGGTGCGGCCGCGGCGATGCCGACGGCTGCACCCACCAGGGCGCCGGCACAGCCGAGCAGAGCGGCCTCGCCGGTCACGAGCCGCCGGACCTGCCGCGTCGTCGCTCCCAGCACCCGGGCCAGCGACAGCGAACGACGCCGCTCGCTGACCGCCATCAGCATGGCGTTGGCGACGATGAACCAGGCCATGGCGACCGTCAGCCCGGTGACGAAATCGAGCCCCAGGTCGGCCGCCCGCAGCACGTCGTCGGCCAGGGCCGCACGTCCTTCGGGCGTCCGCGCGTCGAGCTCGTCGGGAAGCAGGCGGCCGATGGCCGCGCGCACGCGGTCGCGATCGGCGCCAGGGGCCACGAGGACGCGGACGCGGTCGACCTGCCCCGTGGCGAGGGAGAGGTCGGTCAGCGACGCGATGTCCATGAGCACGCCGGCGCCCGCGGTGAACGCGGCCAGCCCTCCCGGTGCGGTCAGGCCGGTCACCGTGACGCGGCGCGGCCCGCGCCGCGTCAGGATCAGGATCCGGTCTCCGACCGCGGCGGCCAGACCGGATGCGAGCGACGCGTCGAGCACGACCTCGCGTGGTCCCGCACAGGGCACGCCCTCGGCCAGCGACAGGTACCCGAGGTCTGCCAGCCCGGCGACGTCCACCCCCGCGACGCTCTCGATGATCCGCAGGCCTCCGTGCCGCACGACGGTGGGACGGAAGAACTGGGGCACGACCGCACGCACGCCCGGCACCGCGGCCAGGTCGGGCAGCTGCTCGGAGGCGAAGCGGCCGCCGCCGCGGGCCACGACGTCGACGGACACCGGACCCTGCAGCGCGCCGGCGAGACGACGATAACCGGCTCGCGCCGCGTCGGCCGCGAGCCACGTGGCGACGACGGCAGCCACCCCCACGGCCACCGCGGCGGCGGCCGCCAGGGCGCGGCCCGGCCGCCGGCGCCACTGCCGCAGGATCCACCCGCCGGGGGTCATGACGCGACTCCCGCCGGGCCGTCCGCCTCGACGCGGCCGTCACGCATGGCGATGCGGCGCGGAACCGCGGCGGCGATGCCGGCATCGTGGGTCACGAGCACCACGGTCTGACCGCGGTCGCGGACGAGGCTGCGAAACAGGTCCATGACGATCGCACCGTTGGCGGTGTCGAGGGCACCGGTCGGCTCGTCGGCGAGCACGACCGCCGGCTGCGCGATCAACGCCCTGGCGATCGCCCCGCGCTGCTGCTCGCCGCCGGAGAGGGCGTCGGGGCGGTGACCGGCCCGGGCGGCGAGCCCGACGGCGGCCAGCGCCTCCCGGGCCGCCGCCGCCGCACGGGCGGCGGGAGTCCCGTCGAGGACGAGCGGCAGGGCGACGTTTTCCTCGAGGGTGAACTCGGGAAAGAGGTTGTACCGCTGGAACACGAAGCCGATCCGGCGGCGGCGGAGGAGGGCCAGGCCGTCGTCGTCGAGGCCGGCGAGATCGACCCCTTCGACGAGCACCGCGCCCCTGGTCGGTCGCGTGATGCCGCCGAACAGGTGGAGGAGCGTGCTCTTGCCCGACCCCGAGGGACCGGTGATTGCCACCAGTTCGCCGGCATTGATCGAGAGGCTCACCTCCCGCACCGCCGCCACCGGCGTCCCGCCGGAGAGAAAATCCTTGCCCGCCCGCCGCGCCTCGAGGACCGCCATGCACCGCTCCATCACGTCCCGCCCGCGGACAATTGCGACCCCGGGCCTCCCCATCCTATTCTGACGCCAACGAATCTGCCGACGGCTGCGGTCGACCGCGGCCGCCGGCCCCCGTTCCGGAGCTGCAGATGTTCATCCACAAGGAGCGGCTCGCCTACCTTCTCGAGCCGGCCGACTACTCCGCACAGAGCGTGCTGGAGACGGAGATCGCGCGGCTCTTCCTGCCGGCCTGGCATCCGGTGGCACTCGTGGGCGATCTCGCCACCGACGGCGATTTCGTCACGTTCGACCTGTTCGGCAGGCCGGTCCTCCTGCGCCGCCACGCCGGCCGTCTCCATGCCTATCTCAACGTCTGTGCCCACCGCCATTGCATGCTCACGGAACTGCCGCGCGGCCGGTCGGAAAAACTCGTCTGCCAGTACCACGGCTGGGAGTATCGCCCCTGTGGCGCGATCGACAAGGTGCCCGATGGCGGCTGTTTCAAACCCTTCGACCGCGAGACCGCGGCACTTCAGGCCTTCGCGGTGGAAACCTGCGGGGAACTGGTCTTCGTGCGGCTCGCGGCCAACGGGGTCGACCTGCGGACGTGGCTCGGCCCCTGGTTCGACCGGGTCGCGGCCGGCTTCGCGTTCCCCTATCGCTGCAACTGGCGGTATGCGGCGGACTTCCCCTGCAACTGGAAGATTCCGGTCGAGAATACCGTCGAGACCTATCACCTGCCCCTCGTCCACCCCACGACGCTCGGCGGCTTCGGCCTGATTCCCGAGGAAGCGCAGAAGCACTGGCTGGAAAACAAGTCGACCACGCTGGTCTTCGATCTCGGCCGGGAGAGCCCGCCGGCCCGCACGCAGCGCCGGGTGGCGGGCTGGCTCGGCGGCGGCACCGACACCGCCGAGTACGTCCACCATCACGTCTTCCCGAACCTGGTGTTCACGTTCACCGACCTGTTCATGTACTGCCAGGTCTACCTGCCGGTGACACCGACGACGTCGCGGACGCTGGCCTGGATGTTCAGCCTCGACGGGACGCGACGCAACCCGTTCGCCCGCGTCATCGCCCGGCTGGCCGCCCGGCACGGGGTACGGGCCAACGCGGCGATCCAGCGCGAGGATGCGTCGGTGTTCGCGGCCCAGCAACGCGGGCTCGCCGCCACGCCGTTCCGGGGATGCATCGGCACCCGCGAGGAACGGATCTGGTGCTTTCACGACTACGTCAAGCGGGCCCTGGCCTGAAGGCCGGTCCGCGGACCGGTCCGGCCGGCGATCAGACGGTGGCGCCGACGACCCCGCGGGCGGCGCCCGAGCCGGTCCGCACTCCGTCGCCGACCGCGGCGAGCACCTCGACGGCGAGCCTGCGGGCCGCGGGATCGGTCGCCTCGATCAACGCGCCGCCGCGGGCCACGAGGTCCGCCGCCGGCTCCGTCCCCGCGAGCAGGCGTTCGAGCGCGGCCGCGGAGAGATGCACGATCGGTGCGGTCGCTCGCGGCAGTCCCATGTGCAGACCGCCGGGCCGACCGCCGGCAACGGTGATCGTCCACTGCCCGCCGCCGGCACCCGCCGCCGCCAGGCCGAGGACGGGCCCCACGGGGGGCGGCCCCCAGGAAGCGACGCCCAGCCGGGCCTCGAGAAGGCCCCGGCCAGTCGAGCGGCGGACCACCCGGCCGGGAGGCGGCCAGCGGAAGCGGTTGGCGATCGCGAACCGACAGAGGCGGTGGATCGTCTCCTCGTCGAGTTCGGGCGACGGCAGATCGGGCACGGCGGCAGTGCACTGCGTCGAGTCGAACCGCGGATCGTCGCTCCAGTACGCCCGGTAGACGTGCATCTGGTCCTCGAAGAGCCGCGCCAGCATGACGGGATCGAAGGCCGCCGCCCGGCCCGGCCCGCCGGACGCCCGCTCGGCCTCCAATTCCGCCGCCATCTCCACGGCGAGCCGTTGAAACACGCGGGCCAGCCGCTCGACGGGCGTGGGGCGTGTGGACGTGACGTGGTAGGTCCGGCCGTGCAGGCTGCGGTCGGTGATGATCCGCGTCATCACCGCCGACACCCAGTCCACGGGCACGAGGTTCTTCACTTCCTGGCCGGTCATTCCCAGCGCCTCGAGGAGCGACCCCGGCTCCACCTCCGCGCCGACGAACGCCTCGACGAAGGGCTGCACGATCCGCAGCGGCTTGTAAAAACCATGAAACGTGTTCGTGAAACCGGTCACGAGGTCGCCGACGATGATGCTCGGCCGATGGACGGTGCAGACGTCGAGAAACGGCGCGGACACGGCGGCTTTTTCCGATTCGATCTTGCTCCGTTCGTAGTCGTTGCCCGGGGTCTGCCCGACGTCGAGCTCGGTCTCGAGGATCCGTCCGCGGCGGGTGCCGCAGACGTAGGCGCTCGACACGTGGTGCAGCCGGCGGATGCCCCGGTCGCGGCACAGGGCGAGGACGTTGGCCGTGCCGTTGACGTTGCTGTTCCAGGGCTCGCCGTCGCTGTCGCGCATCTGGAAGGCGAGGCTCGCGGCGGAGTGGACGATCTCGTCGACGTTGCGGGCCACCCAGGCGGCCGCGTCCGCGGCGAGCCCCAGGCCCGGCGCCGTGATGTCCCCCTCGAGCACGACCGGACAGGGGACCGTCACGCCGGCCACCTCGTGCCAGTCGGCCAGAATCTCGTCGTTTCGGTCCGCGGCGGCGGCGGTCTTCGAACCGCGGACGAGCACGGCCACGCGCCGCCCGGCGGCGGCGACGTCACGGACCAACGACCGGCCGAGCAGCCCCGTGGCTCCCGTGACGAGCAGGTAACGATCGCTGTCGGTCATGCTGCGGCTCCTTGCGTTCGATCCCCGGCGCGGCGGCGGACGGGCTCAGATGTGGATCGCGGCACCGCCATCGACCACGAGCGTCTGTCCCTGGACGAGGTCGGCGAGCGGGCTGGCCAGAAACAGCACGGCGTCGGCGACGTCGGTGGCCTCCAGCTGCCGCTGCCCGACCATCGTCTTGCTGGTCCGGCCGGCGAACATCAGTTCCGCGCCGGGCAGTCGCCGCGTCGAGTCGGTCTCGACCAGGCCGGCCTCGACGACGTTGACGTTCACGCCGCGGTCGCCGAGTTCCAGGGCCCAGTGCCGGGCCAGGGCCGTGACGGCGGCCTTCGTGCCGCCGATCAGGCCGTACATCGGCAGCGCCATGTGGGTCCCGTGGCTGGAGAGCACCACCACCTTGCCGCGGCCGCTGCCCGACTCCAGGAGCGGGGCCGCCGCCTTGAGCAGGTGGACGAACGACAGGACGTTGGTGTGCATGGCGGCGTCGAAGTGCCGCTGCGACGTGGCCGCCAGGGGGCGGAAGCCGCCGGTCGCCGCGTTGTGGACGAGGATGTCGAGTTGCCCGAACTGCTCGCGGACGAAGCCGACCATGTCCTCCACGTCCTCCTCCGCGGAGACGTCGGCGCGGACGCAGGCGACCCGCCGGCCGAGGGCGGCGATCTCCGCCGCCACCGCATCGGCCTCCCGGCCGCTGGTCACGTAGTTGATGACGACGTCGGCACCGGCCTCCGCCAGCCGCAGGGCGCACGCCCTGCCGATGCCCCGGCTCGAGCCCGTCACCAGCGCCACCTTGCCGTTCAGATCGATCATCCTGCCTTCTCCTCGGGGTGAGCAGCGGACCCGGCGGATGGCGGCTCGCGCCGCGCGTAGATCAGCCAGTGTCGCGGAAAAATCTTGGGAGCCTGCTGCCAGGCGTGCGGGCGGAAGCCCTGCGCGGCGAGGATCCCCTCCATCCGCGCGCAGGATTCGGCCCCTTCGTGAACCTCGACGATGACCTGCCGGACCAGCGGCCAGTGCTCGGCATCGATGCCCGCCACGACGTCGAACTCGGCTCCTTCGACGTCTATCTTGAGGAGGTCGATCCGCTCCACGCCGGCAGCGCGGATGACGGTCGAGAGCCGCACGAGCCGGCACGGCACGCGCTCGCCGCGCTGGTACCAGCGTCGCATCCGCTCGGCGATCGCGCCGGCGATCCGGCCGGGGATCAGGTCGAGAACCGGCCCGAGCCGGCGCCGGAGATCGGCGAGAATGAAGCGATTCGACTCGTCTCGCGCCTGCGCGGAGTCGTCGGGGTACATCGACGAACTGGTGCTCGTCAGCGGGTAGAACGTAAAGGTCGCGGTGCCGTCCCGGTCGGAGCCGCCCGCCGCATGCAGATGGACGTCGAGGTGCGGATGCCGGCCGACGTTCTGCTCGAGCGCCCGGAACGTCGCCGGAATCGGCTCGAAGGCGTGGACAGTGCCGTGGCCGATGCGGTCGCCGACCCAGAGCACGGCGAGCCCGATGTTGGCACCGACGTCGAACACCGTGTCGCCGGCGGCGAGCTCGATGCCGAACATCTCGTAGATCCGCGCCACGAAGATCTCGTCGTAGGCGATCTGCGTGTTCTCAGGGCAGAGCGTGGCCACGCGCCGTCCATCGGGCAGCGGCATCGAGCGGAGTCCGGCGACCGGCGTCGTGCTGGCGGTGGAACTGATCATGCTGCCCCCTCGCGGACGCGTGCCGCTCGACCGACGCCGGCCGCATCGTCCCCAATGCGGTCCAGCAGCCAGCGTTGAAAGTGTCCGATGCGTTCTTCGCGCCGCGAGACCAGCCCGGGCCCCGGATGGGCGGGGGACGCCAGACCGGCCTGCACCTGGGGGAGGAGTGCCAAGTCCTCGCCGACGATCCGCCGCCAACGCGGCAGCGCCAGGGCGTGCATCTGCCGAACACCCCAGTCCGCCAGCGGCGTGCGGCCGCCGGACTGCCATCCGGCGCTGCGGAAGATGATGCGACAGGAGGTCGGTCCGGTGGGCACGACTGACTGAAAGCCGGCGCCGATGTCGACCGCCACCCACATGAAGGCCGGATGGACGATCGCGTGGACGTAGCTTTCGGTCAAGCGGCGGCCGAGCCGGGCGGCGAGGTGCCGCTTGACCGGCTTCAGCACGCTGACGTCTCCCGGTGCCTCGAACCGCGACCCGTTGTCGTCGAGCACGTGGCCGCAGGCCGTCTCCGGCGGGCAGTTGCCCAACGTGGCGGCGTGCACGCTGCCGACGTGATAGCTCTCCAGATTGTTCTCGACGACGACCTTCCAGTTGACCGGCAGATCGACCTCCTCCTTCCACGAGCACCACGTGGCGCCGGCGAACTGACGCTCGAACCGCTCCGCATCGGCGCCCAGCCAGTCGCGCACCGGCGCCGCGGCCGGATCGAACGACAGGAACACGACCGGCCCGACCTGCTCGACCCGCAGCACGTCGAGCCCGAGCCGACCCTTCTCGAGCGGGCGAAAGCTGGGGGCGTCGGGAATCCGCCGCGTGGCGCCGCTGTCGTCGAATTCCCAGCCGTGATACCCGCAGCGCAGCAGCGGACAGGTTCCGCTGGCGGCGGCCGTCAACTTCGCGAACCGGTGCGGGCAGACGTTGCGATAGCCGCGGATCACGCCCTCCGAACGGCGCAGCAGCACCGGACCACCGACGTGGTCGAAGGTCAGGAAACTGCCGTCGCGTGGCAGTTCACCGGCGAGCGCGACGGCCCACCAGGCGGGCCGCAGCACCCGTTCCAGCTCCCGCTCGTACCAGGCGGCGTCCTTGTAGGCGGACGGCGGCAGCAGCTGCGGGAGGTGCGTCTCGCTCACGAACATGCGACCTGTTCCTCGCATGCCTTCCAGGGGTTCGCGCCGCGGCCGATCGCGGCACCGGGACCGGTTGCCGCCAAGGCGACGACGTGCCCCGCCACGGCCGCGAACCGGCCCACCCCGGCGACGTGACCGAAGGGGCCGGCGAGCGTCCAGGCGAACCCTCCCGGGGTCAGGCTCTCGATCGCGACCGACAACGGCCGAAACTCCACGTCCAGCGCGGCTGCCTTGAAGGCCGCCTCCTTGGCAGCCCAGAGGAGGCCGCGGACGAGGCCCGTATCGTCCGGGAGCAGGGCCAGTTCGTCGGGCGTCAGAAAGGCGTCGAGTCCACGGCCGGCCGTGGCCGGGTCGACGATGTCGAGGCCCGGCGAGCCGTCGAGCGAAACCGCGGCACCGAGCAGGCCGGCGACGTGCGAGACCGACACCCGCGGCCCGGCATGCGTGCCGGCGATCGTCGCGACCGGCCGCCCCGACGGCGGCAGGGCCGCCACTCGAACCAGCCCCCGCGGCCGATGCACGGCGGTCGCGCCGAGTTCCTCGGCCAAGCGCATCGTCGCCCCGGACCGGCATTCGCTGCCGGCTGCAGGTCGCGCGAAGACGACGTCGATCGTCGCCGGGCCGACAGTCAGGCCACGACAGACCCGCCCAACGGGCAACGACCGCGCGAGCCACGACTCGAGCATCAGGTGGTGCTCCGTTCCGGCCCCATGACCGCCAGCGTGAGCCCGTCGAGGGCGAGCACGGGCCGCTCGCCGGCACCGAACAGGACGACGTCGTAAACCGTCGTCTTGGCATCCTGGCTGCGGAACAGGAACCGGGCCGTGCACACCTCGCCGGCCCGCGGCCGGCCAACCATCCGGAGCCGCTCGAAACGCAGCGGAATCTCCACCCGTTGGCCGCACATCACGTGCGAGTAATAGGCACAGGCCACGATGCAGCCGTCGACCAAGGCCACGGGCACCGTCCACCCGGCGGCGCCCCGCGGCGCGGCGACGACGTCCTCGTCTGGCGCAGTGAGCCGCGCCCAGCCGCCGCTGCGATCGAAGAACAGCGCCGTGAGCGTGCGGAACGCCGGACCGTGACGCAGCGGCGCGTCGTCCGCATAGCCGGTCGGATAGAACGGAAACGGGGGTTGGGAGCACGTCGCCTCGACCGGTGCCGTGATTCCGGCGACCATGCCGCGGACGTGCACCCGCTCCCGGCCAGCGGCCGTTCCCGGATCACCGCCGCCCGTCAGCCGGGCCCGAACCTCGATTCGCCCGCCGGACGAGCTGACGTCCACGTGCACGGCCCGGGGCCGGTCTGTCGGAAACGCGATCGGTCGTTCGACCACGAAGTCGCTGATCTCCACCACCTGGTCGCAGGCTCCAGCGGCACAGGCCGCCTGGGCGAGGAGTTCCGCCCCCATCACCGCGGGCAGGAGCGGCCGTCCGTATTGAGTATGGTCGACGAGAAACTGGTCGGCCGTCGGGTCGAGCCGAAACTCGACGGTCGCGCCAGCCGCCGTGCGGTCGACTCCGGCGACGAGACTCCCGGCAGCGGCCGCGCCACCGGCGGGAGCCGCCGCTGCGACCGCCGTGCCGGCGAGGCAGAACACGTGCTCGGTGACGAGCACCTCCGCCTCGGGCAGACCGGCCTCGATCTCGGTGAGGAACCGCCCCACGCCCTCGGCCAGCGGCATGAATTTCATGCCGAACTGCTCGAGCACGAACCGGCTCTCGGGCCGGCTCGCCATGCCCACCTCGTCCCAGGCATGCCAGTGAAAGACCGTGCCGCGAAGGTGCGGCCGCTCGCGCCGCAGCCGGCCGACGATCTTGGCGAGCATGTCGTTGGCGAGCGAGTAGTCGGCCTGCCCAAGTCCTCCCAGGCGGCCGCTCGTCGAGCCGAAGGCGACGACGCTCTCCAGCGATCGCGGGTCGATCGCGGCCAGCGCGTTCTCGAGCCCCACGCACTTCGGCCCCAGCGTGGCCTCCAGTCCGGCGGCCGTCTTCTTCTCGAACTTGCAGGCCGATTCCCAGCCGGCGCCGTGGACGAGCCCGCGAATCGGTCCGACTTCCCGTTCGACGCGCCGCACGAGCTCGCGGACCGCCGCCGCATCGGCGAGGTCGCAGCACTCGTAGCGGACGGCGACGCCGGCGGCGCGGAAGCGGGCCAGTTCCCGATTGATCTCGATCGACTTCTCGACCTCACGCCATGCCTTGCGCGGGTCGCCACCCGAGGCCTTGGCGTCGAGCATGACCCGCCCCTTGAGCTGCTTGAGGCCCTCGTCGTCGAGGCTCGGCCAGCACTCCTCGACGGCGCCGGGACGCGTCGATCCCACCAGCACGAGCTGCAGGCCATGGCGACTGCCGAGTGCCCGGGCGCAGGCCGCCGTCACTCCCCGAGCACCACCGGTCACGAGCCAGACGCTGCCTGGAGCGAGTCCGGCGAGCCGGCCGGCCGATTGCGGCGGACGCTCGACCGCGACGACCGTCTGCCGGCGGCCCTCCCGCCAGCCGACCTCGACCGGCCCGACGCTGCATATTTCGTCGGCCACCCGCGGTGCGACGTCGCCCGGAGCCGCCGCCGGCGCAAAGTCGACGACCCGCACCTGGACGTCCGGATACTCGCGGGCGAGCCCCTTGAAGAGGCCGGCGATCGCGCCGCCGACGGCGCTGCCGATCGATCCGGAAAGACCGAAGTCTCCCCCGAGCCCCGTCACGGCCGTGAGCGTGGCACGGCCGGTGTCGCCGGCCCGCGTCCGTGCCGCCAGCCAGCTTTGGCAGGCGAAATAGACGGCAGCGATGTGCGCATCCCGGCCGGCGACCCAGTCGCCGGGAGCCGCGAAGGCCGTCGTGATCACGAGATGCCGAACAGCGGCCTGCTCCTCGGCTGCGGCCAGCGCAGCCACGGTCGCTCTGGCGTCGCCGGCGATAATCATCTCCGGCACCCCCCCGTGAGCCGTGATCGCGGCACCGACCCGGCGTGAGAGGTCATCGACCATGGCCGAACCGCCCAGAATCACGACGCGTTCACCCCGCAGATCGCGGGCCTGGGTCGGCATCGCAAGATCCGCACAGGCGAGGCTGAATCGGCCCGTGACGCAAGCCCCCGCAACGTCGCTCGCCTGCCGCACGACGACCGGTTTCCAGGCAGCCGCGAGCATCGCAGCCGCCGCGGCGGGCAGCCATGTTCCCCGCGGCCCGCCGGCGAACGCCACGGATTCGGCATCGTTCACGCCGGCGGCCATCCAGGTCGCCGTCGCGGAAAGACCGTCCCGAACGCCGACACCCGCGGCTCCGACGAGCATGCGGCCAAGCGCGACGCCGCCGGCGTTGTCTCCCGCCACCCTGAGCAGCGGCGATCCCGCAACGCAATCGCGCCAGGCTGAACCGACAGGCCGCACCTTGCCCCCGGCGTCGATCTCGTGGATGCCGCCCGCGGCGCCGGCCACGACCAGCAGGCTTCCGGCCAGCGGCACCATGCCGGCGACCGCGGCGGCCGCTTCGTCGAGCGTCCGACACCCGGCCGCCCGCTCCACTGCGCAGGCCACGGGCGTCGTCCCAGCTGCCGGCTCCTTGTCCGGTCGGGCGATCACGACGAGCCCGGCCTCGTTCCAGGCGACGAGACCGCCCGGCAGCCCGGCTACGCCGACGATGAAGCCCGGCAGTCCAGGCGAGTCGATCGCCGTGCATGTCGGCAGCGCGTGACGGCCGAAACCGATCGCCACGCCGTGTTCCCCGCCAGCGCCGGCATGGACGGTGACGTCGAAGCCGCCGACCGCCGCAGCCGGGCAGACGAGTGCCGTGCGCACGAGTGCCAGATCGACGCCCGCGGCGGCCGCGGTGGCCTCGAGCCTGGCGGCGACGTCGGGCGGCAGCCGGAGCGAAGCGGCTGCAGCCGTGGGCGGCCGATCTGCGACCGCCATTTGACGAACCCAGAGTCGGACCGCAGTCGCCACCTCGTCGCTGACGGCGCTGGCCGGCGACGTGGGGGTTGAGCCAGCGGCGGCCTGGGCCGCCCCCCCGCCGACACGCGGCAGCATGTAGTCGAGCAGGTGGCGCAGCGTGCGGAAGTCGTCGAGCGACAGGCTCGCGTCCGCCGACAGGCCGTACTTCTGCCCGATCTCGCCGAACAGCTGCGCCTTGCGGATGCTGTCGATCCCCAGATCACCTTCCAGATCGGCGTCGAGCTCCACGATCTCGCGCGGATAGCCCGTCTGCTCCACCACGAAGTCGACCAGGAACGTCTCCAGGCCGGCGACCAGATCGGCCGCTGCAGACGCATCGACCGCAGACGCGGGGCGTTCGCCGTCGCGGGCCGCGCTTGCCAGGCCGTTGCCGGCGTGCGACCGACCGTTCCCCTCGTGGGACTGGCCGTTCCCGGCGTGGGACTGGCCGTTCGTCGCGTGCCGCTGATGCTCCGGGCCGCCGTGGCCGTTCGTCTTCTCGACGCCCGCCGGCGGAACGGATGAGGCGGCACGGCCGGGAGCAGCGTGGCCGGCGGTACCGTTCCGCGCGGACACGGAGCCTGCACCGCCGACACGCGGCAGCATGTAGTCGAGCAGGTGGCGCAGCGTGCGGAAGTCGTCGAGCGACAGGCTCGCGTCCGCCGACAGGCCGTACTTCTGCCCGATCTCGCCGAACAGCTGCGCCTTGCGGATGCTGTCGATCCCCAGATCACCTTCCAGATCGGCGTCGAGCTCCACGATCTCGCGCGGATAGCCCGTCTGCTCGACCACGAAGTCGACCAGGAACGTCTCCAGGCCGGCGGCCAGATCGGCCGCTGCAGACGCATCGACCGCAGACGCGGGGCGTTCGCCGTCGCGGGCCGCGCTTGCCAGGCCGTTGCCGGCGTGCGACCGACCGTTCCCCTCGTGCGACTGGCCGTTCGTCGCGTGCCGCTGATGCTCCAGGCCGCCGTGGCCGTTCGTCTTCTCGACGCCCGCCGGCGGAACGGATGAGGCGGCACGGCCGGGAGCCACGTGGCCGGCGGTACCGTTCCGCGCGGACACGGAGCCTGCACCGCCAACCCGCGGCAGCATGTAGTCGAGCAGGTGGCGCAGCGTGCGGAAGTCGTCGAGCGACAGGCTCGCGTCCGCCGACAGGCCGTACTTCTGCCCGATCTCGCCGAACAGCTGCGCCTTGCGGATGCTGTCGATCCCCAGATCACCCTCCAGATCGGCGTCGAGTTCCACGATCTCCTTGGGATAGCCCGTCTGCTCCACCACGAAGTCGACCAGGAACGCCTCCAGATCCGATCCGGCTCCAACGGCCTGTTCCGGCTCGGCGAGCATGGCCTGAGCCGTACCCGCCCGGGCCGGCGACCGCTGACCGTTGCGGCCGCTGAACTCGCGACCATCATCGTCGTGGACGGTGGACGCATGCGCGCCACGTGCTGCACCGTTGGTCGCCGCCGCAGGACCGGCCGCCGCACCGGCCACGTGCCGCACTTTCTGCACCGGAGCGGTGCCGCCGGCGACGCGGGGCAGCATGTAGTCGAGCAGGTGGCGCAGCGTGCGGAAGTCGTCGAGCGACACGCTCGCGTCGGCCGACAGGCCGTACTTCTGCCCGATCTCGCCGAACAGCTGCGCCTTGCGGATGCTGTCGATCCCCAGATCACCCTCCAGATCGGCGTCGAGTTCCACGATCTCCTTGGGATAGCCCGTCTGCTCCACCACGAAGTCCACGAGGTATGCCTCGAGAGAGGCAGCGGCCTCGGCGGCGATCGGCTTCACTGCATCGACCTCGGCCGGGCGATCGAGCCACCGTGACTTTCCCGCACCCTGCGCGAGGATGACGGCGGCGTCGCCCAACACCGTGGTTTGCCGCAGCAGTTCAATGTCCCTGGGACCGACCTCGAACAACTCGGTGAGGGCGGCGAGAAATTCCCCTCCCTTATCGGGCATCGTGGCGAGCGGCAGCCGCACGTCGTAGTCCGCCGCCAGTGCCGCCAGCGTCTGCTCGATCGCGGGAATCGACGGCGCCGTCTCCCGCGTCGCGGCCGACGTGGCGGGCGTCGGATCAGCGAGCCGATTCACGCCCGCCGCGGCGCCGTTGCGCGGCGCCCCAGCAGCCGCAGGACGCGGTTGCTGGCCGCGAATACCGGCGGACGGCGGAATGACACCAGCGGACGCAACCACCGCGGAAACGGTATTCTCCGCCACGACGGCCTTCGCCGCTCCACCCGCCCTGTCCGCTCCACCGGTCGCCGGCCGACTCGCGCCGCCGGACCGGTTCCGGGCCCGCCGGCGGGCCGTGGCATCGAAATGCACGACCGATCCGACCGGCGCGGCCGTGCGTGGGGCCGCTTCCGCCGCCTGCACGCGGAGGGCACCGGCGGCGGCGAGTTGCTCGCGCACCTTGGCCAGATGGCTCGCCGCATCGCGGCCGCGCTGATCGAACTGGATGAACGTGGCTCCCTCGCGCCCCTCGAGGATCCGCCGCACGAGACCGGTCAGCACGCCCGACGGCCCGACCTCGACGTACGTGCGCACGCCCTCGGCCCAGAGCCGCTCGATCAGGTCGACCCAGCGGACCGTCTGCGTCATCTGGCGAACGAGGCTCTCGCGGACGTCGGCCGCGGAGACGAGCGGTGCCGCCGTGGTGCTCCCGTAGATCCTGCGGCTGGGCGGCTCGATCGGCAGCCGGCCGATCGTCTCGGCAAGACGCTCCGCCGCGGCCGACAGCAGGGGCGTATGGAACGGGCTCGGAACGGCGAGCCGCTTCGACCGCACCCGGCGGCCCTCCAGCAGCACCTCGACCGCATCCACCGCGCGGGCATGACCGCCGATCACGGACTGCTGCGGCGCGTTTTCGGCGCACAGCCAGACCTGGCCGGGGAACGTCGCCAGGGCCGCGGCCACTTCGTCCCGGCCCGCGATCACCGACAGCATGGCGCCGAACTGCGGCCCGCAGGCATCGACCGCCTCGGCGCGGGCGCGGGTGGCCCGCGCACCGTCGGCCACCGTCCAGGCGCCTGCCGCGACGAGCGCCGGAAATTCCCCGAAACTATGGCTGGCGATCACGTCCGGATCGAAGCCCATGCCGTCCAAGACACGCCAGGCGAGAAGGTCGCCGAGGAACATGCTCCACTGGGTGTCCCAGACCACCGTGCCGAGGCCGTTGGGCTGCCGCCAGGCGACGTCGGCGAGCGTTTCGAAACCCGCTGCGCGGACGGCGGCATCCAGCGACTCGAGACACGACCGCGTCGCGGCAGACTCGCTGACGAGGCTGCGAAACATGTCGGCATATTGCGACCCCTGCCCGGGGAAGATCGCGGCCACGAGACCCCTGCGGGCCGCAGGAGACGGCATGGCCATCGGGGCGGCGGACGACACCGGCGTTGCTGCAACGACCTGCGGAACGGGCAGACCGTTGTCGATGACAAGGTGCGCCGCCTGGTTGCCGTGAACGACCGTGATGGCACCGGCTCTGTACCCCGCCGATCCCAGGGTCGGCACGGTCTGCGATGCGGTTGCCGAGAATTTCAGGGCGGGCGTCACCCCGATTGCCCCGATCGTCGGCGGCATCCGACCACTCGCCAGCACACCGGCCATCTTCACGACCCCTGCCGCCGCGGCGACCGCCCCGAGATTACCGACCGCACCTTCGACGGCGCCGGCGACCCGGTCGGCCCCGTATTTCGTCGCCATCGACAGACACTGCGCCGCGTCGACGTCCGGCACCCCGGCAGGCACGACTTCGACCGCCGCGATGCCGGGGGTCGGCACGCCTGCCTGTCCGCACGCCTCCTCGGTGACGCGACCCAACGTCGCGGCGATGGACGGGCCCGCCGCCACCGACACGCCGCGAATGACGCCGTGAATCCGGTCGCCTGCCGCCCGCGCATCGGCGAGTCTCTTGAGCAGCAGGACCACGGCTCCTTCACCGGGCACGCGGCCCCGGCGGCCCGCGGCGAAGGGCGCCGGCGGCGCGTCGGCCAGCCCCCCGGCCAGCGACAACCCCTCGTAGGCCACGAGATCCAGGCAGCGTTGGCCTGCTGCGCAGACGACGGCATCGCAATCCCGCTGCCGCAGCATGTCGACCGCCGCGGCGATCGCCGATGCGGCCGAGCAGTCGCCGGAGTCGAGGGCCAGCGCACCCCCCATGAGGTCGAACGACTTGGTCAGCCGGCTGGCGAGCGTGGAACTGGTGAAACTTCCCGTCTCGTCGACGAGCGCCGGCATCTTTTCCAGGAGCCGCTTCCGATACGCCTCCGCGATCCGCTCCGCGTCTGCCCCCGTGACACCCCGCCGCGCGAGAGCGGCCCGCAGGTGCCGCGTCGTTTCGGGGAGCCGGAGCCCCATCTGCAGGTCGTGGGCGAACTCTCCGCCGAACGTCGCGCCCACCACCACGGCCGTGCGGATCCGGTCGAGGGCAGCGACTCCGCCGACCGCGGCGATCGCCGCATCGGCCGCCTCGAGGAGCATGAACTGCAGCGGATTGGCGGCCGCGATCTGCTTCGGGGGCACCTTGTGCCGCCGCCAGTCGTACGCGAAGCCGGTGATGAATCCGCCGCGGGCCGCGGTGGTGTGCCAGGTCCGCGGCCCGGAGGGATCGAGGGCCCGAGAGGCGTCCCAGCGTTCAGCCGGCACCGGACCGAGCACAGATTCGCCACGCTCAAGCAGGGAGAGAAACGCCTCGCTGGTCAGCGCGCCGGGCAGCACGCTTCCTGTCCCGACGATGGCGATGGCCCGGTCGTCGGCATCCGCGGCGGAGGGGCCGGAGGCCGGACGCACGGCGACGGAGGGGACGTGCTCGGCGATCGCCAGGTGGACGTTGAGACCGCCGATACCGAAGGCATTGACCGCCGCGCGGCGGGGCTCTCCGGCACGCTTGGGCCAGGCGAGCGGTTCACGGGGCACCGTGAACGGGCCGTTGACCCAGTCGAATTCCTCGTTGTATTCGCTGCAGGTCGAGCCCGGCGGGATCACGCCATGCTCCATCGCCAGGATGACCTTGACCAGGCTCGCCATGCCGGCAGTCTCGAGCGTGTGTCCGACGTTGGCCTTGACGCTGCCGATCGGCACCTTCTTCCCGGCGGGAAGCTGCGCCGAGAGGAGGGCCGACAGGGCGCCGAGTTCCGTGGCGTCACCGACCTGCGTGCTCGTGGCATGCGCCTCGATGTAGTCGAGGCTGCCGAGGTCGCGGAGATCGGGATAGGCCCGCTCGACGGCGAGTTTCTGCCCTTCCTGCCGCGGCGCCCACAGGCTCTTCCCCTTGCCGTCGCTGGCGACGCCGATGCCGCGGATCACGCCCCGGATCCGATCCCCGTCCGCCACCGCCCGCGACAGCGTCTTGACGACGAGGGCCACGTAGCCCTCTGCGGTGATGAGACCGTCGGCATCGCGGCCAAAGGGGCAGGAACCGGAGTTGCTCACCGACTGGGCCGCGGAGAAGAGCACCAGGCTGTCGGACTTGCAGTACGACGCACCCCCCACGATGGCCTGGTCGATGGACCCCTCGCGCAGGGCCCGGGCGGCGATCGCCAGTGCCTGGAGCGACGACGCGCAGGCGGCGTCGACGACGAGGTACGGTCCCTCGAGGCCGAGCGCCTCGTTGACGATCTGCGCAGCGCCGAGGGCCACGAGGTCGAGGGTCTGCCCCGGCCGCCGGCCGGGATGGTCGCGGCGGACGGCAGCGGTCACGTCGGCTGCGACGGCAGCGGCCTCGGTTCCGAGCGCGGCCCGCGCGGCCTCGAGGTCCTCGAGCCAGGCCATCGTGCCGTCGATGCACGTCCCGTAGACGAAGTCGCCGATCCGGGTGCTGCCCCCGGTGTGGCCGACGTAGACCCCGGTCCGCCGCCGCCGCGGCATCGCGAACGGATCGAGTCCGGCATCGCGACAGGCCCGCGAAGCGACCTCGAGAAACACGTGGTGGGCCACGTCATACCGGTCGAGCATGTCTCCCCGGAGCGGACAGACGGACCGATCGATCGGCCGATCGGCGACGAGGGCCCCCATCTCCGAGTAGCTCTTGCCGACCCGGCCCTTCTCCGGATCGAAGTAGAGTTCGCGGGACAATCGTGATTCCGGCAGTTTCCCCCACGCGATGCCGCCGCCGACGACCAGGTTCCAGAACGCTTCCAGTCCGTCGGCTCCGGGGAGCCTGCAGTCCATGCCGACGATCGCCAGTGATTCTTGCAAGATTCAAACCTCGTCCTGAAGGAAAGCCGTGGCCCGGGCGTCGCATCCATGGCGACATCCGGACGCGAAGGGCGTCATGCTCGAAAACGTAGGGGAGTGGTGCTGTTCAGAATGCCTGCAGGAAGACGTGCCGCGGTCACCGCCACCCGTCCCTGGGCTCACCACCGCACCCCTAAACCGCCGCCCGTCGTCTGCCGAGCACTGAAGGCCGACTGACGAAGGACCGTGGACAACGGGTGCCCGTCCGTTCGTTCGGCATTCCCCTGGCGCAGGCGGACCGGGGAACCGACTGGTTTTTCGGCCCCTCGAACGGCGATGCCACTGCCAAAAGACTGCCGTCCGTAGTATGAATAGCGGTTTGCGAGAGTCAAGAAACCTCGGGGTTTGCGCCTGGCGAGCGGTGCCCGTGCCTGGTTTTTCGCCTCGCGAGTGCAGTCGCTGCCACGTTCCGGCCGCCGCATGGATTCGCCGGGCAGGGCCGCGCAAACCGGCGAATCGGCATCACCGTTCCGGCCGTCCGCTCAGCATGCCCGCTCACGACACGCTTACGCCCCTCGAGCATCTCCTGCTGGTAGACCGGCGGCCGGGATACCCGATGGCGTTCTACATCCATTGCGACGTGGAGGGTGCACTGTCGCCGGAGCGACTGGCCGCAGCACTGCGATCGGCAGCGGCCCGTCACGCCCTGCCCCGCAGCCGGGTCGGGGGCTGGTGGCGGCCACGGTGGCTGAAGCCCGACCGTGACCCGGAGTTCGTCGCGATCGCGCACGGGTCCGCAGGGACAGGCCCGGACCCCTGGTCTCCCGCCACGATGCACCGCTCGAGTGGGATGCGGTTGATCGCCCTCGAGGGCCGGCCCGATTCGTGGCGAGTCGTGCTCCAGGTGCAGCATGCCGTCTGTGACGGCCTGGCGGCCATCGAGTTCCTCGGAGACGTCTGGGCGCACTACCACGGCAGTCAGCCGGCACCCTTTCGATCGTCCGAACACCGACTGCGAGATCGCGCGGACGTGGAAACTCCTGTCGGCGCAGGTGCGGCACGGACCGGCACCGAGTCGATTTCCGCGGAAGCCCCACGGAGCGTCGCGGCCGAAGCCGGCCGCTTCGCCACGTTTCTCCCGGCCGTCCTGGCACGCGGTCCGGCGGTCGGCCACCATGCCCCGGCCGGCCCAGGCCCGACAGCCTGGCCGGGTCCACCGGCCCCCTACATCACGCTCTCCTTCGACGCCGCGCAGACGGCCGCGTTCAAGCGGCGGGCCGCCGCGGCGGGCGCATCGCTCAACGACATCGTGGTCGGGGCGGTGATGCGGGTCGCGCACGCCTGGAACCACGCTGCCGGACTCGCGCCGCGCAGCGTGCGGATCACGATGCCCGTCAGCCTCAAGCCCGCTGGCACCCGCGGACCGGCCAGGAACGACATGAGCTACGCGTTTCTCGACCGTTCGGCCGACGAATGCCGTCACCCGGCCCCCCTGGTCCGCTCCCTGGCCGCGGCCAGCCGCTGGATCCAGGAAACCCGGGCGGCGGAACTGTTTCTCACGAGCCTCTCCAGCATCGACCGCGTCCCCGGGCTTGTCCGGCTGCTGACGCGGCTGCCGCTGCCGTTGGCCACGGCCGTCGTCAGCTACGTGGGCAACGCGGGGCCGCGGATGCGGGCCAACCTGCCCCGGGATGGTGGCTGTGACCTGCCGGGAGGACTGCGGATCACGGCGGTCGCCGGAGTTCCGCCGGTGCGGCCGGGCACGCGGCTCGCCGTCGGGCTGGTGCTGTACGACGGCCGCCTCCAACTGTCGACGCTCTGCGACACGCGGGCGCTCGGCCCCGCCGCCGCGCCGCTGCTGGCCGAACTGATCCGCGCGGAGGTGCTCGCCGTTGCCGACGCATTGCCGGCCGCGCCGAACGCCGGCTGACGACGCTCCGCGGGTCGCGGGCCGCGGCCATCGTCAGGCGATCATCCGCACCGCGGCAGCCAAAGCCTCGACGTCCGCCACGGAGTTGAAGGGGCCGAAACTCGCACGGACCGTGCCTCCCGGCAGCGTGCCCAGGCACTCGTGAACGCGGGCCGCGCAGTGGATGCCCGACCGCAGTTGCACGCCGGCGATCGCCTCGACCGCCGCCGCCACCTCGGCCGGGTCGTGTCCAGCGACGGTGAAACTCACGATCGGCGCGCCGTCGCCGGCCGCGAACACCCGGACACCCGGAATCGCGGCCAAGTCCACGGTCGCCTGCCGGACCAGTGCCCGGCACTGCGCACCGACGGCCGCGACCGACCGCTCCTCCAGCCAACCGATCGCGGCGTCGACCGCCGCCAACGCCGGCACGTCCGCCGTCCCCGCCTCCAGCCGGTCCGGATACGCCGCGGGCATGTCGAGCGTGTCGCTCGCGCTGCCGGTGCCTCCGATCACCAGCGGCTCCGGCTCCACCCCCGGCCGGCACCAGAGAATGCCGACGCCGCCCGTCCCCAGCAGCCACTTGTGGGCCGGAGCGGCGACCACGTCGGCTCCGCCCCCGGGGAGCGAAAACGGCACCTGCCCCAGCGTCTGCGACGCATCGAGGAGGAACAGACCGCCCCGATCGCGCACGATTCCGCCGATCGCCGCGGCGTCCTGCAATGCACCAGTGACGTTCGAGGCGTGCGTGCAGCAGACGAGCCTCGACCCCGGCCGCCAGGCCGCCGCGATCGCCTGCGGATCGACGCGGCCCAGGCCATCACAGGGAACGATCGACAGGTCGATGATTCCGCGACGCTCGAGCGCGTGCAGCGGCCGGAGCACGGCGTTGTGATCGGCCGCGGTCGCGATCACGTGGTCGCCGGGCCGCAGCAGGCCGGTGATGGCCGTGTTGACCGCGATCGTGCAGCCGGCCGTGAACGCCACCCGCGCCGGCTCGACGCCGCCGAGCATCCGGCCGCAGGCCGCGCGGGCCCGACTGCGGATCGCTTCCGCCTCTGCCGCCTCGCGGTAGGCGGCCCGGCCGGCCGTCGCCCCGACCCGCGCCGCGGCGTCCATCCAGGCCTCGAGCACGACCGGCGGCTTGGGCCATGACGTCGCGGCGTTGTCGAGGTAGCGGCGGGGCGCGGGAAGGCGGGGCATGAATGGGAGTGTAGCGGCGTTGCTCCGCGTCGTCTTCGCAACTTACTACCCAGAGCATGATGGAGTTGACGTCTGACGTCGATGCATCCGTGAGAGGTTGCCGATGTCCTGACCTGGTTCTAGCCGCCGATCTGGTACATCGACCGTGCCGGGCGGGCGAAGTCCGGCGTGTCGATGCCGTGCGCCGCCCGCTTCGCCGCCACGCAGTCGCGGAGGAGGCCGGCGATCGCCTCGTCGCTGCCGGCGCCGCGGAGCACGGCCCGCACGTCCCACTCGGCGAGCGAGAACAGGCAGTTGCGAAACTGCCCGTCGGCGGTGAGCCGGAGGCGGTCGCAGCGGTCGCAGAACGGCGCCGACACCGGGTCGATGAAGCCGACGCGACCGCCACCGTCGGTCCAGGCGTACTCGGTGGCGGGCTGGCCCGGATCCGTGCCGTCGACCGGAGCCAGCGGGCCGACGTCCCGGGCGAGAATCTCCCGCACGTCCGCGCCGGAGAGAACCTGCTCCCGTGACCAGGTAGCCTCGGCGTCGAGCGGCATGAACTCGATGAACCGCAACTGAAAGCCCTCACGGCGACAGAAGTCGGCCAGCGGGACGACCTCGGCCTCGGTCAGCCCACGAATCGACACCGCGTTGATGCGGATCGAGGGGAAGCCCGCCTCCTTCGCGGCCGCAAGGCCGGCGAGCACGCGATCGAGCCCGGACCGCCGCGCGATCCGCTCGAAGACGTCGGGCCGCAGGCTGTCGAGGCTGACGTTGAGCCGGGCGAGACCGGCCCGGCGCAATGCCGCCGCCTGCTCGGCGAGCAGCAGGCCGTTGGTCGTGACCGCCACTTCCTCGATGCCGGGCAGGGCCGCGAGCCTGGCAACGAGCGCCGCGAGGGTGGAACGCAGCAGGGGTTCGCCACCGGTCAAACGAACGCTGCGGATGCCGAGCCCGGCGGCCACGCGGACGACGCGACCGATCTCGACGTCCGTGAGCATGTCGGCCCGCGGGCGAAACTCCGCCTCCAGGGGCATGCAGTACGTGCAGCGAAGATTGCACCGGTCCGTGACGCTGACCCGGAGGTCGGTATGCACGCGGCCGAAGCGGTCGACGAGCACGCCACCTTCAATCACCGGCGTCCCCCGCGCCCCCCGCGCCCTCCGCGCCCTCCGCGCCGGCCACCGCGGCGTTCCTCCGGGCCGCGGTCCACGCGCAGAGCGGCGCCGCGGTCGGCGGCCGCGGCATCGGGCCGCGGCTCGGGGTGGATCCATTCGCGACGGCCATCCGTCCGCTCTTCGCACTTCCAGATCGGCACCTCGCGTTTGATGCGTTCCATGAGCCACTCGGCCGCGGCGAATGCCTCCCGCCGGTGCGGGGCGCTCGCCGCCACGGCCACGCTCACATCGCCGACCGCGACGCGACCGAGCCGGTGCTCGAGGGCGCAGGCGGCGAGGCCGAAACGCTCCACGGCAAGCGCACAGAGCCGCTCGAGCGCGGGCCCGGCCATCGGCTCGTGCGCCTCGTACTCGAGGCCGCTGGTGCCCGCGCCGCCAGACCGGTCGCGGGCCGTGCCCGTGAAGAGCACGTTCGCCCCCGCCTCCGCCGCCGCCACGGCCGCGAGCAGGCGCTGTGGTTCGATCGGCCGCCTGACGAGGGCCCCTTCCCCGCCGTCGCTCACTTGAAACGCCCCGCCTCGCTGGTCCCGTCCGACACGCTCGTCGCCCATGCTTCAGCCTCCGCTCACCGGGGGAATGATCGCCACGTCCGCCGCCGGCGGCACGTCGGCCTCGTCAGGGGCATAGGCGTTGCCGATGGCCACGGCGCTGCGGGCGAGCAGCGGCGCGATGCGTGGCTGGACGGCTGCCAGCGTGCCGCGCAGTTCGGCCACCGTGCCGCCGGACCAGGGAACTTCCACCACGCGACCGCCGACGAGTTCTGCCATGCCGGCGTAGACCGCCACCCGGAGCGTGGCGGCAGCACGCGGCTCCGGCGGACTCCGACGGTCGCGTTCCACCCCTGCCATTTCCGTTCGTTCGCGTTGCATCGTGCGTGCGGTCTCCCTCGATGATTTGCCGGCGTCAGGACGTGGTCAGCGGCCCGCTGGTGGCGGTGAGGATCTGGTCGAGCCCGCGCGGGCCCGGGCCCGGCATGAGGCCGTAGGCCTTCGCCAGCAGTTTCACCGGGTGCACCACCGGCTTGGTCGTGCCCTGCTCCATTTGTATCCGGCAGGCGCTGCACTCGGTAGCACCCGCCTCGATTCCGCCGCCGCGCATCGCCGAGATCAGTTCCAGACCCACCCGGAGGCTGGCCCGGTAGTGGTCCCGGGAGAGGCCGAACGTCCCCGCCATGCCGGAGCAGCCATGGTCGTCGGCGGCCACGACGAGGCCCGGAATGAGTTTCAGGAGGTGCTCGGCCGGCCCGGCGCTGCCGCCGCTGCGGACGTGGCAAGGGGCATGGTAGAGGATCCTCGTGGGCACGGGGCGGAGATCCAGCCGCAGCCGCCCCTCGCGGTGCAGTTCCCACAGGTAACTGGTGGCGTCGCAGGTCGCCGCGGCGACGCGGGACGCCTCGTCGTCGTCGAGCAGCCGGGGATAGTCGTGGGTGATGCAGGTCACCGCGGCCGGCTCCGTGCAGACGATCCGGTAGCCGAGCCGCACGGCCTCCGCCAGCACGCGCATGTTCCTGCGGGCGACCTGGCGGGCCGCGTCGAGATCTCCCTCGGAGACGAGCGGCATGCCCGCCGCGACCTGCCGCGGGTCGACGAACACGCCGATGCCGTTTCGCTCCAGGACCGAGACGAACGACTGGGCGAGGAGCGGATCGTGCCGCCGCGCGTAGGTGTCGAGAAAGTAGAGCACCCGTGGGCCGCTGCGTCGTGACGGCCGCGTGATCCCCCGGCGCTGGGCCCAGCGCAGAAACTGACCGCCGCTGAACTCGGGCAGTTTGCGGCCACGGGCGATGCCGACGGTCTTCTCCAGGAGCCAGCGGAACTGCGGATTCGCGATCGCCCGGTTCGCCAGCGGCCGCAGGCCGCCGCCCAGCGCCGACAGCGTGTCAACCCGCGACAGCAGCCAGGAATGCAGGGGGCCGCTGTTGGCCGCGAAGTTGGCCCCCTTCAATTCCATGACCAGCGCCGGAATGTCCACGCCCGCGGGGCAGCCGCTGCGGCACTGGTGGCAATTGAAGCACGTGTCGGCGATGGCCCGGAGCGACTCCGCAGAGAGTTGGCGGCCGTCGAGGCGCCCCGCAAACGCGGCGGCGAGAAGGTTGGCCTTGGCCCGGGGCGAGGCCTCCTCGGCCGGAGCGTGCCGATACCGCGGGCACATCCGCGTCGCGGCCGACGTGGCGCGGCAGCCGCCGCAGCCGTTGCAGGCATCGAGTTCCGCGGCCAATCCGGCCTCCGGCCAGACGAGGAGCGGAATCACCGCGGCAGGGGTGCCGGTCGCGGCCGCCGGCGCCGCGGCCGGCGGCGCATCCGCCGTCGCCCGGCTGCCGTCGTGCGCGACCATGGCCGCGGCCAGTGGCGGCCGAAACGGCGTCGGCAGCGGTCCGCCGTCGGCTGGCACGACGCGGCCGGGATTGAGGATTCCGGCCGGGTCGAAGAGCCGCTTGACACGGGAATGCACGGCGGAGAGTTCGGGGAACAGGCGGCCGAAGAACGGCGTCCGTGACAGGCCGAGCCCTTGCTCACCGCCGATCGTTCCACCCAACGCCACCACCTCGGCGTAGACCTGGCCGGCGAGCGACTCCAGCCGGTCGCGTTCGCCGGGGACCCGCGGATCGGCGTAGGGCCTGACATGCACCTGCCCATGCGCGGCGTGACCGAACACCATGGCGGTGAACTGGCAGCGATTGAGCACCTCCTGCAGCCGGCCGAGGAATTCGGGCAGCGTCGCCGCAGGAACCACGATGTCCTCGATGAAGGGCACGGGCCGCACCGCGGCCCGCACGCCGTGCAGCGTCGAGACGACGTTTCGCGACAACTCCCAAAAGAAGGCGGCGTCGCCCGCGTCCTCCGCCCGCCGGATGTCGAGGCAGGGATGCCGGCCCTGCTGCATCATCTTCATCGCCTCGTCGAGCCGCGCGTTGCAGCCGCGGGGCGCGTCGCTCGCGAACTCGACCAGCAGGCCCGCCTCGGCCACGGGCGGAATGAGCAGATCGAAGGCCGGTCGTGTGCCGCGGGCCATCGCCAGGTGCCGGCGGTCGAAGATGTCGCAGGCGCTCGGGCCGAGCAGCCGGAGCCGGACCGCGGCTTCCGCCGCCCTGGCGAGCGAGTCGAAGAGCACGAGCGCCACCGCGGTGGAACCGTCGGCGGGCACGGTTCGGAGCGTCGCCTCGGTGACGATCGCCAGCGTCCCCTCCGACCCGCAGCAGAGCCGGGCAAGGTCTACGGACGGCGCCGCGCTGGCCGACGTGGCGAGCAGGTCGTCAAGCCTGTATCCGCCGTGCGACGCGCGGGCCGCCGGCTGGAAGCGGGCGATCGTGTCTCGCGCCGCGGTGACGATCGCCGCCACGCCGGCCGCGAGCGAATCCAGCCGTGCGGGTGCCGGGGCGGGCGCGATGCCCGCGGCGGGGCCCCCCGCCGTGGGCCGATCCGCGGCCACGGCGGTGGCCCCGAGTTCGACGATCGAGCCGTCGGCGAGCACCGCCTCCACGGAGACGACCCGGTCGCGGACCGCTCCGTGGCGGAGCAGGCGACTCCCCGACGAGTTCCGGCCGATCATCCCGCCGACCGTCGTCACACCGGGGTTCGACGGATCGGGGCCGAACGTGCGGCCGAGGCGGGACAGGTGCTCTTCGAGCTGGGCGGCCACCACGCCGCTCTGCACGCGGACCGCGTCGTCCACGGTGGAGACGATCCGCCGCATGAACCTGCTGCAGTCGATGACCAGCCCGGGCCCCAGCGCACCGCCGCAGACGCTCGACCCGGCCCCGCGGGGATGGACAGAAATGCCCCGTTCGGACGCCCAGGCCACCGTCGCGGCGACGTCCTCCACGGACCGCGGACGGACGATCGCCAACGGCCGGACCTCGAACAGGCTCGCGTCGGTGGCGTACAGGGCACGGCTGGCATCGTCGCAGAGGACCTCGCCGGCGACAATTCCGCGCAGATCCTCCTCGATCCGCTTTTGTTCCGGCTCCATCGCTCACTCCCGCCGGCCGCCGCCGGCGCGGGCCGTCAGTTCCCGGCTCCGCGCCCGCAGCTGCCGGTGCTTCTCGTGCGTCTCGAGGTCGAAGCCCTCGACCGTTTCGGCGACACCATCCCCGCGGTAGCGGGCCCCGCAGCGGTAGCAGGTGAGGCAGTCGGGCATGAAGAAGTAGAGCACGACGTCGACCAGCGCCGTGCCGAAGAGGATGGCGAACGTCGGCAGCAGCATCTGCCACGCCCAGGTCAGGCAACTGGCGGCGAAGCCCGCCACGACGATCGCCACCCCGAGCCGCTGTGGAAAATCCTTGCGGGCGAAGAGCTCGGTCCCGGGGCAGACGAGGCAGCGGCGCAGCCGGATTCGTCCCGTGCCGGCGGCCGCCGCTCCGCCGCCGGGACCGATCCAACTGATTGCATCCGCCGGCACGTGCACGACGGCCGCGCATCGGGGGCAGGCGAGCGCCGCCAGCGTCTCGACCCGGTCGAGGGTCACGGCTGCATGGCACGACGGGCAGGCATGGGTGATGCGCATTGTGCGGACCGGCGTCAGGGGGAGCCCTGCAGCAGTTGCCCCGTCAGTTCGCCGAGGATCGCCGCCAGGCTGGCGACATACAGGATACCTGTGGCGCTCTGGGTGTTGGGAATGTCGAGCGTCTTGCGGGCCATGACGAGGAGCACCGGCAGCCCGACGAGCCCGGCGAGCCAGCGGAGCGCGGCCAGGGACAGGACCAGCGGCGTCGCGTTGACCGGCAGCCGGCCCCCTGCCGGCGGCACGGCCGCCCAGACGGCGAGCAGCAGTTGTGCTCCCCAGGCGGCCAGCGCCAGGTCGATCATCCTACGCAGGGCGGCGACGCTCATGCCGGGCGCGTTGAGATACCAGTGCCCGAGCAGCATCGCATGCACCGCGGTTCCGCTCACCAGCCCCGACACCAGAGGGGCGAGGAACGCCGCGCCTGTGCTCCCCGATCGCCCCTGCACGAGCATCGTCGCCGCGGCGAGCAGGAGGCTCGCGACCGCACAGCAGGCGAGTCCGGCCCGCGGCCGCGCCGCCAGCCAGAGGACGCTTCCCAGCCAGGCGGTGACCGCGGCCAGAACGGCCACGATCCAGGCGGGGCCGGCCACCGTCGTCCGGGCCACGAGCGCGGCGAACGTGGCCAGACCGAGCACGACCAGCAGGTTCACGCGAAAGAATCCGGCCGGCACCACTGCGACGGGCGTCAGCACCAGCGCCGCCGCGAGCCCCCAGCCGAAGCGGCAGAGGAAGTCGAGCAGCAGGCTCATGGCCGCAACCGTGCGGGCAGGCGACCGACCGCGGCCGGCGGCGCGTGAACCGGACGTGCCGGTCGGTCGCAGGGCGCCGTGCGGTCGCGACTCACGGAGCGCGGCCCCCGTAGATCAACGCCATAACCTCCGCCCGGCTGGAGACGTTGGAGCGAAACAGCCCCTTCATGGCGGAGGTGACGCAGACGCTGCCGGGCTTGCGGACGCCGCGGATCGTCATGCAGGTGTGCGATGCCTCGACGACCACGGCCACGCCCTTGGCGCCGAGATCCTCGACGAGGAGATCGGCGATCTGCTCCGTCATCCGCTCCTGAACCTGCGGCCGGTGCGCCACCACCTCGACGATCCGGGCGAGTTTGCTCAGGCCGAGCACGCGGCCGTCGGGCAGGTAGCCCACGTGGGCCCGCCCCATGAACGGAAGCAGGTGGTGTTCGCAGACGCTGTTGAAGGCGATGTCGCGAACGAGCACGATCTCGTCGTACTTCTCGGTGAAGGCGGCCCGGAGATGCTCCCGCGGATCCTGCCGCAGGCCGCTGAACAGCTCGGCGTACATCCGCGCGACCCTGGCCGGTGTCTCCAGCAGGCCTTCCCGGTCGGGATCTTCCCCGACCGCCGCAAGGATCTCGCGGACGGCCCGCTCGATGCGGGGCATGTCGACACCACCGGCCGGCCTCTGGCCGGCGGCCGCGTCGTCGTCCGCGGCCCCGCTGCAGCCTCCGCCGAAGTCACGCTGTTTCGCCATGCCCTCACTGTAATCGCCGCCGGGCATTTGTCGCGGGGTGGACCGCATCGCCGGGGAGGGGCCGGTGGCGGGAACGGCCCGCCGGGCATGACACCGCTCAATTGAGGCTGAAGTCGGGAGGGAACGACCGGCCGGTCAGGGCCGCCGGTCGGTGGGCGAAGGCCTCGAGCAGCAGCCGGGCACGGCGGAAGACGTCGCATTCCGCGAGCAGCCGCATCTTCGTCTCCAGATCGAGTTCGACCGTGTACGAGACGATGTCGGCGAGCATGCCGAGCGAGATTTGGCTTCCGAGCAGCTGGTCGATCTGACTGAAGGCCTCGGGAATCTTCGGCATCGCCCGCTTGAACGCGGTCAGGAGTTCACGCTGCATGTCGGCCGCCGCCTCGGGCGAGGCGGCAGCAGGCTCGACGTCGTCGAGCAGTTCCCCCTCGACGACACGAAACAGCTTCTTTGGCGGCAGTTCATTCACGAGCCGGAGCCGGCGGACGCCGAGGAGCAGGACGTTGTAGGTGCCCTGCTTCGTCCGTTGGTGTGTGGCGATCCGGCACAGACAGGCCGTCGATCGCAGCGGCGGCCGGCCTTCGTAATTTTGCTCCCAGCCCGGAGCGAGCACGCCGAGGGCGATCAGCCTGTCGTCGTCGACCGCCTCCTCCAGCATCGCCCTGTACCGCGGCTCGAACACGTGCAGCGCCTGCATGACGTGTGGAAACATGACCAGGTTGGGGAGCGGAAAAACGCGGGCCCGGCCGCAAAACTGCTCGGATGAGAACGCGAGTGGCTCGTCGGACATGGCGCTGGCCTGCGTGAGCGGGGGCTTCAGCCCCCGGGGGCGGGATCGAGATGAATCTCGGGCAGCAGTTCCGGATCGAGTTCGATGGCCGGGTAATCCTCCGTGCTGGCGGCCACTTCCGCGAGGCAGGTGTCGAACGCGGCAAGGAATGCGGTCACATCGAGACCGAGGTGGTGAGGTGCATATGGCTCGAGATACCGGTGGACGCTGCCGTGGAGTTTGCGGGCACCGCGGATGTTTCCATTGCCGAAATGATAGAGCGCCACCGCCGCCTGGATCAGTCCCTGGTAAAACTGCCGCGAGGGACCGCGGTACTCGGTCCACAGTTCCTCCCAAACCTCGTGGCTTTCGTAATACTCGCAGGCGTTGAACTTCTCGATGCCGGCGAGGTACAGCGGCTCGTACCCCCCGCCATCGCTTTCCGGCTCGTGTGCCATGCCCCGTCCTCCATTCTCGCGTCCGCCGCGGCCCGTCGCGAACACGTCGCGACCCGGCGGCGGTCGGCGAAATCCTAGCACTCCGGCCAGTCAGGCGAAGCCCGCCTCCGCTCCACGCCGGCCCCGAGAGACCGTCGGGGAGCGACGCCGGCGGGCTGCGGCGATCGCCCGGCGACTGGCGGAAACCTACCCACGAGCCGTCTGTTCCCTCGACTTTGACACGCCCTTTCAATTGCTCGTGGCGACGATCCTGTCGGCACAGTGCACCGACAAACGCGTCAACGCCGTCACGCCCGGACTCTTCCAACGCTGGCCCGACGCCGCGGCCCTCGCCGCAGCCCGGCAGGGCGAGATCGAGACCGTGATTCGCAGCACCGGTTTCTTCCGCGCCAAGGCCCGGAGCCTGCTGGGCTGCAGCCGGGCCCTGGTCGAACGGCACGGCGGCGCCGTCCCCCGCTCGCTGCCCGATCTGGTACGGCTTCCGGGAGTGGGCCGAAAAACGGCGAACGTCGTCATGGGCGCCGCGTTCCAGGAAGCGACGGGCGTCGTCGTGGACACCCACGTGGGACGCATTTCCCGTCGTCTCGGCCTCACCCGGCATGGCGACGCGGTGCGGGCGGAGCGGGACTTGGTCGCCCTGCTCGACCGCAGCCACTGGATCGCCTTCAGCCATCGGCTGATCGAACTTGGCCGCGGCGTCTGCCTCGCCCGCCGCCCCCGCTGTCCCGGCTGCCCGCTGGCCGATCTCTGTCCACGGGTGGGCGTGCGCGGCTGAGCGGCGCGGGAGGCTGTCGGACTCGGCCCGTCCCGCATACAATCCGCGGCTGCAGTCGTGGCCCGATCGTGCCGTACGCCCACCGCCAGCGAACGGGAGCCTCCGATGATCCTCTCCGGCAACGAGATCAAGCAGCAGCTCGGCCGCAATATCCTCATCGATCCGTTCGACGAGGCCCGGCTCAACCCCAACAGCTACAACCTCTCGCTCCACGACGAACTGCTCGTCTACGAGGAGGTGGTGCTCGACATGCGGAAAAGCAATCGCGTGGAGCGGATTCGCATCCCCGCGGACGGGCTCGTGCTGACGCCCAACCAGCTCTACCTGGGCCGCACCGTGGAGCGAACGGAGACCCACAACCTCGTGCCGATGATCGAGGGGCGGAGTTCCATCGGCCGGCTCGGACTCTTCGTCCACGTGACCGCCGGCTTCGGGGACGTCGGCTTCTGCGGCTTCTGGACGCTGGAGATGTTCGCCGTCCAGCCGGTGAAAATCTATCCCGGCGTGCCGATCTGTCAGATCTTCTTTCACCAGGTGACCGGCGAGATCACCGAGTACGCGAGCGACAAATACCAGCACAACCGCGACATCCAGCCGAGCCTGCTGTTTCGGGAGTTGGCCCGGGACGACGATGCCGGCCAGCAACTGCAGCTCGATTTCGCGGCTGAGCAGGCCGCGGCCGCGGACCTGTTCGCGGCCCGGCCGGCGAGGTAGCCGGCCATGATCGCCAAACTGCTCGCCTGGCTTTCTCTGCTCCTCGCCCTCGTGTTCGTCGGCCTCGCCCTGACGGGGGCGTTCGCCTTCGACGTGGGAGAGCCCGAGAACCTTCAATTCGCCAAGACTCTTTTCTACTGGGGCGCGCTTCCGGCGCTCGGGCTCTCGCTGTTACTGGCCTTCGTGCTGCTGGTCGTCTCGGCCTTCCAGCCGAAGGGGTAGCGGGTGTCCGGGCGGCGTCTGCCGCGTTCCATCGTCGTTGTTTTCTTCCCTCCAGGCATCGTCACCGTGCTCAGAACCCACACCTGCGGCGAACTGCGTCCCGACCACCTCGGCCATGAGGCCACGCTCTGCGGCTGGGTCGACCGGGTCCGCGACCACAAGGGCGTGATCTTCGTCGATCTCCGCGACCGCTGGGGGAAGACACAGGTCGTGATCGGTCCCGACAGCCCGGCGGCGACGCTCGCCGCGGCCCGATCCGTGCGGCCCGAGTGGGTGATCCTCGTCCATGGCGTCGTCGGTGCGCGGCCCGAAGGGACGACGAATCCCCGGCTCGCCACTGGGGCGATCGAGCTCGCCTGTCGCAGGCTCGAGGTGCTCAACGAGGCCACGACGCCGGTGTTCCAGCCGGGCGCGGCGGACCTTCCCGGCGAGGAGGTGCGGCTCGCCCACCGCTGGCTCGACCTGCGCCGGCCGGCGATGCAGGACAACCTGTTTCTCCGCAGCCGGATCGTCAAGATCATGCGCGACCACTTCGACGAACTCGGCTTCATCGACGTGGAGACGCCGATGCTCGGCAAGAGCACGCCCGAAGGGGCCCGTGACTACCTCGTGCCCAGCCGGCTCGACCACGGCGCGTTCTTCGCCCTGCCGCAGTCGCCGCAGCTCTACAAGCAGCTCCTGATGATGGCGGGCTTCGACCGCTACGTGCAGGTCGCGAAGTGCTTTCGCGACGAGGATTTGCGGGCTGACCGGCAGCCCGAGTTCACCCAGCTCGACGTCGAGATGTCTTTCGTGGAGGCGGACGACGTCATGGGGGTGATCGAGGGGCTGGTGCGACGCACGGCCCGCGAAATCCTCGGCCTCGACGTCCCTCTGCCCCTCCCGCGCCTGACCTGGGACGAGTGCATGGAGCGGTTCGGCCACGACGCCCCCGACCTGCGGTTCGGCCTGGAGATCGTCGATCTCACATCCGTCGCCGGCGACAGCGACTTCCGTGTCTTCCGCGGCGCCGTCGAGAGCGGGGGGCGGGTCCGCGGCATTCGCGTGCCGGGGGCGGCAGCGCAGTTTTCGCGGAAGGACTTGGACGATCTGACCGGCGTCGCGGTCGAGGGGGGCGCCAAGGGCCTTGTCTGGCTCAAGGTCGAGGCGGACGGCTCGTGGTCTGGACCGGTGGCGAAGAACATCGGTTCGGTCGCCGTCCCTCTCAAGGAGCGGCTCGGCTGCGAGGCGGGAGACCTGGCCTTGATCGTGGCCGACTCGTTCGAGGTCACCTGCAAGGCGCTTCACATGCTGCGGAAGCGGCTCGGGGCCCGGCTCGGGCTCTATGACCCTGGACAGATGCACTTCTCCTGGGTGGTCGACTTTCCGATGTTCGCCCGCGACACGGAGACCGGCGGCTGGGCGTCGATGCATCATCCGTTCACCGCCCCGCGGCCCGCGGACCGCGACCTGCTGGAGGCCGACCCTGCCGCCTGCCGGGCAGTGGCCTATGACCTGGTGATCAACGGCTCGGAGGCGGGCGGCGGCACGATCCGGATCCACGACGGTGCCACCCAGGAGAAGGTGTTCAAGCTGCTCGGCATCACTCCAGAGGTTGCCCGCGACCGGTTCGGCTTCCTGCTCGACGCCCTGCGCAGCGGCGCGCCGCCGCACGGCGGGATCGCGCTCGGCATCGACCGCTGGGTGATGCTCTTCGGCCGGCTCGACAACATCCGCGACGTGATCGCCTTCCCGAAGACGCAAAAGGCGAGCGATCTGATGACGGGGGCTCCGGCACCGGTCGAGACGAAGCAGCTCGTCGAACTCGGCGTCCGCGTGGTGGTGCCCCCGAAGCCCGAGGCCCAGAAGGCCGGAGGGTAGACTCCGGGCCTCCGCACCCGGGCGACTAGCTCAATTGGTCAGAGCACCTCGTTTACACCGAGGGGGTTGGGGGTTCGAGTCCCTCGTCGCCCACTCAAGCGTTTTGCCGCGGGCTGCAGCGACTCGTGGCGTTTCGCACGATCGGGCTTTTTTGCCGGAGATTCACCGATGCGTGCGGCCCGCTGTGAGACGCGGCGGCTCCTGACTGCACACAAATGTGCACATTCGTCGGCGCCCTCCGGCTGTGCTTTCAGTGCCCCCTGTCCGCCGCCAGCAGACCCCGGGGCATCGCTGCAGCACGGCGGCGATGACAGCGAGCGAGACGTCGTGTGGTGTCTCGCTCGGATGGGACCTTATCGAGGGCCTTTCTCGCTCGGGCGATTTGTTTCAAGGATGTCTTGCGCCTTCTTTGTCCACACGAAGGATGTCGGATGAGCATCGTGGTGGTCGACGTAGAGACGGATCGCATCGACCAACTGAGCAACACTCTTGAACACGCCGTTCCGAATTCGGTCGTGGGTCAGCCCCGGAACCGACGTTCGATGATATTCAGCCACGAACTGCTGGCGGGGACAAGGTGCATGTGGAACCGCTTGTTGCGTTTCAGCCAGTTCCGAACCTTGGGATGCTCGCGCGTGGAGCAGTTGTCCACGACCAGGTGGAGGTCGAGTTCCGGCGGTCGTGTCTTTCCAGACTCGCTGCACGGTAGCCTTGCTCACGCCGACAGCCTTCGCCATCGACCGTACGCTCCACTGCGTGGCGTTGGGCGGCGCTTCCCGGGGTGGTCTTCCGCATGATCGCCCGCTGTTCACTCGTCAGGACGACTGGCTCGGCAACTCGCATGCGTTGACTCCTCCATGAGAAGAGGAATCAACGGCACTGCCATAATTACTACCCCGAACCGTAGGAACGTTCTGTCAACTACTGGATGCTTCCGGAAGTAAGTTGCGTTACTTCCGAGACACTACACTAGGTTCTGTCTGAGAACGCCATTTTGAGGCAGCGTTGGATCATTGCGAGCTTCATCATCGCGAGGAAGTTGATGGCGAGCTTCTCGAACCTCGTGCCAATCCGCCGGCATTCTTTCAGCCAGCC
>Ga0315899_10000267_pt1 | contig 64783 bp, 39 predicted proteins | sample LakEriMetagenome_2_FD_203518 | JGI IMG/M metagenome (GOLD analysis project Ga0315899, IMG submission 203518) | Freshwater fungal communities from buoy surface, Lake Erie, Ohio, United States - Buoy 4 MA112 | ecosystem: Environmental > Aquatic > Freshwater > Lake | place: USA: Lake Erie, Ohio... | reverse complement strand
TCCAATGGGTTCCAGTTCCCTTTGCGTCTTTGGTGTGCGACACGCACCCCTCGCACGGCCACAGAGGGCCATGCTACGGGGATATACTAGGGAAAGGTCTTTACTTCACTTCTGCTGCAAGGCGGGAGCAAGGGGTGTCCACGTAGGGTGTGGTGAAGCGGTCGGCCGATCACTTTTTGAACCACTGCGACCATGCAAACACCACTATTGCATTCGAGCGGTGAATCACCGACCGCGAAACCCACCGGTCCGCGCACGAACTCCAATGGGTTCCAGTTCCGTTTGCGACTTTGGTGTGCGACACGCGCCCCTCGCACGGCCACAGAGGGCCATGCTACGGGGATATACTAGGGAAAGGTCTTTACTTCACTTCTGCTGCACGGCGGGAGTAAGGGGCGACTATGTACGGTGGGTTTCGCGGTCAGTGGTTAACCGAGCATTTGGAATGATGTTGGTTCGGTTGTTGCAACGGTTTACGACGTCAGAGGCCGACCGCTTCACCGCACCCTACGTTCCGTCAAATGTTTCGATCAGTATGAATCCCCTCGGGTGATTGAATCGTAGGTTTCGGGTAGTTCGACGCCGTCAACAAAGCTTACGAGGGTTTTGCTTCTGTGTGGGTGTTGAAGCTTTTTGACCGCCTTGCTTTCGATTTGGCGAACTCGTTCTCGGGTGACTTGGAAAATCTTGCCGACTTCTTCGAGGGTGTAAGCGTATCCGTCGGCTAGGCCATAGCGAAGCTTTAGGATTTCCCGTTCGCGGTAGTTCAGGGTTTGCATCGCTTCTTGGATTTGTTCACGAAGCGTCGCTTGATGTGTTTCATAGAGTGGATCGTGGTCGCGGTAGTCTTCGAGGAATTCTCCGAAGAAGCTATCGTCGTGGTCACCGACAGGTTGATCTAGGGAGAGAGGTTGTTTCGCCATTTTGATAACGACCCGAGCATCGTCCATCGAGAGTCCGGATCGCTGCGCGGTTTCTTCGACGGAAGGCTCTCGCCCGAGCTCTTGGATCAAGTCACGCATGACTTGTCGCACCTTGCTCATGGTGTCGATCATGTGGACGGGGACTCGGATTGTGCGGCTTTGGTCGGCGATCGCTCGCGTGATAGCTTGTCGGATCCACCAGGTAGCATAGGTGGAGAATTTGAAGCCCCGTTCGTATTCGAACTTATCGACGGCTCGCATCAGTCCGGTGTTTCCTTCTTGGATCAAGTCGAGGAAGCTCAAGCCACGGTTGCGGTATTTTTTGGCGATGGAAACGACGAGACGCAGGTTCCCGGCGGAAAGATCTCGTTTCGCAGCGTCGTATTCCGAGCGAAAGCGGCGGACTTTTTCAACTCGACGGGTCAGGGTCGAAGGGGACTCGTATGTGATCTTCATCAGGTGTCGAAGTTCCTGTTCCATTTTCGGCAGGGTGGTCCCTTCGACGAAGCCCGTTTTCTTCGCGGTGGTAATGCGCGATTTGAGGATGACCATTTGCTGTTGAATGATCGTGAGTTTATTGAACAGCGGTTCGAGTCGGTTGGTTCGGAGGTTCATTTCCTCGATCAATCGGACAGCCTTGTTGCGGCGGCAAACAAGGCGTTTCCAAGCGTCGCGTCGTTCTCGAGTTGGCTTTTTGCGATCGATTGCGATGTAGAAATCGGTGTGATTTCGCACAAGCAGGTGTCGGAGGGTTTTGATATTTGGGCCGATGCGGCGCATGATCGCGACTTTTTCGGTCGCATTGGTAACGCTCACTTCGATGGTTCGGTCAAGTCGCAACTTGCCGTCCCGGACTTGTTCGAGAAGTTTTGTCGCTCCTTGAAGCATGAAATCCGAAGCGAGCATCCAAGTGCGATAGAAGTATCGGGTGCGATCGATGTGTTTTGCAGCGGTGACTTCTTGGTGCCGCGTCAGCAGTGGGATTTCACCCATTTGCATCAAGTACATCCGGACGGGGTCTTCGGTCGCATCTACGACTTCGTCGTCATCGGCGAAGAAGCTATCCGCGTCGTCATCGCTGAGTTCATCTTCGGAAGGGAGTGCTTCGGTCGCGACTTCCGCATCGTCGGATTCGAAGGAGATACCGCCCGGGATTGCGTTGGGGAGAGCGTCGAGCAGTTCGCGATCTTCTTCGAAAAAGGCTTCCTCTCCGGAAATCGGTTTATCGTTGAAGGATTGTCTGGAGGCTCTCTTAGTCATAGTTCAAGCAGTGCAGGCGGGAAAAACGATTGGTAAGGAACACGTGGGCATATTCCTAGAGCAATGCGACTTCCGTGCCAGAAGAGTGGTCCGCAGCGCAATGTTATGCCTGTGGGATCGCGTTTTCTATGGAAAAATCGAGAGAAGTTGGTGAAAATCGTTTTCCCGACGAGGGTGCTCGTCGACGGGTTCGGTTCGAATCGGTGTTGAGAAAAAACAACATCGTTGCGAAATCGCCACAGGGCTGTTGCCAGTATTCAACAGTCAGGTCATCACCCAACCAACCCCTGATGGACGTGCATCAATTCAAGCGGAGCAATTTTAAGCGGAACGGCACAAGCCCAATACCGTCCAATCGAGATATGGATTGGTACGCGGAGATGTGGTTTTTGAGGAGTAAATTGTCCCTTTCGAGAGAAGGGGGGCAAGACCTTTCCGTGGCATGTCCCCGTAGCATGGCCCTCTGTGGCCGTGCGAGGGGTGCAGATGGCTCACGCAAAGAAACAAAGACGCAAAGAAAACCGCGAACCGGTTTGTGTGATGCTTGGTGCGGAGCACCTTTTTTCGTAACTCCCATTCACATCCCAGCGGGAAGAGAAGCGACCGGGGGATGAGATTGGCGAATACTCGCAGTTTGCGGTCCGTAAATCGCTTAAGTTCAACGTGCGTGATGTGTCACGCGAGAAGTGGTGGGTTTCGCGGTCGATGGTTAACCGCGCGGATGCAAGGGGCGGTATTTGGGATGTCGAAGTGGTTGAGAAAATCATCGGCCGACCGCTTCACCACACCCTACTGCTCGTTGAATCGCAACAAGCATGTTCAAGCGTCGCCTGCCGCTTGGATTTTACGCGTAAGTTATTTGACGAGCTGCAGAACGGTTGCGATGTCGGTGTTTAATTGCGCGAGCAATGCGTCTTTAGATTCGAACTTGCGCACCGTACGGACGCGATCGATGATCTGCAATTCTAACTCCTGCCCATAAAGATCCCCTGAATAGCCTATCAAATGGGCTTCAACCTTCGTGGCCTCCTCTCCAAACGTCGGATTCGGACCAATATGCAATGCTACTGGAGTCCCGAGAATCTCACCTTCGGTGCATACTCTTGCTGCGTAAACGCCATGCTGCGGTACTAACACCGGTATGTTTTCTAAGTTCGCTGTCGGAAACCCTAATGTACGCCCCCGCCCTGCCCCATGCTCTACCCTGCCTACCATCCTATACGGTTCAACCAAACATCGATTGGCTAACCCTATCTCCCCCTCCTGAATCCACTGCCGAATCTGTGTGCTCGAAACCATCGTGCCTCCCAAGGACTGCGGAACTAGCACATCCAATCCCACCGAAGCTTCGTCGCAAAGCTTTCGCAACGTATCGACATCGCCTAGCCGATCGCGTCCAAACCGGAAATTCGGTCCTTCTACCATACCCTTGATGCCAAACCGCTCGATAAGCACCGATCGGAAAAACTCTTCGGCACTTAGCGATAACAACTCTTGCGTCGTTGGATAAAACTCGACATGGTCCACACCAATACGCTTGAGCAACGCTTCACGCCTCGCGTTCCAAGTCAACGGCGGTCGCACACGATCGGGTTGCAGGATCTTCAACGGCGGTGGATCAAAGGTAAAGACTACCGCCGGACAACGCTTCGATGCAGCTCGCGCTACCAACCGCTCGATTAATGCTCTGTGTCCAAGATGCACTCCGTCGAAATTCCCTACCGTCAACACGCAGCCTTCTGCATGGGTTATCACTGAATGCATCTTCCTAGTCGAAAGTCCACGAAATCGAATTCATCGGAGACAAGTAAAGCACCGTTAGACGACGATTGTATCTACGAAGCCTATTTGTGCAGTCTATTTACGCAGTCTACCCAAGTACTGATTGTATCAAATCCTTTGTTCTCAGCGAACGTGTGGAGATGAACGTCTCCCCTGCATAGCAATTCGCTGCCGCGCCTGCCGCTATCGCTAATCCTCGAACACGATCGAAGATGTAGGCCTTCGATGGCGGAAACTGGGTCTTGTAACATCGGATCGCTTCGAGCTTCTGCTCCAACGTATCGGTGATGTCCATGGTGATTGAGTTCTCAATCCCCGAAGCCGGAACGGGCTCGAAGTTAAGCCGAAAATACAACTGGCGATCGATCACATGCGGCTCTGTGCCTTGGAATACATCTTCCCACTTCGTCAACCGGGAATAAAACACTGCCGCATCGGTAATCTGCATGGCTTGGTAATGGTCGGGTGAAGCCATCGGGGTCTTGCTGCCAAACCCGATAACAATCTTCGGCTTGTACTTGCGAAACTCAAGCGCTAAAGCCACTCGCTCGTCGAATCCGTCCATCAACCTGCGATTGTTAAAGGGGAGGATTTTGCGAATATGTACCCCTAAAACCTTGGCTGCCTCGACCGCTTCTGCGATCCGAACTTCAGGTCCTGGGGAATGAGGAGTCGGTTCGCCATCGGTCAAATCGATGATCCCAACCCGGTACCCTTGTTCGGCCAGGGCAGCAAGTGTTCCTCCACATGCGATCTCTACGTCATCGGGGTGTGCGCCGACGGCGATCACATCTAAGGGCTCTTCGGTTTTTGACATGTGTGGTTCTTTCGACTTTCTGAGACGAGCAGCTTGTTCGGTTAGGCTGGTGTTGCTGCGACCGGGTTATTGGGGACCGGGTTATTGAGTATCGGGTTTTTGAGGATCCCTTCGACGATTTTGCCAGGTTGGCCATCGAGCAAGGTTCCATTCCCGCCAGGTCGAGCAAACACTAATTTATCAGGCTCCAAGCCGAACAAATACATCAAAGTTGCGTGATAATCGTAATGGTGGACGATATCTGTGACGGCTTGGTAACCGAAATCGTCAGTTTGACCGTAAATACACCCTTGTTTGATCCCTCCGCCAGCTAACCAAGTGCTGAAACCATACGTATTGTGGTCTCGCCCTACGTTCTTCTCGTTTTGTACCACCGGCAGTCGCCCCATCTCGCCCCCCCAGTGGACCAACGTACTGTCGAGCAAACCGCGATCTTTGAGGTCTTTGACCAGCGCTGCTGATGGCTGATCGGTTTTTTTACAAGCCGCCGGCAGGGCGTCTTTGATGTTGGCATGGTGGTCCCACTGCTGAGTAGAAGTGTAGATCTGCACGAATCTTACTCCTCGCTCGACAAGACGTCTGGCTATCAAGCAACGAGTCCCGAATTCCCGCGTTGGCTCTTGATCCAACCCATAAAGCTTATGGGTCGCTTCGGTCTCCTGCCCGATATCTAATGCTTCTTTGGCTGCCGATTGCATCGATTCGGCTAATTCGTAACTCCCCATGCGTGCTTGTAAATCACTCTCGTAAGGGCGGTTCGCAAAATGCTCCGCGTTGATTTGTTTTAGGAAATCCAAATAGGCTTTTTGGGGTTTGCCCGTCAGATGAGGCGGAGGATTGAGATTGAGAATTCGAGGCTCCTGGGGCCGTATAACGGTCCCTTGATACACCGATGGCAACCAGCCATTCGACCAGCAATCGGTTCCCAAAACAGGTAGTCCACCTGGATCGGTCAAGACGACGAATGCGGGTAATTGCTGACTCTCGCTTCCAAGCCCAAAGGTCAACCATGAACCAAGTACAGGGCGACCGGCTGTAACGCGCCCATGGTGCAAGGCATAGATGGACTGGCCGTGATTGTTCACTCCCGTATTCATCGAGCGTATCAATGTGACGTCGTCGGCGATCGAACCGAGATGCGGAACTAATTCGCTAAGCTCCATTCCGCATTGGCCGTAGCGTTCCCACTTCCAAGGCCCGGCCCAAATTTTTGCGGATGATTCGGCCGCATTGTCGTACTTGAGCTCGCCGGAGAAATTCTCTCCGCTGCGCTTTTCGATTTCCGGTTTGCGGTCGAATAAGTCCATGTGCGATGGACCGCCTTGCATGAACATCGAAATCATGGACTTCGCTTGTGCTGGCCAATGACTCGGCTTGGGTTTCAAGTCGTAGTTTACGGGTGCGGTGTTCGGTTTTGGCGGTGTCGCAATGCTTTGTTGCCCAAGCGCACCGGCGATCCATAATGTGGCTCCCGCAATCCCTTGTTGTGCAAGGAAGTGTCGGCGCGAGCTGCAGGGTGCATGCGTGGCGTTCGCTTGGTTGCGTTTCATCTTGAAATCCTACTATTCGGTTTTCATGTGTTTGATCTGTTTGCGGCGAAGCGAATCATTGCTCGTCTTCGTTCCCGGTCATCGATGTAAGTCAACGAATAAGTTAGTCAACGTATAAAAAGGCGTTCGAGGAGAGCAAGGCTTGGCAATACAAAGCCAACGCTTGGTGCTGACTCTTGCTCGTCTCGGCTTCGACCTTGGCTGGATCGAGTTCTTTTGGAAGCAGTTCTGCACGGAGTGCAACGAGTCCTTCAAGGCTGCGGGCTTGCTGCTCTTGGTTCGGTTGAGTTCCAAAGGCCAACAGCCAAGCATGGGTGACTTGCGCGGTCGCATCGGCACCAGCTTCGCGAATCACCCGCGTGGCGAAGTGTTCGGATAAACGGATGACGGTGGAGTTGTTCATGAGCATTAGCGACTGGGTAGCGACGGTGGAATTCGAACGTCGGTCGCAGTTGGGAGTCATGGTAGCAGGATCGAAGGGTTCCAAGACACCCAAGGGCATGGAGCGTCGGATTTGGGTGTAGATGCTTCGGCGATAGGTGTCGGAGACTTCTTCTTGTTTGGCAACCAAGATTCCGTTCCCGTCGCGGGTTGCTTTGCCAAGGATAAATTGTCCGACTTCGTCGGGATTCACCGAGGAGGGGGCTCCGTACATTTTCAAGGTCAGCATGTCGCTTGTGGCGAGCATGGCATCGCGAACCGATTCAGCTTGCAAGCGTCGCAAGGACATTCGACCGAGCAAAGAGTTTTGCGGATCTTTGTCTTGGTGGAGTCCATTCTTCGCAGAGGATTGCCGGTAGGTATTCGAGACCAGCAGTTCGCGGGTGAAGTTTTTTCTGCTCCATTGAGCATCGACTAAGCGATGGGCCAGCCAATCGAGGAGTTCGGGATGGGTGGGAGGTTCACCTAATCGTCCAAGGTCCCCGGGGTTGCTCGAGAGTGCCCGGCCGAAAAGGGGCATCCACAGACGGTTTGCCATGGAACGTGAGAAGAGAGGATGGACCCCTTGTGTGATCATCTTCGCGAATTGCAGGCGGCGACCAGAGGTTGGGATTTCAGGAGCGTCCGGGAGGATGCGATCTTGTTCTTGAAGGACGCTCAAGCCACCTGGGGAGATCGGGTCACGAGGTTGCTGAAAGTCTCCTCGGAAAAACAAGTGGGTCGCTGGCACTTGATTTGGCACTTCGGAAAAGCAAGCCAAGAAGAAATCGGCGGGTCGAGCTTTTCGTATGTCGGCTTGTTGCGTTTCGAACTTCTTGTTGAACTCGTTGATACGTGCTCCATCGTAAAGCACAGCGCTACCGCGATCGACGTTCAAGCTTGGGAAATCGCGTAGGAGTTTCTGTTGCTCCGGAGTCCTTTTATCAGCTGCGGTATCGCGTGCTGTACGGGCTTCTTGACGTTGCTCTTCGGGAAGTTTCATCAATTCCTTTTCGAAGATATCTGCGACGATTCCATCGAGTTCCTTTAACCGCGTGGCTTCTAGTTCCGCAAGCGACTTATCGACATCCGCTGCGCGTTGACGTTCTTCGGCGGACCAAAGGTTGACTAGGCGAGCGTTTTTATCCCGCCAGTTTTTCCAATCTAAGCCCGGTTCGAAGATTGCGCGAATACGATAGTAATCGCGCTGCGAGATAGGATCGTAGCGGTGGTCGTGACACTGAGCGCAACCGACGGTCATGCCCATCAGTCCGCCGGTGACGATCTTGATCGTCTCAGCGAGGACTTCGTTTCTGGCTACGTTCTGATCGACTCCTTCGTGACCTGTACCGTCGGGAGCAGTTCGCAGGAAACCGGTCGCAGCTAGCATGCGTTGCTGTTCTTCAGAGATCGCTTCCCATGGAGTAGGAACTAATTCGTCGCCGGCGAGTTGTTCCAAGACAAATCGATCGATCGGTAGGTCTTCATTGAACGATCGAATCACATAGTCGCGATATTGAAATGCCCAAGGGCGTTCGGTGTCTTGTTCGCTGTAGCCATCGCTGTCCGCATAGCCCGCGACATCGAGCCAATGTCGACCCCAATGTTCACCGTAGCGTGGGTCGGCAAGCAAGCGATCGACAAGCCGTTCGTAGGCGTCGACATTGGTGTCATTGATGAAGTTGGCAATTTCTTCATGGCTCGGAGGAATTCCTCGCAGGTCGAACGACAACCGTCGGATGAGAGTTAAGCGATCGGCGGACGGGGAGAACGATAGCGATTGCTTTTGCAACTTATCCAGGATAAAGGCATCGACGGGAGAGAGAAGCGACTCAGCAGTTGACGCATCGCTGGTAAGTTCGAGTTTTGGGGGTTGGGCGGCTACAACGCTTTGGTAAGCCCAGTGGGTTCGTTCTTCTTCGGTCCAGTCTTCGAGTGGGGGAGTCTGCGGTTCGCTTCGTTTGATCCGGGCGCCTTGAACAAGCCAGCGTTGCAGGATTTCTTTTTCCTTTGGGGAAAGGGATTTTCCACCCGGGGGCATTTCATCGTCGGCGACCCGTTTGTAGAGCAAGCTTGCGGATGCATCCCCTGGGACAATCGCTGTACCGGAGTCACCACCTTTGGTTATCAAGTGAACGAGTCGTACGTCCAATCCCGCTTCGCGGTGTTCGGCTTCGCCGTGGCAATGGAAACAGTGTGTTTTGAGGATGGGGCGAACTGACGACTCGAAATAGAGTTGCTCGGGTGTTGGTGGATCGGTGTCAGCGGCAGCAAGTGTTCCCGAGAGTGTGGTGATTGCTTGTGTCATCAGCGAGCAAATCGCGAGGAGCGATAGAATTCGAGTTGCCTGTTGATGCGTAGGTAGACAACGCTGTGCTACGGCGAGTCCTGCCGGGCGGATTTGGGGCATGAACAGTATGACAGCTAGAGAGGATTTAGGAGTCATGATTGATCGGTCCTCGGCACGGGGGGTAGGCGGATCTAGAGCGGAGAGTGGCTGGGTAAGCGTTGGTAGGCGGGGGTGGGTTGTGGGCAGGGCAAGTTCTGGGCTAGCCACGTTCTGGGCTAGCCAAGTTCTGGGCTAGCCAAGTTCTGGGCTGGGGCAAGTTGTCGGTGGGCTTTCTATGATACCACAGGGAGCTTATGAAAAAAAACGGCAACGGGGAACTAAAACGATCTTTCCGACTCTAACGAGCGATCGAAGAAAAAGGTGTTTTCCTCGATGTTCGGCTTTCTAGTTCGGGTGGTTCATTTTCGGGTGGTTCATTGTCCTATCGTGGGTGGGAGTCTCCTCGGTTGACACAGCAACAACAGTCCATCAGCGCCGTATTAATACCTGGAGTCATTGTCAGTTGTTTGGAGGAAGCGGGGAAATTGCATCGAGCGTTGTGGCTAGCACAGTGCACCGATGTTTCGCTGCTTGGCAAGCCGAGCGAGGAATGGCTGATTGTCTCGTCAAAAGAAGTCTCCGTTGTCCGATTAGATACGAGCGGTAGCAGCGGTCCGAACGCTTCATTGCTCCGGAGTGTGGCTTGGGAGCAGCTTGCTTCCGTGCGCACCCAAGCTGGGGTTGGTGGAGGGACGTTGCAAGTTCGGATAGGAGAGGACTGGATCGATTTATTGCGGTTCTCGAATGCGAACGCGACTCGATTCCATAAAGTCTCTCGGATGCTTGAGCGGATGCGGGAGCATCCTGAGACGTGGATGTTTGAAGTCCCCTCGACGCATGAGCATGATCCGCATGCTTCGTCGTCTGGATTCGATCCTCCGGAGTGTCCGACTTGTTCATTGCGATTGAGTTCGAAGGAGGAGAGTTGCCCCAGGTGTATGCAGAAAGGGCAGATTCTACGTCGAGTCCATACGTTGATCGCGCCTTATCGCCGGGGAGCGATCTTGTTGTCTCTCTTGACGATCGTCGGCGTCATCGCGGAGTTGATTCCACCGAAGCTTCAGCAGTACTTGATCGATAACGTTCTTGCAGGCAATGGAGCGACCGCAGCGAGGGAGGGAGCAGTAGCCACCGACCCATTGCCGGACTTTCGCACCGCATTGTTGCTCATTGTCTTATCGTTGGCCGCATCGCGTGTGATGCTCTCTGTCGTGGCGGTTTTCAAGGGGAAGTTGGCGACGAGCATAGGGACTGGACTGACCCGAACGCTGCGTGCGGAAATGGTAAAGAAGCTTCAAAGTCTCGCGGTGGTTTACTACGATCGCCATCAAGTCGGTTCGATGCTTGGTCGCGTCGCGCACGATAGCGAAGTGATGCATGGCTTGATGCATCAGATCACGGGTGGCTTTCTGCTGCAGATCGCTCAGCTTATCGGAGTTGGGGCGATGTTGATTTGGATCAATCCCAAGCTTGCGCTCTTTACGTTGATTCCAGTTCCGCTGGTCATTTTAGGAACATCGATTTTCTGGAAGAAGGTATATCCGAGATACTATCGGCTCTGGGATGCGTCCTCGAAACAGATCTCGGTTTTGAGCGGGATGCTCTCTGGGATACGGGTTGTCAAAGCGTTTGCGCAAGAGGATCGCGAATACGAGCGGTTTGCGAAGACGAGCGATGAGCTTCGGAATTGGAGACTCTGGGTGGAAGATGCCAATGCTTGGTATTCATCTGCTATGTCTATCGTCTTTAGTCTTGGCGGCCTGATTGTATGGTATGTCGGTGGCCGTGATGTGATCGGCAATACCATGACGCTCGGGGAACTGATCGCGTTCCTAGCTTACCTTGGAATGTTTTATGCACCGCTCAGCGCTTTGTCGAACTTCACCAGTTGGCTTACGAGCTTCCTGACGGGGAGCAAGAGAGTGCTCGAGCTGCTCGATACACCTTTGACGGTCAGCGAACCGAATCAGCCGGTGGATTGGAATCAGCCGCGAGGAGAGATCGAATTCGACGATGTTTGTTTCGGGTATGATCGCAACCAGCCTGTCTTGAAGAACGTCAGTTTCCAAGTGCGTCCCGGAGAGATGGTTGGGATTGTGGGGCGAAGTGGTTCAGGCAAATCCACGATGGTGAATCTGTTGGGTCGATTCTACGACGTTCAGGAGGGAAGGATTTTGGTCGATGGCCATGACTTGCGAGATCTTGCTAGTCATCAGCTGCGCGAGAGGTTAGGGATTGTCTTTCAAGAGTCCTTTATGTTTCGGGGGACGATATGGCGCAATCTCAGTTATGGGCGACCGCAAGCGACGATCGAGCAAGGGTTACAAGCGGCGAAGGCGGCCGGTGCGCATGATTTCATTTGCCGTCAGCAGCTTGGCTACGAAACCCTTTTGGGAGAGCAAGGTGCGGGGCTTTCCGGGGGTGAGAAGCAGCGGTTGTCCATCGCTCGGACACTATTGTACGATCCGAGGATACTTGTTTTGGATGAAGCCACCAGCAATATCGATGCGGAGGCAGAAAAGAGTATTCAAGATGCGTTGCGAGTATTGATTCGAGGTCGGACAACGATCGCCATCGCGCACCGACTTTCGACCCTTCGCAATGCCGATCGTATCCTCGTGTTCGATCAAGGTCGCTTGATTGAGCAAGGTACTCATGCGGAGTTATTGTCAATGGACGGTACTTACGCTCGTTTGGTGCGAATTCAAACTTCGGTAACGAAGAATCCCGACATTGATAAGCTCATTCATGCGGCTACGGAGATCGAGGCTGGCAATCGTGAGACTGTCGGTCAAGAGTCCAAGGGATCCGAATCGAAGGTGGCACTGGTCGATGGGAGTTCGAGCGACGATGCGCAGAGCGTTCAAGCTGGATCGGGCGCTCAAGCGGAAGATGGTGGGGAATCGCAGGAATCAAGCGGGCCGGTGATTCGTTGGATGGATCCAACCAGTTGGGAGTTTCGTCGCGGGGATTTGGATCGTATTGAGTTGTGGAACGAGGGAGTTCGGCAAGCGGCTTCGACGTTCGTCGTGCGAACTTTTCCATCGAAGTATCCCGAAGGTTATCTCAGTGTCAGGACTTGGGGCGAGAACGGAGAAGAGGTTGAATGTGGCATGATTCGCTCGCTCGACGCTTGGGCGGGAGAATCGGCTGAGTTGGTTCGCGAATTATTAGCTCGTCGTTATCTGATGCGTCGAATTTTACGCGTTCGCAAGAATCAGTTAGAATCAGGGTACTTGAACCTGGAAGTCGAGACAGACCAGGGTCCGGAAAAGTTCACCATGCGTTGGACTTCGGGCCAAGCACTGGACTACAGCGATAATGGAAAATTGTTGATCGACACCCGCGAGAATCGCTATGTGGTCGAAGACATCGATTTGTTGCCGTCGGAGGATCGCGAAAGGTTCTTGCAGTACATTTATTGGTAGCAGGGCAGCGATAGGTCATCGGAAACGATTCGAATTGCGAGAGGCGGTCAGCGATGCGTCAAGTTGGGTTGAATCTTCGGACGAGGCGTGAGTTTTGTGTAGCGACAGCAACTGGAATAGCTGCGGCAGGAATGCTGACAGCTTCGCCACGGGGCTTGGCTGGGGTTATCCAAGCCGACGGGTTACCCAGAAGTACACCGGAGTCACAAGGCGTCTCTGCTGAAGCGATTCAACGATTCTTGAACACGTTGGAAGAGAAGGTTCAAACGATCCATAGCGTCATGGTTGTGCGGTATGGCAAAGTGATCGCCGAGAAATGGTGGAATAGTGAATCGGCAGATAAACCACACGTACTGTGGTCGCTGAGCAAGTCGTTTACGTCGACGGCGGTTGGGTTAGCCGTTCAGGACGGTAAGCTAGGCTTGTACGATGAAGTCCTTTCCTTCTTCCCTGAAGATGCCCCCAAGGAAGTCTCCGGGAACCTGAAGGCGATGCGTGTGGTGGATTTGTTAACGATGTCGACGGGACATCAAGACGAGCCCAACGTCCGCAATGAGCAGAACTGGATCCGAGCGTTTTTAGCTCATCCGGTCCCCCATAAGCCAGGTACGCATTTTCGGTATAACACGCCGGCAACTTTCATGCAGTCGGCGATCGTACAAAAGGTCACCGGTCAGACCGTCAACGAGTACTTGCAAAGCCGACTTTATGGGCCGTTAGGAATCGCAACGCCGAAGTGGGATGCAAATCCGCAAGGGATTGCGATCGGTGGCTATGGACTGTATCTGAAGACGGAGGATATCGCCAAATTCGGCTTGTTATATTTGCAAACAGGTCATTGGGAAGGTAAGCAGTTGATACCGAGCAGCTGGGTGGAGCTTGCGACATCCAAGCAGGTGTCTAATGGCAGTTCACCCGTGAGCGATTGGGATCAAGGGTATGGGTTCCAATTTTGGCGATGTCGACATGGTGCTTATCGGGGCGATGGAAAAGATGGGCAGTTCTGTGTTGTGATGCCCGATCAAGGTACAGTAGTGGTAATGACTGCCAACACCAGCAACATGCAGGGACAGCTAAACCATGTTTGGGATGTGCTGTTACCAGAGCTGAAGGCTTAGTTGACCGCCGGAAGATCGCGGCGTTACAAACCCAACGCAATCAAAACTAGCCAATAAATCACCTTAAGAACCCATAGAGTTGACTCATGATGAACAACGTGTTTGGAACAAATGAAAACGGCCTAGCGACAAAACATCGAGTTGCGAGACGATTCTTTGCAATGTTTGCTTTGTTGTGTGTTGGTTTTCAAGTCGATGGTAGGCTTGTTGATCGATTGGTTTTGGGGGATGAGCCCAAGCGGTTTGAGCTTTGGCCCGAAGGTGCGCCGGGTTCGCAGGATAGGAAAGATGAGCCGGAGAAGACCGATCGCACGAATGGAGCTTGCAATGTGACAAACGTGCATGCTCCTTCGATCACTATGTTTTTACCGGAGTCTGAGAAAGCAAATGGAACGGCGATTATCATAGCGCCTGGTGGTGGGCACCGAATGTTATGTTTGGGTCATGAGGGAGACTCGTTAGCACAGTGGTTTGCGGATCGCGGAATTGCGGCTTTTGTGTTGCGATACCGATTGGCGAGGGAAGAGGGATCTGCATACAGCGTCGATGAGCATGCGATGTCTGATACACGCCGCGCGATCCGATGGGTTCGAAGTCATGCATCTGAGCTAAAGATCGCAAAGGACAAGATAGGTATTTTAGGTTTCTCCGCTGGAGGCGAATTAGCGGCACTTGCCGCGATGGAATCCGATTCCGGGAACCCCGATAGTGCGGACGTTGTGGAACGGGTCAGTTCCCGCCCTGACTTCCAAGTACTGATCTATCCGGGTAGTTCGCATCGATTCGAGGTAGCTCAAGGGATGCCGCCGGCATTTATCGCTTTAGGAGCGAAAGATCGTGATGATATATCGCTTGGGATGGCCAAGTTGTACTTGCAGTACAAAGAAGCTGGCGTCGCATGCGAATTGCATATTTATTCGAATGCTGGACACGGGTTTGGTTATCGGGCCGATGCGAATCATGCGGCAGCTAGATGGCCGGAACGCCTATGCGAGTGGTTAGTCGACTCGAAACTGCTTGCTCACTGAGGTATCGGGTTACCATTCCTCACTGACGTATCGGGTTACGATTGCATGGCCAACGGCCGCGTCCCATCCAATGGTAACCCGAAGTGTCAACGAGGGAGCTACAGTGCACGCTCCATCGCTCATCAGGAATCGACCATCACTCCGCTGCTTCCTCACTGACGTATCGGGTTACGATTGCGTGGCCAACGGCCGCGTCCCATCCAATGGTAACCCGAAGTGTCAACGAGGGAGCTACAGTACACACTCCATCGCTCATCAGGATCGACCGTCACTCCGCTGCTGCCTCACTGACGTATCGGGTTACTATTGCTTGGCCAACGGCCGCGTCCGATCCAATGGTAACCCGAAGTGTCAACGAGGGAGCTACAGTGCACGCTCCATCGCTCATCAGGAATCGACCGTCACTCCGCTGCTTCCTCACTGACGTATCGGGTTACGATTGCATGGCCAACGGCCGCGTCCGACCTAATGGTAACCCGAAGTGTCAACGAGGGAGCTACAGTACACGCTCCATCGCTCATCAGGAATCGACCGTCACTCCGCTGCTGCCTCACTGACGTATCGGGTTACCATTCCTCACTGACGTATCGGGTTACGATTGCGTGGCCAACGGCCGCGTCCCATCCAATGGTAACCCGAAGTGTCAACGAGGGAGCTACAGTACACGCTCCATCGCTCATCAGGAATCGACCATTACTCCGCTGCTTCCTCACTGACGTATCGGGTTACCATCAACGCGTTGCGTTACCATTGCGTGGCCAACGGCCGCGTCCGACCTAATGGTAACCCGAAGTGTCAACGAGGGAGCTACAGTACACGCTCCATCGCTCATCAGGAATCGACCATTACTCCGCTGCTTCCTCACTGACGTATCGGGTTACGATTGCATGGCCAACGGCCGCGTCCCATCTAATGGTAACCCGAAGTGTCAACGAGGGAGCTACAGTACACGCTCCATCGCTCATCAGGAATCGACCATTACTCCGCTGCTTCCTCACTGACGTATCGGGTTACGATTACGTGGCCAACGGCCGAGTCCCATCCAATGGTAACCCGAAGTGTCAACGAGGGAGCTGCAGTACACGCTCCATCGCACCTCCGGAATCGACCATTACTCCGCTGCTTCCTCATTGACGTATCGGGTTACCATTATCGTGTCGGGTTTCTATTGTGTGGCCAACGGCAGTCAAATGGTTTGCTTCTTCGATGCAGCTTTGAAGTTCAGCAGATTTTGATACCAGGACGGGGAATCGATCCGCAATTACTTCAAGGTGTTTCTTGAGCTGGTCGGATGTCCGTTGACAATGCGATGGGTTGGAGGGATCCGAGGTTCGAAATTCCTCGAACGCCACGTTGAGTTTGGTGATGTCTTGTTCTGCTTCTTCGTGGCACATCAATACACCGATGATTTCGTTTAACATGCTGGCGAGTTTAAGCCCTCCATCTTGATCACTGGAATTGACTGTGGGGCTGAAACCCATCCAACTCGAGCCGAATGGGTCGAATGAAAGGTCTTCAGAGGAATCGGAATCGTCATCGAAGGTGTGGGGGGAGAATAATTTGATACGCGTGAGTTCATCGGCTGTGGATTTCTCTTGAAATTCTTCGTCGTCGTCTTCAATGAGACATCCACTGTGACGAAATCGATCTTGTTCCCATTCTTCGAGCGTTTCTGACATTGAAAAAGCGAATTCATCGTCGAGTTCGAGGTGATAGCCATCGATGTTGTCGAAGTAGATACCGAAGGTGCCATCGATCATCATCGTGCAGAGGGGGCAGTTGCAATCGGCGACATGGTAATCGGGTTGCACGCGGTCTATTCCTTCGATGCAGACACCACCGCCACGGGGGACGTGTCGTCGTTCGCATTCGATAATAAAGCTTGGGGCTGCTCCATCGTCCATTGAGCTATTTAGCCACTTCTCCATGTTCCGTTTTAGGAATCGAGTCAATCTCGGTATGACATCTTTATTTTTTTGAATCACATACCGACCTTCTTTTCGGTCGCACCAGTCCCATCCCGCTTCGATCGCTTCGCGGCAATAGTCAAAGTACATGCAGATCTCTTCGAAGCCCATTGGCGCGGTCGGGTAGCCGATCCAATTCGTTGGCAGGGCCACGAGGGGATCACCATCGATGCAGCGATGTTTTTGCGACTGAACGACAAGGCTGCTCCAATGCTGTGCACCGTGGAGAAGATCGCGAGGTTTACGGCCATCGAGTTCAGCGCGAGGAGTCATCAGCCAGTCGCGGTGCAATTCGACTGTAAATCGATAGCGAACTTGCGATAGGTGCGCTGCTTTCTTCGCCTCCCAAGATGAGCTCGAAACGGTCGAGATGATTTTTGAAGCGATCTCGTTGAGAAACGCATTTCCGAAAAGGAATTCTCGGTCGACGATCGGTTTGACGATGGGCGTTTGTCGGGGATTCTGGACATCGGTTGCTTGGACTGAATTGAGCAGTTCCCACCAGGGGGGAAGGTGAATGCTAAGAAAATCATGCTGTTTCCCTTGGTCATCGGTGTGCATCGCTAAACTTGTGTTGCGCTCGATGGGTTGGAATTCGCCACCATTGAGGACACGCTTGGAGTTAAAGTCGATCATTACCCATGCATTGGCTACAGATAGCAATTCAACAAGGTTCTCTTGAGAGCATGGATCGAGGGGGAGTTGATTTGGATGGTTGCAAACAACTTTGGTACGCACTCTCGTCCAGGCCGATTTCGCTTCGTCCCAATTTGTCGGGTCGTCGGAGAGTAGAGCTAAGACCGTCATTGCGGTGTCATCATCCATTTGCTTTGCGATCCAGGATTGTGTTCCGTCGAGGATTGCCAAGAGAGTCCAATCGATTTTTCGTTCCATAATTCGCCTCATCTCTACTTACAAAGTTGCTAAGCAGTGTGTGCGGATGGATTTTATCGCGAGATGGTTTTTTACTTCCAAAATGGTCGATATTTTTTATGCCGCGTGCGTTTTTCCGCGTCTAACGTGCCTGGTAAACCTGGTTCAAACACGAGCGCAGCGAGCGGTCAGGTGCGTGTGGGATGCGCGGACAGAGTCTCACGCAAAGAAGCAAAGACGCAAAGAAGGCAGGGATGTTGATCTTTTGTTTTGGGCTTCTGTTATATGACATTGTGTTTGGTCTTCCCTTTGCGTCTTTGCGTCTTGAGCGATAGCGGGCGTGAGAATTGGTCGGGAGGGATTCACGCGAAGATTTTCAGGGGTGAGGCATCGTTGTTGCATTCTTAGCAACTCTGCTTATTGACGTTCCGATCCGATCTAACCTCGCAAAACAACCTCTTCGAAAGTACAATACGCGAAGCATAATTAAACGAGATTTATTTTCCGTCTATCGTTATCTTGGCAGAGTGTAGGTAGGTAAATGCGAATCCTTCAGTGCAATCATCAGTTTCCACCTTTTTCACGACAAGGATCGGAGCTGCACTGTTGGCAATTGACTCAGAGTCTTGCGGCAACCGACGAAGTTGCCGTATTCCACATCTCTGAAGTTCCGAGCAAAAAGCCTCGTCGGTTGGAGCGATCGAGTCCGGAGGGATATCCGGTTTTCCATGGTATCGACGGAGGCCATTACGCGCGATTAGCGAACTGGAACAACCCGATACTTGTGAAGCATTTTCAGACGGCTTTAAACGAATTCAAGCCGGATGTTGTTCACTTTCACAACTACTTGAGTCTCGGTGATGACTTGCCGACCGTTGCCAAGCGATTTGGAGCGGCGGTTGTCTATACATTGCACGACTTCGGTTTGATCTGCCCGAATCACTTGCTTTGGCGAACCGATGGAAAGCTATGCAACAAATCGCGCCCAGATTTTTTTCAGGACTGTTGTCCAGTAAATCTGCGTGTAGCATCATCCGGCCAGCCCCCATTGCGCAGGCATATACCACCTTTGTCGCGTTGGCAGGTTTTTGCGTCCCAGCAATCAAATCCGTTGGTACGAGGGCTTTTGAATACTGCACTGAAAGTGCCCCGAATGATTTATGGGACGCCTGAGAACGCTTCGGTACCACAGAAACGTGAGTTCTTTTTCGATCACACACGGCGCATCTTTCAAGATGTCGATTTGTTTTTGGCCCCAAGCAATTTTCTGATGGAGCGATTGATCGCGTGTGGGCTACCAGCGGACAAAACCGAACATGTCCGTTATGGCATTCGCTCGATGCGAATGTCGGGTGGAACGAATCCTACCGCTGGTAAAATTCGCTTCGGTTACATCGGTGCCTTTCATGCACAAAAGGGGATCGAAGTGTTATTGAAGGCGTTCGATGGACTCGGTGATCGAGCCAGTCTTCATATCCACGGCTCTTCATTTGGAGGACCCGTGGCCGAGAGCTATTGGAAACGGATCACGCAAAATCCTCCCGAGGGATTTCATTTCGGAGGGGCATATCGCAACGAAGATCTCGAACGCATACTCTCCGATATCGATGTCGTCGTGGTGCCGAGTCTTTGGTACGAAAACTCACCTTTTACCATCCAGGAAGCGTTTCAGTCCGGTATCCCAGTATTGACATCGAATATTGGCGGAATGGCGGAACTTGTTCGAGATGGAATCGACGGCATGCATTTCAAGGTCGGAGATCCAGAGGATCTGCGTCGATGCATGGTCTCGATCATCGACAACCCGCAAAAACTTGACGAGTTCAAAGTAAATCTTCCTAAGCTGCCAACGATCACTGGCCAAGCGGAGTTGATTCGAGCTCACTACCAAAGACTCTTGGGCAACGACGCATGAGTTCTACGAGCGGTTGGCCTCTAGGGGACTTCAATTCTCACAATGGGAATGACTTATGCGAAACAGGAAATTGATCGCTTTGGTCGATTTCATAGGATAGCAATCGCAAGCTATTGTTCTTTAAGAAGCCGAGTTACAATCACGTCCGTTGATGGCTAGACGACTGATAATTAATCTACGCAACGGGGTCTTTTGCGTTTCTCATATTTGGTGAATTTATGCGTATTTTGGTAGTTGGTGGTGCGGGATACATCGGTTCCCATGCGGTTCGATTACTCAATGAGACAGATCATGAAGTCTCGGTCTACGACAATTTGTCGCTTGGGCGATCCCAAAGTGTATCCGCCGAGCAGTTGATCGTAGGTGATCTGATGGATACTGAGCGATTGGAGTCGGTGATCCGATCGCATCGCATCGAAGCCGTGATGCACTTTGCGGCGTTTGCCGCGGTGGGTGAGTCGATTGTGGATCCGGCAAAGTACTATCAAAACAACGTAGTCGCCACTTTGGGATTGCTTGATGTCATGCGTCGCTGTGGAGTAAAGAGATTTGTATTTTCTAGTACTACCGCTACTTATGGCCAACCTGAACGAATTCCGATCAGCGAAGACGCTCCGCAGCTACCGATCAATCCGTATGGGTTCTCCAAGTTGGTCATTGAGCGAGCGTTGAAGGATTATGCGAGAGCATACGGTTTTGCGGGAGCTTCCTTGCGTTACTTCAACGCTGCTGGAGCGGCGGCAGATGGGACTTTGGGAGAGGATCACAAACCAGAAACCCATTTGATTCCGTTGGTCTTGCAAGTAGCCCTTGGACAACGGGAGTCGATCCATGTGTTTGGAAATGACTATCCGACTCCAGACGGAACTTGTATACGCGACTACATCCACGTCGAAGATCTTGCCACCGCTCACTTGGCTGCCTTAGAGCGGCTTGAGGAGGGCAATGTGATCGAGGTCAACCTTGGTACTGGAGTCGGTAGCAGTGTCATGGAGGTAATCGAAGCGTGTCGCAAGGCGAGCGGGCACGCGATCCCGGTGGTTCAATGTCCTCGTCGAGCGGGGGATCCAGCACGATTAATTGCCGACGGTTCGCTAGCGAAAAAGGTACTGAATTGGGAACCCCGTTATACATCGATCGTCGAAATCGTTTTGACGGCTTGGAACTGGCATCGCACGCACCCTGAGGGCTATAGCACTTCAAGGAGCTAGGGGATCGGTACTGATCTTAGATGTGGTGGCCTTATGGACTTTTTCCAAATCATCGTCCGTAAAGCCAGCGAATCCAAGCTCGTTCCCCTATCCATTTAATGCTCATGGCTGCATTCATTACGGGTGGGAGTCGGTGGCGTAAAATATGGATCATTTTGGCAACTTCTTTCGCAGTTTGCTCCCCATGTAGACTGCTTGGCATGTTGCATTTCGTATTTGTCGCGAGCCATCTGATGCTTGATTCTTCGAATCGAAAAAAGTCCTCCATCGTTCGAATACAAGGGCTATTGTCATGCTTCTCGAAGTCTTCTTGAAAGGAGACCCCCAATCGATCTTCAAGCCATGGGATTTGTGTGAGATAAGGCTCAATAATTGGATTGGTCATTTCAGAGTGAAGGCGGAAGGGAGTATCAGGCATATCCCCAAGGGCGAGGGTTAATTGGAAGTGTTGCCAAGTTGCTAGTTCCCGGATCCTCGTTTCTTCTTGCCCGAACGATTTGTATGCAAAGAGCATACGGACCGCATTTAGTCCGATCGAATCATTGCTCCTGCGAATCGAATTAGAGGCAATGGATACTCCAATCTGTTTGCAGAAGTCTTGGACGACACATCCGTCTTGAAAATCCTTGGGGTCAAATTTTCTTAGTATCAGATTCCCATTTCCGAAATGTGCATCTAGAGTTTCAATTCTCGATCGGTAATCGATTTTCCTTGGGTCAATAGGTTTAAGCGGAGGGGGGGCGGTTCCATGGGTGTCGCGCTGAAGAAATACGGTTCTTCCTTTTATAATCTGTTGGAAATTGCTTTCGAGGAATCCTTTCCATGGGCGTATGTAGGCGATGACTTGAGGTTTTGTTTTCTCGGTTGATAGCAGTTCAATAAACTGCTTGATCTGATTCTCGTGCCAAACCCAACTGCTCTCCCCTGAGAGAATGAGAGTTCGATGTTGCAGGCTAGCACGTTTTAATTGGCGGGTGAGAAGTCGTTGGTATCGGACTTGTTGTTTACGAGCATAATGGACGTTGTCCACATTCTTTCCCCATAGGTGAAATGGCAGTTTTTCCTTGGAGTAAAGTGTCCAAAGCATGCGTGAGCCGTTCACTTCACCCGCGCTGTAATACGAAAACCTCGGATCCTTGAGGCCGAAGTAGAGGGTGTCTTGAATGGACGAGGTGCCTGTTTTTGGCATCCCTATGTGTAGCACACAGCGGTTCATGTTCGCTCTGATTTAACTTCTTTAAAGAACGCCCATCCCCAAGCCCAATTACCCAGTAAGCACATGGGTAGAAGCAGCAGGAAGCGAATCAAATAATTCCAGTTTCCGAAGAGTCCTAGTGCGATTCTTGGGAGTATAAGCACGGGTGAAAGGAAAATCAGGAAGGGGAATCTAGCTACCGTCGGATAGAGGCCTTGGCCTAGCTTTTTTTGATATCTTGCTGCAGCGCCTCCCATTTTCCCGTTATAGCGAAAGAACTCCTTCCAACCTTCGCGGTTCCAGTGCAGTACGCTGAGAGATGGTTTGTAGATGACATCCCAACCCGCATGTTGCACGGCGCGAGAGAATAGAAAATCCTCCGCAAGTGTTTGTTCGGGAAAGGAGACCGATTGGAAGACTTCTTTGCGGCATGCCAAGTTGCATCCGATCAAGAAATTCGAATTGCGGGTTGATTTTCTTTTAGATGGGAAATGGTAGAGAAACTCTAAAAAGTAGACCGCCGACCCGCTCCAGTTCGACCAATTTCTAAAACCGACTGAGCCACCGACGGCACCGGTTTTCGGACTATCGAATTCTTGCAGTAACTGCGGAATCCAGTCTTTCGGTACGACGCAATCTTGATCGACGAAGAGTACAAACGTCCCTTTGGCTTCCCGTGCACCGATGTTTCGAGCTTGTCCAGCCGAGACTTGCGAAGGCATCGCAACGATGCGTACGAATGGGAATTCCTTCCGTACCAAGTCAACGGTTCCATCGTTGGAGCTTTCGACAACCAGGATCTCGATGGAAAAACCTGCGCCCGCTTCGACGATCGATTTGATACAGTCGCAGATCGTGGCAATTCCACGAAAGGCTGGTATCACGACGGAGATTTTCCCAGCGGATGCCTCAGGGCTGTTTAAATGCATGGTGTTTTTCCATCGTCTTCGTGCGTCCTTGTTGCCCCGCTGATGAGCAGTTTGGCTGTTGTTTTGAGAGAAATAAGGTACTGGCAACTAAGCCCAAACGCCAGATGGGGGGAGAATCAAAGGTTTGGTGTTTATGTCTCACGCAAAGACGCAAAGACGCAAAGACGCAAAGACGCAAAGAAGACATCGAACCATTACCTGGTGCGGTCCCTTACGTAGTGCGGTCCTCCCGGGCCGCAAACACGAGCGCAGTGAGGCGTCATGTTGCATAATAAACTTGCGTGGAGACTTGAGGCGACATCGCACCAGGAGACTTGAACCATATCTGGACTAAGGTGCGTTGATTACCAAGCTGATCGCAGTTCGTGGACTTGAAGTTTTTCTACTTTGGCCGCGCCCCCTCGAGTCTCAAAAAAGATTCTTCGGTTATCTGCGTTGGTGTTAAATGGCATCGGTACATAGCAAAGTCCGTCGCTGGCGAAGACTTCTAGCCCGGTTCGGTCACAGTAGATGGTCAGTCGGAGTTTGCCATCGCGAAGCGGTGCTGCGGCTCGTTGCCCGTTGACGCTGATCTCCTGCTTGCGCGGCTCGTAGATGATCATTGCATCTCGGATATTGAAGACGATTTCTTCGGCTTCGCCCGGTTCGATTTCCGCGCGCAACTCCAGCAATTCGAAGTTTATCGCATCGAGTGGATTGCGATCTCCCGGTTTGACTTCAATACGCTCAAAGGTCGCCGTCTTCGCTCGCAACGATTCGAGTTCCTTGACTGGGGTAAACGTCAAGCGTGGTCCATCGGAGGTGCGCTGAAGCTTGATCTCTAATGGGATTGTCATCGACTGATTGAAGCTCATGCCTGGTGTGGGTGTCTGGAACCAACCGATCTGAATGCGACGTCCGTCCGTCGTGGGGATGTCGCTAAAGGTCTGCGGAGCGTAGAAGCCTCGACCGCGATGCCCGGGTAGCTTCGTTTGCTCCGCCTTAAAGTTCACTCCATCGAAAGTACCGATCGCATACTCGGTATTTGCACCTAGCAGTACCCATTTCTTTTCGGATGAGTTGTTGTCTACCGGGAGTTCAAAGAAGTCGGGGCACTCGTATAAATATCCGCTGCCGGGTATTCCCTCGGTGATACTTGCGAGTTTCCAATCGCGAAGGTTCGGGGAGTTCAAGAAGTGAATGGTATGCTTGCCTTGTAATTCGACGTACAAGACCATCACCCACTGCTTGGTAGGTTCGTGCCACAAGACTTTCGGATCACGGTTGCCTCCAGTGATTTGTGGCAAAACTGGGTTGCCTGAATACTTGGTAAAGTTCCGTCCGTCGGTGCTGTAAGCGATCCCTTGAACGGTGGGGTTCCCGGCTGCGGTGTAGATGAGCACCATCGGTGGTTTACCGTCTTTGCCAAAACCGCTTGTGTTGTTCCAGTCGATCACGGCGCTTCCGCTAAACATCGGGCCCATGGCATCGGGGAGTAGTTTGTCTCCTAGTTCCTCCCAGTGAACCAAATCCTTGCTTACTGCATGACCCCAGTGCATATTCCCCCATCCCCATCCATAAGGATTGTGTTGGAAGAACAAATGGTATTCGCCATTGAAGTACACCATACCGTTAGGGTCGTTGTTCCATCCTCGTTGGGGCGAGAAATGGAACTGACCTCGCAGTGGTTCATGGTAAAGGTTTGCTGCATCCTTTAATGTATCGCTGAGTTCGATACTGCTGAGGGCTTGGGAGTCTGCGCTGAGTTTGTCGACCCGGAGGGTAAGTGTCTTGTCTTGCCACGCGGAAAGATCCATCGTTGCCCACCAATCAGGGGTCGAATCCGCTAATTCGATGTCATTGCGCACGAGGACTTGACCGTCGACGAGTAGCGTCACGACTCGCTTTGCTGCGCCGTTCTTTATAGGAATATGGAGGTATCGAGAGCTGGCCCGAAGCACACGTTCAGCGTCTTTGATCGAACCAGAGGGTTTGGTATCGGTCTGGACGATATGATCGATGTTGATATGTCCCCAACCCCCTTTCGCATCATCGACAATCCGGATCACACCTGACTTGCCCGCGAACTCGGAGACATCCCAACTATCTATGTCGAGCGCTTCGCTACCCCCTGCTTTGTCGTTGGGGCCCGTGGAACTACGCATTACCTTTGAGTCGACGAGCAATTCAATGGTAAGTTTCTCGGGATTCCTTCCTCCTCCGATCAGAAAAGCGATGTGCTTTCGTTCGATGCGAAACATAGGAGATGTGAGTGAGCCGGTCGAATCGTCTCCTTTAAAAAACGAGTTTACGAGCCCTTTGCCTCTGTAACCCTCGACATTCATTTGACCTGGCAGAGCCCCTTTCGCGGGACCTTGGCCAAATGCCTCGCCGGCGACGATCCACGGTTCGTAGGTGTCCTTCTCGAAATCGGCGATGAGAATGTCATCAGCAGCGAATCCGGCGGGAAGAAGTGACACAGATAGTAATGCGGTGAATAACGCGATGATGTTGTATTGCATAGTGTAAAGGCTTGCGCTCAGGTCCGATTTGAAACGGAGTAGGAGCTAAACGGTCAGAGCTAAACGGAGTATGTGGTAAATGGAGCAAGGGCTACACGGTACTCGGGTAAAACGGGGCACCGGCTGATTTGGGTGATTGCATGTAAACCTAGCCGAAGCGTCAAACTCACGCAACGCAGGGTTGGCTACGAATCGGCGTTGATCCATTGGAATTCAAGGTTGAGAGTGATTAGCCCAGAGGCTCACTTTTGCAAATCGTGGAGGCTTCGGTTGGCAAAAGACGTTCGCCGTAATTAAAGTGGGGGCGGCGAGAGCGTTTCTCGATCTTCTTTTCCTTTACAAACCTGAAAACAAATCGAAATACATCATGCGTAGACATTGGGTTTTGGCGGCTAGCCTGGCGCTCGTTGTCGGTAATTCACAAGCCTTTCCACAAGATAGCGATGAGCCGAAGGACGAAACACCGGGAGTCAACTCCGGGTTGGTCTCCGCCATGAAGTTTCGGGGGCTTGGGCCGGCCTTTATGTCGGGCCGTATCGGAGACATTGCGGTCGATCCGGTGAATCGATCGATTTGGTACGTGGTCGCATCCTCCGGTGGGGTTTGGAAGACCGAGAATGCGGGGGTGACATTCAAGCCAATTTTTGAGGGGCAAGGGTCGTACTCGATTGGGTGTGTCACGATATGCCCGCACGATCGTCACACCATTTGGGTTGGTACCGGCGAGAACAATTCACAGCGCAGCGTCGGTTACGGTGATGGGTTATACAAATCCACCGATGGCGGTCAGTCTTTCAAGCGGGTGGGATTGGAGAACAGCGAGCATATTGGGATGATCGCAGTTCATCCTCAGGATCCGAATACTGTGTTCGTCGCAGCGCAGGGGCCGTTGTGGAAGGACGGAGGAGATCGGGGATTGTATAAGACGACCGACGGCGGAAAAACTTGGACGAACATCCTCAATATCAGTCCGATGACTGGGATCAATGAAGTACACATCGATCCGAGCAACCCGGATATTCTCTACGCGAGCTCTTACCAACGTCGTCGTCATGAATGGGTTTTGATCGACGGTGGACCTGAGTCGACGATTCATAAGTCCACCGACGGCGGAGCGACTTGGAGGAAAGTCGGTCGCGGCTTACCTGATTCCGACAAGGGAAAAATTGGCTTGGATATCTCGCCGGTAAATCCCGAAGTGGTTTATGCCATCGTCGAAGCTGCCGAGGACAAAGGTGGATTCTTCCGCAGTGTCAATCGAGGTGAAACATGGGAGAAGATGAGCAGCTACGTTTCGAATGGCCCTCAGTACTACAATGAGATTGTCTGTTGTCCGCATAACGTCAACCGGATTTATTCGCTCGATACGATGATGATGGTCAGCGAAGATGGCGGCAAGACCTTCGTCAATCTCGGGGAAGAGGACAAGCACGTCGACAACCATGCATTGGTGATCGATCCTGAGAATGAGCAACACTTGATCATCGGTTGCGATGGTGGTTTGTATGAAACTTGGGATCGCGGTAAGACCTATGATTACAAAGCGAATTTGCCGATCACCCAGTTCTACAAGGTTGCAGTGTCGAACGATAAGCCATTTTACAACGTTTATGGTGGCACGCAGGATAATGCCACGCAGGGGGGCCCATCGCGCACGAACAACGAGCATGGAATTCGCAATAGCGATTGGTTTGTAACCGTCTTTGGGGATGGATTCGAGCCGGCAGTCGATCCGAATGATCCTGATACCATCTACTCTCAGTGGCAATACGGTGGGTTAGTTCGTTACAACCGCAAGACGGGAGAGGCTGTAGATATCAAGCCGCAGGAATCGAAAGAAGGCCCCGCGTTGCGATGGAACTGGGATTCGCCACTACTGATCTCCCCACATGATCCGAAACGTCTGTACTACGCTTCGCAAATGCTCTTTCGCAGCGACGACCGGGGGGATAACTGGACGGCTATCAGTCCTGACTTGACGAGGCAAATCGATCGAAACCAACTCAAGGTGATGGGTCGGGTGTGGGGAGTTGATGCGGTGGCGAAGAATTCGTCAACATCGCTCTATGGCAACATCGTCGCACTCGATGAATCGACCAAAGCACCGGGACTAATTTACGTGGGTACCGATGAAGGACTGGTGCAAATCACCGAAGATGCAGGTGCTACGTGGCGCAAAGTCGATCGTTTTGGAACGCTTGATGTGCCCGAGTTCGGATACATCAATGACATCGAAGCAGACTTGTTCGACCCCAACATCGTTTATGTCGTTGTGAACAATCACAAGCGAGGGGATTTCAAGCCATATGTTCTTAAGTCGAGCGACCGGGGAAAGAATTGGCAGGTCATCACAGGGGACCTTCCTGAGCGAGGCAGTGTGTACACGCTCAAACAAGATCACGTGAACCCCAATCTCTTGTTCTGCGGCACCGAGTTCGGTTGTTATTTTACCGTCGACGGTGGGGAAAAGTGGATTGCACTAAAATCGGGACTCCCAACCATTATGGTTCGCGATATCGAGATACAACGTCGCGAGAACGATTTGGTCTTGGCAACATTCGGACGTGGTTTTTATGTTCTTGACGACTACTCCCCATTGAGGAACATCAAGCCTGAGTTGCTTGAGTCCAACACAATGTTCCCGATCAAAAAGGGGCTGATGTTTCAGACCGTCAATCCGATGGGAGTCTCGGGTCGTGGTTTTCAAGGAGCGAACTTTTTTACCGCACCGAATCCTGAGTATGGTGTGACTTTTACTTTCCACTTGAAGGAAGAGCTGAAAAGCAAGAAGTCCAAGCGAGAGAAGAGCGATCGCGAGGGAGCCAAGTCAGGAAAGGACACCCCCTACCCTTCTTGGGAGGATTTGAAGAATGAGGATCGAGAAGTTGCTCCGTCGCGTTGGTTAACTATCCGTGATATGGCAGGAACGGTGGTGCGCAAGATCCCGACATCGACAGAGCGTGGGATGGTGCGCGCGAATTGGGATTATCGCCATTCGGGGCCGAGTGGAGGAAGTCGTCGACGTCGCGCGGGAGGAGCCGGCCCGGTGGCGGTGCCTGGCAAATATACCGTTGAAGTCTCGCAGATGATCGATGGTGAGGTCTCCGAGGTGATTCCCAAGGCTGAGTTCGAAATTGAACCGCTGACCTTCGGTGATACCACAGAGATCAATCGAACCGCTATTCGTGACTTTGCCAAGCAGGTTTACAAGCTTGCTAATGCAGTCAATGCAGCGACCGAACTTAGCAATGAAGCGATCGAGCGATTGGAAGCGATTGAGAGCTTGACCAAGTCGGCAGCGGAGGTGGACCCGAGCTTGTGGAAAGAAATTCGCGCTATGCAGCTTAGGCTGATCGACTTGCAACAGATCTTCACCGGGGACCCAACCCGCACGAAGCGAAATGAAGGAGCGATGCCGGGTCTGCAAGGCAGGTTATCGAATGCGATGATGGGCGCGTTGGGGAGCACTACCGGCCCGACCGGCACGCATCGCAAGCAGTATGAAATAGCAGGTCAAGAATTCGAAACTGCACTTGGGGAATTGAACAAGCTCCTCGGGACGGAAATTCCTGCGATGCTAGGCCGCTTCGATGCCCTCGGGGCACCTTGGACGCCAGGCCGACCGATCCCAAATTGGCGGTGACCCATTGAAATTGCTCCATTGCGTTGGGTACCAGAAAAAGCGATGATTGACGTTGAAGGGAGAGTGCTTGAGTAACGTATCGTCGGGAACCCTGCAGAAAAATGGAGAAGCCGCAGATGGCACTTTTACCACATCCATCAATGATCCTTGTTAGGATGATGCTGTTGTTTGTGGTGGTTCGTTTGGTTTTTTCCATGACCCTTGTTGCGGCTCCACCAATCGGTGTAGCCCCGTTTTTGGGGGAAAATTGCAAGCAATGCCACAATGCGACGGACATGGCAGGCGGATTAGACATCGATGCATTGGATTGGGCTATCGAATCGCAAGAGAACCGACAGCGTTGGATTCGAATCCACGATAGGGTGGTTCGAGGTGAGATGCCGCCGGAGTCTACACTCAAAGATTCGGAACTTGGACCCATTGCACAGACACTTAGAAACTCGCTGCATTCCGAAATCTCGGAGCGACAGGATCGCGATGGCCGGACATCTTTCCGGCGGTTGAATCGCCGAGAATTCGAAAATAGCCTTCATGACCTGCTCGGGATCGACACCCCGCTTCAACACCTACTGCCCGAGGATGGTAGGGCAAGTGGCTACGATACCGTGTCGGAAGGACTACGTATCTCGGGTTTGCAATTGGAGAAGTACCTTGAGGTCATCGAGTTAGCGCTAGACGATTGCGTTCGGTTGACCGAGGCTCCCGAGGTGTTCCAAAAGCGGTTGCGATACCACGATGAAAAAGGGGTACGAGAGAATCTCGACAAAGCTGAGGGTGTTGTTGACCCTGTTTCGGGAGAAAAACATCGGCAATTGTTCCGTCAAACCGAGGATGCAATCGTCTTTATCAGCCATGGATATTCGCCGGACGACCTGAGGCAATTTAGCCCGCCAGCGAATGGACTTTATCGGATTCGAGCATCGGCGTACGCAGTGGATACTCGCCAAGAAACTGTGGCATTGAAAGTGTACTCTAGCGATTGGAAGACCAGTCGCATGCTGCGTTACTTCGAGCTTCGAGAAGGAACGCCGCGCATTGTGGAATTCACCGCACGGCTAACCACGAACGATCATCTTCGATTCACCGGGTATGGGATCGGTATCGATTCCCAAGGCAAGAGTGTGTGGAACGTTGAAACCGTTAAGGATTGGAAGGTTCCTGGAATGGCCCTTGAATGGGTCGAGATCGAAGGACCTTTGGTTGAACAGTGGCCACCCGAAAGCGTTTTGCGTGTGTTCGGTGATTCATCGGTACGCAAACTTAAGCAGCGAGGTAGTTGGACGAAAAACGGTCATGTCGCTTACGCATTAGAACCGGAGAATCCAAAGTCCGAATCCCATGATGCGCTCTATCGATTCGCTCAGCGGGCGTTTCGCAGACCGATCCAGGAGGGAGAAGCCGATCGCTTCATCGCTTTGGCACACGCGGAATTGGATTCGGGTCGTTCGTATGAGCAAGCGATGCGAGTGGCTTTACGAAGCATCCTGATTTCTCCCAAATTCCTGATGCTCGAGGAGACCCCGGGCAAGCTGGACGATTATGCGCTTGCTTCTCGGCTTTCCTACTGCTTTTGGAGCAGTCCTCCGGACGACGAGCTCCTGGATCTGGCCAAGAGCGGTAAGCTATCTGAGGCCGATGTTTTGCGGGCTCAGGTTGATCGACTTTTGGATTCCCCCCGCAGTCAAGAATTTATAGTATCGTTCGCCGGGCAGTGGCTTGACCTATTCCAAATTGATGCAACCACACCTGATGCGAAACTGTATCCCGAGTACGACGATCTTCTCAGGGATTCGATGGTTGCAGAGACTCAATCATTCTTGCGGGAGCTATTGCAAAAGAATTTGCCTATTGATGCGATCATCGATTCGGATTTCATTATGATCGATCGACGACTGGCCGAGCACTATGGGCTGCTCGATGAATTTCACAACAGCGATTCGAATCTTTACGGCGAAGAGATACGCCGGGTGCAACTCCCACAAGGCTCTCCGCGAGGAGGGATCATGACGCATGCATCGGTTCTCAAGGTTACAGCCAATGGTACCGTAACCTCTCCTGTGCTTCGTGGTGCATGGATACTAAGGCGATTGATAGGTCGTCCGCCCTCTCCCCCACCACCTGTCAATTCGATTGAACCAGATACGCGTGGAGCGACCACGATTCGCGAGCAGTTGTCCAAGCATCGCGATTCGGAGACTTGCAATCGTTGCCATCGAGAGATCGACCCTCCTGGATTTGCATTAGAAAGTTTCGATGTGATCGGCGGGTTTCGGGAAACATATCGATCGGTTGGCGAAGGCACACCCCCTACGTATAAACTGCACGGTAGAGATATTTGGGAGTACAAGCTTGGGAAGCCGGTCGATCCCAGTGGCCAGACTTCTGATGGAATTGCGTTTTCGAACATCGAGACCTATCGAAGCATCCTGCTGCGCGATCAAGCCCAGATTTCAAGGTCGCTGGTCGAGCAGTTCGCTACATATGCAACTGGGGCGGCTATCAGCTTTGCAGATCGAGAGCAAGTCGATCGCATTGTTGCGGATGTTCAAGCAAGCGGAGGCGGGATCCGCACGCTGGTCCATCGCGTGGTTGCGAGCAAGCTATTTACCAACAAGTAGTCCCATCGCTCCGAACCGAAAGTCCTCAAGAAACACATTGAAAGAGTAAGTGATGAACTATCCCAAAGGTGTATTCAGGGCCGATCGACGAACCTTTTTGAAGGCAAGTGGAGTTGGATTGGCATTGCCCATCCTGGATGCGTTTCTCCCTAAAGGTGTTCGTGCCGCACAGGAGAGAATCCCGCAGCGATTGGTCTGTATTTGCACCACTCTTGGACTGCATGCACCGTTTCTTTTTCCGGAATCTGGTGGTTCTGCTTTCGAGATGACACCTTATTTGAAAATACTCGATTCACACCGGGGGGATTTTACGTTAATCAACGGGATATCTCATCCGGACCAGTCTGGGGCGGATGGTCATTCATCATCGATGACATGGTTGACCGCAGCGCGTCACCCAGGACTTGCGGGCTTTAGAAACTCGATCTCTATCGACCAATGGCTCGCTTCGAAAATCGGATTAGAGACACGTTTTCCATCGCTCCAACTGAGTACGGACGGATCGAGTCAATCGTATACATCTAGTGGGATTATGATTCCGGGCGAGCAATCACCATCGCGAATGTTTACCAAACTCTTTCTCGAGGGAACCGTTGAGGCTAAAGAGGCTCAGATTCAGAAGTTGCGTGAAGGCAAGAGTATCATGGATACGGTGCGGGAAGAAACACGGCAATTCCAGAACCAGATCGGTAAAGAAGACCGCAAGAAGCTTGAGGAGTACCTGCATTCGGTTCGGGAAATGGAACAGCGTTTGTCATCGGCAGAAGCTTGGGTGCATAAGCCAAAACCCAAGGTCGACGCTGAGGTCCCTCAGGACATCAAGGAAAGCAAGGACTTGATTGGACAAATGCAATTGCTTTTCGAGTTGATCCCACTTGCCTTGCAGACCGATTCCACGCGGTTGATCACTGTCATGGTCCAAGGCCGAAATGATGTCCCGCCGATTCCTGGAGTCAGTATCGATCATCATAACTTGTCGCACCATGGTCAAGATTCGCAGAAAATTGAGCAATTGCGTTTGATCGAAGAGGCTCAAATCCACGCGTTTGACAAGTTGCTTGCTGCACTGAATCGTAAACAGGAAGGGGCATCGCGACTTTTAGACAGCACCACCGTGTTCTTTGGAAGCAATTTAGGAAATGCCAATTCGCACGATACGAAAAACATTCCACTGCTGCTTGCCGGTGGTAGATTTCGACACGGTCAGCATTTGATTTTGGATCGCGACAAGAACACGCCTTTTTGCAATCTCTTTGTACAGATCGCACAGCAAATGGGGCACGAGCTCGAACAGTTTGGTAGCAGTTCTGGCAGCGGTGTCCAAGGACTCGAGTATCGATCAACCTGATGGTTGTCTCAGGTCTTGGGTTTCAATGCGGGACTATTATGTAGGACGAGAAAATCGCATTGTTTCACGCAAGGATTTCGTTGACGAGTTTTCCATGGACATCGGTCAATCGGAAGTCGCGACCTTGGGCTCGGTATGTGAGTCGTTCGTGGTCGAAACCGAGGCAATGAAGCAACGTGGCTTGGATGTCGTGCACATGCACTGGCTTATCGATGATGTTGTATCCGAGTTCATCGGTAGCTCCGTGGGTAATCCCGGGTTTGATGCCGCCACCTGCTAGCCACATGCTGTAGGCTTTCGGATGGTGATCGCGTCCGCGCGAGCGTCCGAGGGCTGCGTTGCTTTCAACCATTGGAGTCCGTCCGAATTCGCCACCCCAGATCACTAGGGTTTCGTCGAGCAGGCCTCGCTCTTTGAGGTCGGTGACTAACGCCGCACTTGCTTGATCCGTTGTTTTACAGTTGCCACGGTGGTTTCCGACGACATCGCTATGTGCATCCCAGCCTTCATGAAAGATGTTCACGAAACGCACCCCTCGTTCGATCATGCGGCGGGCAAGTAGACAAGCTCTTGCGAAGGATGGGGTGGCCGGATCGCATCCGTAGAGATCGAGCGTGGCCTTCGATTCGCTGCGTAGGTCCATCAGTTCCGGTGCAGAGGATTGCATACGGAAGGCCATTTCGTAGTTGGCCAGCCGCGTTGTGATTTCAGGGTCGCCAGATTCTTCGAGTTGCATGCGGCTAAGGTTGTTAACAAGGTCGATCGTCTCTCGCTGAAGCGTCGGGTCGATCCCTACAGGGTTGGTAACGTTCAGGATTGGATCGCCTTGGTTGCGAAATCTAACTCCGGTGTAAATGCTTGGTAAGAAGCCGCTAGACCATAGACCTGTACCGCCACTGATACCGCTACCGGTGCTAAGAACAACAAAAGCCGGAAGATCTTTTGTCTCGCACCCCAACCCGTACGTGACCCACGATCCGAAACTTGGACGACCCGGTACAGCAAAACCTGTCTGGAAAAAGGTTTGTGCAGGGGCGTGATTGAATTGATCTGTGTAGCAGGATCGAATCAAGCAGATGTCATCGGTGATCTTGGATAGGTAGGGTAATGCTTCGGAGATTTCCATCCCCGATTGCCCGTGTCGAGCGAACTTGAACTGCGGACCCATCACCGCCGCATCGGAGCGAATAAACGCGAGCCGTTGGCCTTCAGTCACCGAAGCCGGAAGGGGCTTGCCGTCCATTTCCGTCAGTGCTGGTTTGTTGTCAAAAAGTTCTAGATGGCTTGGAGCACCCGCCATGAACAGGTGGATGACTGCTTTAGCTTTACCAGGAAAGTGTGGAGGGCGAGGAGCCAATGGATCGACGTAGCTGCCCGCTTGTGGGGTTGGAGGTGCGGCTTGAAGTTCGTTGGCGAGCAAGCCTGCGAGGGCTAGTTTGCCGGTACCAATTCCGCAATCGCGAAAGAAATGGCGGCGGGTGACTTCGAGGCACGAGCGTTCAAATGGGTTCATAACGAGTGTTTGCCTTGTTTATCGTTTCGTGACGAATTCGTCCATGTTCATCAAAGCGCGTCCGACGAGAGTCCACGCCGCGCAAGCGATACTTGAGTCAGATGGTTCCCCTGCAGCGAGCGCTTTTGCAGATTCAGGAGCAGCGGTAAAACGCTCTACTTGTTTTTGGTAAAAGTCGAGTACTGCAGTAATTTCGTTATTGGTTGCGGGGCGCGAGAAACATCGTATGAACGCTTGGTTGATCCGCTCTTCAGGTGTTCCTTCATAATGCATTAAATCTTTGCCGAGGGCTTGGGCCGCCTCCATGATGATTACATCGTTGAGCATGGTCAATGCTTGCAGAGGTGTATTGGATTTGTCGCGTCGAACGATACATGCTTCACCGGAAGGTGCATCGAAGGTGTTCGCAAAAGCAAACGGAGCTGTTCGTTTGGTAAAGGTGTAAAGGCTTCGGCGGTAACGATCGGGCCCTTGGCTCGTTGCCCAATTCATCGCACCATAGGTCCCCTCGGTAGTAACGCTTGGGGGTTGAGGTGGGAACACACTCGGGCCGAACATTTTCTCGGATAGGAGTCCCGATGATCGAAGAGCCGCATCGCGTACTTCTTCGGCATCGAGTCTCATCCGAGGTCCTCGCCAAAGCAGAATGTTTTCGGGATCCTTCTCTTCGCCTGTTGCATTGGAGTGACTTGATTGCTTATACGTTTGGCTGGTAACGATGAATCGGTGAAGCTTCTTCAATGACCAGGCGTCATCCATGAATCGGACCGCTAGGTAGTCGAGGAGTTGTGGGTGAGATGGCGGGGTTCCTTGGAAACCGAAGTCGTCTTGTGTTTTGACAATGCCACGTCCGAAGAAGGATGCCCAAGTTCGATTAACAACGACACGTGCTGTCAGTGGGTTTTCTCGACTGACGAGCCAGCGAGCAAAGCTAAGGCGATTTTTTGGGGCATCGGGTGGGAGTGGGTTGAGAACCGATAGCACGCCGGGGTCTACAGGATCGGTAGGTTGAGTCCATTCCCCGCGATTGTGGATGAAGGTTTTGCGTGGGTTCTCGTCGGGACGTTCTTGAAGAACGAGGGAAGTTAAAAAGGATTGTGGCCTACGAAGGTCATTGATTTCTTTGTTCAACGAAGCGAGTTGTGGAGCACGGAGCAAGAACTCGGTTTTCAGTTGCTGTGTTTCTGCTTCGGACCAATCTGTTTTGTGAACCAGAGATTGAAGTTCGGAGCTGATGTTGCTTGCGAGAATGTCACCTGATTGCGTGGTGAGGGAGATTCGGAATTTCCCGAGAGAGCAAGCGTAGTGCCGCCCGAACATCATGGTTAGTTGGAGATTGGAAGTGGTCAGTGGTTTTTCGAGTTGGAAGACAGCTTCATGAGCCCTCCCCTGCCCTTCCGCACAACTCCAGCCCGTCTCCGGGTTTCCATCGATCGCGTATTGAGCTTCGGCTTGAGATCCGAAGGTGTTCTTTGCGTAGCTTTGACTGGCCTTAGCGATCTTGATCGGCTGGCCATCGGCGAAGAGTTGGAACTCGCCCAACAAGAAGTCCCCTTTGGGGCCTTCATAGTAAGCCATGCCGGGCCCACGTGCGGGTAACCTTGGATCTGGAAGGGCTTCGAGTCGGATCGCCGTGATGCCTTGAGGTGGCGTTCCAAGATTCAATTCATAGGTGTCTGCTTTGGTGATGTCACCGGAAACGAAGACGGTCGAATCGGGTTGAATGCTAAGGAGTGGAAGATTCGAAGTCGCTTCGAGGGGTTTCACCACTTGCCAGTTTGCGGTGGTAGCTTTTTGTTGCTCGCACCAAGCGGCGAAGGCTTTTTCGAGAGCTTCTTTTCGGCGGGTTTCCAAGGCTAGGGAGCTTTCGACTGCTTGGCCGAAACTGATTTTTAATCGACCGATGGTATGGTGAGTGCCAAAGAGTTGTTTGAGGATGACTTTGGCATCTCCGTGTACTTCTATCGGAGTATCAAAGCGAAGCGTAAGCGATTTGTTCGTACGAAGATCTTGGCCATCGACTTGGACTGCCCAACCTGAGTTGTTATTCTCATCGATCGCATTGATCGCAGGGTAATTGGGTTGTTCAGCGGTTGCGGTCGGATCGGTAAGTTTGATTTTTTTACCCGCAAGATAGATCTCAAGTTCGCTGAGAACAAAGTTACCGTGTGCCGTGCGGCCAGGTCCTTTGCCGGGAAGAGAATCGTCGGTTAGGGCATCGATGCGGATATGTGTGAAAGAGCCTTTAAGTTCGGCGAAATCGACGTTTACGGTGGATCTTTCGGGGCCTGGAGCTGGGAAAAGCATCGAGTGGTCATCGAGGACTCGAACGAGTTCGGTCGGTTCTGGCGAAATCGTTGGCGTGGAAGTAACCCAGTTGATGGTTTGGTCTGCGACGGGCCACTTCTGTGGTAATGAAGCGACCAGTTCATCGGCTTTCGTCAATCGGGCAGCAGCTTCGCGCTCTTGGTCAGGATTCGGAATTTCTAGTTCTGGTTCGTCAGCGTTGTTGAGAAAGGCCATCATCGAAAAGTATTCCCGATGTTGGATCGGATCGTACTTGTGGGTGTGGCATTGGCTGCACTGAAGGGTCAGACCCAACCAAGCAGCGCCGGTTGTGGCAACGCGATCAACCATTGCGTTGTATCGGAATTCGAGCGGATCGATCCCGCCTTCTTCGTTGAGCATGGTGTTGCGATGAAACCCGGTGGCGATTCGTTGCTGCGTCGTCGCATGAGGCAGCAGGTCACCGGCAATTTGTTCGATCGAGAATTGATCGAATGGCATGTCTTCATTGAGGGATTTGATCACCCAGTCGCGGTAGGGCCAAATGGTTCGCGTTCGATCTTTTTCGTAGCCGTTCGTATCAGCGTAGCGGGCGAGATCGAGCCATTTGCGAGCCCACCGTTCGCCGTAGTGAGGTGAGTTGAGCAGTCGGTCTACCGCGTTTTCATACGCGTTCGGAGATTCATCGGCAAGGTAGGCCGCGAGGTCTTCAGGGGGAGGTGGCAGACCGATTAGATCGAAGCTTAGACGACGATAGAGGGTGGCTTTGTCGGCCTCGTGAGTTGGTGCGAGGTTGTTCTGTGCGAGCGTTTCTCGGACGAATGCATCGATTGGATGAGGTATGTCGGAATTGGGAACATCGATTTTTGTTGGGGGTACGAAGGCCCAATGCTTTTCGTACTTGGCTCCCGATTCAATCCATTTCTCGAGAATCGCGATTTGTGCTGGGGAGAGGTTTTTTTTGGTTTCCCCGGGAGGCATGCGTTCGTCTGGGTCTTCGGAGTGGAGCCGTTTGATCATTTCGCTCAAGGCCGGCTTTCCGGGGACAATTGCCGGTTCACCGGATTCACCACCTTTGAGAGCCCCAGCCATCTCGCTGAGCAGAAGTTCGCCCTTTCGGCCCTTTTCATCGGGGCCATGGCATGAGAAGCACATTTCCGAGAGGATCGGACGTACGTCGCGACTGAAGGATAGCTCGTCGGCTTGCACGCATAAGGTCATTGCAAGGTAAGAGAGTACCGTCAGAACGATGTGGAGATTGGGATTTAACAAGGGCATAGTGAATCTCATGTTGGATGATCGCGTTCGTGTTGAAGCATCACGGTTGCCAATACGCGTGCATTGCGGCAAAGCCCTCTGGCAGGTTGGTCAGTGCGTGTTCTTGTCGATCTGCTAACCGCATTACAAAAAGATTTCGCACACCATTTCGTTTCGATCCGTAGGCTATCCACTTTCCATCAGGTGAGGGCTTGGGGTGATAGTGTAGCGTGCCATCGGAAGTATGAGTTAGTTGCTTGGTTTGTCCATCGAGCGAGACTTCGAAGAGTTCGACATTATCTCCGATTTTGGCGGTGTAGAAGACAGACTTGCCATCGACGGCCCAAACCGGGATGTCGCTGCTACCACCATGGAAATCGGGTACGTCGAGGAATTCGGTAACACCTTTGTAGCCGCCGCGATCCGCAAGTTTCTTCAATCCAGAACCGTCTGCTTGGACAATGTGGGGATGGCAATCGTAGTGTTCGCCCGAAACGAATAGCACCCATCTTCCATCGGGTGACCAGGATGGTACGAAGACGAAGGGATGTCCGGTTTGGATGTGAATACGATTCGAGCCATCGGCATTTGCAAGATAGACTTGATAGTTCTCGTGATAGGAGATTCGCGAACCGTCGGGAGAACTGCTGAAGCCGTACGCAAAGCCGCTTGAGCCGGTCGTAAGATCAGTCTTGTTGCGACCATCGATGTCCATGCGAAACGGCTTAGAGTTCCCATCGATCAGTGGGGTAAAGCCGAGTTTCATCGGGTCCTTTGGCCAGAAGAACAGTCCGGTGTTATAGAAGCTGACTCTATCTACTGCGGTTACGTTGATCGCTTTATCGGTCTGTAAATCGATGAGATACGAGTCGACCAGCCAACCTTCGGGGGTGAACCGAAACGTCTTGTGTTCTTCTTCCCATCGCGCGTTCTCAACGCTTTCCCAGCCGCGAAGGACGATGGCAGTTTTTCCATCGGGTGACCAGCCTGCGAATTGCGTCCAAGCATCGGTCTTGCCGGTAAGAGTTGGATCGTCGAGGAGTTCGCTACCGATAGGCCTTCGTCGTTGACCATCGACTTGAACGACCATCGCTCTGTTGGTGCGGACATTCGCGTGCCGACCACCTGGAAGATCGGTTCGGTGCTCGTTATATCCAAGCAATTGGCTTGAGGTCTTCTGGGCATCCGTTTGGAAGGTACTCGGCAGCGGCCCGGCGGCTTGAACGGAACCGCAGAGCAACAATAAAATCGAAGCTCCCCAGGAAACGGTGGAATGGGGTTTGTAGAATCCGAAGTAGCAACGGATAGCGTTGGGCAGCATGGACGTTTGGATTTCTAGCTAAGTAGTTCGTTCAATTCCCCGGTGCTGTCGGCGAAGTTTGGCGATTCGATACCCGCTTGATTGAGCATCGTGACGAAAAGATTCGACATTGGAATCTTATCGCTGAACTTCAAGAAGCGTCCATGTTTGAAACCCATCTGAGAGCCACCGGCTAAGATCAAAGGATAGTTGTTGTTGTCGTGTGTGACGCTGTTGCTGCTACCGTAGAGCACGAGAGATTGATCCAGCAAGGTGCCTTGTTGCTCGGTTGCGGAATCCAAGCGGTTGAGGAAGTAAGCGAACTGTTCGGCCATGAATCGGTCCCATTGCCCGAGTCGCTCTGAGCCGCCGGGTTTATCCCAGTCGTGAGCCAGAGTATGGAGTGAATCTTTGAAGCCTTGCAACTGAGGGAACTTGGCCGCTTTGGACGAGCAGTCGGCCATATTGGTGATTTGGTAGGTAGCAACCCGAGTTGAGTCGGTGCGAAACGCTAGATAGATCAAGTCGTACATAGTGCGGATAAATTGCAAAGGTGCTTGATCATCGGAATCGAGTTGAAGCATTTTGCGGTCTTCGTCATGGAGTTCAGGGCGAGGGATCTCCAGCCAGCTTTGCGATCGTTCGACTCCTTGTTCGATCTGTCGAACGGCAGTGAGATATTCGTCGAGTTTTTCGCGGTCTTGATTACCCAGTCGATTTCGCAATGAGTGAGAATCTTCAAGGACTCGATCCAGCATACTAGCAGCACTTTTCAGTTTGCGTCGTTGGGCGATGGTATCGGAATCCCCTTCGCCAAAGAATCGATCGAAGATCTGTTGCGGTTGGTGCAGTGCCGGTAGCGGACGACCTTTGTCATTGTAGGAAAGGGTGCTTGATCTGGTCGGTTCACCGACGCCACCATCGGTTGACATGACTAGCGAAGAGAAGCGGGTTTTATCGCCGATTTTTGCTGCCGCAAACTGATCTAGGGAGATTGTATTGATCAGGGACTTGTTGTTCAGGTAAGCACCCGTCAAGAAGGTATCTGCGGTGTCGTGTGCTCCCATGCGACGACCGTTTGGATGCGAGAGGCCTCCGAGGATGGTCAGTTTATTGCGTTGGCATTCGAGCGGTTTAAGTGTTTCAGTAAACTGATATTCGCTCCCTTCGCCTTGTGGGAACCATCGCCAGTGAGCGTGTTCGTGATTCGCGGGTGGTAGGGCAACACCGAAGCCGAAGTACAGCGCGCAGATGCGGCGAGGGGATTGTTCAGCACCTGATGGACGAGGAGTTGCATTTGCCATGCATTCGAGCCATGGGAGTCCAAGCGATACGCCGGTTCCCATCAAAAAGGTGCGTCGGTCCAGACGCCAAGATTTATTCGCCATGTCACGGATTCCCTTGTCTTTTTATCAAGTTATCTTGTGTTCACTTTGTCTTGTCTTCACTTTGTCTGGAACGGTTCGCTTGTGACGACTTTGTGGATCAATCCTTTGAGTCGGAAATCGTCTTTGGAAAATTGTTCAAGGACTTGGTCGACGGCCGCTTGGTCTGTCAGTTCCAGGGAACGCCCTAGAGCATAGGTTAGCAGACGCATTACCAGCGAACGAGCGAATTGTTCTTTTCGTTCTTGGAGGAGATAAATTCGAAGACCGTCAGCGCCTGCAATCTGCTTACCATCAGGTAGCTCAACGGTTGAGTCGATGGTTTGGCTTTGGGCAGGGTCGGCGGCGTTTTTCGGGGATTCCGTTCTCCATCGGCCCAGTGCATCGAAGTTTTCCAGGGCAATTCCCCAAGGATCCAGGGATCGGTGGCATTGGTTGCAGGATTCGACGGTTCGGTGGATTTCGAGTTGTTTGCGGACCGGGAGTTGATGAAATTCCGGATTGGCTTGTTCCAAGGATGGGACATTCGGTGGGGGGGGAGCGGGTGGATCGTTGAGGAGTCGATCGCGGATCCAGACCGCGCGTCGCACGGGATGGGAATCTGCCCCAGTTGAATTGCTCAGCAGGATACTCGCGTGACTCAATAAGCTACCGCGATGCGAGTCGGCAGGTATTGCAACTCGCCGGAATGACTTTCCAAAGACACCATCGATCCCGTAGTGTTTCGCAAGAGACTCATTGAGCATCGTGAAATCGGAAGAAAGTAGTTCCGTGGCGCTCGAGTTATGTTTCAAGAGTTCTGCGAACATCGACTGTGTTTCGGTGCACATGTCCATTTTGAGGCGGTCATCGAAGCCCGGGTACTGAGTCTTGTTGACCGCGACGTTTTCCACGAGATTGAGTTTGAGCCATTGGTCGGTGAATTGCTTTATTAAACGTTGGGAGCGTGGGTCCGCAAGCATTCGGTCGAGTTCGGCGTTGAGATTAGTTCGCAAGTTTCCGTTGGTTGCGAGTTCCATCAGTCGATCGTCGGGTAACGTGCTCCATAAGAAATAGGATAGTCGCGAAGCGAGTTCGAATTCATCGATCAAGCGTTTTTCTTCGCCGGCGGGTTCTAGCAAGAATAGGAATTCAGGTTGGATGAGGATCATTGCAAGAGTTTCGCGGATCGCTTCTTCGAACGACGGAAACTCGGGCCGTATTTCTTGATAGAACGCGACGAACTTATCGACTTGAGCATCGCTGACCGTACGACGATATGCTCGCGTCATGAATCGTTGCAACACTTCGGTGATGTAAGGGATCGATTCACGATCAAGGCCTGGTGCATCGAACAAGATTCGGCGATGTGACGCTGGGGGCCATTGGTCGTAGTGATTCCCATGGAATTCCACCGATTGGATAGTCAGCGTTGGCAGATGGTCTTCTGCGGCATAGGTTATTTTTCCGCTCTCATCTTTTTGTGGAGGAGGAAGTGGAGATTTATCGTCGTAGAGGTTTCGGACGCGAACGACAAGTCCAGGAAACTTGCCTTGGCCACGCACTGGGAGTGGAAAGTTTTCGATGCGACCTCGGAAATCAAAGGTTTGCAATTCAGGCGAGGTGACTTCGATGGTATCGAATTCCCGCATGAGGATTTCTGTGTCGATTTGATAACCGACGGAGACTTCGAGGAGTGGGTATCCAGTATTGTCCTTCAGATCCGCAGTCAGCTGAACTCGGACCGAGAACTCTCCGTCTTCTGGATATTTATCGACCATCTTGACGAGGAATTCTTGGCGTCTTCCCAATCGCTTCGATCGTTGAGCTTCGCCAAGCCAATTATCGATGCTAATGTCCGTAAAGGAGTGGTCGATCGCGGGAGGTTGCGCGTGTTGAACGATAGCGCGATCCAGAGCTCGGCGGGCGGTAGCCAAGTAGTATTCAAGTTGCAGGGAGGAGATCTGCAAGGAGCGACCGTTGTTTCGAAAACCTTCGGCTGACATACCATCTGGGGGTAAGTCCCTTGCGTAGTCCATCTCGAGTCCGAGAAGGTCTTCCATTGTATTTTGGTATTCGACGCGATTGAGTCGTCGCAGGACGATGCGTCCGTCGGTTTTTCTGCGCTCGGCTAAGGCTGTTTGGATCGCGTGCGAAAGCCAGCTTGTCGCGATTGTCAATTGTTCGCTGGCGAGTTGCTTCTCATCAGGTGGGGGCATCTCATTGGCTTGAAGGACGTTGAGCACTTCGTGCCAAGATTCCGTCGCAGCGCGGTTGTCGCTGAGATTGATCGGAAGATTATCGAGGCGCACGTTTGCTTCTTGAACCTCTGGGCCATGGCAACGGATGCAATGGGATTGAAGGATGGGTAGAACATCGCGGTTGAAATCGATGTCGCTTTGACCAAGCGATCGGCTGTTTATTTGCGCAGCGCAAAACAAGCTAAGAACGACAGCGAACCACAGTGGGGTGCGATGACAAGTCATTTGTCGAGGGGTCTGGGGTTTGCGGAGGCGGGGTAATGCAAAGGCGGGATCCGAACGCAGTTCGGGGACTTCTATCATATCCGCTTTCGCGGGGGGGAACTACAGCGAAATGGAGGTCTCACGCAAAGAAGCAAGGACGCAAAGAAGACTGGGGATGGGAATCGAACCGATGGGCTCACGCAAAGAAGCAAAGACGCAAAGAAGACTGGGAGGGGAGTCGTGTGGTGTCCGGGTTTTTTTAGTTGTTTCTTTTTCCGCTGATCTCTTTGCGTCTTGGCGTCTTGAGCGATAGCGGGCGTGAGAATTGGATCTGATGGTCCACGCAGCGGATTTGAAGAGGCAACGAGGAGGGGGGATGGGAATCGAACCGATGGGCTCACGCAAAGAAGCAAAGACGCAAAGAAGACAGGGAGGGGAGTCGTGTGGTGTCCGGGTTTTTTTTAGTTGTTTCTTTTTCCGCTGATCTCTTTGCGTCTTGGCGTCTTGAGCGATAGCGGGCGTGAGAATTGGATCTGATGGGCCACGCAGCGGATTTGAAGAGGCAACGAGGAGGGGGGATGGGAATCGAACCGATGGGCTCACGCAAAGAAGCAAAGACGCAAAGAAGACAGGGAGGGGATGGGGTGGGATGGAATGGAGTGGGAGAGCAAACCGAGGCGATCCCCGGTGGGTTCCGCGGTCGTTGGTTTCAATGGGGCGAAGTTATTGGTAGTTGCTTGGGATCTCACGGTGGATTATAAGAAAACCGGCCGACCGGTTCACCACACCCTACCTGGGCTCACCAATGGTCTCTTGAATTTGGAATATACACTCATGATGAGAGTTTTCTTTTTTCTGTCGATGTTATCCGTATGTAGTTTGCTTGGGGCTACTGAGCGGCCTAACGTGTTGTTCATCGCGGTTGATGATTTGAGGCCAGAGTTGGGTTGTTACGGTAACAAGATAGTCAAGACCCCGAACATCGATCGTATCGCAGCGCGGGGCGTTGTGTTTAACAAAGCGTATTGCCAACAGGCTGTGTGCAGCCCTTCACGCACAGCGATCATGACGGGGCTTCGACCCGATACGACCAAGGTGTGGGATCTGAAAACTCATTTTCGAGTTGCTCAGCCGGACTGTATTACGCTGCCGCAGCATTTCAAATCGAACGGTTATCACTGTGCGGCGATAAATAAGATCTATCACAAAGGTTTCGAGGATGGTCGATCCTGGAGTGAGCCACACTGGTATTCATCGGGCCGTTCGGTCGATACGGACGTGGTTGATCACTCGAAGAGGATTGTCACCAAGCATGATGTAGAGGTCCATGAGTATATGTCACCGAAAACAGTGGAAGACAAAGATGAGAAACGTGGCCCCGCCTTTGAAGTCAGTCAAAAGGAGGAGATCGATTTGCCGGATGGAGCTGCTGCAGCGGAAGCAGTGGGTCGATTGTCCAGTTTTAAAAAATCAGGGAAGCCATTCTTCCTTGCGGTTGGATTTGCCAAACCGCATTTACCTTTCGTTGCACCGAAGAAGTATTGGGATCTGTACGATCCGAATGCGATTCCTGTTCCGGTGATCGATCAACTGCCCGAAGGGAGTCCGTCGTTTGCCGGACACAGTAACGGTGAATTGCATAAGTATCCTGGTGTGCCGAATGAGGAACCGATTCCGGAGGAGTACGCGAAGAGGCTTCGGCATGGCTATTACGCTTGCGTCAGTTACGTAGACGCACAGATAGGTAAAGTGCTCGATGGGCTTGAGCGCGAAGGATTGTCCGAGAATACCGTTGTTGTTTTATGGGGTGATCATGGGTGGCAGCTTGGTGATCACGGGTTGTGGCACAAGCACACCAATTTTGAGATCGCGACGCGCGCGCCGTTGTTGATCAGCGTTCCGAAATCGCTCGGTAGCTTAGGGGGAGGCAAAAAGTGCGATGTACCTGTGGAGTTTGTCGATGTGTATTCGACCCTGGCGGAGGTGTGTGGATTGCCGGTACCATCTAAACTGGAAGGAAGCAGTTTAAAGGATTTGCTTGACGATCCGTCGATATCGAGGAATGACATCGCCATCAGTCAATACCCGAGACGGGATCCCGATAGCGGTAAAGATTTGATGGGCTACAGCATTCGCAATAGTCGTTGGCGAGCAACGTTTTGGCGAGAAAGAAACGGAGCGGAGATTATCGCTACGGAACTGTACGACGAACTGAACGATCCGAGCGAAACGGTAAGCGTTGCGCAGGTGCCTGAACATAAGGCAGTATTGGAGTCATTGGCAAGTCATTTACCGCCGATCGGATCAGCCGCGGTGGAGAGGACGTCTGAGAAGCGTAAGAAGGTACGTGATGCTTCGCCCTGATTCAGCATCGCGTTCGATTTGTTTCGAGTTGTTTGCTATTAGTAATAAGCACTGACTTATGCTGAAGCTTGCGTTGGAAGGCGGAATCGAAATAATAGCCCCGCACGTTAGGCGGGCACCAACCGTGACGAAGCAACAACATATCAATAATGATTCGAAGATACAAAATGCGCAATAGGCACCAACGATTCGGCAATCGGATATCTCACTCGAGTGGACCGGCGAGCGATAATGCAGTTGTTCGTTATTGCTGCCTTGTAGTACTCGTTGTTTGTTCTGCTGCTCGAAACCAAGCCCAAGATGTTGTCGTTGAAGGGGAACATTCGGGCAAGAATATTCGAGCTAATGTTACTGGCTCTGCAGTTGATCCTTTTGCAGGGACCTATAGCGATCCGGCGGTTCCATTGCTTCGGCTCCCTGCGCAATTCCGATCGAGGCGTTCGACGGCAAACATCGCTACGACTTCTGACCAAACCGTTGAGGTTTTGAACATCAACGGGCCGGGATGTGTGCGGCACCTATGGTTTGTTTTTGCGGAGAAACAACTCGATGATCTAGAGATTGAAATTCAAGTGGACGATGCGCTCGAGCCACAAGTACGAATGCCGTTTCGGTCATTTTTCGGGGTTATGTTAGGCTTCGAGGAATACCATATTGCCAGCGCGGGAATCGTGAATTTCCCGAATTTCACTGTGACCAACGATCCGTTCATTCCCCCGAAGGCCTCACCGGGGTGGAATTGTTATTTACCGATCCCGTTCGCCAATGGATGCAAGATTCGGTTGAGGGGTAAGTCCCCCAAGAACGGTGCTGCGATGTTTGACTGGCAGCAGTACGACGCGGATACCGAGTTAACGTCCTTGCGTTTTCACTCGCAGCGAAATATTGCGCTGTCAGCCTCGGCAGCGAAGCCATTTCCGATCGTGGAGACGCAGGGCGCTGGTTTTCTTGCGGGCTATGTGATGGGTTGGCGTCAGAAAGATCATGCAGACATGGTATTCCATAACAGCGGTACACGCATGTTGATCGATGGAGAGACAGATCCCCATGTGATTTGTGGAGCAAACGTCGAGGATGATTTTGGGTTTTCGTGGGGGTTTAATCAGTATCAGACGCAGTGGGCTGGATGTCCTTACCGAGAGAATCGAGGTCGCAACGACCAAGATGGAGTCTTTTACCGATTCTTTGGACCGGATCCGATCGTATTTCGTTCATCGTTGCTATTTACTTCCAATGCTCGTCCTGATGATTACGAAGCGGTCAGTTACTTTTATCAAGTTCCCCAAACAAAAGCTTCGGGGGTAGAAACACCAATGGATTGGGTGTCGATCGGGTTGATTGCCGACGGGGCGACTTTCGATACGTTCCAACAGTACTCCGAAGATGTAATCCGCTTGCTATCTCAACCTGCGTTGCCTGCGAGCATCAAGATTGGCACGACCGACTATCAACTGAATAAGCTTCAGAGTGAGCATGGTTGGGTCAGACTCGAGCACACCGTTCAGCATCGAACGGCATATCCACCGACCGATCATTCCTACTACATCAGAACCGATTTGCACAGTGAGTCCGATCGATTAGCCAATCTGCGGTTAGCATTGGACGACTGGGCGATTGTTTGGCTCAACGGAGAGAAGCTTGCGACTCTCGATCATTCCCGGGGTTTCGATACGGCCTTGATTCCAGTGCAATTGAAAGGTGGGGACAACCAACTGGTTATAAAAACGAACAACAAGCAGAACACAGATCGGTTGATATGGGTGATTAATTGTTGTTTGGTGGAGGATTGATGGGGGCCTTGCCTGCATCCTTCTTGCGACCCTTAGTTTGGAGAACTATTTCTCCGGGCGTGAGCCGTGGTGGTATCAGAAGGTATACTTGACGGGATGAATTCCAAAAAGAAACATCCGGGCTATGGTCATCGAGATAACGAAATCGCAGAGCTGCTTTCGGAACTGGATCTTACAGAGTCCCTTTTGTTGTTTGATTGTTTGCGAGAGGTGCAGTTTTGGATCAAGGATGCTCAGGGGCGGTACCTGCGTGTGAATCGAACGTTTCAACTGGACTATTCGCTTGGGTCGGTGAGAGAAGCGATTGGCAGGACGGACCACGATCTTTCTCCTCCGTGGATTGCCGAGGCATTTCGAGCGGACGATGCGTTGGTCTTGGGTGGGCAGAGAATTGTAAATCGGATCGAGTTAATCAGCGGTTACGATCGAGTGCTACGATGGTATCAGACCAACAAGCTGCCATTGAAAAATCATCGAGGGGATTTTGTGGCAACGGCGGGGATCGCGACGCTACTGCCTGATTTGCAGGGGCCATCTTTTCCATTACCACAGTTGGCACCGGCCTTGGAGGTAATGCAGAATGAGACCAGGACTGCGCTGACAAATGCGGAGCTTGCAAGTCTTGTCGGGCTTTCGGTCAGCGCCTTTGAGCGGCAGTTCCGGTTGCATCTGCATACGTCTCCAATGCAGTTCCATCGCAAGTTGCGATTAGCGAGAGTTGCTGCCGCCTTAATTCAATCCCCGAACACGATTGCTGAAATTGCTCATAGGTTTGGGTTTAGCGATCAGGCACATCTTTCTCGACAGTTCAAGGATATGTACGGTTCTACCCCGAGCTCCTGGCGCGAGAAACACGGGGGGGCGAACTATGTGTAAACGCCGCAATTATTCAAACAAGCTGAGCCGCCATTCAAGACACGTGAGCGGTAATCGGTAATGATATCGAGGACTTTTGGTCGGTATCAACATCCATGCGAAGAGTATCCGCGAATGATGAAAAAATTCAAATCAGCCCTGTTGTTGTCGATGCTTGTTCTTTCCGCTCAGTCAGGCGTTCGACTATACGCTGGGAGTTTCACGGCAGAAGTAGCCGAGCAGGACGATGGAGCGAGCGAACAGAAGCACAGCGATCAGAAGCACAGCGATCAGAAGCACAGCGATCAGAAGCACAGCGATCAGATTAAAGTCTGCCAGGTTGGTTATCTACCAGAAGAGACCAAAACAGCAATTCTGACAGGGGGCGCTCAAGGACAAGTGGTAGTTCGCGAATCGGACAGCCATAAGAGTGTCGCATCGCTTACGGTTGGAGAGGAGTTGTTTGATTCCGATACGGGGGAGAAAGTACGAATTGTCGATCTGACAGAGGTTTCGAAACCGGGTCGCTATTACGTGGATGTTCCGGGTGTTGGCAGGAGTTTTGACTTTAATGTAGGGGATGACGTTTTCGTCAGCACCTTTCAGAAGTCGATGCTTTTCTATACAGGCCAACGATGTGGTACAGCAGTGCGGCTTGGTGGTGATTTCTCACAATATCATCATTCAGAGTGCCATATGTCGGATGCGCACATGGATGCATCGACAGGTCGAGAGGGGACAATGTCAATCACTGGAGGTTGGCACGATGCGGGGGACTTTGGTCGCTACACCATAAACTCTGGTATTTCGATGGGTACTCTTTTGTGGACGTACGAGTTGGACTCTGACAAGCTTCATGGTATCGAGTTGATGATACCTCAGCCTGATGGCTCTTTACCGCAAATGCTGAGCGAGATCCGTTGGAATTTGGATTGGATGCTCAAGATGCAGGATGAGAGCGGAGGGGTGTGGCACAAGGCCACCACTGCCAAGTTCCCCGGATCGATACTTCCGGAACGAGATAACGCGAGAATGTTGATAGTTGGCAGCGGATATGAACCTTATTTGACGACACAAGCCACGTGCAATTTTGTGGCGGTAGCCGCGATCGCTGCACGCGTGTACCGACCGTTTGATCCCGACTATGCCGATCGATGCTTGACGGCGGCTAAGCGCGGCTGGTCTTGGCTTGAATCGACACCGGATAGTCATTTCAAAGCCAATCCCAGAGGTGTCGAAACGGGAGCATACGAAGACGACGATGCGAACGACGAAAGGCTTTGGGCTGCGGTGGAGCTTTTTCGTACCACCGGTGATACGATCTACCATGAGTACTTTCTAAGCCACTATGGTCGAGTGCGGCCGATGTTCAATTCAGGGTTTCCACACGAGTGGAAGAACGTGCATGCATTAGCACTTTACGGTTACGCGCTAGAGGGTCGGAGCGAAGTTGACACGGAAGTGCAAAAAGCAATTCGGCAAGAAGCTTTAACGGCAGCCGATCAGATCGCCATGCGGATACAGACGAGTGGCTATCGAGTTCCGCTGACGACGGATAATTACATCTGGGGTTCGAATGCCCTAGTTGCAAACTACGGCATGATGCTACGGCTTGCGAATCGGATTTCACCAACGTCCAAGTACAGCGATGCCGCCCAAGATTGCCTCCATTATTTGCTTGGTCGAAATACGTTTAATACAAGTTTCGTAACACAAGTCGGTAGTCGCTGGGCGATGAATCCGCATCATCGACCTAGTGAAGCGGACGATGTTCAGCAGCCATGGCCAGGCATGTTGATCGGAGGACCGAATGCTCAAAATGCGACTAAGAAGAGGCCGCCCGCTCGGCAGTGGGATGATGTCAAAGAGAGTTTTACGACCAACGAAGTCGCAATCAATTGGAATGCACCGTTGGTGTTCTTGCTCGCAGAAGCGTTGCCGAACCACGCGACAGCCGCAGCGGTGGATTCTGGAATGCAAATGGAGGGGGCTTATGTTTGGAAATCCGATTGCAGCGGAGAAGGGACTTTTGTTAATTCGACTCATCCGATTCTTCCTGGTCACTATGAGTACGTAGTCGACCCGGCCGGTACACAACTCGTGTTTCGAGGGAGGTTGACGGATGCTTTCAAGGTTGATGATCCGGAATCGGTGCATCTCCATCCTGACATCTATTTCGATGAGTTTCACCCGGGGAGTTTTACCGTCGAATTTGATGTCTGGGTGGACGACTTGGTGCCGGAGGAACTCGGTCCATATCGAGAAAAGTCATGGTTGAATGTATTGACGGTTTTCGATCGAACGACGCGCAGTGGCGATGAGCGTTTCGAGCCATCGGTGATGACGAATTTGGTAGGCAAGCCGGGTGCTTATTATTTGCAGACTTATTCCATTTCGCCGCAAGATGGCGGGACGTTTTTTGAAAAGGGAGCGACGACGCCCATCTTTCCTATTGGGCAATGGGTATCGATCAAAGTGGATGTCGATGTGAAGTCAGCAATCGTTCGCACGTATCAAAATGGAGAGTTGGTTTCCGAAGGTCCATACAAGAGTCGTCCCGGGATAGCCGGTGCGCACATGGGGTTGTATACCAATAAGCTCATCGAACAAGCGACCGTATATAACCGAGCTTGTCAAATCTCCGTTCGTTCTTCTGCGGAGCCCAAACCGACTCAACATGCTCAGGGGGAGATGTTGGTCAATGGTGATTTTGCTGATGGGGTAACCCAATGGCAAGTCGAGCAACAGAAGGGGGTGAAGGCCAATACGAAGTTCGTAAATGAAGGTCCGGAAAGCGAGTCGACGATGCGGATCGAAGTGGAAACGATTGCTCAAGAGCCATGGCAATTGCAGCTCTATCAAAACGAGATCGCCATTGAAAAAGGGAAGTCGTATACGTTAACCTTTTGGTGCAAATCGAATCGTTCTGGGAGTTTCAAGACCATCTGCATGCAGGATCACGAACCATGGGAGCATTCGACGGAAAAAGAGATCAACGTAACTACCAAGTGGCAGAAAGAGGAATTTACGTTTATCGGTCCTTGGGATGACGAGAAAGCTCGTATCACCTTTACCAACCTTGCGAGCGACGAAGGGCGGGTTTTTTGGTTTGCGAACTGTTCGCTTCGAGTTAGTGAATAATGCAAGTTGCTGATGAAGCAGGTTGCTGATGAAGCAGGTTGCTGATGGAGTGGAGGGATTCCGGACTGCAACTCTGTTATTGTTGATTTTGTGGCTGTTTTGCTTTGTTGACCAAACTGAGCTGCTAATTTACAGTAAGTCGAACCGTTGAGTAATCAAGGTATGAGGACACGAATGCGAATCGTTGGACGGTGATTCCACGGATAGGTTGTTGAGAAAACGCCGATATGTGCAACAGCCAAGGGGATTTATTGTGGAATGGGATGACGAAGGCGAAGTTGCTGATGCGGACTATAACCAAGCTCGCTTTCCTATTGAACACAGCTTTCCCGAAACCGGCTATGAGAAATTCGACGAAGCACGTAAGGCGATTCGTCGGGAATACCGAGACGCATCGAAGTGGAAGCGACTACGTTGCCGCCGAGTTAGGGAGGTTTCGGCATCTGAGTCGGGAACCATCTTCGAACTGGAGATTGGCCATTGCGTTGAATTTGACTGGACTTGGGAAGGTTCAGTGGCATTCCGTCCACTGCTGCTGAAGGAGTTCGAGGGATCCCAGGCCGACATATACCATCATGGATCCCTGGAACCCGATGTCGATGACTCCATTCTGTGGTCGGGAGAGGTGTTGGAGGTCGACGAAACTTCTGGCCGCATCTTTATAGTTGTCAGCAATCCAGAATATCCTCCGCGATGCGGTTCCTTTTATGTGCGACCCTTTGAGTTTCTTGCGTTTCTCGATGCTGTATTTAACGAACCGTACTTCGAGTCGATTCGCCAATACCTGCCGGCTCGATTGTCGGCAACGACAGGTGGTGTTCACCCTGAGATAGCAGAACCTGCGGAGGTTGGCTTAGAGGAATTGCGCTCGTGGTGGGCCAAGTCTTGGAGTGTTCTTTGGGGGCCTCCCGGGACTGGCAAGACGTATACGACAGGCCAGCAGGTTGCGAGGATTTTAGAAGATCCCACGGAACGGGTACTTGTGGTATCCACCACGAATCGAGCTACAGATTCGGTGGCCATTTCGATTGGTCGCGCGGCAAGAAATCTCGGGTTTGATTTGTCGGCTGGGCAAGTGCGTCGGATTGGTAAAGGAGCATCCTTGAAGAGGGTTGAGGAAGAAGAGCTAACCGAATTGCTCAAAGGAACAGAGACTGAATATCTCGCTCAGATCGAGGGGATTGCCACGGAACTCGCACGAACTCAGGACTCAGAGGTGAAAGCTGGCTTACGGCTGAGGATCAAAGAGATTCGTGAAGCAATGCTCGATGCTGCCAAGCGAAATTTCTTGGACATCAACGTGCAGGTTGTGGTCAGCACAGCGTTCAAGGCTTCGAGTTTCCTGAATCAGGATGAAGTAAAAGACGAGTTAACCCAGGGCAATTGTCCCTTCACAACCATTTTCATCGATGAAGCGGGTCTTATGTCTCGCGTCGCCATTGCCGCGTTGTCCTTACTAGCCAGTCGGCGTGTCGTATTGGTTGGAGACTCAAAGCAGCTTGCTCCGATCAGTCGCATCAGCCGAATCCTCGAACCCTCTCAGGGGAATTGGCTTGCGCGAAGTGGACTGAGTCATCTGGATCAAATTAGCAAGCCGATTGCTGGAGTTCACGTATTACAAGAACAACGGCGAATGCACGCTGATGTGTGTGAGGTAGTCTCTCGATTTCAATACGATGGCTTTTTGAAGACGGCAGCCGAGGTTGCCAACCGTCAGTTTACCCTTCCAGAGCTACTGAAGGACCAGCCTAGAGCGATATGGTATGTGTTGGATGACGATACGGATGATCTACCATCGATCCGTGCTGAACGGGGAGCAGGCAATCGCAGCTGGATTCGTACCGCGACATCGAAGGTACTCAACAAGTTATTCTCTGACCCGTCCTTTCGAATCGCAAATGGCTTATTCATATCCCCCTTTAAAGCGCAAGCCAAAGATATTCATTCCTACTTCGCTAAAAACGATTTGCCATCGTGGAGTGCATCCACAGTACACAGTCAGCAAGGGGCAGAAGCAGACATCGTTATTTTCGATTCGGTCAATGCAGGTAGCTACGGTTGGGCATACGATGAATGGAAACGCTTAGTCAATGTCGCACTGAGTCGATCCCGTGAGTCATTGATTGTGCTTGCAAGCCGAGCCGAAATGGAAGAGCCCTATCTTCGGCCGTTGCTCAACCAGTTGGTACCTAAGGTCGCAAGGAGGCGAGGAAACCAACTGACTTGGGAAGAGGTTCCCGTGAAGGCAGCTTATCGAATACCTGTTGTGGCGGAATCGGCATCTGCGTATCGATTGGGCTCTGAGTTTGAGAAACGCAAGGAGCTTCGTCCGGTGCTCTCCAACGAACAAGAGCGTCTGTGTGGTTTGGAACTTGATGGCAAGCCCCGACTTGTTCGTGGGGTAGCTGGGAGTGGTAAAACCGTCGTCTTGGCACATTGGCTGATGCAGACCGTACAGCGACTTTCCGATCAACCCAACGTTCGCATTTGGGCGGTTTTCGCGAATCGATCTCTTCAATCACTGATTGGTAATTCTATCGCTTCGGCTTGGGAGGAAGCCACGGATGGTCAGTCATTTCCTTGGGGGCGAGTGGAACTTCACCATATTAAAGAGATCTTAGAGGTTTTGCTTCCCGAAGCAGGGCTTTCCATGCAGACATTTGGGTTTGACTATGATCAAGCTGCCGAGGCTTACCTCGGTCGCATTCCCACTGGGAATATCGCTCCTCGCTGCGATGCGTTATTCATTGATGAAGCCCAAGATATGGGGCCTAATACATTGAAGCTTCTGTCATCGATTGTTCGGTGTGCAGACGCAACCGACGAGAACAGTCGCTCGATCAATATCTTCTATGACAATGCGCAAAATATTTATGGTCGTGGCACACCCAAGTGGTCTGAACTTGGGCTCGATATGCGTGGACGTTCGACGGTGATGAAAGAGAGTTTCAGAAGTACTCGTCCGATCACTGAATTTGCCCTTAATGTCCTCTATCGGTTGCAGCCACCAGATACGAGCCCAGATCATAAGGAGCTAGTGACGCGAGGATTGATCGAACGCTCGTCCCGTAGCGGAGCTCAATGGTGGAATATACGGTTCAACCAAATTGATGGTCCTAAGCCAGAGTTTCGCCGGTATAACAGCCTAGAGCAAGAGTTCGAGGCAATTGGAGATTACTGCCGTGAACTGATCTGCGTGCAGGGAGTTCAGCCCACGGACATCTGCTTGATTTACAATGGATCGAACATTCCTCATTGGCTTGAGAAGTCGATGATGCCACGCCTAAGCGGGACAGGAGTTGAGCTATCCGTCCAGACGAACAAGCCATTTGAACGGAGTAGTAACATGTTGCTTGCAACAACCTCGCATTCCTACAAAGGGTATGACTCCGAGGTGGTTATCATTCCCAGTGTGGAACAGTACAAGGCTCAAGACAAAGGGGTGCTTGCGAACAATCTTTATGTTGCCATGACACGGGCCAGATCAGTACTGGCTATGTTTTCGCAACGATTGAATGATTCGAATTCTAAGAAACTATATCAGGTGATCGAAGAGTGCCTTGATTATCTCGAAGAAGCACCGGATGTTGATTCTGAAATTAGTCCGCAGGATGACATCGAAGAGATTTTAGAGAAGATTGGTGGCGAGCATCGCAAGTGGTTGCTGGAACTATGGAGCAAGGTGAAAGTTTCGCAAGAACCATTGATGACCAAGACTGGAGAGGTGATAGCCGAGCCGTTGTTTAAATTTCGGATTGGCAATCAGACTTATGCTTGTTTTGGTAGGGATTTACCCAGGATGCGAGTTTTGCGGCGGCTAGAGGATTTTGGCGTGAAGCCGATTATCGCCGGTGAGGCAATCTGACCGTTGAAGCAATCTGACCGGTGAGACAATCAGAACCGTGCGAGGATGTTGCTGCCTATGAACATTGCGGTGATTACCGCGCATGCAGAGGGCTGTCATGTGTTGAGTGTTATAGCCCAGGACTGGGCGCCACCGGTGACGAACTTCAAACTCAAGACGGGGGCAACTGTATTTCATTTAGCGAAAAGCCCCCGTCGTATCTTCCATCCTGCTATGCATAGTAAAATCAGCGTGGGGATCATTGCGAGCGTCCTAGGATCAATTGCTCGAGCGGATTTGCTTCACCAAGTGCTTCCCATTACAATCCGGCGGTAGGAAAAGCAAATGACGCCAGAGCACGTACGGGATGAGTTTTCATCGCTTGTGCCAAGCGAATCGCTCACGATTGGGCAAGTGATTTGGGATAGGCTTCCCGATGATCTTGGAACAGATCGATCTCCAGTACTACAAGCGGAGTTGGAACGGCACTGGATAAAGATCAGCACATGTCTTTTTGCTCCTAACCATACAAGTTAAACCATGCGGCAGTCGGTCATTTCCCCAGACCGGATAACCACAAGTTCGTGTAGTCAAAGATGCCCAATCCAAATGAATTGAAGATCGGTGACCGCGTAAGGTTCATTTCTCTACCCGAAGAATGGAAACAGCCTGGTTACATCATCCACCGTGAATCGAAGGCGTTTATGAAACGGATGCTAGACCGAAAAACTCCGGTTCGTGTTGCGATGATCGATGAATTTGGTACGCCATGGATATTCGCGAATACAATTGAAAGCGGACGAAGACACTATCACAGTTGGGCTATCACGGAGCAAACTGGTTGGCGAATGGTAGTGCCACGCATGAAAAAGCGGTTCGGCTGACTAGCGATGAACACTTGGGGATTTTTCAACTTTACAACTGGGGAGAGAAAATGAGATCGCTAAACAAAAAGAAGATACTGACCGCTCTAGCATCATTGGCATCGATTGCATTCGCATCATGGGTACTCGTCTCTGCTCGCGACCTGAACGCTTCAACGCTTCGTTCCATCGATGAGCCTTTGAATGGCACACAAGCAGCCGCACTCCAGCTAAGTACGATGCTAACGGCAACGTCGGCGGCCATTTTTACAGGTTCGCTTTTCGCTGCGATTATGGCAGTCCAGCCCCGCAGCGCTTGCAGTTGTCCGTTACAGCATCGCGAAGATAAAAGAAACTGACGAAATCGCGTGAGGATTCGAACTCACTACGAGGTGTTTTGAAGCGTTGGGACTGTATAGTTACAACAAGGCAGTTGATTGCACGATTGCAGTCACGGGAAACTTCCTGAAGTCAGATGTTGAACGGACCGATTTTTCTCTCTCGTGCAAGTTCGATGCAGAAAAGAAGAAAACGATCTCCGCTCCTTATTGGGCACTACCTTGAACGTCCTAAAAAATCACTGGAGCGAACGTGGGCGAGCCATTCAGCCGTCAGTTCGCTCAATTACTACGCTAAACCTAACCATCGTTTACGTTACTTACGGTGGGCCAAAACAGAACTCCATTTTACGCTGAGCCAATACAATGCAAGTTATTAGTCAAAGAACCGGAGACAAGCTGGTCGCCAAAGTCAGTGGTCACCTGAATGCATCAACGGCTCCAGAGTTCGATGCCAGTCTTGATCTGCAAGGGGTCCGAGAGCTGATCCTCGATTTACTAGATTGCGATTTCATCTCAAGTGCAGGCATTCGAAGCATCATGAAGGCCAACCAGCAGATGAAGAAATGCGATGGGACTATCTGTCTAAAAAATGTTGCTCCGTTGGTCTTTGGGGTATTCGAATTGACTGGGCTATCTGCGATTCTGCCCATTCAAAAGAAGATGCGAGAAATCTCGCTCGATGATCTCGAGATGTTTTCGTCGGGAGTTTGTGGCGAATGCTACCGGATCGATTCTGAAACCGTTGTGAAGCTTTATAGAGATGGGGTTGCACCACATATCGCGGAGCAAGAAAAACAGTTTGCGAAAGCTGCGTTCGTTATGGGAATTCCTACAGCGCTCTCCTACGATGTCGTTTCATGCGGTACACGGTCTGGCGTTGTATTCGAGTTCTTAGACGCGACACTCTTCAGTGACGTGATTCGTAACGACCTAGCAAGCATGGATCGCTATGCGAAAATGCTCTCAGATACCTCCATGACGCTGCATACCGCGAAGGGCGATAACAGGATTCTTCCGAACATGAAGGAGAGGATGCGAGGATACATTCGAGATATAAGCTATCTTCTGACTGCTGAGCAAAGTGAATTGTTTTTAGCGAAGCTTGAGTCGATTCCTGATGATGACCATTGCGTTCATTTTGACTTGCACTCGAGCAACATCATGATGCAAAACCAAGAGTTGATCATCATCGATATGGGGGATTTGTCGATCGGTTCGTATCTGTTTGACGTCGGCCTTATTTACTTGATCTACGGTATTCCGGAACTAGGTATCAGCCAGATGGCAACCAAAATACCAGTCGATCAAGGAGTCGAATTTTGGAATTGTTTCAAGGATCACTATTTCGCGGAACGCTCCGAGGAAGAGCGGAAGTACTTTGACGATAACAAGTACTTCCTCGCCTCTCTTCGCATCATCCATGTCATCACATTTCTGACACACGTTCGCGAGGAATTTGAGAATCGGCTCACTAAATTTCTGTTGCCTAAAATCCTAGAAGAGAATGCGTAAAGTATTTCTGGATGTGTTGGGTAAAAGTAAGTAGAGCGAACGATTTTCAACGATCCAGATTCCCTAGGTACAAAAGCAGAACTCGCATGTTGTTTTGCCCGTTTTGAAGTTGCGTCTCGAAAGGTCATCGAGCAAGCCCGCGTGTCCAACACCAAAAAGGTTGTCTGCCGCAATGGCAACGTGAGAAGTTGACACCAGAGGGAGCAACTACAACCTTGAGAGAGAACTTAGCGAAACGGGATTCCGATATTCCATCCTATTCGAACCTCACTTCCCGATATCGATTCCAAGAGTTTTGGGCCTCAAGGTTTTTGACCTCAAGGTATAGGCCGAGGTTTAGGCCAGCCGACCGTGACATGGGAACTTCAATTCGGCAAAGGTCGATTGGCACTGACGCGTCTTGAGTGGGACAGTTACTGCACGAATAAACTCAGGATGCGGTTGGTTGCAACCCGAAATAAGCTTGGATGTTGCTCCGAACCCTTGTTGGCGTGAGGAACTAGGACGCCTGGATCGGGTAATCCGAGGAACGCACAGAGCTTTTCGAAACCATCCCCATTCTCCCAGCACACTTCGAGAAAGTCTTCTTCGCGATCAGCGAAGTACTCTCGAACGTTTTGGTTGTGCGTTCGATAGAAGTCCAGGTATTCTTGTTCGTGACGATAGGGATAAGAGAATCCGTATGCAAGTTTTCGGCAGTGTTTGGCAGGGTTCGTGCGCAATGAATGCTGACTGATACTCTTGAGCCATCGGGATTCGCAGGAGCGAACGGTAAGGATGAATTTGCTACCGGGAAAGAGTCGGTCGAGTTCGCGATAGAGCAAAGGCCATGGCCAATCTTCGAAAAGATCATTAGCCTCAACAACCTGGATGGTTCTAGATAGGTCAGAATTGAGCCGAAAGTCTTCAAGGAGTGTCCTGTCGCAACTAGTACAGCGAAGACCAAGGATACGACCGCATTGACCTAAGGTCGTTGTTCCGGTTTTGTTGAGCCCGATTCCAAAAACTTTTCTGCTCGATGGGTTTGACATCTTATCTTGGATTCATGGAAAGCGTTTCGACAAGGTGTTGAACCCACTCCGCGTGAGGGACTTCGTGGTTGCTACGATAGCTTGGAACCGTTCACAGCAGTCAAAAAAGTTTATCATCTGTCGTTCTTGGTGCAATGTCTTATTACACCGATTCCTGCGCAAGCTATCGCTCAAGTAGCAAAAAACGCAGAAGCCAAAATACAAGGGTGCGATCGCCACGGGCGGGCCGAACTACTTTGCCTACATCAGTTGCCTTGCGTTTACGACTGTGTTGGAGTTTCTTGAATGGTTGGCATCGACCATCGCCGAAGCGGAAGGTGATGCGTTCTTGGGGCATCAGGGGGACATTTGGGTTGCAGGAGCACTTATTGTTGTAGCGGCTTTTACTGTTCCCCCCAGGATCCACATCGTAATAGCAGCTTGGGGTCAGGTCGCTTTTTTGTAATCCGTTGCGAGTGCCGCTATCGTTCGATAAAATTGCCCGCGACATCCTCCGAACCCAAAACCCACGTTACCTTAGGACAGCGAACAACCAAAACGCCTGTGTCGAAGAAACGTTTGACCGTTTCACCTGCAGATTCTGCGGGCCAAGCCTAAAAGACCAACCTAAGCGAAATTGATGTCCAGACTCCAGCGTTGCATACTCCACGTCGGTACGACCAAAACGGGATCTACGTCGATCCAGGAGTCTTTATACTTCCACTTGCGCAATAACGATTTCCATTACTGTAGCCTTGGCGAAGTCAGTGGAGATAACGTGATGGCTACCGCTTTTCATACCGATCCGGGTAGCTTCGAATTCAACCAAAAACTGGGACTATCGGGCATGGAGGCACAACGTGCATCCGACGTTCTCACGCGTCGGCTTGCCGATCAGCTCCTGAAGTCAAGTCGCCAGGGAAAAACCGTTATCCTTTCGGCTGAAAATATTTGGGTGATGAACTCGATAGAAATGCATCGCATCAAGGATTTCCTAGAAATCCACAACTATAAGGCAGAAGTCTACATCTACTTCCGCCCGTGGGAATCCTGGATTGAGAGCGACTATCAAGAAGGTGTCAAGCAAGGTACTAGGCGAGATGATTTTTTTCCCCCCGCACGGCATGTCCATTTGGACTACCTCGGCCAGTTGAGTCATCTTCAAGAAGTATTTGGCATGGATCGAGTCCATGCGTATGCGTTTGCACCTGAAAGCTTTTCAGGCGGCTGTGTTGTCCAAGACTTCTGTAATCGTGCAGGGATCCCTTTTCCTAAAGGAAAAACCATTCGAGTTAACGATGGGTTAAGCCTCGATGCTCTGAAACTACTTTTTGCATTTCGAAGGTATCACCAAGGCTACCAACCTGGACTTCAGTCGATCATTCACAACGAGATTCTCTTTCGTCGAATCGCTGCTATTCCAGGAAGTCGTATTCGATTCTCGGATCAGATGTTGCTTCCGTACCAATACCTTTGGCAAGACCAAATCGAACCCATGAGTAAAATCTTGGGTGCCTCCTTCTTGGTTCAGAAACAAAATACTAAAGCAAGCGATCTTATTGAAGACCTTTCCCAAATGATGGATTACTCTGACGAAAGTCTCGCTTGGCTAAGTCGCTCGACCGGACTTGCGAAGATTTCCAAAACCACTCCAGAGGCTACAACCAACGCGGTGGGTGAGCAGATGGACTACCTGTGCAATCACCCATCTTTGAAAAGCAAATGGGATTGGCACACGATGATCGCTCGAAGACGATTTGCACACTTCATCTCGGGCGTTTGATCGGTGGTTATCAGCGGTTCGCGCGTCTAAGTCTCCAAGGATTTATGTAACTTTGAATGGAATGTCTTAATTGCTGAGTCAGGCTAGGTCGGATACTGCTTACCTGTGATGCAACCCGTTGAAGGATATTCGAGTCAGCATCCAAATTTGCCGAACTCGCTAGGTCTAGCCAATGAAGCGAAGACTTTGAGAACCTGAACAAATCGTCTTCCGTTTTTATCAATTCACCATCGAGATCCTGATCGTGGGACAAGTCGATGTTGTAGCGAGAATTCAAGTAGGCAATTTGCTTTCCATAGAACGACTCAAAGTTGTTTAGGGAGCTTGGGTGAAGTCGTAATGATGGACCGTTTAGTTCCTGGAGGCGAGCGAGCAGCAATCGAAACTTCCAAAAGGGGCGGGCATCAGCGCACCTTTGAAATCGGTTATAGCAGTACATGAATCTCGTCGCGTCGAGGCTGAGAGCTTCGTTGATGTGAAAGATCTTTGTAGGAGCTTCCGTAATGCCGCATGATTGACAGAAGTCTCTGACCACGCACCCATGTAGTAATTTCTTGCGATCAAAAGGTCTTAATGTAAGTTGATCGCTACCGAAAACTTGCTCAAAAATGGATAGTTGCTTTTGGTAATCCAATTCGATGACTTGCTGCTTGTTTGCCTCGTTTCCGGGTATTCCAAAGAGTTCATCCACGAATGAATGATGCCCACCCTTGATCAACTGATGGAACATGCTGCTAATCCAGGCAAGGGGGGGGCGAAGATATGCAACCACATGGGTGTGAAATCCCTGTTTTAGGATCAAGTCCCTTAGCCTCATCAGTTCAGAAGCATTCATAAACCAGCAGTCTTCTGCAGAGATAATCGGCGTGGTACCGTTTTGACGAACTCGTACGAACTGCCGTTCCCAACATCCCTCGATCTCCTTTCTTTTTCGAAGCATTTCCTCTGGATCAACGCCTTGTGCTGGATGAGTGTGCTTAGCTACCGGAGAGTCGCCAACCAAACACTGCAAAGGCCGACTCGCATTGACTAGACCGACTCCAAGATACTGAAACTTTGGATCACGCAGGCTGTGAAATAAAGTTTGCTGGATTGAAGTAGTACCCGTCTTAGGCATACCCACATGAAGGATAAGTTTTGGATTTTTTGTCTGCTGGTGATTTGGGAGCTCAATCATCGAAACACTTGGTTCTTCCAGTATGTGGTAAGTAATGATTTATTTCGGGTTTGCAACGCGGTTCTCGTGCGCAGTGAAACGGTGCTTTTGCTCGTAATCGCAAGTCGCCTGTAACGATCGTATGTCCAATAGCGATCTTTCACTCCATGCGATGAATCCATCCCTAGAATCCGAGTACGAGCATGAGAATGGATCCGAATCGATATCCTGAAGGTGACTGTTTTTCTTGAATAGCCCAAAACTTGAAGTAGTCGCATTTAGGCATACGTTCGCTTTCGAAGACGACGAGCCGCTAAGGCCGTTCAAAAGAACTTCCATCGTTTCCGTTTGAATCGGTAGATTTCGCTTGGATCTAGATTGCCGTACCCTTCCAGGTCGATTAGGTGGAAACCTCGGTCTGGGTTATTGCAGATACAAAACTGGTTCCAAGGGAGGGTGATTATCGGCAGACTGTGCGCTTCCGCAAAGTGAACGGCGAATGGAAATACCTCAGTCGGGCTATACTTGTCTCCATGCTGCCAGACATTCTTGGTGAAATCGTCGACGGCGATTAATCCATCCTTTTTTAACTTCGGGAGTACATTGATCAAATCGATGGTGATTCCACGCAGAGTGTGGTCCCCATCGATGTAGGCAAAATCCAGCGATTCATTTGCGATGCTTTTCAGAGCTGTGATGGATTCATCACGTAGAACGATCGTCTTGTCTTTGAATGCTGTTGTGGCCTCCATTGCACAAGCGTATATCTGATCGAATGCGGTATCACTTTTGTTGGCTGGTTTGTTCCATTGAGCTAAATGCTTCCACGGGTCGACCATTTAGTATTTCTCTATCCCTGGAGCTGATCGCAAAATTTCACCTGCGAAAACCCCTTTGAAGACGCCAATCTCACAAATCGTCTTGCAGTCGAATTCCTGGATCACTTTCCCCCAAAGGTCGGTACGGTCTTTTGTTGATTTTGTGATTTGAGCTATCTGCTGCAATTTCTCCATTACGAATCCCCTGCCCTATTGGGCGCATCTAGTCTTGAAAATTCATCGATGCGACTTGCTATCCACCTTGGGGTAGCAAGCATTTGTCGGTCCATCATCGGCGTTTGATCCGCAGTCGGCTTCGATTGACGCAAACGCCGCAACTTAAACCCTAAGCATGCGAAATATACAAATCCAACTGACTGCTTGCGAAATTGAGTGATAAAATTTGTAATTCTTGGATCGCGGCTTGGTTTTCGTACCCCTAGCATCACAACTGATTTGTTTGCTAATCGATGTCCAAAGTACATCAGCAAGTGAAATGCACTTCCGGATTCCCCTGCAATGGTTTGAGATTGGGCTAGAACTCGCAACTGTTCCTTGATTGATAACAATTCCGGATACACGATTTTCCAGCCACGATTGCGAAGCTCGGTTTCCAATCTTGACTCTCCGATGAGCAGCCTGTGATCTGGGCTCAACTGGGATCGGCTCAAATAGATTTTATCGCTGAGGTTTGGGTCGCTTGAAATTTTCAGCAGTTCATCCCGTTCGGATTCAGTTATTCCATAGTGGGAATCAGTCAGTCTTTGTACTGCTTCGAAATGATGGTCCGCGATCCAACGCCTGTTGATCATACTTGGCACGGGTAGGTGCAATCGGCGACAGAAAATTGGACGCTCCAACGCTACGCAGCTCTGTACTTTATCAATTGGCATTCCGGCCAATCGAGCCACGTTTTCATGATGACTTCTGTCCTCTTTGAGATCTGCGATCAGTAACCGGGTTTCTTGGTCACATTCCTTCAGGAGATTTTTGGTTTTGTCCAGAAATGGCCACAGCCAACCAGCGGATTCCGTCAAGAGATGGCCGAAATGATTCAGATTGCAGTACGGCAGGAAGACTCCCTCGTTCAACTCCTGAGCTTCTGCCAGATAGGCTTTTGCGTCGATTGATTTAGGTTGTCCGAAGGGATAATCAACCTGCGTCTCTGGCCCTCTCTCCAGCCATGATCCTATTATTGGTTTCCCATTCGCATCATGGAGCCCCATTGTCGAAGGAAGTATCAGGGTATTTTCCAACGTTCTGATTGCTCGGGTAGTCGGTACACATCCCGGGGGAAAGTTTTCAAGCCTGTAGTTGCTGATAAGAAACCGATAAGCCCAATCGAGCATTGCTTACTCCTGTTACGAAATCGACTACTCGTTCGGCGGGATCGCGTAATCATCGTCGCGCGTCGAGCCAACTTGGAATAGGATAGTCTCTCGCAAGACGCCCATTGCCTGAATTGGATCCCCCTGAAAAGATCTCTTGTAGATTGACCGCCAGCCACTGACGTCGATCCTCCGGGAGCATTGATCCGAACTCTATCGTCCTATCACCAATGAGTTGGATCGATGTTTTTCCAGCAGACTCCGCATCTCCCCGGCTGTTGTGATAACGGACCGCCTGAATATTCGTGGCATCGAATCGCTGTTTCCATGAAAGAAAGCCGACGCCGCTTGAGACGTACGAATCTACCTGATCGATCACGACCTTAACGCGGCCAAATAAAGCCATGATCGCCCCCGCAAGAATGCCGGTACCGATGGCCACGAAAGGGACCAAGAACAGGCATAAAAAGAGGGTCATACCAAGTGGCATCGGTACGTCATTCATCACCGGTTTACCCTCTTGCACCCCACCAGGAACCGGGAGCCACTCGGGAATCGGGCCGACAAGATTGGCCCATAAGCCTGCTACGGCAATCGATACGAATACCGACACAATTCCGTTCCAGAACAAGCATGCAAACAGTAGCCCAAGAAACGTTGGGATCGAACGATTCGAAACATTGAGAATCAGGCTCTGGCCCCATGGAGCAACGGAACAACCAAGCGGGTTTTTCGCTAAGATCTCTTCCCGCGATCGATGGCTCCAGTTGAGTTCTGAGAGCTTAAAGAGTTTGCGGCAGGAGTTGCACGCGGCGACTCCTTCCGTCATGTTGATTGATTCAAATCCGATCTCAGCATCGCATTCCGGACAGCGCTGA
>Ga0315899_10000265_pt1 | contig 64832 bp, 39 predicted proteins | sample LakEriMetagenome_2_FD_203518 | JGI IMG/M metagenome (GOLD analysis project Ga0315899, IMG submission 203518) | Freshwater fungal communities from buoy surface, Lake Erie, Ohio, United States - Buoy 4 MA112 | ecosystem: Environmental > Aquatic > Freshwater > Lake | place: USA: Lake Erie, Ohio... | reverse complement strand
TCAAACTCTTGGACCACGCTGGGGGTAACCATGCATCAAAGATCGAACTGAGTCAGTTGAAATCATCATTAAGCCCCCTGAAATTAACGCGAGTTAATGCCCGCTCGAGCCTCGGTAGTCTAGAACTATGTCGCCGAGTTGAAGATTCCCATCTTTGTCAAGTCGTTGGACGGTCTTTGGATCAGTACTGCTAATTTTGCCTACCGAACTGCTGTTTAAGATAAGTGTCCAGAATTCTAACCTGCGATTATTTTGATTTTTTTTAAAAATTATCAGGGGAAGGCCAACGATAGATCGATGACGAAAACAGCTCGCAATCCCTGCAAAAACCTCGGTTTTTGAATGAATTAAACTCCTCTGCCCCAAGCTTAATCGAGGCTTTCGTAAAGTTTCGGCGAATTTTGGATAGTTGACAAAAATTCCTGGGTTGGTTTGATAGAGCTGTTGCACTCACACACGCAACCTCGCATAGGGTTTAGCCCTCCCAAAGCGAATTCGGAGCGATACATATCCCAAGTGTTCGTTGAGCCTTGGAAGTTGTTTCGAAAGGCGTTTTTTTTATTTTTCTTCTTCTTTTTAAGGGTTTAGTTCATGAAGAAGCGCATTGTTGCTCGCAGCCGAGGTTTCACCTTGGTCGAGTTGCTCGTCGTTATCGCCATCATTGGTATCTTGGTTGGCCTGTTGTTGCCAGCCGTTCAAGCTGCTCGGGAAGCCGCACGTCGGATGAGCTGCCAGAACAACTTGAAGCAGATTGGTCTCGCCGCTCTTAACTTCGAGAGTGCTTACAAGAGATTCCCACCAGGATATCTTGCAGGTATTCAAAACGGTCAGACCGACTTCAACTGGTTCACGAGTTCTCCAGGCGGTATTGCTTGGCCAAATCGTGCTCCGTACATCGGAACACTTCCGTTCGTTCTCCCATTCATGGAGCAAACAGCTCTCTACGAGCCATTTGCTCAGTTCCGAGAATTGAACTTAGCCGCCAATGTTGACAACGTACCGACCACAGACCAGTGGAGACACAACGGTTTCTGGATCGCTACACCTACAGCGACGCCAAACAACGTCCTGGACGTTTTGGTTTCCAACAGAATTGGTGCTTTCCTTTGTCCATCGGACGCAGTTGATGACACTGGTCCACGATATTTGGCACACCGAATTAGCACCAATCCTGGCTGGGGTTGGGGGATTCTGTGGACAGGTGAGGTGCAGTCCACCTATGGTGTTACCAACTACCTCGGTGTTGCAGGTCAGGCTGGTATCGTGACCAACCCAGTTGCAGCTGGTATGAACAACGGTATGAATCGAGTTGATCGTGCTGGTATTTACTGGAACCGAAGCAAGACCACTTTCGGCGCTGTCACCGATGGATCTAGCAACGTTCTCATGTTCGGCGAAGTTATTGGTGCTTACTCGAACCCAGTCGCTAAAAGCGGACGTCGAATCACTGCTAACTCTTGGAACTGCGGACCGTTGTTTACAGAAGTCATGCGAAACGTTTATCGAACATCCCCAAGCTGGGGAGCAGGCTTGGGTGGTGACACCGTTTGCGATCTGTTCGAAGGCTGCTGGTGGTTCCAAGGCTGGAGATTCTCCTCCAAGCACGCAGGTGGAATCGTTCAGTACGCAATGGCTGACGGATCTGTTCAAGGCTTGAGCGACAACACAGACGAAGTTCTTTACCTCAACCTAAGCGGTCGAGCAGACGGTGCTGTAGCTTCGATCCAGAACTAGTTTCCGTTTGATTGGTCAATCAATTCCGAGCCCGACATTGTGTCGGGCTCTTTTTAGTTCGTTAACAGATAGAGTTTTTCAGAATGCGATACTTGTTACTAGCAATTTTTGCTCTCGGTGCAATTGGATGTGGACCAGACACTAGCGTTAAGCCTGCTGAAACCGTAGCTCCGCCATCCGAAGAGCTCTCCAAGGGCGACAAAGGCGCTGCTCCATCACCTCCTGGTGGCACCCTGTAGTTTTCAACGATTATGAAAGGTCAGCAGATCCGTTTGATCATTATTGTTCTAATTGGTGTCGTGGCTGTTTTTGCTGCGAAACCAATCATGACTCAGGTGATGTTGTTTCAGGAAAATCAGAAGGCCAAGGTGGTGACACCTCCACCGGATTACGTACCTCCCATCAATCCCGGAGGGGCTTCGATGGGTGGCGACTCTGATGAGGAGGCCGACTCGAAGGCTCAAGCCAAGGAAGAATCCAAGGACGAGGCCAAGACTGAAGCGGGAGAGTCCAAGTCGGATGATAAACCTGCTACCGACGGCAATTCGGAAGGGAATGCCGAAGGCAAGTAGGAAAGACATCTTCTAAGACCTTAAGGGGTGTTTCGAAATCGAAACATCCCTTTTTTTGCGCCGATCTGTATTTTTGAGACTTCGTCTCAATAAGACTTGTCGCATACGTTGGTTGCGTTAAAATTGGGTTGTGGTCGTTGACAAAGACGCTGATTGGAGATTCGCCTTGATTCGTGAAGAACAGATCGTTGCTGTGGTTGCAGGAAAGGATTCATCCGAGCGGCTCGTTTTGGTCTTAGATGCGAACGACAAGGATAGGCCGATCGTGTTGCGATCTGAGTCGTTCAGTCCGGATGTTGGGTGGTTCGTTCAGAGTTATCTTCGACTGTCACGAACGGAGCTTAGTGGTCTTAGAAACGTCCTGGGAATTCCTCAATCAAGAGGATGTTCCGATTCTGTCAAAGTTATCTCGGATCGCTCTAACTCGGATGACCCGAAGATTCTCTCGATCGCTGCGTATCGCCGAGCGTGAACGTGTATTTTAGGTTTTTGTAGATACTCGTGGTTTAGTCCTACAAGTCCAGTAGAATCGCCAGGTCATAGTAGAACGATTGCCTCAATTGTTTTACGCATCGGCTGACTTTCCATCTCCACACACCTTCTCTAACTCGCTCGCTAATTTCATCGGTAGTCACCCCCATCCTAACCGAGCATTTCCATCCGCGACACACGCTTTCAACTGGGCCATTCCAATCGCCTTTCCAACTGGGGACACACATAATTGGGTATTTCCATCTGGGGACACACATACACTGTCATTTCTCGCCAACTTGTTGTGTGTCCCCCATGCGTCATCTTCCATTTCTCGCCAACTTATTGGGGATTCCAAGTGGGGACATACATCGTTGGAAGCTGGTTTGATCAGAACGATGGCGGGGATTCCAACTGGGGACATACATAATTGGGGATTCCATCTGGGGACACACATACCCTGTCATTTCTCGCTAACTTGTTGTGTGTCCCCCATGCGTCATCTCCCCCACTGTCATTTCTCGCTAACTTGTTGTGTGTCCCCCATGCGTCATCTTCCCCATGCGTCATCCCCAAGTGGGGACACACATCGTTGGAAGCTGGTTTGATCAGAACGATGCTGTGTCCCTAGATATCCCCTACTCGAATTATGTTGTGTCCCCTGGTATACGCACCCTGGTATACGCACCCTGGTATACGCACCCTGGTATACGCACCCCAAGCTAGTTCGCTATATCCAGACAGGAGTTTTGTCGACCGTTGCCGATTTTCGCTTGATCGCATATGGTTGTCAGTTTGGGAAGCGATTGCAAACCATGTCAGGCGTTCCTTAGTGGGAGGACGTTCCTGAGTGGCAGCGGATTACAACTCACAGCTACCTGCTTATGGGGTGGATGAAAGATCTGGTGCCACAAGTTGGAGTTAACCTTGATTGGAGAACCGCCGAAATTCCAACCAGCTGGGTGAGCAAGGGACATTTCTCCTGGCAAAATCTCTTGCTTATGCGTCGGGTTATGATCAACATCAACTCCAAGTTGTGGCGATAGTTCGCATTAACATTTGGACGTTATCGAGGAAGTTAAGTTTATGTTTCACCGAAAAGCTGTTTTGCTCGCAATGGCCATCTCGGCATCTTTGGGATTCGCGACCTGGAGTAACGCGACTGATCTGGAAATTGGCGCTAAAGCTCCAGAATTCAATGTGATCGGCGTCGATGGCAAAGCGTACTCTCTGGCAAGCACGAAAGGCCAAAAGGCTACTGTCATTGCATTTACCTGCAATAGTTGTCCGGTCGCTATTGCGTATGAAAACCGATTCATCGAGTTCCAAAATAAGTACTCGAACAAAGATGTGAAGTTTATCGCGATCAACGTCAATTCCTCCGAAGATCTAAAGGTCATGAAGGTGCGAGCTGAGGAAAAAGGATTCAACTTTCCTTATGCCTACGACGAGTCCGGTGATTCGGCCCGAGCTTTCGGAGCCAAAGTAACGCCACATCTCTTCGTTCTAGACGGCAATGGATTGCTTGCGTACCAAGGCTCGTTTGACGACAAAACAAAAGAGCCAAAAGTTAGCTATATCGATAAAGCTGTTGAAGCTGTGCTCGCGGGTGATAAACCTGAAGTGACTTCGACCAAACCGTTTGGTTGTGGTATCAAGCCTAACAAGAAATAGAATTCCGACTCGAATATTGAGTCCATTCGCTTGCATTTCTGTCGGATACGATTTGAGTTAGTTGGGATTTGAGGGAAAAGTGAATTTCAGTTGTTTCCGGTTTTTCGTGTTATTGGCATTATGTTTCTCTGCAGTTGCCCTTACCCTTTCTTCATGCGACAAAGCTCGAGTCGATATTCGTCCTGGCCCAGATTCTGGTTCCATCGCGACTGATATCTCAAGCATGCCAACAACTTCAAACAAGCTAGTAGTGGGCGATGAAAAAACGCTTGCTGAATGGCTTGCTAAGAGTCATGGCAGCGTCGTCTTAATCGACTTCTGGGCTACATGGTGTGGTCCCTGTGTTCAACAGTTTTCTCATACAGTAGAGCTCTCGAACCAGCATAGGGAAGGTGGATTTAGAGTCTTTGCGGTTAGTATGGATGCGCCCGACGACGGACCATCGGTTTCTGATTTTTTAAAACGTGAGAATGCCGATTTTGAGACACTGCTAACTCGCTATGGCATTGGGGCGGAATTTGTAAACTCATTTGATATTCGCGGCGATATCCCGTTTTATCGACTATACGATCGCCAGGGGCGGCTCAGATACACTTTTAGCGCAGATCCCGAAGGGATTCAAAATTGTGAGACGATCGATAGGATCGATGAACGAGTCAAAGAACTGCTTGCGGAGGTTATTTAGGTTGATTGGAATCGCGGGTTTTTTAGTTTTTTTGCATTACTCCTAGCCACTTGGCGCCTGCATATTCGCATGACGAAAGCTGGATCGCGAGAGTAAGTAAATCTTTGGCAGCGCTAAAGGCACTTGTGCCAATTGCCATCGTAGCGATCTATTCTCAAATGGCGATATCCATGGGTTCGGAAACGGGAATCGCAACGATTTGTACGCCGGTTTCAACACAACAACGCGAAATGGCGTATTTCGAAAAGTACAAGTGTTATATGAAAGCATTACAGAAAATCTGCTAGAGGTGTCGACCGGTCCTCACACCCCGTAGCGGTTTATCTGAAGTGAACTAACAAATTCTGAACTGAAAGATTTGGTCTGCTATCTCAAGTCGCGCTAACAGACTGAAATGACCGCCATTCATTGTGATCGATATGGAATAGGATCGAGGACTAGGCAAGTCGCTAGTCCTCGTCTATCCCAGACATACCTTTTACTCGGCGAGCAGTTCTTTGATCATATTGTGTAGATCTTCAGCATTCTTTTCGCCAGACCCAACACGAACAAGTCGTACTACGCCCTTCTTATCGATGAGTACGGCCTGAGGGATTCCGGTCACAGCAAAGTGATCTCCGAATGCATCTTCGTTGGAGGTGACGACAAAACCATGCTTTAACTCGTAAGACTCACGGAATTTCTCCAGCATGGCCAATTCATTTTCCGCAGAAACCTTGTCTTCCGATCTCTGAGCCTTTCCAGTCTCCGTGTTCCAATCGTAATTGTAGAACTTGGTCGCACCTACTATGACCAATCCTTTAGAGGAGTACTCGTCGTGCCATTCCTTTAGGTGTGGAAAGGTGGCAATACAAGGACCGCACCACACTGCCCAGAAGTCCAGTAGGACGACTTTACCTTGGAGGTCAGCCAACGATTTGGCATCCATAGCGACGTAGTGATTGTTAGCAGCGAAATCTCCAAAGTCTTTTGCGGGTTTCCCGACGAGTTCTGCACGCTTGATTTCCATTTCTACCGTACGCTTTAAATTCTCGATGGAACGAGCGATCGATTTTAGGCTTGCATCATTGTCATTGGTAGGTTTTGACGAGCTGAAGCGTTCAAAATTTGCTTCGAGCGCCTTGAGTTGTTCAAGAGCGTCGGTTGGATTACTACGGGACAGTCGGCTTGCACGCGCCTGGCTAAAGCTAAAGTAGGCGTTAAAGTCTTCTCGAGAAAATGAGTCACCGGCTACCAAGCTCTCCGCTATTTTGAGAGCTTTTGCGTCTACTTGGTTTGCTTGTTCGGGAAATTGAGTTGCGAGTGACTGAGTGTAAAGTGTTGCAATGGAAAGCATCGCCTTTCCATCTGCGGTCGACGAAATCAAGTCATCAAGTTCACGCTTTGCTTCCGTTGCTTTACCGTTACGGAGCAAGTTTTGAACAATCATCGTGACAACGGAATTGGCTACAGGGGTACCCTGCAGTTTCTTTCTCGCTGTTTCAAGTTGATTAAGCGTTTCATTGCTATCGCTTGAGGCCATAGAGAACATGCTAAGTGTGCTCAGGTACACAGACGACTGAACGGGACTGAGGTTCTCTGCATCCACGAACTTTTTCAATTGTGTAGACGCACGATCTGTGGCTCCTTGGCGATCGCTTCGCATGGATGCGGAGATCATCGTCAGGTTATCACGTAGAAGATCGATGTTTAAAGGATCTTTTGCCAGTGCTGCGTCGATTAGTGCTGCTGCGTCCGACACTTTCTGTTCACGGATGAATTTAAGAAAATCTTCGCGAACGTAATCGTCTTTGGTCGCTTTCTCGTCTAGGCTCTTCGTCTCTTGCTCTGCGTCTTGGGCAATCCCATATGAGGTTCCTGCCACGAGGGATATAGGTGCCAACAAGGTGATTAGTCCGAGACGGCAGATACGATTCGGTTTGGTAGTGGTGTACCGAACAACTTTACGAAGCATAATGGAAACAATCCTCAAAATAGAAAAAACGGAGTGTACCGATCGGGTGACGCCAAGAGGCTCGAGTCTCTCGAAGTGTGTTCGAAAGAGTAGCGGTCCCCAGATCAGACCTGAATCGCCAATGGTAACCAATTTTTATCTTGGTTGCCACGGTTTTGATTCGCGGAATGGGTTAGAAGATATGACGTTCTCTCCTATAGGGCAACTTAACCATGGAATTCATTGCCCTGAGGAGGTAGATCTGAGGGGTTGTCTTTTTTATCAGGAGAATATTTCCCGGTTCACGATTCCCGCCACGTCGGTTAGCCTGAAATCTCGACCTGCATAATTGTAGCTCAATTGCTCGTGATCTAGCCCCATCAATGCGAGCAGGGTGGCGTGGAGATCGCAAGTATGCATGCGTCCTTCGGTGGCGATCCTGCCCACTTCATCTGTTGATCCGTATGAGAAACCTGGTTTCACACCAGCACCAACAAGCCACATGGGATAGCCGGTGATGTTGTGATCTCGGCCATCGGGGCCCTGGGCCTGTGGAAGCCGCCCGAATTCACTTCCAAACAATACGAGGGTTTCATCGAGCAAGCCACGCTGCTCGAGATCCGCGAGAAGTGCCGCAACCGGCTGATCTACATCCTTGGATCGATCAATTAGTCCCTGGTTCAAGTTGTTGTGATGATCCCAACCAGATTGACATACCTCTACAAATCGAACTCCGGCTTCACTAAGGCGTCGGGCCATCAAGCATTGTCGCGCGAAGCTTCCTTTCGGTCCATCCTGAATTCCGTAGGCATCAAGAACGTTTTGCGGTTCGCTGTTGAAATCCAGTATCTCGGGCACACGATCCTGCATGCGGAATGCTAACTCGTATGATTGAATGATGTCCTCGAGTGCTTCGGGGGCGCTCGGAGAGGTTGCAAACTCACGATTCATCGATTGCACGAGATCCAATTGACGCTTTTGAAGAGACTTATCCGTTGCGGCCTTCACATTGGGCAGAAAACCAGAATCACTGATCTTGGTGCCTTGATACTGAGCTGGAAGGAACGCGCTCCCGTAATTAATAGCACCACCAAAATTGGGCGGTGGATTAATCGTCACATAGCCCGGTAGATCCTGATTCTCCGAGCCAAGTCCATAGAGCAGCCAAGCACCCATCGAAGGCCGCGTTAGGTTTGCGATAGCTGCTCCCGTATGCAACGGAATAACCGCTTGAGGGTGTGCTGGGGTATCAGTATGGAGTCCCCTCAGAAAACACATCTTGTCAACATGTTTTGCCGTGTTCGGAAACAACTCACTGACCCAAGTTCCCGTTTCACCATGTTGAGCAAACTTAAACTTCGAGCCGACCAAGGTCCCGCCGCCTGGCCCCGGTTTTCCGTCCTTTTCCTGAAGCGTTGGTTTGTACTCAAAAGTGTCAAGTTGAGAGATCGCCCCCTCCATAAACAAGAAGATGATCCTTTTGGCTTTAGCCGGAAAATGTGGCTCACGAGGTGCCAGATCTGGTTTCGCCTTTTGCGTGGCCCTAGCTTTATCCGTACCTAAAAGACCGGCTAAAGCAACGGACCCGAATCCAGCAGCAGTGGTTCTCAGGAGCTCTCTTCTTGAGAATGGGTTAAAACGTCGTTGATCAGGTTGACGAATGCGTAATCTATCCATAACTAAGATCCCTAACTTTGGTTTTCACGATATTGATTGGTATGAATCGCGGTTCATTCTTGCCGAGATCCAATTGATTTCTCTTGGCTTAACGCACGTACCTAAACTCAGCAGACGCATAAAGAGCTTGAACAAATGCGGCCACAGCAGCTTCGTCACTATTTCGAGGCTCGACTTTTCGCGACTCGATCGATTCCGCTACGACATCCCGACTGTCTTCGGGAGCGGCGGCGTTGTCGATCGTTTCTTTCTTGACAGTTAAATTCCCCGATTGAGATTCCTGTGTTGGGATCTTATTCTTATCGGTGGATAGTTCATTGCGTTGAACAACCGTGTAGGTTGGTTCTATAGACTTGCGATAATCGACTAAAAAGTCAGTTGCTAGCTTCAATTCGTTTTCGCTTGGTGATCTATGCAAAATCGATCGATATGCCGATCTCACCAATTCTTCCGAAGTGGAATTCGATTGCTTGGTCAATCTCTGCGCGACGAACACTGAGTGGTCGCGGACGAAATTAGCGTTCAATAAGAAAAGCGATTGAGTTGGCACGGTCGTCGTATCACGTTTCCCTGTAACCATTCCCTGTTCAACATAATCGAACGGAACCAGATTCGTTGGAATTAGAGTCCTAAGGAGCGGCAAGTATACGCTTCGGGATTCGCTGGTTGCTGCATCGTCCAAGATCGCTTTAGCTTCGGGACCGTTGTTTCGTAACTCGCGAACGAGAAGATTGTGAGAAGCCGTTTGTTTCAGTCGTTCTAGACGCAATCGCTGCGCTGTTGCAAGAATCGTGTCCCGCAATTCTTCAGACTCTAGCCGACGTGGCGTGTGTCGCCAATGAAGTCGGTTGTCAGGATCCTTGGTGAACGACTCAGCGACTTTATCAGATGATTGCTGATAGGAGTTGGAAAGAACAAGCTTTCGGATCAGCTTTTTGATAGACCATCCGTTACTTACAAAATCCTGTGCCAAGTAATCCAAGAGCTCTGGGTGATTTGGTCGATCACCTGTGATGCCAAAGTTATCAACTGTTCTAACGATGCCATCACCATAAAGGTGTTGCCATACGCGATTGACTATCACCCTCTGAGTTAGTGAATTATTAGGATGTGCAAGCCATTTGGCGAGTTCTAAGCGACCGCTTTGGTCGTGAGGGATCTCATTCTTAGGAATGTTTCGCAGGGCTTCTAGGAATCCTCGCGGAACAAGTGGCCCTAGCTTTTCCGCTTCTCCTCGTATCCGAATGTTAGTATCACCAATTTCTTTCTTATCGCGGACTCCGAGGGCTACGGGGCCATGTTTGGCAGGGTCTTTTAAAGCCACAAGCTCCTCTTGAGCCTTTTGCATAGCTTGCCGAGCTGCCTGTAGTTTCTTCGCATGGTCTGGTCCGCGGTCTTGTTGTCGGACACTATCGCGAATGGCGATGAATTGCTGACGTAGTTCTTTGGCAGCCTTCTCTCTTTTTTCCAATTCCGCTTGGAGGTCGGGGTTTTGCGGTTGTGTTTGATTATCAAAGAGAGGGATGATCCGGTCCGGGACATAGTACGCCATACCGCCTCCTCCCATTTGATTTCTCAAACCATCGCAAAGCTCAGTGCTGCTAAAAACACCAGCGAGTCCGTAATAGTCCCGTGTTGAGATTGGATCGAATTTATGATCGTGACATCGTGCACAACTCACGGTTAAACCAAGCACGGCTCTCGTTACGGTATCGATCTGTTCATCGACGTTATCCATGTCGTATCTAACTGTGAATCGCTGATTTACATCTTTTACACCGAGAGCCAAAAAGCCTGTCGCGATGAGTTGCTTCTTTTTCTCCGAAGGGGTATTGGCGGGGAGTAGATCGCCGGCAATCTGTTCCTTGATAAAAAGATCAAAGGGCTTATCTTCATTGAACGAGTCAATCACATAATCACGGTATCGCCACGCATGAGGATAGGGAAGGTTGCGAGCCGAACCAGTCGATTCACCGTATCGAGCAACATCGAGCCAGTGCCGTCCCCACTTTTCGCCAAACTGAGGGGAAGCTAACAATTGGTCGACAAGCTTTTCGAAAGCTTTTGGCGAATCGTCCAGCAAAAACTCCACCAGTTGTGTTTCGGTAGGGGGGAGACCAGTCAAATCGTGAGTGATTCGCCTCAGTAATGTGGATTTGTTCGCGATTGCGTTGGGCCTCAAGCCATTCTTTGACAGTCCGTTCACGATAAATCGGTCTATGTCATTCCTGGCCCAGTCGATAAATTCGCTTGGATCTGTTGCTGCTGGTGTGCCAACAACTTGGAGAGGTTGCCATGCCCAATGAGTTGTAATATCTTCTTCTGAAATCGCAGATCGATCTAGCGATTGATTAAGGTCAGCGGGTAGTTCGAGTTCAGGCCAAGCCGCACCATCCTCGATCCATTTCACGATGTCACGAATCTGTTCCTCTTCGAGACGATAATCGGGGGGCATCGTTTTCGTATCGTCTTTATGACGGATCCGTTTGATAAGGGTGCTTTCATTCGGCTTGCCGGGTACAACGGCCGCGCCGCTATTACCACCCTTGAGTAGGGCATTAATATCGTCAACTCTCAGACCGCCAGCTTCTTTGTTATCAGCGGAGTGACAATTGAAACAATTGTCATAGAAGATCGGCCTGATTTTCTTCTCGAAGAATTCAAGCTGCTCTTGAGTCGGTTTAGCTTTATCGTTGGCCGATAATGAGCTAAGTGGAAGCAAACAAAAGGTTGCGAGTGTGAAGTACGTCCAGCGACGTACCTTTATCGTATGAATCATATCTCATCCATGTGGCAATAAAAAATCGTTTTGAAAATAAAGAAACTGGCCTAGCATCCTCTCTCTATACCAGGCCAGTTAGCGAGGTTCTAAGAACCTCGTTTAATCGAGACGCCATTTCCGTTTTTTTTCACTTCGTAAACGCGTTCGACACGTATGTGTTCCTGCGGATCGCCCCAGTGAAACTCCAGATCAGTGAAATAGAGGATCACAGGTACTCTATCTTTGGTCGCTCCTGTGCCAAACTCCCAACGAGCTAACCACTTATGCCCATCGAGAAATGACTCAACCGATTCATCGATCTTAATACGTGGTGCCAGGAATTTGAGCGATTCGGGCGATATGGAGTCTTCTCGCGCTGCATTAAGCAGTTTTTTGATCCACTGTTGTGAGTCCTTAATCTCTTTGGGGGTGGATTCCTCGATGACCCCCTCTACTGAAATGGATGCGTTAGAATGTGCGTTATTCGTGCCGCATCCAGGTAGAAAGGTCAAAGCTGATACAAGTATGCTGATCGCAACTGTCCATTGTGCCGTCATGCTTTCTCCTCTAATCTAAGTTCGCAACAATCTCGCCACCGTTACGGCTACCGATTGCCCACCAAGTTGCGATATCAACATTTTGGCTAACGAATGAAACGGACCCGTCGGCTTTGTTGTAATTAACACCGCCCGAATGACGACTTGATGCAGCCTTGGCAGTGCCTTTGTAGTTCATGCGAACATTCAATGCTCCTGCGCCACTAACGACGCAGGACTTGCCATTGGGCGGCATAAGATGGTTGTATCGCGTTACTGCATAGTTTCCTGTATGCCAGAATCGCCCATTGTAAGACCATTGAGGCGTCGCAGCAGTTGGCACTAAAGCAACGCATTGGTTGTAAAGAGTCTGACGGTCTGGAGGTGTAGGATCGGCGTGTGCCAAGGCCACTTGAAAGGCGTCGCCGGGAATGGAAATCCGTCGCTGATCACCGTCCCCCAGGAGTGCTTCAGCCATGAGAGCTGTGTTCGATAATCCGTCGGTAACGTCTCTAAATTTTACCCAGATGTTCGTTACGAACATGCCATTGTTTTGTTCAGCACTAGCTGCAATGTTGATTACCGAACCAGAAAGGATCCACCCAGTATCATTTCCTCCATTCGCGTTGTAGCTGGTTCGTCCGTTGCCAACTCCATGTTCAGGATCATTGGGGTTGTTCATCTGATCGGAATCAGAGGGGCATAAGTTGATAGGAATATTCATAGCGGCGACAACAGCAATGGCACCCGGACCTCGCGAAAAATCGGTTAAATTGAAAACGTTTCCTTGTTCGATGTAGGGCGTTAGCGAAGCGTTCATACTCCACCGAAAGCCTCCTAAAGCAGGTTCGAGCCTGCCTGACGGAAGCGATTTGAAAGTGCTTTCATAGTTATGAGCTGCTAATGCCCATTGTTTTAGATTGTTGGAGCACTGCATCCGACGCGCAGCTTCTCTTGCAGCTTGCACAGCGGGTAAAAGCAATCCAACCAAAATGCCGACGATGGCAATCACCACCAATAACTCAACGAGCGTAAAGCCTCGTTGGCGACTTCCCTTTTGTTCCCTTTTCATTTCTTATCACATCCTCAATAAAACCATGTTAAAGATTCGAATCATCCCTGCGCGACTGATGAGCCATCAAGCGTAAGCAAACGTTGGTGTGGAATGCCCAAAGATACGACCTAGGGGAGGATGAACCATACCTGATCCATTCAATGAGGCGATGTAGGTACAGTGCAGTTAATTGTTTGTTAATTCTTGCGGTGCAACGATTGATCGTAATTTCGCGATTCGCAAATCGTTCATCCTTAGTCTTTAGCACGCCAACGATATTACTGAGTTTCATCGTGGTCTCAATGTTCGTTTCGAATCCTTTGGTCCGTCAACTGCAACGGAACATTGAACTGATCTCCTACAATCGCAACCAACGTGCCAATCATTAGAACGACTGACCGTTTCGAAGAATCTTTAAGGAAATCACTTGCTAAACGCTTAGCAAAAGCCACTCCATAAATTTTTCAGACTGAACCATTAAGATGGGAAATGCCTTTGCTATCGCCGTCGCAATTGATGGTCCTAGGGCGTCTCCTTGAAAAATGACGGCGACGTCTGATGGGGGATTTAAAAACAGTGGCGTGGCAACTCGTGACGCGTCCGAGTTAGATTGCCTGGGGCATAGCAGTTCGTCGCCAATCATAAAGCCTTTGCATTTTCGAAGCGTTGGTTCGCTACGAGTCTACCGTCAATTGATGAATTGCATCAATTCGCAGCTATAAAAGCATTGGGAATCGGCGAAACGCCAGGCGGGGACCATTGACCATGAATGACGGTTTCGCCCGGTGCATAGATACGCAGATACACGGTGAAGTTGCCCTTTGGGGTTGGTATCCACTTTTTTTGATTTCCCTCGATCTTGTCGTGGGAGAGCACGATTCGAAGTGGCGAAGTGTTCATTGACGTGGTGTCAGATGCGGATACTGCATAGGAACTGCACCGACGATCCTGCTCGACAAGTTGATGATTCTCATCGTATACGGCTAATGACCAGAAGCCGCGGTTCGGTGGCAATTGATCGTTGTTCAAAACGAATTCGTATTGGCGACTTCCGCTGAGTCGTTCTCCATATTTGTCGACTTCGAGGTAAAAGTACTTTGCTTCCCGTGGTCGGTTTACAAAGATGTTAGATTTGGCAACGGCCATCCGTGAAATATAGTCTGTACCGAAGTTTGCTGCATTGTTCACGGTCGTCCATCCATGTGGGAGCTGGCTGCCAACATTGCGGAAATCGAAATGAGGCGTAATCAAATCTCTTTCAAATTGTTCGGCTAACTGGCCGAGCAAAGCACGTTTTTCTTCGTCATTGAAGACATGTTCGAGAGTAAGCTTTAATTGATGGTAAAACGCTTCTTCGCCTTGCAGCGATGGAACTTGTTCGAGCACTTCTCGCAGGGATTCAAAGAAAGTGGCAGGATTGACCTGTTTGCAACGCTCCCGAGTTGATTCCCCCACGGCAGGATACCATTTCTTTCGATCCCAATTTTGAATCTTCCATCGACCGCCGAAGTTCTCCCATGGGTAGACCGCAATCTCCTTAACGATGGATTGCACCTCGCGAAGGTTGTTCTGGTTTACAAAGTACCTTGGGATAATGTAGGCGAGCTTTGTTGGAGATCGAAATACGTCGATGAATCCGTCTGGTTTCTCCCCATTCCAATCGGGACCTACGACCAGGTAGAGGCCCGGTTTGCTGGCATAGATGCTTCCCAGCTCGCCGAACGAATCCGTTCGATGATCTCCTAGTTGAAACATCCAGACATGGGACTTCGCGTCTGGTACTTGGAGAACCACTTCATCCTTTTCTAAGTCTAGAAGAGCGAACCCGTATATGACATCTCGATTCGGGCAGGGGACGCTTTTGAAACTAGGATCTAGTGGTTCGGTAAGCATGCTCAGTCGGTTTACTGGCGCAACGGGTGCTCCGCCACTCACACCGGGAGCAGATAAAAGACTCATAGAATTCTTCACGTTTTGAAGATAAACGAGTGGCCAGCCCCATTGATAGGCTTTCGCCAGCAACACAATCTCGTGTTCGGGAAAAGTGGAGGTGATGGCAGTGTTAGGCTCTGTGGGATTGTGTTCCGCAGGGAAAATGGCTGCGACAGAGTGGGAAGAATAAGTTGAAAACAGAAGCTCAAAAACGATTACAAATAGAACAGTCGCTGTGCGCATGGAAACACCTTGCTGAGATTGACCTGGAAAGAAAGGAAGCGATGCAGAGGTCTTAGCGACAACAGCGGGAGGAGTTTCTGATCGTGTAGTTCATGATGAAAATAATGTTAGCAATATCTCACAAGGGAACATCGATGTAAGGCGGATGCACCTCTCACCCGCAGCTTCCATTGCGAGTCGAGAGGTGCACACCATCGATTGAGACTGGGAGAAAATCAGTCTGGAAGATTCCACCGCTAGTACCGTACCAAACAAAGAAACATCGATTGGTAAAGGTGCATTACAATCTTCTGACAACCTTTTGTAAGGAAGATAGCGGTTGTTCAATCTGATGATTTCTAAGAGAACATAAAACTAGATCCTCAAAAAGTTCGCTGCGACATGCTGCAATCTTCGAATGCAGCTACGGCTTCGAGAATATCCGCGGTAGCCGTACTCGGTGCTAGTTATCCAGATCTAATGCGGGCAACGAATGAGATGTGTTGTCTAGCCGTGTCGCTGGATTAGCAAAGGCTATGAAACGAAGATTCTGATGTATTGTGGACGTATCATCGGACCTCTTCATTGAATAATGTTACCGCATTGAAGGCTGAGGATCTCTTGGCGGCATGACAAATGCAGAGTGTGCTCTGCGAATCGAGTCGCTTTGAATCATTTCGACAAGCATGATTATTCCTTTGAGTTTAGTCGAGTGTAATTTACATCCTATCGAAAGCACTATGGATCCAGATGATGTTACAAAAGAGTGTTCCGTCAACGGCGAGAGCACAGCATGGGAAATTGAGCCGATTGTTGATGCGCTGCGGGCTGTTCGAACGCAATCGCTGAATTCGAGAAATCGATTCGATAATCCGACGGTACTTCCGTCAAAGAAGCGAATCGAAGCCATTATCGAGAGCTTTAGCGCTGCAATGTTTCCACATCGCCTGAGCCAACGTCAGCTTCAACGAGAATGTGTCGATTTCTTTGTCGGCCAACAATTGGATTCCGCTTGCACGTCACTCGCAGAACAAATTCGAGTTGAGCTGGAATATTCCGACGAAGCAACGCATCATTCAGGTAATTTTTCTGAAGAATCCAATCTGCGCACCAAAGCCATTCTTCAACAACTACCGACTATCCGAGAGCTGCTCGACTCCGATATTCAAGCGACCTATTTGCTCGATCCGGCAGCGAGAAGCCAAGATGAAGTGCTGGCTTGTTATCCCGGTATTTTAGCACTTATCCACTACCGAATTGCCCATGCGATCTATCTCGCAAATCTGCCCCTCATCGCTCGAATGATTACGGAAATCGCGCACTCGAAAACTGGAATCGATATCCACCCAGGAGCCCACATCGATCGATCGTTTTTCATCGATCACGGCACGGGTGTTGTCATCGGAGAAACGACCATTATCGGGCAGAATGTTCGAATTCATCATGGCGTTACTTTGGGCGGAAGCTCGAATTACACCACGGCAAGTGCTGCGTTCGGAGAGAAGCAGTGGAAAGTCCCACGGCATCCAATTGTTCACGATAACGTCACAATTTTCGCCGATGCGACAATACTGGGGCGTGTCCGAATTGGTGAGGGAGCCATCATCGGAAGCAACGTTTGTGTTACCGATGATGTGCCTGCATTCTCGCGGGTCATGCAAGCTCAGTCGACACTCAACTCCTTCATCGAAGGAGCTGGTATCTGACGGGTTTTCGATCTGAGCAATACATGGGGCTAAGTACTCAGATAGGGCGTTGTCGCTAAAGCTCAAGTCTTAAATTCGGAGGCATCACCTCGTTTAAAACCAGTCAGCCGGTATAGGGTGCAAAGAGAGGGGTCGAGAGGTATCGCTCACCAAGGCTGCACATGATCGTAACAATTCGCTTGCCTCGAAACTCAGGCCGCATTGCAACCTGTACGGCCGCCCATGCATTAGCTCCTGAACTAATGCCTGCCATGATCCCCTCCTCCTGAGCGAGACGTTGCCCCCAAGCAAACGCGACTTCATCGTCAACCGTGACAACGTCATCAACAATGGAGCGATCCAAGTTCTTGGGGATAAATCCTGCGCCGATTCCTTGGATACGATGACGACCAGCCTTGCCACCGCTTATCACTGGTGAGGATGCCGGCTCGACAGCAATTGCTTTGAAATCGGGGTTTCTCGCTTTGATGTATCTCGCAACCCCGGTCAATGTACCGCCTGTTCCAACTCCTGCGACAATTGCATCGATCTTTCCGTCGGTATCGGCCCAAATTTCTGGTCCTGTCGTAAGTTCGTGGGCGCGTGGGTTAGCTGGATTCTCAAACTGCTGAGGCATCCAACCGTTCTTGTCATTCAGCAGCAACTCCTCTGCTTTGGCGATAGCCCCACGCATTCCATCAGCCGCTGGCGTTAACACTAGATTTGCACCAAGAGCTCGCAGCAAAGCCCGCCGCTCCACCGACATCGATTCAGGCATTGCCAGCGTTAGCTTGTATCCCTTAGCTGCGGCAATAAACGCTAAGGCGATTCCGGTGTTACCGCTGGTTGGCTCGATGATGTGCGTGCTCGGTGTTAAACGGCCGGACTTTTCCGCCTCCTCAATCATGGATCGGCCAATCCGATCCTTAACACTGCTCATCGGATTAAAGAATTCGCATTTCGCAAAGACCGTGGCATATTCTGGTGATAGGACACGGCGCAGCCGTATCATGGGAGTGTTTCCAACTGTCTCTACGATGTTTTCGTAGGTCTTTCCGTGAAGCATATTCCGATCCCTTGTTCAGTAAGCAGCATGAATCCTTGATAAATTGAGAGGCAAATTCATCGGTTCACCGAGTAGCGGTGTGCTTTGATTTATCTTGCCGTTCCCATCGACCGCAATGACTTACACTTTCCGTGCCAGTTGATGGATGACTGACAACATTCGATCGATTTCTTCATGGGTGTTGTAAAGGGCAAAGGACGGACGCACGGTAGTCTCCAGACCGAAATGCCTGAGTGACGGTTGTGCGCAGTGGTGTCCAGTTCTAACGGCGATACCGTGACGATTCAATTCCTTGCCTACAGCCTCGGTCGAATAGCGATCCAATGTAAAAGAAACCAAACCCACCTTTTCCTTGGCATGCCCGTAGATCGTGACCCCTTTGATTTGCGAAAGCCCGAATTGTGCATGCTCCAGCAAAGCATGTTCATATTGCAAGAGCGAATGAGGATCAAACTGCTCTAGGTATTCTAAAGCGGCTCGCAATCCGACGGCGTCTCCAATGCTGGGGGTACCTGCCTCGAATTTAGCTGGCGCGTCGGAATAGGTTGTCTCTTGGAACGTAACCCGTTGAATCATGTTGCCACCCCCCTGCCATGGCGGGAGCATATCTTGCAAATCGGGATGAACGTAGACTGCCCCAATTCCCGTGGGGGCAAAAATCTTGTGACCTGAAAAGACAAAGAAATCGCAGCCAATTTCTGCAACATTGATCGGCATGTGCGCTATGGACTGTGCCCCATCCACAATAAACCTAGCCCCTCGTTTGTGTGCCATGGCAGACATGTCTTCGACAGGTAACACGGTGCCTAACGTGTTGGAGGCATGACTGACGCTGACGATTTTTGTTCTGGGGGATAACAGGCGGCGATACTCATCTAGCATGATTTCACCGTTATCATCGAATGGGATGACTCGGATTTTGGCGTTGATTCGTTTCGCCAGCAATTGCCAAGGGACTATGTTGGCATGATGCTCCAATTCCGAAAGAAGAATCTCGTCACCATCCCTAAGAAATGGCTGGCAGACATTGGCCAAAAAGTTCATGCCCTCGGTGGTACCCCGAACGAACACGATATCCTTTGACGAATCCGCATGAATGAATCTTTGAACCGTTTCGCGAGCCGATTCATAATGATCGGTTGCTCTGGCCGCTAGCGTGTGTGCGGCGCGATGGATATTGGAATAATCCTTTCTATAAAAAGATGACATCGCATCGATGACTGAGTTTGGCTTTTGGGTCGTCGCTGCGTTATCAAACCAAACGAGAGGATGGCCATTTACCGTTTGATGCAACGCCGGGAAATCGCTTCGAATGGACTCGACGTCCACAGGGCGATATCCCGCCGGGCGATACGGCTTTGCTGTAAATGGGGATTCACTCGCTTTCGAAAAGCTGTTCGGAAAGCTCGTTCGACTTAGATGATCTGGTACCTGAGATACGGAATGATCGAGAGTCCCATTTGGTGTAGTTACATCTGCTGCAGATGGCGATCCTTTGCTCAGAAATGGCTGCAGGGATCTCGGTTGCCGTAGTCTTTCCACCGCCGCTTTGGCTTGCGCAGCTGGTGTCAGTGGTAAGTCATTTGAAGATGCTGCCCTGAGCATGGCTGCTAACACGGGAGCTGGCAGGTTGGATTGGCCAGCTGTGGGAAGCTTGGACAGATCAGGTTCGCTCGCTTGACCTGCATCGCTCGGTAGCTCCACGGGCAGTTGTTGAAAATTGCCAACAGCGCCAGGACTTTCGACGTGAGGCAATGTAGGTTGCCCTGATCGGTTAGGAAGAAATGAACGCTGCGAATCGATCGAATCAAACTCACCTAGATTTGGAGTAATTCCAGATACCCCGCTCTTGGATGTGGCCGAGCTCGCGGGGGTGTGTCCCTGGAGCTGGGAAGCGAGATCCATTAACCGCCGAGTTACCTCGTTGGAAGAAACATCTTCGAATGTTTCTGGACGAGGTATGCTTGGGGGCACAGCCGGCAGATTGTTGTCCACAATTGCAGGGCTCTCGATAAACGAAGTCTCTTGGTCCAGGGGATCGAAATCGACCGATGCTTTATCAGGATAGGAAAAAGCCATGGATTAAATCCCGGATCCGTTGTCAAACGACTTTGGTACACGTTGCAAGTAGTCGTGGTAGTAACCAACCTCAACATTTTCGAGGACACCGACGGCATCGTCCGTTAGCACCGCTGCGGAGAAATAGAGAGTCAGTAGATAGGAGCTAACTCCAAGACTATCCAGTCCCATGAGCCGGGCTGAAAGGCTCGGTGCAATTTCCCCTTCGATACCAGATTGGTGAAGTCCAACAACTCCCTGATCTTCCTCACCGACTCGGACCAAAAGGATGCTTGTTGTGCCGGATGATTGCCGCGATTGGTATCGATTGGTTACTTCGAGTTTGTCGCAAGGAACGATTGGGATTCCTCGCCATGAGATCATCGGAGCACCAAAGATGTTCACTGTGACGGGTGGCACTCCTCGCCAAGTGCATTCACGTAGAAATGCGGCGATCGCTTTGGGGTGAGCTAGGAAGAATGCCGGCTTTTTCCAGACCAAAGCCAAGAGCTCATCCATATCATCAGGGGTCGGTGCACCGTATCGTGGTGTTAGCCTCATTGCGGGGTCAACGGAATGCAAGAGACCGAATTTTTTACTGTTGATAAGTTCCCACTCTTGTCGTTCTTTAATCCCCTCGATGGTCAGTCTCATCTGCTCTTCGAGTTGATTGTAGGGCCCGTTGAAAAGATCGGAGACTCGTGTGTGAACACGAACAACGGTCTGCACCGCTGACAAAGAGTACTCGCGAGGGGTTGGAGAGTAGTCGACGAAGGTTTCTGGGATTTCTACGTTCTCAGCGAAACCAGACACCAGGTCAATATTACGCTCGCCGTACCTGTTGACGCTGGAACGCAATTCTTGATGCTCCACAATTGCCTTCTGGAAAGCCTCAACAAGATTCGGATTGCCAGCGAGAAGCGACTCCAGTTCCTTTCGAGAAAGAGTCAAAAGCACGCACGGCGTGATGGTCCGAATGGTAGCATCCGAAGGGCGGTCTGAAGTCAACTCAGCTTCGCCAAAGAACTCACCATCCGAAAGCAATGCGATTCGTAAATCGCTACCATGAATCCCCTTGCTCAGCACCTCGACTTGTCCCTGAGCAATTACGAAAAACTTACTACCATCCTCGCCTTCAACCAACAGTTTGTTACCAATAGCAACCTTCTCTGTTCGAAATGCTCCTACCATGCGATCCAACACTGCATCGGGGAGTTTTGAGAACAAAGGTACGCTCCGGAGCGCATTGGGAGGCAATGACGCTACGCCATCAACAAAGTCAACAGCGATCCTTTCTGCTTTCGACAATTCAACCTTGGTTCTGTTAACACGATAGGTTCCGCCATCCACTTGTACCCATGGTAGCAAGCGTAGCAAATGCCGAGGCGTGATCGACATCATCTTTGGTGATGTCTTGCTGGTCGTTGCCAAATTACGTGCAACGGTTGTTGTAACACTTCGCTGTAACAAGCTATCGCTCATGTTGTTTAAATCCTGAAAGTCAACCAACAAATAAAGACACGTGATAAACTTGGTTATGGGACGTGGACGCGTCCTGGAAATAACCTCTAGAAAAAATATCCAATAACCAGCCTTGTCCGTTGCAATCCGTTGTCACCTCATCGACCCATTCCAAGCCGTTCATGAACCTGTCATGCAAGCAAATCCACAAGATCATAAAGGAGATCAATTGGTTCGCAACCTTACAAATTGATAGATTTGTTTATGTTGTTTTAGCAATCAAATAATACGGCTTACCGTCAAATATGGTCGTTGCCTATCACGGATCGCGATACATACTCCACTCAATTCCAAGCTTACGCATCTTGGCGCGGAGCGTGTGTGGATTGATGTTCAAAAGTTTGGCTGCCCCTCGCCTGCCTTCGATCTGCCCCCGAGCCTTTTGCAGCGCTCGCTCGATATGTTTTCTCACGGCGTCATCTAGCGTTAGCAACGGTTCCGAGTCAGAAGCTTTGGTTGGCTCCTTTAGTGTTGCCTCTTGGGGAACGCTATGCCTCACAACTTGCTCTGGTATAACCTCATAAAAAGTTGGCTCATCAGATTCTATCCCTAAGTCGTACTTTGGAGCGCTGCCCAATCCTAATGCGTTGGCGATTTCCAGATGCGTGCCACGGCCCAAGATTACAGCTCGATCCATTACCGCCTGAAGCTCTCGTATGTTTCCTGGCCATCGATAATCGATCAGTTGCTTGATGTCGGCTGGATTCAAGTCAACGTATGGTAACCCAAATTTTGATGCAGCTCTTCTTGCAAAGTGCCGAGCGAGGGCTGGAATATCCTCGATCCGTTCGCAAAGTCGTGGTAAAAGGATCGGGAACATATTGATTCGATACCAAAGATCTTCTCGAAACGACCTCTGCTGGACCATACTGGCGAGATCGCGGTGAGTGGCGGCAATAATTCGTACGTCGACATGAATTAGTGATTCCCCACCAACACGCTCGATTTGATGTTCTTGCAAAACTCGTAACAGTCTCACTTGTGCAGCCAGCGGCAACTCACCAATTTCATCCAGAAACAGAGTCCCTCCGTTTGCTCGTTCAAACCAGCCGCGTCTTTGGTCAGAAGCTCCTGTAAAGCTACCCTTCTCATGACCAAAAAGCTGTGAGTCGATCAATTCCGACGGTATGGCACCACAGTTCACGCGAATGAATGGACGTTCTGACCTTGAAGAGCGATGGTGGATTGCTCGTGCTACAACCTCCTTGCCCGTACCGGTGTCCCCAAGAATCAAAACAGGCATATCAGCCGGGGCGACCAGTTCCACTCGTTCCATCACCGTTCGCAGTCCCGAGTCGGCACCAACCAAGGCATCAATATTTTTTGACTGTTGTTCGTCAGGAACACTGGCTGGTTTCGATGGCTGACTCAGCATTTGATGTGTATAAAGCATCAGCCATGTAGGTCCAACTAAGGATTCCAGCAGGTAGTGTTGATCCTCTCTAATAGTTCGCCCTGATTCCAGTTCTACTAGTAATACACCGTAGTACGAACTCTTCCAATCGTTCGTTGGTCGTCGAATGGGAGTCGCCACAATTTCTCCATTTGCGACTTCAGGCGTCAGCGTAGCCAACTTGCCAGTACGACGAGATCCATACTGCCTTAGAATTTCGTTCTTATCAAGCCATTCGATAAGTTCCTGCCATTTCGCTTCGGTGCAGCCCGTATGTTTGTCGTCAGGTAATAGATCGTCTTTAGTTACAGCGTTAACAACCCTAAGGCTTTTGGACGTTGTATCAAATCCGATCAAATACAATCCCTGAGCTGGAATACCGATACGAACCCGGTCTAGGAGTCCAGTCAGCGCAATCGTTGTGCTGGATTCACGAAAAATTAAATCCCAGATCGATTTTGACTCTTGCGACTCCTTGGTCATTTCCCAGCTGTTTCTTCCGTTAAATCCCGTGTTGCCATTCCATTGAATCTTAGCGATCGAATTTCAGTGCCAGGTACCCAACAAATGTTTTCCATCCATCGACGTTGCGATTAGCCAAAATGTTGTGTTATCGCTTTCCGCGAATCTCGATTGTTGCCGCGAACATTTTTGCTTACCTAGCTTCCAGCACTCTGCTAATCTCGTGCCACACCTGACGCGTTCAGCCAACGTTTTATTCTCTCGCCTGAGATTCGTTGGCTCTCGGATGCCGTTTATGTCAGTCTAATGGTCCCAATTCTTTGCGATTGGATGCAACTACACTCGATGTAGGTTGGTTCGCCAATGCTCTTCCGTGAGACTTGCAAGCGATCCAGCACCCAGTATAGCTGCCCAGCATATTTAACGGAAAGCCATCAGATATAAAGTCTCGCGTTAAGCTAGGATCGGTTTCTCGAAAAAAAATTAAATTCCGATGCCAAAGTCAATTCCATCTGAATCTCTACGTTTCCTAATGAAAAGCAGTTCTCTAGGACGGAAGGGTGCGATTCTATGTTCGCTGAGGGAATTGCTTGCATTTTGGCTAGGCTGTCTATGGTCCATATTTTGCGTGCCGTCTGATCCCAGAGTGGTCAAAACCATTTTCGTCGTGGACCAGGGTTCGTCGGCTCTCGAAATGCATTCGACGAGTTCCACGCTGGAGCCAGCATAACCTCTTTGTACTAGTTCGATAAGTTAGGACGTTTTGATGTTCAAGATTCGCGGAGCGATCGTTTCCCTTTTTGCCGGACTCGTACTGTCCACGGGATGCCAAACGGACAAGAGCCCGACTGGAACCGACGGTGAAAGTCCTGAACTCACCATTTTGAATGTCTCTTACGATCCGACGCGCGAATTTTATTCTGAATTCAACAAAGAATTTGCCACCCACTGGAAACAGAAGACGGGCCAATCCCTATCCTTTGACCAATCTCACGGGGGCGGGGGCAAACAAGCTCGTGCGGTGATTGATGGACTCAAAGCGGATGTCGTTACTCTAGCATTGTCCTACGATATCGATCAGATTTCTGAGAAGACCAAACTGTTTCCGGCAGACTGGCAAAAACGATTGCCTAACAATAGTTGCCCCTACACGTCAACGATCGTGTTTCTTGTGCGCAAGGGGAACCCCAAGCAGATAAAGGATTGGAACGATCTAGCTCGCAGCGATGTGCAGGTCATCACCCCCAATCCGAAAACATCTGGGGGAGCACGTTACAACTACTTGGCCGCTTGGGGATACGCGCTACGACAACCGGGAGGAAACGAAGAAAAGGCTTTTCAATTTTTAAAGTCTATTTTCAACAACGTTCCTGTTCTTGATTCGGGAGCTCGTGGATCAACCACTACATTCATCCAGCGCGAAATTGGAGACGTTCTTTTGACATGGGAAAGCGAGGCCTTTCTCTCGATCAATGAGTTTGGTCCAGAGAAGTTGGAGATAGTCATTCCATCCACAAGCGTCATCGCGGAACCTCCCGTTACTGTTGTCGACGAGAACGCCAAGGCACATGGGGCACTCGAAGCGGCAACAGCATATCTCGAATTCCTTTATTCACCTGTAGGGCAAAAACTTGCCGCTAAACATTATTATCGTCCATTTCTAGCTGAACATGCCGATCCAGCGGACCTCGCCCGATTTCCCAAGCTCGAACTCTTTTCGATTGATGAAGTCTTTGGTGGTTGGCCCAAAGCGCAGCAAACACATTTCAACGATGGTGGGTTATTCGATCAGCTTTACTCGCCAAACAATCGCTAGGTTGCTGTTGATTTTTATTCTACGCAGGAGGCATTGTTCGTGAGTCGATCCTTTCGGCAATACAGCGTCATACCCGGATTCGGACTGACCATGGGATACACCATCGTCTACTTGAGCCTGATCGTGCTTATCCCCCTGTCCATGTTGTTCGTCAAAACAGCGGGCATGGACTGGGCGAGGTTTTGGACAACAATCACCGATGCTCGAGTTGTGGCATCTTACAAATTGACGTTTGGTGCATCATTGATAGCCACGTTGATCAATGTTGTCTTTGGTGGAATAGTCGCTTGGACATTGGTTCGATACACATTTCCTTTCAAGAAGTTTATCGATGCCATGGTGGACTTGCCGTTTGCAATTCCGACAGCGGTTTCGGGTATCGCATTAACAGCGGTCTATTCCAAAAACGGTTGGATTGGTCAGTTTCTGGAACCATTAGGCATCAAGATTGCCTTCGCTTATCCGGGAGTTGTCGTCGCAATGACATTTATCGGCCTGCCGTTTGTGGTGAGAACATTGCAACCTGCCATTGAGGATTTGCACAAAGAGAATGAAGAAGCGTCCGCTAGCCTCGGTGCATCAAGGTGGCAAACATTTCGATTCGTTATCTTGCCGGCAATTATTCCCTCGCTACTGACAGGATTCGCTATGGCGTTCGCTCGCGCTTTAGGAGAGTACGGATCCATCGTTTTCATTTCCGGAAACTTGCCTATGAAAACAGAAATTACCACGTGGATTATCACTCAGAAGCTCGATCAGTACGATACCGAGGGAGCAACTGCCATCGCTCTCGTTATGCTGCTGTCTTCTTTCGCGATACTGTTCACCATCAATGCAATTCAGTGGTGGACTAGCCAGAGACACCGAGGTGTCTCATGAACAAAAGTTTAGACAAACGTTTACGAGGGGCGACAGAAGAGCCTACGTGGGTTCGATACACGTTGATCTCAATAACCGTATCATTTCTGCTTTTATTCCTGTTTTTGCCATTGTTATCTGTATTCACCGAAGCGTTCCGAAAAGGGATCGGTGCATACTTTGCAGCGTTTAATGACCGAGCGGCTTTGTCGGCCATTAAGCTGACACTTATCACTGCTGGTATATCTGTTCCAGTTAACATCGTGTTTGGATTAGCCGCATCGTGGGCTATCGCGAAGTTTGAGTTTTGGGGCAAAAGCATTCTCCTTACGTTGATTGATTTGCCATTCGCTGTTTCGCCGGTCATTTCGGGATTGATCTTTGTTTTACTATTCGGTGCCCAAGGATTATTGGGACCATGGCTTTCCTCACAAGGGGTTCAAATCATCTTCGCCGTACCTGGAATTGTGATTGCCACGATTTTTATCACCTTTCCTTTTGTGGCCAGAGAGATCATTCCACTGATGCATGAGCAGGGGACCGAGGAGGAGCAAGCCGCCATTACACTCGGAGCCAATGGTTGGCAGACCTTTTGGTACGTAACACTACCAAATGTTCGCTGGGCGTTACTATATGGCGTTATTCTATGCAATGCTCGCGCTATGGGAGAATTTGGGGCCGTGTCGGTAGTCTCTGGGCATTTGAGGGGCAAGACGAATACGCTACCACTGCACGTTGAAATTCTGCACAACGAGTTTAACTTCGTTGCAGCCTTTGCTGTCGCATCTTTGTTGGCGTTACTCGGACTGGTCACGTTGGCAGCCAAGATGTATGTCGAATCACGCATTCACAGTACATCTTCATCCTCCGATTCATCCACTTCTGATCATTGAGGAAAAAATGAGTATTGAAGTCAAAAATCTTTCCAAGACATTCGGAAGTTTCAAAGCGCTCGAGGATGTTAGTCTGCGTGTGAATGATGGCGAATTAGTTGCCTTGCTCGGTCCGTCTGGGTCGGGTAAGACCACGTTATTGCGAATCATCGCAGGTTTAGAGACCCCGGACCCAAATCCGAATAGCGAAATTCTATTTCATGAAGCGCAAGTGACATCCTCTCCGGTTGGAAAACGTGGGGTGGGTTTTGTATTCCAACACTATGCGCTTTTCCGGCACATGTCGGTCTTTGATAACATCGCCTTCGGATTACGAGTAAGGCCACGAGCCAGCAGGCCAGCTAAAGAAGCAATCCGTGACCGAGTCAATCATCTACTAAAGCTTATACAACTCGAGGGCTTTGGTAATCGTTACCCTTCCCAGCTGTCTGGTGGTCAAAGGCAACGAGTCGCTTTAGCGCGAGCTATCGCCGTAGAACCACAAGTGCTATTGCTGGACGAACCTTTCGGTGCTCTGGATGCAAAGGTACGGAAGGGGTTGCGAGATTGGTTGCGGCGTTTACACGATGAGATTCATTTGACTAGCGTCTTAGTGACTCATGATCAAGAAGAGGCACTCGAGGTAGCGGATCGAGTCGTGGTGATGAACAAAGCAAAAATTGAACAAGTTGGTACGCCTGAGGAAGTATTTCATAAACCGTCGAGTCAATTCGTTATGGAGTTCTTGGGGCAAGTCAATATCTTTAGGTGCCGTGTACGTGAGGGTACTGCGTCGCTGGGAGGTTTGACCTTTGATTACCCGAGTTATCAAGATACTAGCGAAAGGGATGCGACGATTTATATGCGTCCTCACGAGCTTGAGATCCGGAGGCATCAGCAGAACCAACCAGGTTTAGCAGCAACAGTGCTTCGACTCAATCCGGCTGGCGCGTTTGCGAGGGTGTTTCTGCGGGCCGAGGGGGCAGACGAAATCCAAGTGGAATTGCCTCAGGATCAATACAGAGATCTATCGTTGTCTCCTGGTGAAATCGTTTTCGTCTATCCAAAAAATGCGCGAGTTTTCGTCCCCGATTTTGTTATCTAATACGGCAGCTAGGCCATCATCTTATAGTTGCCGAGGCAGCAGGACCAATTTTTCGCGACCCATAAAGCAGAACGGCGGACATTAAGTCCGCCGTAAATAGCTGCTCACACTTTTTTGCAATACAGAGTCTTATTCACCTATATCGAACGCGAATAACTTGTCTTGATCGCGAATGAATAACTTCTTTTCTGCAATCACGGGGTGAGCCCAAATCGCGCCGCGACCACGGTCGATGGTTGCAGTCTTCGGAAGCTTGACTTGTCCGACCGCTTCCCAACCCGATTTGGATGGTTTGGCCAAATAGCAGATTCCCTCAGCGTCGTCATAGCAGTATAGGTGCCCATCGGCAAAACCGATCGAGCCCGAGGCACCTTTACCAACTTTTTCTGACCATAGAACTTCACCGCTCTTCAAGTCTTGAGCCATCCAGCAACCGCGATTCGCTCGTGAGAATCCAAAGACAGTGCCTTCATGGAGAACAAAGCCGCCGTGGTGATTTTCCATGCTGCCTTTATTGTTGTGATAAAGTTCCTTTACTGATAGCTTGCCACCAGACACAGTTACCTCTAGAGCGGCACACCCCGCACCGTATCCGGAGGAGTGGTAGATGATATTTTCCGAGACGACTGGTGTGGGAATTACGGCAACGTTGTTTCCCGTTTTAGGATGCAGGAATAATTCTTCGCCCGTCTCAGCGTGTATGCCTACAAGACCGGGCTTCGTCGCCGTTAGGTAAACGGGAATACCTTCGAATTCCGCCTTGATGACCGAGACATATTGAGCTTCATAATTTGGTTTTGATTGCCAAATTGTCTCGCCCGTTTTCTTGTTCAATCCAATCAAAAACGATTTATTTCCGGGAGTGACGACAACTCGGTCGCCGTCAATCAGAGGAGATTCACTGTAGCCCCAGACCGGGACTCCGCCACCAAACTCCTTGACAAACTCTCGGGCCCAAACCAGTTCACCCGTTTCTTTGTTTAGACAGGCCACGGTACCCATGTCCGAGACACAGTAGATGAAATCGCCATCGACCGTAGGCGTTCCGCGAGGTCCGTCTCCCCAGCCCGTGTTGTAGGTCGCCTTGCCATCGCCGAACGGTGTTTGCCAAAGTTTTTTGCCCGTCTTGCTATCCAGACAGATTGCGGTTGCTTGTCCATCGAGTTTACCGAGCGTGTAGACTTTTCCGTTTTCAACGGATACGGAGGAATACCCGGCTCCAGTATCCTCATAAGCCCAGGCGACCGCAGGACCAGCTTCAGGCCATTTGCTAAGCAAGCTCTGCGGAGCGGCAAAACCATCGCGATTGGGACCACGCCATTGGGGCCAGCTGTCGTCGGCAATGGCTGATCCAAATGTTGCCAGCACCCCAAGTCCGAGCGAGACGAGGCTTCCGAGAGCCATGGGTTTAAGAATCAATGATTGTCTCATAAATATTACTCCGCGGTATTGTGCGATCGTTTTTCCATGAAAGAGGGCGATTCAGGCCCGCATTGTAGGGTATTTTCCCTGTTAAGGAAAACGTTAGGTGACAAGCTCAACAGTCCCTGCTTGCAGGAGAGGTTGGAATTTGTCACACTAGCCATACGGCGTGCGGGGCATACTTTTTTCGGCGTCGCTCGATGTTGTTTGCTTTTGTCTCGCGAGCTAATTCCACCTAATTCCACTCCTCGACCCCACCCTTTTTCGAAAGTTAATTTGTATGGGCCTATCTCGCAGTAACTCTTCTGCCCCTCCCTTGTCTATGCACTTGCGAGTGGTTCTGTCATTAATGATGTTCTTGCAATTCGCGATTTGGGGTTCGTGGGTTATCGTTTACTTCCCATTCTTAGAAAACAAAGGGTTTACCGCGAACCAAGCCACATCGATCATGGCCAACATGTACGTAGGGGCCATTATCTCGACGCTTTTCGTAGGTTACATCGCAGACCGTTGGATGAATAGCGAAAAGCTCATGGGACTGTGCCACATTTTGGGTGCCGGTCTACTATTCGCGATGACCCAGATCACGTCGCCGGACCAATATTGGTTGTTGTTCGGCATCTCGTTTTGCTACTCACTGATTTTCAACCCAACGCTGTCCGTGATCAATTCCCTAACATTTCGGAATGTTCCCGATGGAGAACGAGATTTCCCAGGCCTTCGAGTATTAGGGACAATTGGCTGGATCTGTGCCGGTTTTCTGATCGACCTCCTGTTCTCAGGCAAGACGATGAACGCAGCCGGAAAAGAGATTGCTAACACAATTGCAACAGCCGGACCACTTTATCAAGCGTCAGCGATCTCCCTGATTTTGGGAATCTACTGTTTGGTCGCACTACCCAAGACGCCTCCCGCAGGCCAGTCTTCGGGCCCCTTCGATTTCTTGCGAGCTCTCGCGATGCTCAAGGATTTTTCGTTTGCTGTTTTCTTCGTAATAACCTTTCTAGCGTCCATCGCCATGGGGATGTACTTTAATTCTGCCGGTAAGTTTGTTGGAGAGGGAGCGGGAATTGAAAAAGTTGGTTCAACACTAGCGATTGGGCAAATTGTGGAATTGCTTTTGTTAGTACTCCTCCCGTTCTTCTTGAAGAAGTATGGAATCAAGCTGGTCATGTCGGTTGGGTTGTTCTGCTGGGCGCTCCGTTATTTGCTTTTCGCGTTTGGAGGGGATGAAGGCTACTCCATGTGGCTTGTCATTCTGGGCGTGGCACTGCACGGTTTCTGTTTTGACTTTTTCTTTGCGGCTGGTTTCATTCACGTTGACAACACAGCTCCGAAAGATTTACGGGCTAGCGCACAGTCCCTTCTCGGCGTATTGGTCTACGGTTTAGGAACCTGGCTAGGAACGCTCGCCTGTGGCGTATTGGCGGGCATTTATAGTTCAGGAGAGGGAAGCGATACGGTGATCGATTGGAAGGGATTTTGGATGCTTCCAAGTATCGTGCTGTTCGTTGGCTTGGCGATATTCCTAATCTTCTTCAAAGTTAAACGCCCGTCGTCCGATGAAACCTCCAGTGTGTAAAGTTTTTTAATCGCTTAGAATCAAGAAGACGTATGCCAATTTACGAGTTCTATTGTCCTAATTGTCACACGGTTTTTAGTTTCCTGGCGCGGTCGGTACAAAACACCAAAGTACCCGGCTGCCCCAAGTGCAAGCGAAAGAAGCTTGAGAAGAAAATCTCACGCTTTGCTATCTCAAAGGGGCTCAAGGAATCGGATTCAAGCCCGGACCCCTTTGAGAATGTTGATGAATCGAAAATGGAGAAACTCATGGCCGAAATGGCGCCTCATCTCGAATCTGACGATTCGGGGAACGAGGATCCCCGTCAAATGGCCATGTTGATGAAGAAGATGTTCGATGTCACCGGGATGCAACCTAACGATGCCATGCAAGAGGCGATTCGGCGTATGGAGGCCGGCGAAGATCCCGACCGGATTGACGAACAAATGGGAGACGCACTGGACGCAGATGGCGATCCGTTTTCACCTGATTCGAAAGCTCGTCGCTGGAGACGTATGCTGGAAGCACCTAATGTTGACCCCGAACTATATGAGCTCTAACAGCTAACTCCATGAAGATCCCAGCTGGCACGACCGAGAACATAGAATCCCTCATCGAGGACGCATGCGATGAGATGGAAAAGAACTACGGTAACGGCTTGTATTCTAAGATCGTTGTTACTCGAACTTGGTCCAAGCATAACCCAATTATATCAGGTAAAGTCGCCAGGCCATCGGCGTATCGTTGGTATCTCAAGCGGGAACTACAACGACTGGCAGGTTGCGGCGCACAGGTAGAGATTTCACCAGATCGAGAACGTGTTGATCTAGGCAATCCACAACTTCTCGAATGGATCGACGAAACTGACTTTGACCACACAAGAAAGAAAGTCTTTCTTTTCGGTCCAGAGCGAGTCGAGCTGTCACTTCAACGATTGGAGCACTATACGGGCACGAGAGCTGAAGACTTTCAACGCTATATATTGCTTACAAATTATCAGATGCACATGGACGCATTCAATCAGCTTTACCCTGATTGCTGCAAACCTAATCGTCCTGGCGTCCAGATGCCTGCTTATCACCAGCGAACCTCACATAACCAAGGTCTTTCGATCGTTAACATCGGCGTGGGGCCCTCCAATGCGAAAACATTTACCGATCATCTCGCCGTGCTTCGGCCCGATGCCATGATCATGGTTGGGCATTGTGCAGGAATCAGAAACCATCAGGAAGTTGGCGATTTCGTTTTGGCGTCTGGTTACATGCGAGACGATCACGTACTGGATGACGCTTTGCCCAGGTCAGTCCCTTTGGTCCCCAGCTTTATTCTGAATCGCTATTTGGCCAAGATTCTCGACGAGAGGAAGCTCCCCTATCGGTTCGGTGTTGTCTACACGACCGACGATCGGAATTGGGAGTTGACCTTGAGTCGTAAACTTAGAGACCTCAAGGCAAGTCGAAGTGTCGGTGTTGATATGGAATCTGCAACGGTTGCAGCCAACGGATTTCGATACCGTATTCCATCGGCAACCTTACTTTGCGTTTCCGATAAACCCCTTCACGGGCAACCGAAGCTTCCCGATGTTGCCAAAGCGTTTTACGAAGAATCCAAGCTTAAACATTTAGAGATCGCTCGTGACGCCATCATGCTAGTAAAGAGCGACCACCCAGCGGGGGTTCCTGCAAGCGACTTGAGAGCTATGGACGAACCACTGCTTGGGTGCATCGACGGGTAATAAACTACCAGTTGACGTCGAATCGCATGGCTAGCAAGTCTGCTTCTGTTTCCCCAAAAGAGGTCTGACTACTGGTGAATGGATGGATCCAATCGAACATGATCCGTGTTCGGTCTGACCAATACCAATTGAATCCAGCAGTAAAGTCATTGTACTGGCCGGCAGAGGCTTCGGTCAAATCGAGCAATGACCAGCGAGCCTTTAGTTCCAAAGCTCCCCAACCCTCGGATCCTTTCTTCGTTGAAAAGTTACGAGCGGGGACGTTTCGCGAAAACTGGGGGCCATGCTGACCAAACGGTTCAAAGATCCGGTGCTCTCCCGTTAGAAAGTAGCTGAGGTGCGTATACGCGCCACCCACATGTATTGTTCTGCCCGAATTAAGGTTCACCTGCGAAACAAACAGTTCTGTTTGGGAGGTTACCGCTCCCCAACCGGACGCTAGCTCAAAGTTTCCTGTTGTAAACGTATCTGAATTCAAAACACCCGTATCGAGCAAAAACGGGCCTCGCTGCACTTGGGGCCTCGCTCGGAATCGCACTTGTTCATCGAAATCGCCTGTGTGTAGGATGCCTACACCCGTGTGGAAAAGTGCATCTCGGCCAAAGACTTCCCCAAATACAGGTAGCCATGTCAATCGACCACTGAGACGATACCCTTGGTTGTCGTCAAATCGCGTCTTGACCGTGTCGCTGATCTCATCGAAGAAGATACCCGTTGTCCAGGTTACACGATCATCGAACGCACTGTTGTAGGTCGCCATCCCCACTTCACGATCGGCTGCAAAGATCCCTTGCGATGGTATAGAACGTTCGACAAATATGTTGTTCGTATCGTTTGTTACTTGTTCTAAACTGAACGGAACAAAGAAGTTACCTATTCGAAATCGACCGATTCCAGGTATGTCGTTCATAGAAACATAGGCGTCCTTCACATCGGGGCTTGTAAACAATGCTCCCGACAATGCCTGGCCCGGTTCTAACGTCATCTGCAAACGGAAATCGAATTGGTCATATCCTGTACCGTCGGCTACTAGCCTCAAACGACGAAAGTTAAAGTAGTTTTGCGTCTCAGGTATCGCATCATCGGCATTGGCCCAGGTGACGTAATCCATTTGGATGTGGCCACCCAATTTCACATTCCATTTCTTATCTGCTTTTGCGTTTGAATCTTGCTTGGTCTTCTCTTCAGATCCCTTGTTTTTTTTCTCAAGGGCTTCGAGGCGTTTTTTCAAAGCTTCGATCTCAGATTCCGCAGTGCCTAGAACCGGTTCCTCCGACGACTTCTTTCGATCTACTGTAGCGGTCTTCTCGGTGCCTTGGTCAGATGGAAGTCGAGCCTCAAATTCGGATGAGCTTACCAGAGAAACGGGAGGATTTGTCCCGTTCTGGCCAAAGCAAACTGTCGACCGGCCGGCGAACCAGCCTACAAAAACGATCAGAAGCCAGGAGCACGACCGAAAACAGCCTTTGACCTCTAAAATAGCTAGGTTTGCTAGCAGAAGAACAGTTGGGTTACTTAAAAAAAGCGATACCAATTCGCTAGCCTTTCGATCTGTCCAAATGTCATGTGATTGAGCCAGCGAACGCTAGCAGTCCGAAGATTTGACCCTGGCAGCAACATTGACGATCGTATCGGTAATCCGGATCACGAGCTTCAGCCGGTCTCGTAACAAACCTCAAGCATGGACGATTTTGCTATCCATTTCGTGGTTCATGTCCCCGAAAAACGCGTCACCGGTGGGGGGGCCAGTATATTTCGTGGGTATCCGTGATCGGTCACGCCTCTTGCCGGGCTAAGTTTGGGAAGAATTGATAGTGGACGCCACTGGCCAGTAGACCTAGAATTCGACGATGTTCAAAACACTTTATCTTGGAAATCTATCCGGAATTCGAATCTATATTCATTGGTCCTTCTGGTGGCTGACGCTCTACGTTTTGATTTCTGGATTGGGGGACGGCTTCAGAAACGCAATTAGTGGCGTTGGATTTCTATTCGCCGTCTTTGGGTGCGTTTTTTTGCATGAACTGGGGCACGCCTTTTCTGGCCGTTTGTTCAGGGTTCCCACCCAGGATATCACGTTACTGCCTATCGGTGGACTTGCGAGGATGGGCAGCATTCCCGCTGGTCCTAAGGCGGAATTTGTGATCGCGATTTGCGGACCATTGGTCAACGTTGCCATCGCTCTGCTACTTTATGTTTTCTTTCCAATCAAATTGCCGGATACCGGCAGCTTATCCATATCAGAGTTGTCACCTCCGACTCAGATGTTCTTGGTCAACGTAATGCTCGCCGTTTTCAACATGTTGCCTGTGTATCCGATGGATGGGGGCCGCATACTGCGAGCGTTGTTGCAGTTCGTCGTGAGTCGTCGAACGGCTGTTCTCTGGACAGGTCGTCTAGGTCAAGGTTTAGCAATCTTATTCGCTGGTTATGGTCTACTGACCTTTCAATTCAGCCTCGTCCTCATTTTTACAATTATGTTTTTCGCATGCACATTTGAGCTTTTTCAAAACAATCTGAAAGATCGGATGCAACAGATGGCGGGCCAGATGAACGCAAACCCCTTTGGGACCTCGTTTACGGGCGGCTCATTCTCTGGCGGCCCATTCGCGGAGGGGCGATTTACGGACAACGATCTGGAGGCTAATGCCCGCTCCGAAAACAGCGAGATTGTAGATGCGGAAGATGTCCGCCGAATTCCGTAGCAAGATAAATCAATTGCATCCGGGAACTCCTCGGTCTAGCAGTTTCGTCGTTTTGTAAAGATTCTTGAAGCAATGAACCACTGTGCGATGTGGCTTGACGGTCTTGTCAATCTTTTTCAAGGCTTGAATGCAGAATCGATGCTCCGATGAGCAGTCAGAAGCCGCGTGCGAGCACATCCAGTCGTAGTCACGGCGACAAACAACGATTGACGGTGCGATATTTCGATGAGTACTTAATAAAAAACGCCGAAGTGACTTGCATTCACCCCGGCGTTAAAAGCTAATTTACATGTAAGTTTCAAAATCTCAGACCGATGCCGCAACCCGAGTGGGAGCGATTTGGTATGCTCGCGATCGGAATAAGAAATCAATGAGATTTCCTTCGTGAGGTTGCAACCAATTGAGACGAGTCGTTGGGATCGGTCCAATATTCAAGCGATCGATGTGCGTGCAGTTGGTCAAATCGTCGATCCAGTTCGCATCGTCGGTGATCGCTGTGCAAATCAAAGTTTGCCCCATCGCTTTGATCATCTCTTTTTGGCTGCACTCCACGACCGATACAAACGGGAACATGTACTCCTTCATCGCAACACCCTTTTGAGCGTTTGCTGCGTGGACTACCATCGGACGCAAGTACGCGCATCTTTCTTTTTCGATCATCCTCTCGCCATAAGATGCTGTCATGTCCGTCACACCGGACTCTGCGAGATCCTGCTGAACCATGGACCAGGTCCCCTTTGCCATTTGCACATTGGTGAACGCCGCTAATGCCGCATTCGGATCCTGGGGAGACGTAACGTCTACCGGTCCGAGACGCTCCGCTAATGCTTCAGCTATCTTTTTCGTGTGCCGAGGGGCCCAGATTCCTGAGCAATTGATACAACCGCGACCTGAGTTGACCAAAACAGACTCGACCATTACGTCGATATAGTCTTCCCACGAATCAACCAAATCCTCTCCGAAAACGATTTTGGAGAATCCTGGTCCGTGAGGCTGAACTCTCGGATTTCCCGCGTACTGCTGAACAGTTTGAGCACTTCCAAAAATCATCGCCTTCTCACACTTGCTGAGAAGAGTGGTACCTACATCGTGTCCGCCCGGGTACAAACTGAATGCTTCGGCGGGAATCCCCGCTTCTACAAAAGCGCTAATCATTCGATAAGGCGTCCACGGCTCTTGCGAACCTGGCTTCAGAACCAAGCCAACTTGGAGTGGTACCGCCGGTAGCCAAAGGGTGTGAACCCCTGGCGAATTGTTTGGAAGAACCGCTCCTAGAACGGGGGATTGGCATTGGTAGCTTACCGTGACATTGCGGCCTTCTTCTCCGTAACCTCTTGCAAAGATCTCGAGGTCTAATCCACGTGTCAATGCGTCCAATATTCGATCGATGTTACTAAGAACAAAGCAATTCTTCTGCATGTTCTTTCGACACATGTGCTCGGGCAATCCCGTACTGGCGGACTGTTGATGAATGAAATCATCAACAGTTTGGATGCCATCGCCGAGTGGTAATGTCTCATGCTCGAAAAGATGAGCCGCTTTCTTGCATCGATCGACCAGATCGGCTGTTGAGAGTGAACGCAGTGCCTTCCTCGCATTATCCGCCTTGCGCATATCCATCTGGACCATGCCGCCATTTACTTGACCTATCTTTGCGATAGGTGCTCCGGTTTCAAAGTGATATACTTCTTGAAACTCCAGTGACTTATATTGCTTGCCCCACCTAATTGGGTTGATTGTTAACACTTGAGTGCTCCTGTTCTATGAGTTAGTAAACGCCAACGGTCGTCGTAGAAGCGAATCCATGATAGGGTCTCACTCCGCTGACCCCGTCCCATGGATATTTGTGATACGGAAGCTCTCGCTCTCCTTCGTCCCGCTCCATAAACCCTGGAACAAAGAACTCTTTGGTCATTGTGTATAACTTAACTCGCCCAGTCTGTCCGTAACCGACAGGGGTGTTGTAGTCATTGAACTCTACGACCTCCACGACAGCTCTCGGTTGTGGAGCATAGTAAGCAATCGTATATCCATCGTCCGCAGTGATGCTTCGCGAACATGCCAGACCCATCAATGTGTTGCCGTACGTAGGTGTCATGTAGACACCACTCTCCTCGCACGGTCCACCGAGAAGTTCCTCGACGCAGAATCGTGTCCATTGAGGGGTGAACTCCGTGCCACCTGAGAATATCCCGGTGATGCCAACCTCTTGTATCGAGGTTCCCTTGTCAGCCAACCCTGCTGCCAACGCCTCGAGGAGCTTAGGAGTGGTGAACATGCACTTGATGTCGTGGCCAGCCGTCAGAATCGTTATCGCCTGATCAATGCAGTGCTTCTTGTACTCTTCCAGATGCTCCATCCAGCCTTTCTTGATCAATTTGATAACCCATCTCGGGTCAAGATCGATACAAAAGCAAATTCCGCCTCGGTATTGGCAAAGGTGCTCGACAGCCAAGCGAAGCCGGCGAGGTCCAGATGGCCCCAGCATCAACCAGTTCGATCCACGCGGGAAATACTCATCGGGCAATGTATCGCTAAAGTTCTCGTAATCAATTCTGAAGTCATCGATGACAACACGACTTTTCGGGATTCCCGTTGTGCCGCCCGTTTCGAAGACGTAGGTGGGCTTACCAGCAAGACCCTTGGGAATCCAACGATTAACGGGGCCACCACGCAACCACTCGTCTTCGAACTCAGGGAACTTTTTCAAGTCATCAAATCCTTTGACCTCTGTCAACGGATCGAATTTGAGCTCAGATTTCTTAGCAAGCCAAAAGGGAGAGCCTGTTGAATCATGAAAGTGCCACTGCACTGTCTCGTAGGCATGTTTATCCAAGGCAGCTTTGGCTTCAGCGATTTGTTGTGGAGTCGCCAACCACGAAGGTGTTGCTACAGTCATTTCGTTTCTTAGAGCTCGAAAAATGATAAACGCGTGGTAACTGCTTCACCGCAGCACGCCCTATATTGTAACGATTCTTGGGAAGCCCCCCAGCAGCCTTTAGAAAAAGACAGGCCGCTTAAATAATGATTTCAGTAGAGAAGACTTGCGACGATCGCTTTAATCGCAATCTTTGCCCTTGATCGCTAATTGCACGACTTTCGATTCATCTTCCAAAATTAAGACGTCAGTGCCCTACCCAGCTGATGGAAGATATTCCTATATCTGATACGTAAGTTGATTTATGCAAGTCTTTCGAGATTTATGGGGCTCCCCAATCAAGTATGTTTCCTGGTTGAGGCACCAAAGATGATTACTATCTGCTAGGAACTGGCTAACCATTCACTGATTGACGCGAACAACGCTCCTCTAACGCCTGTGTAAGAGTGATCGCCTGTATCAATCACCGAAGCACGGTGCTGATAAAGTGACCCGCTTTCCGAAATTTGTCGAATCGACATGTCAGCTGCATGAAAGTTCTTCATCCCCTGCGTGACCTCAACGCTTCCAAAAGTCCAAAGTGTTGGGATTTCGATCTTGTCGAGAGCATTCAAGTAATCGTATTTGCTACCGCTGCCATATTTATCAACAAAGGTAGCCGCAGAAACCCACGTCGGCATGGGGAACCTAACTCGAATAATCCGCTCTCCTTCCCCAGCCGAACACAACTCCCGGGCGTGTTCCAACTGCTTAACAAAGATGCCTCCCTTCTTTGTGCCATCGGCAATTAGATCCGTGTTGAGACGAGGAGGAGACAGGGCTACAAACCGACTGATTTTGGTCAACGAATTCGTTTGACTCAGCCAATAAGCCCCCTTCACCGCACCCAAGCTGTGTGCAGCGAGTCCGTAGGGAACCATCTGATTTTGTATTAGAAATTGCCGCCACGCTTCGAAGTCATGGACGCATTCGGCGACATTCTCAAACTGACTTCCAATTCGTTGAGGCATCGCACCAAAACTCAAGCTACAAAGATCGTGCCCACGATTATTTGCGAGCAAATAACCGTACCCTGACTCGCTGAAGAACAAAGCGAGTTCCCGCAATAGACTAGAGCTGTAAAAGGAGCTGTTGACTCCGTGAAAGATCAACCAGACTCGTTGACCTGGAGATGCATTGAGAAAACCGTCTAGCTTTAGCCCGTCGGACGTTGCGCATTGAACCAGTTTACCTAACAAACCACGTCCTTAATCCGCTTGATGAAGTTTAAAAAAAAAGCGAGTCTTTCGACTCGCTCCCTTTTGAATGTTTTTAACAACTACTTTACGGGGCTAACAGGTTGCGGATCGTCTTCTGCTGCGATAATACCCGCTACAGTCGCCAAGCCAGCAATTCCAGCGATGCCACCCCAGCCTGCACCACCGAATCCGCCACCGCCTCCTCCTCCACCACCACCGAAACTACCACCACCCATTGGCATTCCGCCGGCGAATGGTGCGAATGGTGCATCGTTAGTCACAACCTCTTCGACAACGATCGTTTCCTCAACCACATTGGCGGCTGTCGAAGGCATAAGTTCAACCGACAAAACACCGGACTCTTGGACCAAAGCGATCAGCTTTTCGCCGGTCGATGCCAAACCCGCCGGGGCAGCTAATTCAAAAGAAGTCGCTGCGAAACCAGACTCTCCAGCAGCAATGATTCCATAAATACCAGGCTTTAAACCTGATACAGAAAAATCACCAGCAGATGTCACAGAGGCCTTTGCAACCTCTCGGCCGTCCTTCAAAACGTGAATCACAACGTTCGAGAGGTCCTGCGATTTGCTCGGAGTCGAGACCTTGCCAACAAACAGGCCATTGTTCATCAAAACAACTGGGCTGGAGCTGTACGTTCTTGCTCCCGCAAGCGGATCGGCGTCGGTCATCACTGGATAGGATCCGACCGTACCAGGTATCGATTGCTGACGGATGATCTTGGAGGCATCGAGTGCTGGGGTGATTACGCGAATCTCAACATCAGATGGCAAGTGAGCACCGACATCGGACGCCATTACATGCAACGAAAATGCGCCAATCGAAGCAGCATCTCTCGCAACTAGAGCATAAGCACCCGGCTTGACTCCCGGTAAGGAAAACGTGCCATCTGCGTTAGTTCGGGTCGAGTAAACCACAACGTCATCAGCAATCAAGTAAATTGGCAAACCACCAACCGAAACCTTGCTACCTGGTTCCAACCCTACCGCACTGCCCGTCAAACGCCCCGCCGCATCGAGCTTAACCCATTGATGAGCAAACAAATTGTTAAGATAGGAATTCGACGAGCTGACTTCTTTGCCGGGTGCAACTCGCTCCTGTGCAAAAGAATTGCCAGCTAGTCCTGCAAACGTACAACTCAACGCTGCAGCGAAGAGGGCTCTTTTCAATGTTGTCAATTTCATAGTTGTTTTCCTCGTTTTTGAGCGATTGGACCTGACTGACCCTTCGTTATATCCGGATTTAGCAGGCAAATCAACAAATTTGACGGCAAAATCGCTAGATTTTACCCGATTTCACACAGGATTAACCGAGTGATTACTCTTTGTTGAATTTGGGATTTAGTTTGCCGCTTGGTGTTTGGTAAAGCTCTGACACCTTCCCGGTTTGGTACGGGTTAGACGGTGGTTTTGAGTACTCATTCACACTTGGGCGGAAATCGGATCCCAAGGAGCGAGCGCTCTCGTTCACTTGCATCAAATTGACTAACCTGTTGAGTGGAATCACGGTAATGCTAAGTTCCCGTGCCTGAGTTTCGATTTGCTGACGTTCACGTAGGGCCGCTTGCGTGTTAGGATCAACTCCTTCCCCGTCGGTCGTTCGAACCTTAACGTCACCTCCAAGTACTAACCAACGAACCGAGGGAGAGAGCTTTTGCCGTCCCATTCGTTGTCCGTCAGGTAGATCGAAAACCACCTTAGCGTTGTTCTGTTCGATCAAGCTTGTTAACCGTTGGCGGTCGTCTCGTCCGTCACCATCAATATCCATCTTGCCAACCAGGGCAATTTCAGTGACCGCACCGGGCTGCCAGAACGAAGAGTAAATCTTGTCGCCCCGAAGAATTGGGGTGTAAGCACGGTCCTCGATAATCTTGGCGCGAGCCCCGTTGCTACCGATCAGCTCAACTACCTCAACCTTGGCTTTGGACTTGGCATTGACAACCTGGCTTACATCCGAGTCAGTAACGATGAACGTAACACCAGGCGTCAACCCATCAGCACGCCCACGATTAATCCAGACACTTCCGTCAAGAACGTCTGTAATTTCTCCTTGAACAAATTCGAACCCTTCGTTTCGAACTTCTGCTAACTTTCGATTCAGGCTAGCTAGGCTAACTAAAGTTTCTTCCTTTTCTTTTTTGAGCTTAGCAATCATCTGGTTGAGATCGACAATCTTCGCATCGAATTGCTGCTGTATGGCAACCTTTTCCGCCTGCAACTCTTCATACAGCTTGATTTGCTTACTAATCTTGTCGGTGTAGTCTTCCAAATCGGCTTGAGCCTTCAATGTGACTTCATCTTTTTCTTTCTGCGCTGCCACTCGCAAGTCGGTCTCCCGCTTGATAGTATCATTGAAGTTTTTGCGATCCGTGTCACTATCGTTTTGAATCTTGATCAACGCTTCGTTGCGGCGACGCAATTGCTGCATCAAGTTATCTACCAGTTTCACGTAGCTCTTCTCTGTTGCCCCTGGTCCAAAAAGAACCATGTGGTTTGTAAAAGATTTAGCTGCAGCGTCGATCTCAGCATCCCCAGTTATTTGGCTTCGAAGTTGCTCAAACTCCGCATCGCTTATTGGAGTTCCAACACCCAGCATGCTCATTAAAAGTTGGTTTTTGTTGCTCGCCGCACGCAGGGTATCCTCCGCAGTACGCTTGTCTTTCAGCGCCGTCTCAGCCGTTCTTTGATTCGTACCCGAAGTAAACAGGATAAAAAAAAGCCAGCCCAAACTCAGAACGCTTACAATCGACATGACGATGACATAAGCCTGCCAAACGGTCACATTGCGATCACGAGCCATACCCAACTCCAAAATCAGAAGAGAATCAACGCCAGTGGAGAATCGCCAACACCGTTTCGGCAAAAACGAGACGACACCCTCCAAAGCATCCTAAATCCTCGCCCCCCCAGCGTCAAACATTCTCCCTTCGTTCCAATCCATTTTTTCCAAATGTCTTAAAGGAAGATCTCCGAATCGGAACGCTGCGTCAGGGCCTCTCCAACCACGTTTGCTCAAAGATACCGGTTTTAACGATTTTACGTTCGTTTTCCCTGCATATTGACAACCCAAACCCGATTGCGCCGACCAGTTGATTTGTCGCAAGAATCGTTAAATTGTATCGGAATGCTCTATTTTAAAAGCTACACTGACGTGGTCACGCGGTACGGTAAATTGGTAATTTAATGCGTAAATCCGCGATAGACATCCCGCTCCAACTGAACAAACACAGGCAAAACCATAATCGTGACTGCACCCCGAATGCTGGCACAATCCGTCATTAAATACGGAATTTAAACCAAAGCCGGGCTTAAATCCCCAAGAGCCAAAATCAATTAAACTTATGTCTCTATCTCAGACCACAATCGGCACATCGCACCAAATTTCCACCGACATTGCGTTTCAGCAATGTATCAATGTCGATTGTGGTGCAACTTACGGAGTAAATGAGGTATTAACGAGCTGTCCGCAATGCCGGGACTTGCTGGACGTGAAATACAATTGGGACAAAGTGAATGTACCTACGAAACTTACTGACTTTGAAGGTATGTGGACCAAGCGATATCAGCCGGTCCGATTCAGCGGAGTTTGGCGGTTTCACGAACTTTTACCGTTTGCGCCTGAACACAAAGTCATTACGGTTGGAGAGGGGCAAACCCTACTGCAGCAAGCCAATTCGGTCGCCAAGTATGTTGGGATACGCCCGGGGCAACTCTTCTTGCAATACGAAGGGATGAACCCCTCGGGATCGTTTAAAGACAACGGAATGTGTGCTGCGTTCACGCATGCCCACTTGATCGGAGCCAAAAGAGCCGCGTGCGCTTCGACCGGTAACACGAGCGCTTCGCTAGCAATGTACTGCGCGGTTACCCAACTGATGAAGGCGGTCATCTTTATCGGTTCCGGCAAGATTTCTTACGGAAAGCTCTCACAAGCGCTGGAATATGGTGCACTGACCGTGCAAATCGCTGGCGACTTTGATGATGCGATGGCACGCGTCAAAGACGTTTCCAAAGAGCTTGGAATATACCTCGTTAACAGCATCAATCCCTTTCGACTCGAAGGCCAAAAAACGATTATGCTTCGCGTGCTAGAAGCTTTGCGATGGGAAGTTCCCGATTGGATCGTTGTACCAGGAGGCAATCTCGGAAACAGCAGTTCTTTCGGCAAAGCGTTTATTGAGCTCAAGCAGCTAGGACTTATAACCAAAATCCCACGATTAGCAGTCATAAATGCGGGTGGTGCTGACACATTGGATGTATTGTTCAACAATAGAAATCTAAAATGGAATGGGGCACGCCCCCGAATGGAAATTGCTTGCAGATATTACGATGAACTCGATCAGTCCAACACGAAAGCGGACACGATTGCGAGCGCTATCGAGATTAACCGACCTGTGAATCTAAAGAAGTGTTTACGTGCTCTCGATTTCTGCGATGGAGTCGTTCGACAGGTTTCAGATCAAGAAATTCTTGATGCGAAAGCACAAGTCGGCGCAGGTGGTATCGGTTGCGAACCTGCCAGCGCAGCTAGCGTTGCGGGTGCCAAGATCCTTCGTCAACAAGGTGTCATTGGAATGGATGATCGTGTTGTTTGCATTCTAACCGGTCACCAGCTCAAGGATCCGACGGCAACCGTGGCCTATCACACGACAGATCAGGAAAAATTCAACCAAGTATTAGGTGCAAGAGGAGTGTCTCGCGCTTCGTTCGCGAACCGAGCTGTTGCCGTTCCAAACGATGTTGAAGCGATAGTAAAGGCGATTCAGCTCTACAGCTAGGCCTCAAACTTACCTCAGTTTGCCCCGCCTGCCCAACCGTAACGGCAGACTAGGTAAACGCGGCAAAATCCAAAGTTCGTGACCTCTAGGAGTTTTCGGTATCAAGCGCAAAACCCGAAAGCGCCGAAAGAATGTAAAGGACAGACTACCGACTTCCTTTGCACAGCCACGGTGAACGGATGCTTCAGAAATTGAACGGACGGATTGGATTTCTTAATGCGTTGAAAGCGACTATCGCTTCTTCAATTGCCTTTGGAATACTCTCCTCAAATGGATGCAACCGCGCCCACTATAGGAATCGCGCCGATCAAGAAGTGAAAACCTTGGTCGCAGAAAAACTCGTTGACGCTGGAACGCCGGGTGTTCGCGACGTCCAGGTGCGACAAGAATCCAGGATGTTCGATCCGTTCAATCCGGATCGGCCTCCGATGCCAGAAGATGATCCCACCGCTCACGAGTATATGAAGGTTCTCAACGGGCGAAAGCACTATCCCCTCTGGGATGTTAACGGGAAAACTAACACAGCAGAAAATCCAATTTGGTGGCAGTACCTACCGCTCGATCAACGGGGTGTTTTAGTACTCGATGCTGATTCTGCTGTCCGAACTGCTGTACTACATAGCGTGCCATTTCAAACGCAGGTCGAAACGTTGTTTCTTTCGGCGCTCGATGTTAGCACCGAAAGGTTCTTTCTGGGCAACCAGCTTTTCGCTGGCTTTAGCTCTTCCTACACCGCCGATGGCCGGCTGAGACGAGGATCAGGGGGCGAAAGTCGTTCTGCCGTCTCAACAGGAGTTTTTTCCAGAGGGGCTCGTGGAATCGCATTCGAAAGACAATTTACTACTGGTGCGGAGTTAATTGTAGGTATTGCGAACTCATTGACCTGGGACTTAGCAGGAAGCAGTTCGCAGTCGGCCTCGACCATCGTCGACTTTAATCTCTTGGTTCCCCTACTCCGTGGTGGCGGACGAGATCTAATTATGGAGCGATTGACGCTAGCAGAGCGGGTTCTTCTTTACAACATTCGGGCATTCGAACGTTATAGGACGGGCTTTTTCTTGAACGTTACGATAGGTAGGCAGAATGAACAGGGCATCTCGCGACGGGGTGGTTTGTTCGGAGGTGCGGGGCTTCAAGGGTTCACTGGATTAGGCGGTGGGTTCGGAACAGTCGGTCAAGTAGGTGGTGGTGGCGGTGGCGCTGGCTTCGGTGGCGGTGGTGCTGTACCGAACGTTGGCGGTTTTTTAGGACTGATCCAATCACAACTTCAAATTCGGAACGCGGAGGAAAATGTTGCTCGTTTGCGAGATAACTTAGCCCGTTTCGAAGATGCCTTGCGGGAGCGTATGTTAACGATTCCAGACTCTCAAGTTGACATTCCGACGCAACAGTTACAAGTTGCTCAGGCGCGCCAGGCATTAATCTCCTCGCAAGCTACGTTGCTTCAAGCGAGGTTCAACTATGAGCAAACGCTCGATAACTTTAAGGGTACTCTCGGGCTTCCACCATATGTCTGTGTGGAAATCAAGGACCCCATCATGGACCAATTCAACTTGATCACCCAAGAGCTCTTGGATCGCCGTAACAGCATTGCTGATGTTCGTGAGGGGATTGGAACCAGTAATTCCAAGTTGCTCGAGCAAAGTCAAATTCGGGACGATCAGGCAACGAGTGGAAAGTATCGTACGTTGGCGTGGACAGAAGCATCTGCGGCAGAGGCGCAGAGAATCGAAACTTACATGGCTCGACTCCAAAAACTGCGAGAACGTGTCGTCTCTCGCGACATTGCTGAGGTACGTGCAGATATTCAAAAACTAAGAGACTCCGTTCCACAAAGAGAAAAGTCGCTTTCTCGCCTCCGAGAAATCTATGAAACGGAAAAGGATCTTGTGTGCAGTCTTCTGCCAACATCATCTTTGGATATCGCGTTGCTTGACTCAAGCGAATTGAATAGCTTGCCAGATACATTATCCTCTGACGTCGACGCACTCGAAAAACGTTTCTTGAGCATGCAAGAAAAGATTGCAAAGATTCAATCTGACATTCAAGCAGTTTTACAGGCGGGGAAGATCTCCGATGAACGACTTCAATTCGAGCAACTGCGAGATCAGGCTATTTTACCGGCTCAGACACTGCTAGCTGAATTGGCTGAAGATGTTCTTGCTCTTCAGGTACTTCAAGCTCGCGCGAGAATCGAAACGGTTCAACTGCCAGAGGTTGATCTCAAACCCGAAGAGGCGATTCAGTTAGCTAGTTCCTTGAGACTCGATTGGATGAATAATCGTGCTGCTCTTGTCGACTCGTGGCGTGCCATTGAGGTTGTCGCGGATAGTCTTGAAAGCTCGCTAGATGTCGTCTTTAGTGGCGATATCCAAAACGCGAATGATAACCCGCTTTCTCTTCGAGGCAAAGCGGGCAGACTGCGTGCAGGATTGCAATGGGATTCTCCTTTAACTCGGATGCAAGAAAGGAACCAATACCGTCAAGTTTTAATCGAGTTTCAACAAGCTAAGCGCAACTATTATCGTTACGAAGATGCGGTTTACCAAGCATTGCGGTCCGAACTACGAAACATTCGATTCAATACATTCAATTTCGAACTTCAGCGGTACGCCGTTAGAATCGCTGCGCAGCAGATCACGATCAATGAAGACTTAAGACAGATACGGGAATCACTGAGTGTTGCTTCACCGACGGCGGCGCGGGATAGTGTTGATGCACTTCGGGATCTTCTTAATGCACAAAATACATTCTTAGGCGTTTGGGTATTCTACGAAGCGCAGCGACGTACGTTAGACCAAGACCTTGGAACGATTCGTGTCGATGAGGACAACATTTGGATCGATCCAGGTCCTATCACTTCGGAGACTCTTGGATTTTTTAACCAGGTGAACGACGCTGACGAAATTCCCCCGATGCAGGAGATTCAACTCGGACAGTCGCCGCTGAGTCCAACACAGGGCTCGTCTTCATTCGTTGAACCTGAGGGAGGCAGAGCGGTTAATCTAGCTCCTTCTCTAGACCTTTCTGGTTACTAGAGATCGTAAGACGTTCTGGTGGAGGTAACCACAAGGTAAGATTGATTGGCCGTGGCGCTGCAATCGTTAGGTTGGTACTGTGGAACTATCATCGCGTCGCCGTAAAGCGGCGACGCCTTCGATGAGCATGAGCAGAGCTAGTATTAGTAGGACAATCGCAATCCAAGCGACAGGATCTCCGTTTATACCAGAACTAAATTTGTTTCGCACAATCGTAGTCAGTGCCCATGAGCTCATAACGTACATCAAGATTGCTGGAATGCCCGCTACAAACCAGATCCAGTTTTGTCCGCGTGTGCGCCAAAGCCAGACAGTAATCCCCAATAATGTCAACGCCGCTAACAATTGATTGCTCGCGCCAAACAAATCCCAGAATGTTCGCCAAACAGGAATCGGATTACCTTTGGCATCCAAGGTCTTTTGCATGACGAAAAAGATGGGGACTCCGGCCGTTAAGAGTGTTCCAAACCAACGACCAGCCGAACTACGCCATCCAGTAAGCTCCTGTATTATGAAACGACCTAATCGGGTGCAAACATCGAGGGTATCATAAACGAAGGTGTTGAATGCCATCAGAGCAAAGACGACTCCCCAAACTCTTGGCACTCCGATGGATTCAACAAAGGAACCGATGCCATTCGCATAGATAAAGTTGGGGCTCGCACTGGCCAGACTGGAGTTTAGTGGGAGTAGCATAACGCAACATAAAGATACGATCGCCACCATCGCTTCGAGTAGCATCGCTCCATAGCCAATTGGCCTCGCAGCCTTTTCTGTACTAAGTTGTTTGGAAGTCGTTCCAGAGCAAATCAATGAATGAAATCCGGAGCAAGCACCACAAGCAATCGTGATAAACAAAAACGGTATAACCGGTTTGTCGGATGAGAAGACAGAGCCTTTGAATGCAGGTTGTTGGATCGAGTGACCGCCCAGAATGATCCCGATTGCACCCGCACCAAGCGCGGCGTAGAGAAAGTACCCACCCAATTGCCCGCGAGGCTGGAGCATAAGCCACATCGGAGTCACTGATGCGATGGCGCAATAAAGTAGTAGGAAAACATCCCAACTACGAATTGCGTAATCGGCTGCTTGGGTTGGTGTCAAGTTCTTATTAAACGACATCAGGATCGCATCCAAATTGAATGGGATCATCGGACCAAGCCAAATTGCGAGCACCACTAAGGGCAGAAAAATCCAAGTCGCGGACTGCATAGAGAGCTTGCCACTTCGCACCACGAGCCCCATAAGGATGGGCAAGGCCAGATACAGCAGAGAAGAGGTTGCCACACCACCAGACTGAACGAGAAGAGTTGCATTCGGATCTGCTTTAGCATCCGCGATTGACTTATAGGTTTTCTCTGTTGTGAGGTCGATTGCCCCGACAAACATTGTAGCAGTAATGTCGGTAAAGGCGACGACGATGTAAACGAGAGCTAGCCAGACAAAGGTCAGGAATAGGAGGTATGCACGTCGGCTGATATGGATGCGTACAACCTCGAGAATAGAAGCCGCCTTGTGTCGGATTGAGGCCACAAGAGTAGCGAAATCGTGAACACCACCGACAAAAATGGCGCCGATCAAGATCCAGAGCAAGGCGGGAGCCCATCCAAAAGCCACGCCTGCGAGGATTGGTCCGACGATAGGTCCAGCAGCCGCAATGGCTGAAAAGTGTTGGCTTAGGAGGGGGGCGGTATCGCAAGGGGCGTAATCGACATCATCTCTCATTGAGATCGCGGGAGTTGGGCGGTTATCATCGAGTTTGAGAAGACTCGTTAGCAGTTGGCCATAGGTGAGATAAGCTACGACAAGCACTACTGCAGAGCCAAGAACGATCGCCAGCAAGCCCATATTATGATTTCTCGGTCCAAATCAGAGAACGAATAGCAAGCGGAAAGTGTACCAGATCGCCCCTTGCCAACAACATCACAAATAGTGCCATCCAATGTTTCTTGACACATCTTCCATTTGTACTAAATTTCGTACATCGTAATTTTTCAGGGAGACTAGATATGGGGCGGCCTCTACGATCAGAACAGTTTCGACATGACGAGATAGCGATCGTCCACTGTGTGCAGCGATGTGTCAGACGGGCATTTCTCACCGGTGTTGATAGAGAATCGGGTAAAGATTATTCCCATCGACGCGAATGGATAAGAAGAAGACTCGAAGCGCTCGCCTCGGTTTTTTGTGTGGACGTCCTTTCCTATGCGATACTTTCCAATCACCTTCACGTAATTTTGCGCAGTCGCCCGGATGTCCAAGGAAATTTAACAGACAAGGAGGTTGCGATCAGGTGGCTGCGAGTTTTTCCCGGACGACGGATTGAAGAACAGCTAGCCGAGCCTTCCGAAATCGATGTCCAACGTCTCGTCACCGATTCAAAACAACTTAATAAGATCCGGAATAGGTTGTCGGATATCTCCTGGTTTATGCGAGCTTTGGCCGAACCAATTGCTAGGATTTCTAACCAGCAGGATGAATGTACCGGTAGGTTCTGGGAAGGACGTTTCAGAGCGCAGCGAATTGTCGATGATGCAGGATTGTTGGCTTGCGCGATGTATGTTGATTTAAACCCAGTTCGCGCGGCTATGGCTAACAGTCCTGAAGAATCGGTGCATACGTCGGTTTACGATCGTATCGAAGCAGAAAAGGGAATGTGTATTGCTTCTGCAGCATTTGATTTGGTTCCAATAAATTCCAAGGAATCCATTGCCCAGCGTCGCAAGACCATTCCATTGCAACGTCAGGATCTACACGAAAAACGGAAGAAAAATACAAAAAAAGTATTGCGTGATAGTTGGCTTTCACCACTGAGGTTGAGCGTGGATTCACAGTCTTGTGATCCGCAGTTGCATCGTGGTGGCACACGAGCTAGTGACAAGGGCTTTCTTCGAATTGACTTGAACTGCTATAGAAAGCTCTTGCAATGGGTTGCTGTGAACAAGCCAATAGCTGGAACTGTAAGCCCGCCAAAATTTCTTCGCGATACATTGGAAAATTGCGGGGTAGTGCCTGAGATGTTTTCTGATTTGGTATGGAATTTCAAGAAGCACTTCTGTCGCTGTGTTGGAGGTTCGGACTCGATGACGGGCGATGCCGAACGGATAGGCAGACGTTGGCACCAAGGCCAACGTCGTGCTGCCTTGTACTTCGGCTGAATTTGAGATCTAACGTCCCGCAGAAAACAGACAGACGTATTCCTAGCAAGCATCAGAATTAGCTTGCCTATCGTTGACCGGATCTTTACGCCTGAATTTGCTGTATTCAGGCGAATAATGTTGCTCCGCTTGGCATTTTAGCCTTACTCTCGTTCCGCTGACCAACTGACATTTTTTCGAGTCAACCTCAGCGCGAGGCTAAAAAACATTGGGTGGCACAAATTGAATAGCGGTATTCGCTATCGATAGATGCTAGAATCTTCCAAAATTACTTACTCTCAATTTGGATGCTCTCAAATGGATACACCTTCTCCCAAAAGTAAAACCGGCAATCGAAGGCTGTTCTTATCCCAGTCGATTGCAGCTTCCTCAGTATTTCCTGCCTTAAACTCGTTGATCTCCAGCACCCATGCAGCATCATCAAGCAAATCGGTTAACGAACAAATTCAATTGGGCGTTATCGGTATAGGACCACGATGCACGTATGACCTAAAAGCGATGCTCCCCTTTGACGATGTCCGGTGTGTTGCTATCGCGGATGTACAAGCCAGCCGTCGGGATGCAGGTAAGAAGCTTGTTGATGATCATTACGGGAACACCGCGTGTAAACTGTACCGCGATTTTCGCGAGCTTCTCGATCGAAAGGATATCGATGCGGTACTCGTTGCGACTGGTGATCGTTGGCATGCCGCAGCTTCAATGCTTGCAGCAAAGGCCGGAAAAGATGTTTACAGTGAGAAACCATGTGGCATCACCATCACAGCATGCCAAGAACTTGCCGCGACGATACATAAGGAAAAACGAATCTTTCAAGCAGGCACACAGCGAAGGAGTGTCCCAAACTTTCAAAAAGCCGTCGAACTGGTACACAACGGTAAAATTGGCAAACTACACACAATGTATGCTTCGGTCTACGTACCCGTTCTGGAAAACACCTGGTTGCCAGCGCAACCCATGCCGAACCGAGACGTTGTAGATTGGAATCTTTGGTTGGGACCAGCACCCTGGCGTCCTTACAACCAGGCGTACTGTGATGGACAATGGCGAGGGCAATGGGATTTTGATTCGGGCGCGCGATTACTGGACTGGGGAGCACATACGATCGACCTGTGTCAGTGGGCGAATCAATCCGACGCAACCATGCCAATCTCGTACGAACCAGAAGACGAGAAGATCGTTTGCTATTATGCAAATGGCGTAAAGTTGATCATCGACTTTCTGAGAGAACCTTTTGGGAATCGTGCCCCTCACTATGAGACGCGATTAGGGACCTGTCCCGTACGCTTTGTCGGAGACAACGGTTCAGTGGAAACGGGAGATTCGGGTGAAATGATTGTGATCCCCGATTCCTTGCAACGAGAGATTACAGAAGATACAAAGCGAGTTAAAGGTCTAGATGTATCGGCTCACGCACGTAATTTCTTTGATTGCATGCGCAGCCGAAAGTTGCCCGTTGCTAATCAAGATGTGATGCGACGATCACATATCGCTTGCCACGCGGCAGCTATAGCTTGGATTCTGAAAAGAAAGCTTCAATTTGATCCTATCAAGGAAGAGTTCCTAGAAGATGCAGAAGCCAACAGACTACGTACCCGACCAAATCGAACATGGGGTTAAGCACTCGTTCGCCTCTACGGGCTGCCGATGTACCGTTTTCAATTTTCCGCTTCTGCATGCAGGCGATGTTAAACCTAAAGAATCAAAAGCTGGCAAAAGGTTGATAAAGAACTGCGTAAAACGGTACCCTTGGAAAGAAATTGACGCTAGACTAAGAACTCAGTTTTGTGGTCGCGAACGTACCCACTGAAGTGTTGCCCAATTGTTTCGTTTCTTTGATTTTGGATTGCTGTCACGATGCTTGTGCATGTTGTAGTTAAGTCGGGGCCAGATGCGGGCAAAGTGTTCGACGTTACTTCTGATCGCAAGCTTACTATTGGGCGAGGCGCAAACAGTGACACTAAGATCAATGATCCCAGAATGAGTCGCGCTCATTGCGAGGTAGAAATCGTAGACAATGTTATTATCGTACGTGACTTGTCCAGTTCTTCGGGCACTCTGGTCGATGGGGAAACAATCTCTGAAAAACAGGTGCGGGCGGGCCAGAAGCTCCTTGCTGGAGATACCGATTTTGAATTGCGACTTGGCGTAACGAAAAACAATGACTCGACCATGGTTAGTGGGCGGGCATCGACTGTAGATCCAAATTCTTTGGTCACAATGGTTGGGACAAGTATCAGCAAATACCAACTTGAGTCTGTTTTGGCCGTAGCGAAATCGGGAGTTGTTTTTCGAGCCAAGGATCCGGAAAAAGAGCGAACAGTTGCGTTCAAAGTCCTAACCCCTAGTTTTACATCGAGCGAAGAGCAACGAGATCGATTTGTTCGGGCTATGAAGACTATGTTGCCGATTCGTCATCCCAACATTATCAGAATTTACAACGCTGGTAAGAGTGGCCCGCATTGCTGGGCAGCCATGGAGTTCATTGAAGGGGAGAATCTTACAAGTTTGATTGAGAAGATCGGTATCGCGGGAATGTTGGATTGGAAAGAAGTATGGAAGGTTGCTGTCCACTTAGGGCGAGCACTCGAACACGCTCATCAGAACAAAATAGTGCACCGAAACGTTACACCAACTAACATTCTGCGACGTTCGGCTGACAAGGTGTGTTTGTTAGGAGATCTGGTTTTGGCTAAGGCACTAGAAGGAACTCTCTCGCAACAAGTCACGCAACCAGGCCAATTGCTTGGCGAACTGCCGTATCAATCTCCTGAACGGACACATGTCAGTGCACCGGTTGATGAACGAAGCGATTTGTATGAATTGGGCGCGACGTTATACGCCCTCTTGACGGGTAAGCCACCCGTCGAGGGAGCGTCATTGGCGGAAATCATTAAAAATATTAGAGCGACTGCCCCTAAGAAGCCAATAGAATATCAAATGTCTATCAACCAGAATTTTTCCGATTTGGTGATGAGACTGCTGCAAAAACAGCCAACCGATCGACCTGATTCGGCAAGTTCTGTGCTCAGCGATCTCTATCGAATAGGGCGGTACAACAATCTTACAGCCTGACGATCATTGTTTCGGACCTAGTGTGATCGAACTTACAACAGCTTCGAATCTTGCCTTGAGAGGGGACCATGATTCTGCAGGTCCAATCAAGCTTAGCATTAGGACCTCTCGTTCAAGAAATAATATTACGAAGATTTGACGAGTTAGAACCCTCCCTTCTCCATCGATGATACCACCATTACCCGGCCCTTCGACTTCGGTCCACAAAGCGTCGGTGTTTGCGATTACAATCGGACGCTCCTCTAATACGGTTCTTTTGTAGGTTGAGTTAGCGATTTTGATTTGCGTCATAAACTGGTCGCGAGTTGCCCCTTCGACTTTATAAAGCACAGACGCACACGCTTGTGGAGGATCAATAATCCAGCCTATTTGAATATCATTGGCAACGCTGAACGATTCGCTCCCCATGCGTTTCCATGATCGTGGAATATCTGCAAAGAAACTCTTTCCAATATTAACGTTTTCTGATTGTCTAAACTTTGCAGAGGCGATTCGCTCTAAAAACCTGGGTGAATTAATTGATGGCTTTAATTGGATCGCTTTTTCTCCTGCTTTGCGAGTCAGAGACTCATTCCCAATTCTGGACGCGGCGAGGCTCAAAAGCGCTTGCTGTTCGGCGGTAGACGATGCCTCATTCACAATGCTTTCCAGCAAGACTATGGCCTCTCTTTCTCTGAATGCGTACAACAGTTGTTCAGCCAAAAGGTATCTTTCTCGTGCTGATAGAGATTTAGCAGAAGATAGTTGAGCGTTCAATAACTCATCCCATCTCGCTACATCATCATTAGCGAACGAGTAAACTAAATCAGCTAACTTCGCGCTCAGTGGAGTTATTACTTGCTTCTTGATTTTCCATGTAGAACCTGAACTCTCGAGTTGGAATAGGATTTTTAGAGTTTGCCACCTGGATGGGGTATAGATTGCTGACGATGCGAGTTTAAGTTCTCGGACGACGTAGAGCAGTACGGAGGGAGAGGAATCCACATCAGACACATCGTGATCAAAGATAAAGCAATCTTCGAGTCCGATTGTGCCTGGTAATTCTAAGAGCTTACCCAACGCAACCCAGTTATCGCGATCGACTGTGGATGAGTCGTTTCGCGACATTCCATTCTCTTCGAAAACGCATGTAAAATCATCGGTGTACAGCTCCCACGCTTCGAGTTTGTTTTTCGTAACGAAATCCAGCAGATTTTGTTGTGGTTCGGACAATCCATTGTCATTGGATTCCGGACCGAACAATCCGTGTATTGCTTCGGAGACATGATCCCAATTCTCATCGTCTTGAACAAAAGACAATGATCGATTCGCTTTGATTAGAGCCTTTTTCGCTGCCTCCACTCTTCCCCGTTTGTAATTGCAGATAGCGACTAATCCCCATTGTGAAGGCATGGCATGGCCATTTTGACCTACGCATAGATCGATAGACTTTCTGACCGATTCCAAGCTTGACTGGTAATCACCCGCGAGTTCTTGGCAAAACGCCAGTTGAAGCCATTCTGCCCATTGACTTTTTTGTTCGATAGAGAATCGACAAAGCTCGATCATAAGTTTTAGCCGTGATAGATCTTTGTTCTTATTGCTGAGCCATTCTTCGATTTTTTCGAAGATCTTGCGTTGCTCAATCGCTATTCCATTTGCACGTTGGCGAGCAAATCGTTTCAGTTCAAAAGACCAGGAATCGTTTTGATCGATTCGTTTCAGTACTCGGGCTGCTACCATCTCTTCCTCGACCCATTGGCTTATCGTTTTCCAGGCATCTCGTTGCTCCAAAGATGATTTCGAGCTACGAATTGATAAGTTGCTGATCGAGACGACAGACCCAACCTTCCCAAATGTTCCTTGCAATGCCAAACCGCAATCTAAGGTAGTTGGCAGGGTTGCACGCAAGACCGTTTCCCCATCAATGAGGACAGTAATCGAATGGGGATTCCTAAGAATCTGAACTTTGTGTGTTTTGCCGGAAACTAAGAGAACAGATGGATTAGCGACTAATTCGCGAAGATTCTGTTGATCTCCTCGTTTCGATATGGAGATACCAACTCGTTGCGTAAAAGGATTGGGAGCCGTAGCGAGTTCGATTACTTCACCGTCATCATTCTTGTCGTTTATAAGAATTTGAAGCGCCGTGCCATCGTTCAAAGCGACATTAAATTCCAGCATTGCAGTGTCGGGTAAAATTTCGTCTTTGAGGTCGATACGAGCGACTGCGAGCTCGCCAACTGCCTGGAACGCTGCTACGTTCTCCATTATCCCATGTAAGCTGCGTCCATTAACCTGCCATTGTCCTGAGACTTTGATCCATTGAGATTCCGCCGATTCCTCTTCGTCTAGGATATCCTGCCAATTATCTACTTCTGGTAAGCTATCCTCTCCGGCTTGCCATACAGAAAGCAATCCGGCATCAGAAATTGTGAGCAGTGTTTTCGAGCGAGCGAGCCACGCTGCGCCTCTAACTATTTGACCATCATGTGGCAGGCATAGCAATTCTGTGCCGAAAACGGGATCCCAAATCCGCACTGTACCATCCTCGGAACAAGATGCGATGCGGTTTCCCCGGTCGATCGGTAAAACTCCAGTAGCCCGATTAGAATGCCCCTCGAGTATTCGTAAGAGCCCACCCGCAACGGAGTCATAGATTCGTATCCGACCATCCATCCCTGAGGTCATAACGCAGGCATACCGTCGTTCTTCATCGGGTACATTTCCGTTTAGGTTGTTCTGTGACAGTTCGGCTATATTCGAAATCTGCATATTCGCATTCGATGAAGAATGGACACCTATTGATTCATTGGAGGTCTTCTGAGCGACCTTGACGCCTAGCTGTTCCTTTTCTTGCACAAATGACGAGTCTCCCAATCGTAGGTCGACGCGATTTGGAAGTTCAGCGAATTGGATTTGACTAGGGGTGATGGCAGCAGGTGTCTTTATCTGTCTTTGGAGTTTCTTTTCTTGCCAATTCCATACGTCTATGGTTGCGAAATCGCCGGAGCAATATAGTTCATGTCCGTCGCTCGAGAATGTCATGACCGAGTAGTTTTCTGACCTAGTGCATAGATCAAGGTCGGCCAATCCAGTCGATACGTCCCATACACGAATCGTATTTTTGCGATCTTCAATTCGGCTGCCTACACGACTAAGTTGCTTTATAATCTGCCTTGTATCGGCTGTAAGCCCAGTGCCCGCGACAAGTGTTTTCCCGTCGGGGGTAAAGGACATGCAGGTTACCAGGTTGTCATGTTCCCCTAACACACGCGTAGGAATCTGTGAGACCAAATCCCAAAGCACAATCGAGCTCTTGACCCGAACCGGAATATCTAATGACGGGGCATCGACCAGTGCTGCAATTGTGAATGCTAGAGTGCGACCGTCTGGACTCAGTTCCAACCTCATAGGAATGCCTGGATTCCATACAGGCGGCGGAAATGGTGCCTCGGCGTAGCCTCCTTTTAGCCAAGACCGTATAGGAAGCTCACTAAACTTCCAAGTGTTGGTATCAATGTTGTAAATCCGATTGGTTTCATCTATGACGCAGCACGTTCGATCATCCGATGACGCCGCGATTTCGGTCAGATGGCCCACTGAAATGGGGAGCGATTGGTTGTCTTGCCGTGAAAGCCCTCTACGATTATTCGGTCTTGAATCACTCGGTTCAAATCCAATTTTCCACGCTTTTATTCCAAACTCTGCACCAGCAGCTATGTGGCGTGAATCTTTAGAAAAGCTCAAACTGGTAATATTGGCGTCAATGCCACGAAAAATTGAACGAGTATTGGATTCGCCATATTGCCAAATCGAGACCAAGCGATCATTACTTCCCGCAGCAAGAAATGTCGCGCTGGCATTCCACGTCAAAGCAGTGACTTCTGCACCAGTTGTTTCTAATTGCGATTTTAGGTTAAGAGCACCTGACGGATGATCCAACTGGAAAACTCTTATCACCCCGTCACTGCATGCTACCGTCAATAGCTCATGTCCATCTGTATACTTCGTTGCTGGAGAAAAACCAACTTGGGTGGCTTTGTAGTTTTTTAGTTCAAAGGTATTTGATGTCCAATTGCTCGTCTTAGCTCCCCAAATCAAATTGTTACCATCTGCAATGTAGGCGAATTGCTTCGCCGACGGTGAAAGGGCAACCTTTGGATTAACAGATGCAGGTAAGTTCTCGATGACGGTGACTGTATCGCCACCAGTACCATCGACAATCTCTAGGGATAGGACATCATCGCTGAAGGATTCCCCCTGTCTCGCTGACTTTCTTAGAATTGCAATCTCGGTCGAATCAAATGCGTGAACGCACAAAACTATCGGTATGCCTGGCTGATAAAAACTCTTCTTCACGAGAATGGCAGGTAGATCGTTGGAAAAAGCTTCGTCATCTATCCAGCTTACCATTCGATTTGCATATCGATCGAAAGAACATTTTACTGCACCGATCTTTATGGAGTCGCACGGGAGTCCTGTTTCTATATCCCATTGCCTTGCGGTCGCCATGGTGGTTAGCCCCAAAAGTCGACCATTTTCTTTGAACCGAACCTCTGGAGTTTGTGCTGCGTTGCCGCGAAGGGGGATAGCATTGCCGGAACAAAGCCTATCTAGAAACCACCATTCCCAATTTCGAAATCGATGAGGAGACTGATTCAATAAATGTCGTGCTCGCGTCAAACTGCCTTGCGCCCAAAGGGAGTATGCCAAGGATATATTTGCAGAATAGTGACTCGCTTCCGCTTCATCTTTCGCGACCTCTAGTTCTACGCTTACGGAGATTGCATCATTCTTCGCAATCGACTCTGCCATTCTCAATTGCGATTGTCGAAATGCTATGATCGGTGCTGCGATCACAATCACGAGCATTAGTGCTGCCGAAAAGAGACTCAGGACAGCCACTGCTGGATGCTTGCGAGACCAACGCCAAAGCCGCTCTGTTGAGGTAACCGGCCTAGCTAGAATAGGAGAACCATCGATGAATCGATTGAGATCATCAATCAATTCGTTTGCGGATTGATAACGCCTTTTCTGATCCTTCTGTAGACATTTTAGGCAAATAGTTTCCAAGTCGACAGGTATTTTGGAATTGATTTGCCTAGGCGGGGTTGGCTCTCGCTCCAATACTTGTATCAAAGTATCTATTGGCGTAGCCGCTTGAAAGGGTGCCGTGCCTGTCAGCATGGCATAGAGTACACCACCTAGCGAGTAAACATCAGCAAGCTCATTAACCTCGTTTGTCTTTCCCGCCGCTTGCTCTGGCGGCATATAACCCGGGGTTCCGAGTATCTGTCCCGTCGCCGTCAGCTCACTTCGAATCCCAATTTGTTTAGCTAATCCGAAGTCGGTAACTTTTGGCGTACCGTATTTGCTTAATCGCTGCGTGCCTATTGAGTTAGAACTGCTCCCCTCGATCCGATCGAGCAGGACGTTGGCTGGTTTAAGATCTCGATGGATAACCCCTTTAGAATGCGCAAAACCGATAACCTCGGCGGTTTGCACAGCGATCACTGCTGCTTCGCTTGGTTCGATTGGTCGTTCGGAGATCAGCGTAGCTAGGCTTGGACCATCAACAAATCCCATCGAGAAGAAATGTTGTCCGTCAAGCTGTCCCACCTCGTAAATGGGCACTACGCCAGAGTGATTCAAGTTTGCAGCTGCTTCAGCCTCTGCATAAAATCTCAATACGTCTTCTTTGCCTGCAAACTGCCCAGTGAGAATCATCTTTACCGCAACGATTCGGTTTAGACGTTCCTGTTTAGCCTTGTAAACAACCCCCATTCCACCTCTTGCAATTTCGTTTAATAAAAGATAATCGCCAAATTGTCTCGGCAGCTCACTTTGTAATTCCGTGCAGGAGGATCTCGCAATCGACACCGAGGACTGTATCTGCTTCGGCTTAGTTGATTGGTCGTCTTTTACAACCTTTATCCTGGGCGGAAGAGTCGGTGGATCCAAAGCGGGCGAATTATCTCCACTACCTTGCAACACTAGCGATGGTGTGTTCTCATTGTGCGATTTAACAGCAAGCGATGGATCGTTTAACGTTCTATTCTTGTCTGGGCCCGGCCCATTAGACTGTACAGGCGGCAGCGTCGGTTGATCCTGGAATTCGGTGGAATTGGCATCGGAGTCTGACACGTTGGCAAATATCGCGTAAAAGGAGGCACGAAGAAATTTTGGGCCTGCAAGATAACTTCAGAATCGCGTCTTATAGTGTACTTAATCTATTTGAAATTCTAAGATCGATGTTTGGGAAAAATATCCTTCCTCGCTTGAAACATGCGACTGCCCCAAAGAAAACTGAAAGACTATTTTAGGCTACTATTTCTCGGATAACCTTTCCGTGGACGTCCGTTAATCGGAAATCTCTGCCAGCGTAACGAAAGGTTAATCTTTCGTGATCGATTCCCAGTAAATGAAGCATTGTCGCATGCAAATCGTGTACAGACGTCGGTTGCTCGACTGCACGAAAGCCGAACTCATCGGTCGCACCGTATACGGTGCCTCCCTTAATACCGCCTCCCGCCATCCAAACACTGAAGCCATAGTGGTTATGGTCGCGTCCTAATGTGGACTGTCCATCTCCAGAAAGCTCCACCGTAGGTGTCCTGCCAAATTCACCACCCCACAAAATTAAGGTGTCGTCAAACATGCCACGTTGTTTCAGATCTGCGATCAATGCCGCAATTGGTTGATCAATCTCACCAGCTAGTTTGCGGTGATTAGCCTCGATAGCATTGTGATTGTCCCAGGGTTGACCTGCCCCATGCCAGAGCTGAACGTATCGCACTCCTCGTTCCAGTAATCTTCTCGCAATCAAAGTCTGGCGGCCATGCACGGTATCACCATATGCTTCTACAGTGTTTTGATTCTCATCAGCTAAATCAAACGCCTCGGTTGCATCTTTTTGCATTCGAAATGCCAATTCAAAGCTCTGTATCCTCGCATCTAAGCGATCATCGAATCGATCGTTACGATGTATCTGATTCAATTGCTGAAGCAGATCAAGTTGCCGTCTTTGATCGACGCTCTTGATACGTGGATTCGTAATATTTTCAATCAGTCTATTCACGTCGCGGTGTTGAGGATCAACATAAGTTCCTTGATATGCTCCTGGTAAAAAGCCGGATTGCCAGTTTTCTGCATCCTTAATGGGATAACCGAACGGACACATGGCTATAAAACCTGGAAGATTTTGGTTCTCCGATCCCAGGCCGTATAGAACCCACGATCCGACACTAGGACGAGGCTGTACCGAATCACCGCAATTCATGAGCATCAATGATGGTTCATGATTCGGAACCTGAGCCACCATTGATCGGATCACCGCGATATCATCGATATGAGCTGCCGTTTTTTCGAATAACTCACTAACCTCAATACCACTTTCACCGTATCTTTTGAATTTAAACGGCGAGGGAAATGCCGCCCCGGTCTTTCTTTCCGTGGTAAGCGTATCCGTTAGCGGTTTTCCTGCATGAGTCTGCAGCGCCGGTTTCGGATCAAACGTGTCGACATGAGATGGACCGCCATTGAGAAAAAAATGAATAACGCGTTTCGCTTTGGGTGCGTAATGCGGCTTCTGCGCGTCATTATGCGATTGAATTAGAGCGCTATGCCCCGTATTTGCGGAATTCAACAGCGACGTCAGCGCAATCCCTCCCAACCCGAGGGACGATTGGAACAGCATAGAACGACGATCAAACGCGTTGTTTAAAACTTTTGGTTCAAAAAGACTCATTTTGCCATCATCGCACTGGTTTGAATTCTTACTAAAAATCTAGTCCACAAAAAGAAACTCGTTCGTACACAGCAAGACATGAACAAACTGTTCCCATGGGCTGAGCTTGTATTCCGCAGGACCTCGAAAATCTAATCTGGCATCCCACGTTTTCCTGTCATCCTGAGAACGATCCTCAGGTGGTGGGTTCTCTGCTGTAATGATCTTAGAAATAACGGGTGACCAAAGAAACTGATCGGTATTGAGTTCCGATCCGATATCGACCACAAAATCAATACAGTCACCTTTTTCTACAACTAAATCCTTTACATCAAGCTGCCTTTCACTTGCCTTTAGCTGCACCGATGCAAGTTGATTATCTCCATTGTGAAAGATGGAAAATCGTACACCGTCAGCAATATCAGGCTGATGTTTAGCCAACGAAGCGATGGATATGGTCATATGGGCCGGTGCTGTCCAGCGACGCACAACAGCATGCGATAGATCATTCCCAGGATGCCCCCCCTCTGCAGTCAACTGCGCCCAACCAAATGTTGCATCAGGCCAAGCTGCACCGCCCTGCCAAGCAGACCCATTGAAGTGGGGAAATGCCCGGAACTCCGTTATGAACGGCTTTCCAACATCCAGTTTGCATACACCATACGTCCAAGCCTCTGTTTCGCCTTCTGTTGATCTGTCCTTCGTTTCGGATTGTTCGAGGAATTGCTTTCCTAACCTGACCTCGTTAACTGTAGGAGAGCGTTGCAACAAAGTATGGAAAAGTCGTACTATCGCTTTCTCATGATCCTCCGTTTCGTTCTCGATCCAGGTGTTCTTAGCAATAGTCCGCACATGGTTTGCAACGAATGCGCTGTTCAAAAAATAGAGAGCCTGCTGGGGAATAGTCGTTTCGCTGCGACGGCCAATGGATAGATCTGGATTGGCAAAGTCGAAAACTCGCAATGCACCGGGCAAAAATTGACGATCTACAAAACCGTATAAAGCACGTCGAGTGCTACCGTCCGTACCAGCTACGCGTCTCTCCTGTTCGAAACGAAGCGGCATATCCAGCGATCCACTAGTTTTCAGAATCGTATCACATTGCTCTTCCCAACGTAATCGACGTGGAGAATGTCTCCAAACTAAGCGATTCTCGGGATCGAGCTCGACATTTCTCGTCATTTCCTCGCGATTTTGAACTCTCGTTCCACTTGATAACTGATAGGCTTTCGCAAGAACCATTTTGCGAATGATGGACTTTGTGCTCCAACCATTATGTACAAGGTCATGTGCGAGCCAATCCAGCAGTTCTGGGTGGCTGGGATAATCCGATCTCAATCCAAAGTCACTGGTGGATTTAACGATTCCTTGCCCGAAGAAATGTTGCCAAAGTCGATTTACCCAAACTCTTGGGGTAAGTGGATTCGTGGAACTTGTTATTTGGTCCGCTAGCTCCCATCGTCCGCTTCCGATCTTAAATGGCGTTGGCGAGCTTTGCTCGTCGCGTTTGAACATAGATAGATAGTGTAGCCCAACCATTTCCCCTTTATTAGCTGGAACCCCACGCTTAAATATCCGAGGCAATACGATCTCGTTTCGATCGAACAATCCTACCGCGACTTTTTGCTTGGGATTGTTATTGATTCGCCATCTATCAACCTCCCCTTGTAAACGCCATAGCTCGGTACAAGTGGAAGAGTCAAAGAATCCCTCAATCGAAACGATTTCTTCATCTGGAACTTCGCAAGGAGACGATCTGTCGTACATAACACTCAGGAATGGTTCAGACTGTAACGACCGTGAGTCTACAGTTCTGTTGCCCAATCCAATTGCAATTTTGGACTCTCGCTCTTCTTTAACTTTGGAAAACACTCGCCCGTAAGCATCCGCGACTTCACGCAAATTTTTCGGGGGATTGAGGAATTCACGTGCGATCCACGGATGAATCGACGGCTCGGAGACAATTGATTTCGAGATTTCGATTGCGAGAGCTTCGAACTCGTCACTCGGTAGGGCCGAAAACAAAAACCATGGACCAAAGATTGCGCGATGAAGATGGTTATCAGTGGACCGCACCGTAGCCAAGTAACGCTCCCAGCGTCTTACAAACGCTGGTATCAAGTCGTTCACTGCTAGTACTTGATCGAACCCTTCTTGAGGAAACTTATGAAGTTCGCTTTGAGCAAATAGATAATCTGCGAGCCTTTCTCGGACGCGATTTGAAGCTTCTTGTCTACTCTTGAGCAGTTGATCTGCCAGAGTCGTTTGTCTCTTTACAAGCTCTGATCTCCACTGCGGATCTTCGGTAGATTGTGATGGCGAATCAGCTGCTAATTCAATTTGCTTTTGCGTGCTGTTATGAAATACACCGTAAAGCGAGTAGTAGTCTTCCGTTGGGATCGGATCATACTTGTGATCATGACAGCGAGCGCATGCAACAGTCAGGCCGAGAGTCGAACGAGTTATGACGTCAATGCGATCGTCGATTATGTCGTGTGTGACACCCAAGAAACGACGCCCTAACGTTAAGAATCCCATCGCTGCTAATTGCGATGGATCATGGCTGGCATAACGATCCGCGGCAATTTGATACTGTAAGAATCGATCATAGGGTAAATCTGAATTAAACGCCCCTATAACCCAATCGCGATACGTGTTAGCGTGAACTTGAAATCGTTCCTCGCGACCATATACGTAACCCTTGGTATCGGAATACCTCGCGATGTCTAACCACATACGAGCCATCTGCTCACCGAACTGCGGAGAGTTTAAGAATTGGTCGACCAAAGAGGCATAATGCTCAGGTGTAGGATTCTGTTCAAAACTCAAAACGAAGGAATGATCGGGAGGAAGTCCTGTTAAGTCGTATGAAAGACGCCTTATGAGTGTTCGTGGTTCAGCAGTTTCGAGTTGATGAACTCCCAGTTCGGAACGCTTTAAATCTAAAAAATCATCGATCTTCAAGTTATCTGATTTGTCAGGACCAAATTGAGACGAGAAATCGGTCGCGATAGGTTGAAAGGCCCAGTGTTTATCCCATTTCTCTTTACTCTCGAGTTCTTTCTGGGACATCGACTCTGTACTTGGCCAAGCCGCACCTCGGAGAATCCAATGGTTTAGATCTGCAATCTGCGTTTCTGTTAGCTTGTAGTCAGGCGGCATTTCCAACCCTTCCGAGCGATGAACTGCTTTGATCAAAAGGCTGGACGACGGGTTGCCTGGGACGATCGCAGGGCCGTTATCACCACCGCTCAAAAGCGCCGAAAGAGAGTCGACACGCAATCCACTCCATTGCTTTTTTTCACCGTGGCAAGAGATGCAGTGTTCGTGAAAAAGGGGACGAATCTTTGTTTCGAAAAAGTCGATGTCATCCTGGTCTGCGGATACAAAATTCGTCAAACCATGACCGAAGGCAAAGCAATAGGAAACCAATAA